>ERZ795053.1593-NODE-1593-length-28723-cov-5.881924_pt1 | contig 28723 bp, 28 predicted proteins | sample MGYA00375137_ERZ795053 | MGnify/ENA primary metagenome ERZ795053 (study PRJEB30182, sample SAMN05720284) | activated sludge metagenome | isolation source: Anaerobic digester | place: Hong Kong | collected 2014-12-17 ...
TCCATTAGGTATCGATACCCAATGTTTCTATGCTTTCCACTCGCGGTACTGATTGCGCAACTCTAAAATGCGCGGCACATAAACTTGGGTTTCGCTATACGGCGGCAAGCCCTGCCAATGATCAACCGCTCCAGGCCCGGCATTGTAAGCAGCCAGGGCCAGCATCTCGTTGCCTTGGTAGCGATCAAGCATATTCCGTAAATAGCGCGCTCCACCGTCAATGTTTTGGGCCGGGTCAAATGAATCGACGACGCCCAACTCGCGAGCGGTGCCATCCATAAGCTGCATTAACCCTTTCGCCCCGGCTTTAGATACAGCGGTGGCGGAAAAATTGGACTCGGCCTGCACCACTGCTTTAAGCAGCGAGAGATCTAAGTTGTAACGCTGCGCGGCGGCGGTGATCAGGTTATCAAAGGCTGATTCTTTAGGTTGTAGCGAGCCGCCGGTGTTAGCAAAATTAAGTGTATTTGAGTTGCCGGCCAGTAGTCCTTTAAGATTATCAAATACCGATTGATATAATTTGTTTTGGAGTTGGGTCATTATTGGTTCTAGCATGAGTTACCTTTCTCGTCCGTATCGGGTAATTACAATATCGTCGATGGTACTGGCTTCGCGCCGGCGCAGTTCTTGAGCTTGGTTGGCCTGGTAGCGATCGCGCAAATTTTCTAATGTTTTTTGATCTTGTATGGTTTCGACCAACTCCTGGCGTTTGTTTTCCAACTGAAGCTGGGACTCTTGCAGACGAGTAGCTTGTTGAACCATTTGCGTATGAATCGTCTGTAGGTGCTGCTGCTGCCGTTGAATGGCTTGGCAATCTAGAACACCATTTTGCTGAAGCTGCTGTAGAACGACCATTTCTTGGTTTTTGACCTGTTGCAAATTTTGTAGGGCGTTAACCTGGTTTTGATGAGCCACTTTTAATTGTCCAAACTCTGCCTCCAGAGTATCGACTGCGCTGGATTTAAACTTTAAAATTGACTGAAGTGGGAACCCTTTTTTATTGAACATTATTTATTTTGCTCCGTAGTGATTTCAACGCCGGTGATGGTCTGCAAGCGATTCAATGTGTCTGGATATGGAGTGGGATCGTGCGCATCCTGGCGTAAAAAATTAAGAATGGCCGGCATCAGGGTGATCGCCCGATCAATTTCAGGGTTTGAACCTTCCGCATAAGCGCCAATATTAATTAAATCTCTGGCGTTGGTATAGGCGGCCAATAAATCGCGCAGTTGACCGGCGGCGGCTCGATGAGAGGGGGCGGTCACAGCCGACATAACACGGCTAACGCTTTCCAGGACATTGATAGCCGGGTAATGATTTTGAGCAGCCAGATCACGTGATAAAACGATGTGCCCATCGAGGATGGAGCGAACGGCATCGGTAATGGGTTCAGTCATATCGTCGGATTCAACCAGCACGGTGTAAAAGCTGGTAATGGTTCCTTGCTGGTTAGTGCCCGTTCTCTCCAGTAATTTTGGTAGTAGGGCAAACACCGAAGGGGTGTACCCCTTCATCGCCGGCGGTTCGCCGATGGCCAAGCCTATCTCGCGTTGGGCCATCGCGAAGCGGGTCACTGAATCCATTAAAAAGGTTATGTCTTGGCCCTGGTCACGAAAATACTCGGCGATGGCGGTGGCTACCCAGGCCCCTTTTAGCCGCACCAGCGCCGGTTGGTCGCTGGTTGAAACTACCACCACCGAATGAGCCAGGCCATCTTCGCCCAGATCGCGTTCTATAAACTCTTGCACTTCGCGCCCTCGCTCGCCAATGAGAGCAATGACGCTGATATTGGCGCGGGCGTGGCGAGCAATCATGCCCATCGTCGTGCTTTTTCCTACCCCGCTGCCGGCAAAAATCCCCATGCGCTGGCCTTTGCCAACGGTTAACAGCCCATCGATAGCGCGGACGCCGGTTTCTAAAGGTTGGCTGATTTTTATACGTCCTAGAGGTGGGGGAGCGGAGGCGGCTACAGGATAAGTAGTTTGAGGATAAATAGGCCCTTTGCCGTCTATCGGACGACCTAAGCCATCTAAAACCCGGCCCAGCAAGGCCCGGCCAACCGGTACTTTAAACATAGCGCCGCTGGCCTGCACCATACTGCCGGGGCCAATACCGTGCATTTCGCCTAGTGGCATCAGCAAGGTGCGCGCATCACGAAAGCCCATCACTTCAGCCGGGATTTGTTTCTGATCGCCCCGGCGAGGCTCAACCTCTTCCGGCATGATGTAGCAAAGTTCGCCAATTTGAGCTTGTAACCCTTGGGCTTCAATGGTAAGCCCTACCACCTGTGTTACCCGGCCTTGCCGTACAATTGTGGGAGTCTGATTAAGGGTGTGATGATAAGCTTCCCAGTTGATGATTGGATTCTGCATGAGTTTGGGGTTTATCGTTACCGATTTGGAGACGGGATAATTGTCATTTGTTCTAAGGGCTGCCTAGACGAGGTTACTGTAACATAAAAAAGGGAGGTGTGTCAGTAAAGCCAGCATGAAGTAGGCGTAAAAATAGGGTAAAGTTGCCAAATCGTCGGCGGGGTACCCAATGCACTGCCCGTGGTACACTTTTTGAGTATTATATGGTAGAGTAAAATATAACTACTCTTGCGGTTTTGAATGGGGCGCAAATTTTTGGGAGATAATACTAAAATCTGCGTCATCAGCGTCAATCGGCATTTTTCCACAAGAAATGCAAACGTAGTGATACAATAATAATGAAGCACCTCTTTCTGGGGCTTAATCAGACTGAGTTGCCAAAGTGCAATTATGAGCAGTAGCTCAAGGGTTCATTCGTCCTAGAGATATCTCCATGCTTAATTACAATGCGGCTCAACGAGCCGATCTCGAAAAACCTCATCTTGAACCGGAAAATAAAATGATCGAACCTGATCCGTCCGCAGAATCGGGAGACACTTTGTTGCCCGCTGAACATGAACAGCGCCTGTTGGCCGAAACTCTGACTGAGGCCACTTTGGCGATTACCTCGCAAACCAACCTAGAAGCTGTGTTGGACGAAATTTTGCGCCAAATGCAGCGCCTCATTCCCTATCGAGCCGCGCATATTATGCTGTTGGAAGATGATCAATTGCGCATTGGGGCTTGGCAAGGCTATCGGATGTTTGATAGCGAAAGCCATATTGCGAACCTGATTCAGCCGTTGGCAAATTTCCCCTTGGAAATCGAGGCCATTGAGAGGAAACTGCCTTTGATTATTGCCGATACTCGCCAAGAGCCAAGGTGGGTGGTGCATGAAGAAACGGCTTGGGTCAAGTCTCACATGGTCATCCCCATTTTTTTAGGCGAACACATTTTTGGGTTACTTCGACTAGACTCTGAGAAAGTGGCGATGTTTTCGGCTAAAGATCTGGCTAAATTACAGCCTTTGGCTAATGCGGCGGCTATTGCGTTAGAAAATGCTCGATTATTTGACCAGGCCCAACAGGAAATTTTGGAGCGTAAGCAAGCCGAGCAGGCGCTTCAGCATCATAACCAACAACTGATGCTGTTGAACAAGGCCAGCCAAACGTTTATCTCTACCCTTGATTTAGATCAGGTACTTACGGCTCTCTTGCAAGAGGTGCGTTATTTATTAAATGTAACCGCCGGTTCAGTTTGGTTAACGGATTTTGATACGGAGGAGGTGTTTTGTCGACAAGCAACCAACCCCCAAATAGAGTCGGTTCGCCAGCGGCGTTTGCTGCCAGGTCAGGGGATTGTGGGTTGGGTTGTTCAACACGGCAAAAGTGTGATTGTTTCGGATACACGTACTGATCGGCGCCATTATAAAGGAGTAGATGAACAGATCGGTATCGAGATGCGTTCTATTTTAAGTGTGCCGTTACGGGTAAAACAAAGGGTTATCGGCGTGCTTCAGGTGGTCGATACCCAGCCAGATCGCTTTACGGCAAACGATCTGGCCTTGCTGGAACCCCTAGCCGTAACAGCCGCTATTGCTGTTGAAAATGCTCGATTATTTGAGCAGGCCCAACAAGAAATTGCCGAACGCAAACGGGCCGAAGAAGAATTGCAGCTTCGCAACCGCCAGATGCAGCGCCTGACCACGGCGATTGAGCAATCGGCGGAGAGCATTATCATCACCGACACCGATCGCATCATCCTTTACGTCAACCCTGCTTTTGAACGTGTTACCGGCTATAGTCGAGCGGAGGCTGTTAACCAAAACCTAAGCGAACTCATTGGCAGCGGTAAACAAGACAATGCCTTTTCCCAAGAAATGTGGGACACCATTAGGGCCGGCCAAGTATGGCATGGACGCCTTATCAACCGCAAAAAAGCTGGCGACTTGTACACCGATGAAGCGATCATCACCCCTATCCGCAACGAGGCCGGCGAGATTGTCAACTACGTTAGTGTTCAACGGGATGTTACTCGAGAACTCCAACTTGAAGAACAGTATCATCAGGCCCAAAAAATGCAGGCTATCGGCTTACTGGCCGGAGGCGTGGCTCACGATTTTAACAACCTGTTGACTCCCATTAGAGGGTACGCCGAAATGTTAGAATTGGATTTGCCGGCTGAGTATGGTGAACTAAAAGAGTTGGCTCATAGAATTCAGGAAGTCAGTTGGCAGGCCGCTGCTCTGGTGAAACAATTGCTTATCTTTAGCCGCAAGCAAGTGGCTAATCCTAAAGTCCTCAATTTGAATAGCGTGGTGGGTAACATTAGTCAGTTATTGGAGCGGTTGATTGAAGAGCATATCGAGGTGGAAACCCATTTGTCGCCGGAATTATGGTCGGTGAAGGTTGATCCCACTCAAATAGAACAAGTTATCATCAATTTGGCCGTGAATGCTCGTGATGCCATGCCTGAAGGCGGGAGGTTAATGATTGAAACCCGGAACGCTGTGATTGATGATAGGTATACAGCCAATCATTTAGAAGTTGAACAGGGGGCATACGCTCAGTTAATTGTTAGTGATACTGGGATTGGCATGAGTAAAGAAGTGCGGGTGCGTATCTTTGAACCGTTTTTCACCACTAAAGCGGAAGGTAAAGGAACCGGTCTGGGATTGGCGACTGTCTTCGGCATCGTTAAACAAAATAAAGGACATATTTGGGTTTATAGTGAACCTGGTCAAGGTACGACCTTTAAGGTCTACCTGCCCCGCGCTACGGGCCAAGATACGACCTTACCTCAAAAAGAAAAAACGATTAAGGGATTGGTGGGAGGAACGGAGACCATTTTAGTTGTAGAAGATGAGCCATCAGTTCGGCGGTTGGCTAAATTTGTGTTGGGTCGGCAAGGTTACACGGTGCTGGAGGCTGCCAATGGTGAAGAGGCGCTGCGCATGACCCAAGAATACAGCGATGAAATTCATCTTTTACTAACCGATACAGTCATGCCCAAGATGAGTGGCCAGGCTTTGGTGGAGCAATTTAAAGTGCTGCGGCCTAATACTAAGATTTTGCTGACCTCAGGTTATACCGGTAAAACTGATGGCCACAATGATGAATCAAATACCCAGGTTGCTTTCATTCCCAAACCCTTCTCGGCTGTGGAATTGGCCCAAACCGTTCGGGCTATGTTGGACGGCGAAAAATAGCACATTATTGGCTCTCGCCAATCGCTTCAAAAGCATTAGCCACTTCTGCCAGTTGAGACTCTATCTGCGCGTTGACAATACCCCCATTCACCTCAATCAGACAGCCGCCTCGGCTGACTCGCTTATCGGGTACTAGTTGCCAGGTATTGTCGGGGCTTTGGAATGAAGGAATCGCATCCCACATTGGCTCAAGAATTTCATAATCTTCGGGATTGACTTTAATACTGCAAGCGCCGTGAATGTCAGCAGACTCAATGGCTTGGACAACAATATCAGAAATAGCTTTGGGGTTTACCGTCAATTCTTTGCCAATAATTTTTCTGGCAATCGCTACAGCTAGCCGCTCTATTTCGGCCCGGCTGTTGCTTAACAGTTGCGCTTTCGCCTCTGTGGCTGACTGAGCCAAATTACGGGCCGTGGCCAGCGTCTCGGCTAATTCGGCTTCGGCTGCTTGTTTAGCTTGGATGTAGCCGGCCTCCCACCCCTCTTTTTGCGCTGCCTCTTTCCAGTTCTCTATTTTGACCTCAGCCTGGTTGAGCATTGCTTCAACATGGGCCTGGGCTTCGGCCATTAAAGTTGAAGCCTCAGCCCCATCCTTCTCCTCCGGCTGATTTTCGATAATGTCTGCTTCACTATCGTCAGGCTCAACCGTTTCGGGCAGATCGAGTCCCATCAAAGTTGGCTTGACTGAAACAATATTATGAGCATCGAAATCGACAATTTTAAGTATTTTAGCCATAGTGCGAGTTAGCTGATAATCTCATCTTGCCCAGGACGCGAGATGACAATTTCGTCGGCTGCTTCCAGTTGTCTGATAGTAGCCACGATGCGTTGCTGGGCTTCTTCCACATTGCGCAATCGTACCGGACCCATAATGGCCAGTTCTTCTTGTAGTAGCTGGGCAGCTCGTTTTGAAAGGTTGCGGAAGATAAGGGTTTTGACTTCTTCGCTGCCGCCCTTAAGGGCCAGAATCAGGTCTTTGTTATCGACATCGCGTAAAATGCGTTGAATGGCCCGATCATCAAGGGTGGTAACATTTTCAAAGACAAACATTTTCTGTCTGACTTCTTCAGCTACTTGAGGCTGGTTCTCATCCAAGGCGTCCATAATCGCCTTTTCGGTGCTGCGATCCACCTGGTGTAGAATGCTTACCAGTGAGGCCACCCCACCGGCGCTGGCATAATTTTGCTGCATCAATAGCGATGATAGTTTGCCTTTTACGCCTGCTTCTACCTCTTTAATTACATCTGGAGAAACACGGTCCATTGCCGCAATGCGGCTGGCAACTTCGCCTTGCAGGTGTTCCTCAAAGTTGGATATTACACCTGCCGCTTTGGCGGCTTTCAAATAAGAAACAATCAATGCAATCGTTTGAGGATGCTCGTTTTTTAACGAGTTAGCAATCTGGGCCGGATCGGCCTCGTCCAAGAAGTCGAATGGCGCGCCTTGTGAACGTACTTTTACTCGTTCCATAAACTCGCGGGCTTTTTGGCTACCCAAAGCGCGGGCCAGCATATCGCGGGCGTATTCAAAACCACCCGAGTCTAACCCTTCGCTGACAAACGACATATGATAACATTCTTCTATAACGGCCTCTTTTACCGCGCCGGCAACGCGACCCATTTGCGAGATTTCGTAGGTCAATGTTTCAATTTCCTCCTCTTCAAAGTGCTTAAGCACGTGCGAGGCGGCTTCCGGTCCCAAGGTAATCAACAAGGTGGCCGCTTTTTGCTTACCCGTAAGCTCTAAATTGTTGTCCATCTTTGTGTCCATCTTCTGCTAACCAAAACTGAATAATTTGGGCAATTGCTTCCGGGCGATTTTTGGCCATCAACTGAAGTTGACGTGACATCTGAGCCTTTTCAGCAGCGAGTTGCTGGTCGGCGTCAAGGGTAGGCGCGCCAAGCAAGCCCAGCTCTGATCCATCACCAACCTGGTTAGGATCGGCTGCTTTGGTGACTTCCTCAAGCAGGGCCGTTTTTGGATCAGGGTTTTCAACGGTAATTTCAGGCTGATGATGTTGTACACTGCGCAGCAAACTGCGTACTACAAAGAAAAGCGCAATCAAAGCTACGGCAACCGCTCCCCACTGGGCTAGTTGTAGGTAAAATTCGCGCTGTTTGGCTGTCTCCAAGGCTGCTGCTTGTTCAAGCTCAAAGGTGCGGTTAAAGGGGATACTATTGACGGTTAATACATCACCTCGCGCCGGATTAATGCCAGCTGCGGCAACGGTAGCCTGTTCAATAGCATTGATCGTTTGGGTATCGGTAATATTATCCACCATCACCGAAACGGAGAGTTGTTGGACTTGCCCGGTGGCCGAGATAACCCGCGAGGTTGATCGGGAAACTTCAAAGTTAGTTGTAAGGTCAAACCGCTGATAGCCACTGCCATTGGTGCCGGTAATTTCTGTTTGAAACGTTGGGGCCGCATCGGGGATGTTGGTCGCCGTGCCGGGAACGCCGCCGGTGGTATCATCTGTGCCGCCGTAAGTTTCGCTAATCCGGCGTGAGCTGCGTAAAACGCCACCTTCTGCGCCGGGGAAGAAGTGTTCGGTTTCGGTTTCTACGTGGTCCCAATTCATTTTGGCTGTGACTCTGACTACAGCTTTATCAGGACCAAGTACATTTCTAAGCATCGACTCGATGCGCAGTTCCATATCGCGTTCAAAGTTACGTTGGGCATCAACTTGGCTCGAACTCAAGGCCATCGAAGCCGTATTGGCCGAGACGCTTCCATCGGCCAGTACGTTGCCATTCATATCTACAATGGTCAGGTTATCCGGGGTAAGCCCCTCGACTGCGCTGGAAACCAGATGGCTGATGGCCTGTACTTGCTCTTGGCCCAACCGCTGACCGGACTCCAAATCTATGACAATAGAGGCCGTAGTAGGTTCTTCTTCTTCGCTAAATAAGGTCGGTTGGGGAATGACAATGTGTACTCTGGCGGAGTTAACAGCAGTTAAACTGCTAATGGTGCGGGCTAATTCGCCTTCCAGAGCGCGCTGGTAATTGACCTGTTGAAGAAAATCGGTCATACCGAGGTTGGCATTGTCAAAGATCTCCATGCCAATGGATCCCTCGCCAGGTAAGCCCTGGCTGGCCAACGCCAGTCGAACTTCATGGACCTGGTCAGTTGGCACGCGAATGGTGCTGCCGTCGCCGTCAATTTCGTAACTGATGTTATTTTCTTTAAGGTAATTGACTATGGCTGCGGCGTCTTCGGTCTTTAAATCGGTGAAGGCGGCTGAATACTCTGGCGATTGCGCCCAGGTAAAGAAGAATATCAGGCCGGTTATGGCGGCTGTCAAAAGAGCACCCAAACCAATTTTGCGGTTTAAGGGAAGCTGTTGCCAAATTTCGATTGGTTTGGATTTGTTTGCGGAAACAAGCGACTGATTCACGAATTATATCCGATAGCGTTGTTAAGGAACAAAAATCAAATAACTGGGACAGTTGACAAGATAATTGGCAAGGTGTCACTGGAGATCGAATAACCAATTACTTCTCTTTCAAAATGAGGAAGTTATTTGATTTCTAATCCCGAATCTACACCTGCATTCGCATGATTTCTTGATAAGCATCAACGATTTTATTGCGTATCTGTAAAGCGAATCTAAAAGAAACATCTGCTTCTTGCATGGCCAGCATGACTTGGTGCAATTCAACATCCTCGCCGGCGGCGAGACTGGCTACGGCCTGGTTAGCCGTATTTTCTTTTTGGTTCAAACTGTTAATCGCATTGCCCAGTATTTGGCTAAAATTGTCTAGTGCCGATTCAGGTTGACCGCCGGGGACGGATGAAGGCTTTGATAGGGCTATACTATTGACGCTGGTTATGGGGTCAATGGGCATTGATTACTCCTTAAAACAGTTAGGTGGGCTAGATGAGGTTGTGAAGTTAGGTGAATTGACGCATTAAGCTTAACTAACTCACCTGACTAGTTGAACTTACTTGAAGCTATCCACGGCCAATATCGAGCGCTCTGAGCGCCATATTTTTTAGGGAATTGAATACGGTCACATTGGCCTCGTAAGAGCGGGTGGCTGAGAGCATGTCGGTCATTTCGGTCACAACGTTTACGTTGGGATAAGTTACAAAGCCTTCTTCATCCGCATCGGGATGGTTGGGATCATATACCCGGTTACCGGGGGAGTCGTCGGTCAGAATTTCGGTCACCTGTACCCCTCGCCCAGGTTTACTATCGTTTGCGGAAAACCGAGCGGGGATAAAATTGGAGCCGTCTTGTTGGGCTTCAAACACAACCTGCTGCCGTTGATAGGGGCCGCCCTCTTCTGTGCGGGTTGTTTCGGCGTTGGCCACATTGTTGGCCGTTACATCCATACGCAGCCGTTGGCTGGTTAATGCCGAAGCTGTAATTCGAAAGGTCGAAAAAATGCCGCTCATTATCTTGCTCCTGAAGCTATTTTCTTTAGAGCCTTGGCCAGTGCTGTGGGGCCATCCGGTCGGATAAGTGCGTGTTCATCCCAAGCCGAGTCATGGCCGTTAGCCAAAATCCAGTAGGTGTAAGCGAAGTTATAGGGTTCGCGTTGGTTTCGCATATATTTGTAGGCGTCCGTTACCATCTCGACTTGCTTCTCTTCCGATATATGGTCGGTAATATGGGTGCCGCCTTCGGTGCCGATGATAGGCAGCGAATGGCCTAGTATTGCTTTGACAATACCATCATACTGTTTGAAGCGCATAAAACCGTCGGGGTCGTTTAGCGGGCGAGGGCCGGTGTAATTGTGCATAGACAACCAGGCTCGATCCAGCAAATGGGTTAAACCGCGTTTTTTAAGACCAACCAGGGCTTCTTGCAAAAAGCTGCGGTCATCCATTTCCCCTTGAGGGCTAAGGGCGCCAAAGCCGGGCAGCCCTCCCCCTTCAATTACCTGTTGGGCTGCGGCTGTCCATAAGTTTAAATACTGATCCACATTGGGATATCGACCGCCGGTTTCAACCATCAAATTGGGTTCGTTATAAATTTGAAAATAGTCAACCCCCAGCTTCTTATAATGCTGAACCATTTTCTTGATATTGCCCTCGATGGGGGTCAAGCCGGGAGTATAAATACGCATAATTGGTTCGATGCCGGCTTTGGTGAGCTGCTTAACCAGATAATCATTTGCCCCAATATCGGTTCCCTCGTTAAGAAATAGAACCCACTTCATGCCCATCGATACAGCTTCGTTGACAAAGCGATCCACCACTTCGGGAGTTTGACTAACGGTGGGAATCCAATGGATACCTTGCCCGTTGTCAGCGGGCGGCCGGGGGTAATCGGCCAGAGTAAGCGGCTGAGTGTTCGAGAGCAATGCCGCCGATGGTTGGACAGCCGTGGTAGGCTGGGTAATAAACTGGGATCGCATACTCTCTTTAATAAGTGAGTTTCGCGGTAACGTGTCAAAAATGTTGGGCAAATTAAGCGCCGTAGTTTCTAGAGATCGATTAAGGTCTGGGTGTAGCCAAGGCCGGTTAATGCGAGGGGCAGCGTGCGCAGCCAAGAAATTGAGACTTCGCCAGCGGTTGAGTGGCGGCTTTGATGACCCCACCTGTCTGTTGTCTGTAGAAACAGTAACACGTTGCGCCTTGTCCAGTGTTTGCGAGAAACTGGCTGCGGTCTGCCCCTTTGAAGCTGGCTGTGTAGATAAGCTCGATTGAGCCATTGTTGGCTGCAACATATCGATTGCGTTAATGCTGTTCAATTCGAATTTTGGGGTCATAGTACCTGATACTTGTTCTAAAAAGGTTTACGGCAAAACTATAACACGCTCTCCGGCAACTTTCAGTAAACTTAACGTGAAGTAGAAATCAAGGTTGCGTAAAGGGTTGTTGTTGCTACCCAAAATAGCTAAAGTTTTTAATATTCTATCCGATAAGCTTTTTAACCTCTTTGTACGATTATGTGAGTTGTTCCCGGTCTGACCTGATCTGGGTAACGGCTTATTTTTGCTGTTCTTCGCCATTTACGAAAAGTTTATGCTCCGTTCACGCGGCATTTACTGACACTCCCATGTATCAATGTTATATTGGCTACTGTATAAGAGTAACCCATTTCCCTACCCCATAGGAAGGCTATTATGATTAAAGTGACTCGCTTTAACGCCAGTGAATTTTGGGTCAATGCCGATATGATTGAATTTATAGAAGAAACCCCCGATACCGTTATTTCACTCGCCAACAAAGATAAAATAATCGTTAAAGAGTCGGCTCAAACAATTGTTGATGCCATTGTAGAGTATCGCCGGCGAATTTTTCATTTCTATCCGCCCGTGATTACAAAGGAAGAGTAGTCGATGGAAATTTCAACAGGGTTAGGCATGTTTGTTGTCGTGGCGGCTATGGGGGCTTCAATTATGATTGATGGAGGTAGCCCCTCCTCCTTGTTTAATGTTTCGGCATTTGTGATGGTGTTGGGCGGATCGTTGGGCGCAACATTAATTGCCTATCCGCTGGCAACGGTCAAATCCTTACCCTCTCTAATGGCCCAGAGCTTTAAATCCAGCAAAGCTGACCCACAAGCTGCTATTAATCAATTTGTGACCTTAGCCGACCAAGCTCGCCGTGAAGGGCTGCTTTCTTTAGAAGAAGAAGCCAGTAAAGTGGAAGATTCGTTGATTAAGAAAGGTCTAATGCTTATTGTTGACGGGGTAGACCCGGCGGTAGTGCGCGATGTATTAGAAATAGATAATGAAATGTCCTCACGTCGGCACAGTATTGGTATCGCGATGTTAGAAACTCTGGGTGGCTTGGGACCGTCGATGGGTATGGTTGGCACGGTTATGGGCTTGGTGGGTGTATTACGGAACCTATCGGACCCTTCAACGCTAGGGCCATCTATTGCTATAGCTTTCCTGACCACCTTATATGGCGTGTTATTGGCTAACGTGTTTTGGAACCCTATGGCCAGCAAGTTAAAGCAAAAAGATAAAACAGAAACGCTGACCCGTGAGGTGATTGTTGAAGGTATTTTAGCCATTCAAGCCGGTGAAAACCCGCGGATTGTTCGTGAGAAATTGGAATCCTTTCTACTACCCAGACTGCGTGGCCAGGAAGGGGCTGACGGTGGAGCGTAAATAATGGCCCGAAACAAGGAGGCAATTCCAGACGGACCACCTGATGAGAAATGGATGGGAACCTACGGCGATCTGGTAACGCTGCTGTTGGTATTTTTTGTGGTATTGTATGCTATGGCGAATACTGATCTTAAAAACTTTCAGAAAATTGCTTGGTCTTTGCGGGTGGCCTTCAACGGTGTCGGTGAAGAGACTGCCTCGGCGGTGGTGGGTGATGCTAATAGCGCTACTACTTCGACCGATGTGGCTGCTGCGCCTCTGTTCTCCGATAGCTTGCCCTCCAAACGACGCGACTTTGTAAGAGTCAGTACTGAACTTACCTCTTTTGCTCAAGAACTGAACGTTGATGGTGATATTAGCATTAATATGAATATGGAAGGTATCATCATTAGTCTGTCTGAACATTTGGCGTTTGAACCTGGTAGCCCGGAACTTCGTCCTGAGGCTGAAGAAGTATTAGATCAGATCGTTGATATTTTGCAAACTATTGATAATCCGGTGCGAGTTGAGGGTCATACTGATGATATTCCAACCAACAATCCCCTGTATCCCACCAATTGGGAATTATCAACGATGCGGGCGGTGTCGGTGGTCAGATACCTGACTGAAGAAGGGGGTATTGATCCTAAGCGACTCTCGGCGGCGGGCAATGCCGAATTTAAGCCGCTGGTTCCTAATGATAGCCGAGCCAATAGAATGATGAACCGTCGGGCTGATGTGGTCATTATCTACCCCACAGAATCTCGTCGATTTTCTGTTAGTTGGCCTTCTTCGCAGAATTAGTTGGATCTCCTGAAAGGATCTATTCATGAAAAAATTTCTTAACCTGAAAATTATCATCCCTGTTTTGGGGATAATTATTTTACTGGGGTCGGCGCTGTATGTGTTGTTCGCCCCCAATGACTGGTGGAAGCCGTTTTATATCAGAGTAGAAGATCAAACTGCGGGGGCTACTCAAGTTCAAGGGGATGTACAACAAGTCGCTACTTCTCAGACCGTACAACCTCAGGAGGTACAGCCTGTTGGCTATTTCCAAGGCCGCCAACCCCTAGGTATTATGTATGCCCTTGACCCTAAAGTAGTCAATCTGGCCGAACCAGGGGGCCTGCGCTATTTAAAGGCAACTATCACCTTAGAATTGTGGCCTTTAGAAGATTTTTCTGATTTTGGAGAGGAAGAACGCACTCAAGCTGAAGAAAAATTTTTAGAAACGGTAGATGCGCGCCGTCCCAAAATTGATGATATTGTGACTTCGCTTCTTTCAAGTAAAACCTTTAACGAGATTGCTACCATAGAGGGTAAAGAGCAATTAAAACAAGAACTTATGACAGCTATTAATGACTCATTAGGCTACCAAGGTGTCGTTAATGTTTATTTCACTGATTTTGTTATCCAATAATTCTCTTTAGTAACTCTATGGAACGAGAAAAGAAAACCTTATCCCAAAAAGAAATAGATGCCCTGCTCTCTATTTTACCCACGGAAGAATCGACCCGTCCTGGAGCAGATAGATTTATCGGATCGGCTAAAACGTATGATTTTCGCTCACCCGATAAGTTTTCTAAGGAACAAATCCGTACTTTGCAAATGATTCACGAGAACTTTACCCGACGCGTTAGCTCATCGCTGGCGGCTTATTTGCGAGCTGCGGTTCAACTGGCCTGTGTACATATTGAGCAAGGGAGCTTTGCTGATTTCATTCAAAATATCCCTACCTCTTCATTGGCCGCCGTATTAAAAATGGATCCGCTGCCGGGTCGAGTACTACTCACTCTGGATGCATCCACTATTACCGTAGCGGTGGATCGAATGCTAGGCGGTTTTGGACAGCCTGTTACTGAAGGCCATCAAATTACCGATATTGAGCAAACGCTGGTGCAAGGAGTCATTCAATATTTGGCTACCGAACTACGAGAAGCCTGGCGTAATGTTATTGCACTCACCATTAATATCGAAGAAACTACCTTAAATCCTGAATTCGCCCAAGTAGCTTTGCCCACGGATGCGGCCGTGTTTCTGGGCTTTGAGTTTAAAATTCGTGAAAATAATGGTGCGATGAGTATTTGCATTCCATATTCAGTACTAAAACCTATTGTCTCCGAGTTAAGCCCCCACACTTGGGTTACCGGTGAAACGGAACAGGCCGGCAGCCATCAGGAGGGGCTATTAACCCACTTAAAACAAACCCAGGTAGACTTATCGGTCTTGTTAGGTGAAATGAATGTCGATTTTGAAGAACTACTTCACCTTCAAGTGGGCGATGTGCTTCCGCTTGATGCCATGGTCAATCGACCTTTGTCAGTGTTAGTCGGAAATTCTAAAAAATATATAGGCCAACCCGGTTTATCCGGTAGTTATATGGCCGTTCAAATTACAGCAGTTATGGAGGATCTACTTAATGGATGAACTCGCTCTTAACCCCAGCGAATTGGCTGAAATATTGGGTGTCGAAGTAGAAATGGGGGGAGATTTTCAGACCGAGCCGCCGATCCCCATAGCCCCTGCTGAAAAACCTGCAAAAAAGGCTCCCGTTACGGCTCGACCTGCCCAGTTTGCTCCGCTGCAATCACCGGGTTCAGTTCCCTCTTCTACCAATTTGGATTTGCTGCTTGGCGTTTCCCTCCGGGTCACTGTTGAGTTAGGCCGTACCAAAATGAATATTGAAGAAGTTTTAAGATTAGGCCCAGGTTCCGTCGTAGAGCTGGATAAATTGGCCGGTGAGCCGGTCGATGTTTTGGTTAACGAGCGATTAATTGCTCGTGGTGAAGTGGTAGTACTTGATGACCGTTTTGGGGTACGCATTACCGACGTATTGCCCCCTGCCCAACGCATTAAATCCCTGTAACATTATTTGACATAACTATGTTTAAAAATAAACGCTGGCGCAATGAGCAACCCTCTAAAAAGAGGTGGGTGTTATTTTTGGTGATAGGATTGGGTGTGGTATTGGTGTTGGGGCAGTTTATTGCTCCCTCGCTCTCCAGTCCTTCTGTCGATAACCCGCCCCCTCCTAAAGCGCAAGAAGAATCAACCGACGTTTCAACCGAAGATGATCTGTTTTTGGCTGAATATGATCCTAACGCTGACACCTTTTTTGATGCGGAAACGGATGAGGAGCAACCCTTGTGGCAAGAGGGAGGCTCGTTAGCCCTTAAGCTGGCCTTGGTTTTGGGAGTGGTTTATCTGGCCATGGCTGGATTACGCTGGCTGCAAAAAGACCGGCAAAATATAGGTGGTGGCGGGACAGCCATCCGTGTTTTAGAAACAACCGGGTTAGCCCCGGGTCGGTCTCTGCATCTGGTTGTTGTCGGCGAAAAAACGCTCCTCATTGGCGCCACCGACCAGCAATTTACCTTGTTAGCCGAATTAGCTCAGATAACACCGCCTTTGCCGGATGAAGAGGCCGTTGAAAATCAATCTTCCATCTTTGAAGAGGCGTTGCAAAAACAGCACCAAAAACAACCCCAGACCATTGCTGCATCAGAGTGGGAAGCGACCCTGGACGGCTTAAAAACGGGTATCCGACGCTTTCGAGAATCGGTAAGAGTATGACCGGGCTGAAACCGTCCTTTATTTCAAAAAAACGCGCTAAACCAATTATATTAACGCTGTTCCTCATAATATTTATCCTGTCGGCAACAGGCTGCGCCGGTGTAGATACATCGGGGAGTCCTATGTTTGAATTAGGCGACCAGGTCGTTAACGGTAGCGATCCCCAGACGGTAAGTGGTGGCTTGCAACTTTTGCTGCTATTGACAGTGTTAAGCCTGGCTCCGGCCCTTCTGGTTGTGATTACCGCCTTTACTCGTATTGTGATTGTCCTCTCCTTTGTGCGCAACGCTTTGGCGGTTCCCCAAGTCCCCCCCAATCAAGTGCTTGTGGGGCTGTCCCTTTTTTTAACACTTTACGTCATGGCGCCGACTTGGAGTAGAATTAACGAGGAGGCGTTGCAACCCTATTTGAACGGTGAGATAAGTCAGCAAGAGGCTTATGAGGTGGGCATCGTGCCTGTCAGAGAGTTTCTATTCAAACAGACTCGAGAGCGAGACCTGGCCCTCTTTATGCATTTGTCTAATCTACCGCGCCCGGAAACCCGCGCCGATATACCTAACTACGTGTTAATTCCGGCTTTTATCATTAGCGAGCTAAAGACGGCCTTTCAAATGGGCATTGTCATCTTTGTGCCGTTTCTAATCATCGACATGGTCGTAGCCAGCGCCTTGATGTCGATGGGGATGATGATGCTGCCCCCTTCGCTTATCTCATTGCCGTTTAAATTATTACTTTTTGTGATGGTGGATGGTTGGCACTTAATTGTGCGTTCGCTGGTGATGAGTTTCGGCGGTGGCTAAATAAGAAGATGCTAAAAGACTAAGGATAGATAGTAAGGAGACTTCAAGTGACCGAATCATTTGTGATGACTTTAGGCCGTGACGCGTTGATGATGACTCTACTTTTAGGCGCACCCATGTTGGGGGTCAGCTTAGTCGTCGGACTGGTTGTTAGCCTATTTCAAGCCGTTACCCAGATCAACGAAATGACGCTTACTTTTGTGCCTAAGCTATTGGCCTTAACCTTGGTTTTTGTACTTCTGGGGCCGTGGATGTTGCAGCAAATCATTCATTTTACTGTAAGATTGTTTGAGATGCTGCCTTATATGGTTCAGTAAGTCTTGCTAGCGGACACGTTTTCAATTTGATCGATATGATGCCCCCAAAATTGTTGTTAAGCCCGTAGACCGCCGATAGCAGACCGCCGACCGCTGAAAAACAGACACGCTCATTGAAGTTTGGCGGTCAACGGTCGGCGGTCTGCCGTTAGGAGCGCAGAAATCTGGGCAAATCAAGGAGATGTCCGTTAGCAAATCAGTAAATTAAAAAAAGGAGGCCCAAAATGTACTTGAGCCTCCTTTTTTTAACCCCCTATATCAGCGACCCCTTATCCACTATCAAACTATATCATTCAGCAGCCGTAATTCAGCCTCAATTTGGGCCATTAGGGTAGGGTTATCCACAGCAAGCTCCAAGGCTTGCTGGTAACCTTCGTTTGCAGCCTCAATATTATCCTGATAGAAGTGCAATCGAGCCATCTTGTAATGGAATATAACCAGTACTTCGGGGTTGTTCTCTGCAATTTCTTGAATAACTTGATAGCAAACGGCTGCTTGGGTAAAGTTACCGATGAAGGTACTGGCATCGCCCAGAGCCGAGGCTACGTTGCGATAGATTTCGGGGTTCGGGTCGGTTAAACCCCGTAACTCATTCCAAGCTAGGGCAAGGTGTTGGTAGGCTTCTTGGAAGTTGTTCAGATCTAGGGCGCGTCGTCCAACTTGCCAGTTATAAGCAATCGCTTTTTCGATGTTGCCTCCGATGGTAAAGTGATGAGCTAGGGCTTCTAACTCATCCTCTTCCGGCGGTGCGTCAACTTCTGTTAGTTCGGCGATTTTCTCATGTAACTCTCGGCGGGTTTTTCGTAGTAAACTGCGATAAGCCACTTCGCGCATAACCATTTGGGTAAAACTAAAGTGGCGGTTTTTCCCTGGGGTAGAAGTTCCGCTGGTCGGTTTTATCAACCCGCGCCGCTCCAGGTCGTCCAGGGCAGTCTCAATATTGTCTACCGGCGTAATGGCTGAGAGCAGACCTAAGCTGAAGCGCATCCCAATAACTGAAGCATATTGCAAAACCATGCGAGTTATCGGATCAAGCCCATCTAAATGAGCCATAACTAGGCCTTCTACGCTGTGCGGGATGTAGATTTGATCAACGGGCCGAGTCAGTTGCCAGACCCCTTGGTTTCTAACTAATTGCCTTGACTGAACCAACCCGTGGGTAGCCTCTTCAAGATAAAAAGGATTTCCACCCGACTCCTGACTCAGTCGTTCAACCAGTGACGTCGGCAGATCGCGTCCGGAGAGTAACAGGTTAATCAAATCGTGCCGGCCCATCTCGCTTAAAGGATCAAGCTTAATGATGTGATCGACTGTCGGCGTTTTTGTTTCCAGTTGGGGACGGGAGGCTATAACCACCATCAATCTGTAATTTGCCGATTTGCTCTGCGCGGCGCGTTTAATCGCCGTTAACCGCCTGAACCAATCGATTGTCGTTGTATTGGCCCACTGTAGATCATCGATAATAAGCAGTATCGGTCGGCGAGTGGATTGTCTAAAGAGTAACCCTATGGTCGCATCAATGGCCGACTCCCGCAAATGATCCAACTCTTGAGATGTTCTGGCCAACCGGTTGTTGTCCCGGTACCAACCCAAAACATACCCGATTAGCGGTAAAAAGTTGTGACTGGTAATGCCTAAAATTTTAGCGCGATCTTCTACTTTGCGTCGGCGGGCCAGTTCAGTTTCGTTAGGATACAAGTTAAAGAGTTGAGTTAGTAGGTTAACCAGAGGTGAATAGTTGCCAATTGAGGCCGCCTCGCTGTGGGCTTGCAATATAAGCGGTTGTTTGTCAACGACATAGTTACTAAGTTCACCGACAAACTGGCTAAGTAATCGGCTTTTGCCCATACCGGCTTCGCCTTGGATCAGCACAGATTGTGGCTGACCCGCAATCGCGTTAGACCAGTGGGCATGAAGGGTTTGCATTTCTTGATCTCGTTCAATCAGAGGGGTTTTTATTTCAGCCGCTTGCTGTCGAGTGCGTACGCTTTGGCGTGGGCCAAGCGGCACATACACCGGAACCGGTTTGCGCTTACCCTTTACCTGAATCGGATCCAATATTTCATACTCAAAAAAGCGGCGAGTTTGAAAATAAACGGCATCTGAAACCGCGATTTGGCCGGCGGTAGCGAATGACTGTAGTCGCGAGGCGAGGTTAACAGCATCGCCGATAACGGTGGCGGCAGCACGCCCCGGCGGACCCACTCGACCCCAGACTACAGCTCCGGTATTAATGCCAATGTTGAGCTTGCAAGCCGTCCCCACCTTTTCTTGCATGACCGGGCCTAATTCTTCCATGGCTTTCTGCATATTTAGCGCCGCTTGTACGGCTCTAACCGCATCATCCTCATGAGCACGGGGCGCTCCAAATAACACCATAAGCTGATCGCCTACAGTTTTGTCCAAATAGCCCCCTTCGCGGTCACATTCGGCCATGAGCCGGCTAAAAACGTGGTTGAGCATTTCGATAACATCTTCCGGATCAGCATCTTCGCTGGCGGATGTAAACGAGGCCAGGTCCGCAAACACAACCGTTACCAAGCGACGCTCGCCTAGCCACAAAGGCGCTGTACCAGCGTTCTGCTGGTGACCGCAGTTAGGGCAAAAATTGACCGCAAAGGGGAGAGGTTTTCTGCAAGCCATACAGGCGTATAAAGGGTACTCGGTGGCTAATTGATGATCCATTAACGTAATACAGCCTCTACTGTGATAGTGGATTCCTTAGCTAAATCCAGGTCTATCGGCACAATGTGATCGCCTTGAGGATTAAAAAGCAGGCGGATTAGCGGTTGATCCTCCTGTTCTCGATTGGCCTTTACAACCACCCCTTTGTAATTGGCGTAGCGCCCACTGCTAACAACAATATTCATACCCGTAGGTAGAATCGGGAGCATGCTTAGAAAAAGTTGGACGATTTCTCGATTGAGAACCGTGCCGGATAAGCGACACATCGTATCAGCAACTTGTCTAGGCGATAAAAATTGACGGCCCGGCCGATTGGCGCTGAGTATATCATAAGCGTCGGCCACGGCAGCAATTTCGGCAATAAGCAGGATATTTTTGGTGTTGCTAGAGCGAGGACGGTTAATGGTATTGTGACCTCGTAGACCTCGAGGGTAGCCTCTTCCATCTTGGCGCTCGTGGTGTTGTAGAGCCACGTGGTTAGTCATTACCGCATTGGGATTGCGGGTTCGGAGTAGTTCGTAGCCCAGACGGGGATGTTCGCGTAGGATCTTCTTTTGGTCGGTGGTAAGGGGGGCGCCCTTATTGGTTTTAGGCATCACAAAGATTTTGCCGATATCGTGCAAGATACAGCCGGCCCCCAGCCGTTTCAAATCTTCCCGAGTCAAGTGCAGCCGTTTGCCAATCATCAAGGCCGCTACTGTCACCTCAACCGAGTGGCTAAAAATGGCGTCATCGTGCCCTTGAATCTGACTAATGCCGGTGAGCATCTCTTCGTTATTAAGTTCGTCAAGAATAGACGTGACTGACTCCTCTAGCTGCGTAAACCCTTCATAGTTGCGTAAGGTGTTGGTTACATCGGTTGTTTTTATAGCAGCTATGGTTTTGTCAGTATCATCACTCGATATATCGGCCGAAATCTGGCGCACAAAATCAAAAACTCGGACCAGAGCATCTTGGGCATTACGTCTAATTTCTTCGGGTAGTAGGTCTTCAATCACAATATCGGTGGTATTGCCATCGTCAATGTAAACCTTGGTAAAACCACGCCGTTTGAGATTGGAAATGTAATCGTGAGTCAGTTGAGCGCCTTGTCTTAGAAGTACTTGACCTTGTTCGTCAAAGATGGTTTTAGCCAAAACCATACCCGGTTGCAGTGCGTTAGTGGCTAATGCGAGCATAACGTACCCTCTTAAGAACTGACTGGTTTGTTTTATGTGGTAGTAATTTCTGGTCGCTAAACATCTATTTTCTCTTTAGTTAATTTCGGCAATCACTTTATGAAGCTTTAGGCTATTTACGCATCGTTTATGTGCCCTTAGCCCGAATTTTACTGACATTGACTTCGCGCTGTGATATAACTGGGATGTATTTAATGACAGAATTGATATGTTATCAACACTTCAGCTCTTCAATTTATTTTTAATATTTGTGCGAATCTTAGCAGTGTTTATGTCGACACCTATTTTCAACAGCCGAAGCATTCCCACCCTCGCTAAAATTGGACTAGCCGGTTTGTTATCGATCATATTTCTCCCCCTACTCGAAATACCATCCGGGGCCGGATTAACTGTTTTACCCACCAACACACTTTCATTGGTATTAATGATAGCTCAGGAAGTTTTAGTTGGGGTGTTAATAGGGTTTGTGACGGGGCTAGTATTTACTACTGTAAGTATAGCCGCCAGTATGATGAGCTTGCAAGTTGGCTTTCGCTCGGCTAACCTGTTCGACCCTTTTATTAACACTCCAACGGCTGCTCTGGAACAATTTTACACGCTCCTGGCTATTGCCCTGTTTTTAAATATTAACGGACATCACTGGTTTATTCAAGCGCTGGCCCGCACATTTCAAGTTTTACCTCTTGGTAGTTTTGTTTTAGACCAGATTACGATAGAGCGATTGGTTATGTTCACCGGTGAAATTTTTATTAGCGCCACTCGTATTGCCTTACCGGTAATGGGAACTCTACTACTGACCGATTTGGGCTTGGGGCTGATAGCTCGGGCCGTGCCACAAATCCAGGTTTTTTTCCTGGGGTTGCCTGTAAAAATTGGTCTGGGGTTGGTCACGCTGGCCTTTACCCTGGTTTTAACGGCGCCGCTCATCAAACAACTGTTCTCAGAGATAAGTTCTAATATTTTAGCCATTGGCGTTCATTAGATGTCTGGAGAACGCACAGAAGATCCGACCCCACTTCGGCGCAGAGAGGCGCGTAAAAAAGGCCAGGTTGCCAAAAGTCCCGAGATCAATTCGGCAGTAATTTTGCTGACAGCTTTTGGATTATTCGGTGTGGTTGGGCCACATACTTACCGGGTTTTAAGTGCATTAATGGAGCGCAGCTTCACAGCCATTTCAACTGACGATCTCACATTTGGTACACTGCAAAGCAGCGGCTTGGCTGTCGGGGCGATGGCGGTAGGAGCTATTGCTCCATTAGTGCTTTGCTTGATGCTGGCCGGAGTGGTGGCTAATGTTGCGCAAGTGGGTCTTATGTTTAGCCAAAAGGCGGTTGTACCCGATTTCACCCGCGTCAGCCCTCTGACCGGCTTTAAACGCCTGTTTGCCCTACGGGGCTTGGTAGACCTGCTCAAGTCGCTACTGAAAGTGGTTATTATTGGTGTAGTCGTTTACCTAACACTAAAAGACAACTATTCGACCATTATCGTCATCGGGCAAATGAGTCTGGCTGCCGGGGTTAGTAAATTGGCTCAGATAGGGATAACAATGGGCCTGCGTGTGGCTACCATTATGCTGGCTATTGCCGCTGCCGACTATTTATATCAGCGTTGGGAGTTTGAAAAGAGCTTGCGGATGACTAAACAGGAAGTCCGAGACGAAGCTAAGCAACACGAAAATCCGCAGCTTAAAAGCCGCATCCGCGCTCGTCAGCGCGAGTTGGCTATGAGCCGGATGATGGCTGCCATCCCAGAAGCCGATGTCGTGATTACAAACCCTACTCATATTGCCGTGGCCTTGCGTTACACGCGGGGAGAAATGCAAGTGCCAAAAGTAGTGGCTAAGGGGCAACGACTCATCGCTGAAAAAATCAAAGAAAAAGCTCGCCAACACCACGTGCCGCAGGTAGAAAACAAACCCCTGGCCAGAGCCTTGTTTGGCACAGTCGAAATCGGACAGGAAATACCGGCCGAGCTTTATCAGGCCGTAGCCGAAGTATTAGCCTTTGTTTATCGCTTAAAATCACCAGCTAAACAACATCGCTCAATTGGATAAAGGTTATGACAACTAACGCATTAACATCTATCGGCCTGCGCCGTTTGTTAAACAATAGCGATATCGTTTTAGCCATTGCTGTTATTGGCATCGTGGCCATGATGATCATCCCTTTACCGCCACTGATGCTGGATATTTTGCTGGCGATGAACATCGCGATGGCCGTGACAATTATGTTGGTTTCGCTTTATATCGAAAAACCTCTGGATTTTTCGGCTTTTCCCTCGCTACTGCTAATTCTTACCCTCTTCCGGCTGGCCTTGAATATTTCCAGCACTCGCTTGATTCTGCTAAATGGCTATGCCGGCAACGTAATTAACGCCTTTGGCAACTTTGTGGTGGGCGGTAATTATGTGGTTGGTATTGTTGTTTTCCTCATTTTGATGGTGATTCAATTTATTGTTATCACCAACGGCGCCGGACGTGTGGCCGAGGTCGGTGCTCGCTTCACCTTAGATGCGATGCCCGGCAAACAAATGAGCATCGACGCCGATCTGAACGCCGGCCTGATCACCGAGGACGAGGCTCGCATTCGCCGCAAAGATGTAGAGCGTGAGGCTGATTTTTACGGAGCGATGGACGGGGCCAGTAAGTTCGTTAAAGGCGACGCCATAGCCGGGCTAATTATTGTGGCGGTAAATATTTTGGGTGGTTTTATTGTGGGCGTGGTGCAGCTTGATCAGTCGCTGTTAGAAGCCTTACAAACGTTTACGCTACTCACTGTTGGCGACGGTCTAGTTTCACAAATCCCGGCCCTGCTCATCAGCACCGCCACCGGCATTATTGTGACCCGGACGGCCACCGATGAAACTATGGGTAGTGACGTCATCCATCAAATTATTGGCAAACCCCGCGCCCTAATGATTGTAGGGGGTCTACTGTTAGGGTTTGCCTTGGTTCCAGGATTACCCAAAGTCCCTTTCATCATTATGGGCTTGATTAGCGGCGTGGTCGCCTATCTTATTCAGCAAGAACAGCAAGCTCAAGCGCAGGAGGCCGTCGAAGCTGCGGAAACGCCCGCCCCTTCATTGTCGGAAGCGGAGTCAGCTACCGAACTACTCCAGGTTGATACCTTGGAAGTTGAAATTGGCTACGGTCTCATCGCACTGGTTGAGTCTGGTTCAAGTACCAGTTTGCTCAACCGTATCACGATGATTCGCCGCCAGATTGCGTTGGAGTTGGGCTTTATCCTGCCAAAAATTCGTATTCGAGATAATCTTGAACTTCAGCCCAACATCTACGCTATAAAACTCAGGGGGGCGGAAATTGCCAGGGGCAGCTTAATGCCTGGCCAATATCTGGCGATGGCGACTCTGCCTACTGCTGAAACCCTGCCGGGTATACCCACGACCGAACCAGCCTTTGGCTTACCCGCTATCTGGATTGATGGGACACACAAAGAGCGGGCCGAAACAGTCGGCTATACCGTGGTCGATCCGGCCTCGGTGATGGCGACCCATTTAACCGAAGTCATTAAAGCGTACGCTCCCGAAATTCTGACGCGCCAGGACACTCGCAATTTGCTGGACAACTTGAAAAAGGATTATCCGGCTCTGATCGACGACTTGGTTCCTAACAACCTGACTTTAGGCGAAGTGCAAGAGGTTCTCAAAAATTTACTGAGCGAGCGGGTTTCAATTAGAGATATGGTGACAATTTTAGAAACCATCAGTACGCTGGCGCATAACGGCGTTAAAGACCCTGACTTGCTCAGCGAGTCTGCTCGGCGAGTCTTGGCTCGTACCATATCTAACCAGCACCGCGCCGCCGATGGTATCATCCATGTGATCACCCTCGGCCCGCATGTCGAAAAAATCCTAAGCGATGCCTTGGGTGATTTAAGCCAAGGGTTTAATTTCAATCTCGACCCTCGCCTCGCTCAGCAGTTACTGGAAGTAACGGCCACACATATGGAAGAACTGGCCTCGCAAGGCTATCTACCTCTTGTACTATGTTCGGCTACAGTACGGTTGGCCTTTAAACGGCTCACCGAGCGAGCACTACCCAACCTGGCGGTTCTCTCTTATAGTGAAATCGCGCCCGGCGTAGAAGTTCGCGCTGAAGGTTTAATAAAGCTTCATTCTGATAGCCAGATAGGTGCAGCCTAATGCGCCTCAAGAAATATCTGGTCAACGATATGTCCGAAGCTATCCCCCTGATCCGCGCCGACTTGGGGCCAGACGCCATTATTTTACATACTGAAAAGGTGCGATCTGGACTTTTGGGGCTACTGCGGCGACCCCGGCTACAAGTAATGGCTGCAATTGACACTGACCTGCGCGATTTCCCTCAGCCAATGCCGGCGGTTGACAATACTATTCAAGCAATGCAACAGGAACTGACGGCCCTAAAAACAACGCTGGCTCAGGTCAATCAGACTCGACACACGTCTGAAAAGATAGAGTATGCGGTCAATCTCGATAACTGGTATCGGCGTTTGCTCGATGAAGGGGTGTCCGTACCTCTGGCTCGACAAATTGTCAGCACCGTCAGTGAGGAATTAAGCCATTGGGCTATAGATAACCCCAATATTCTAAACGAACACCTGCGGTGGCAACTCGGCCGCCGGTTGCCCGTATCGGCATCGTTACCTACCTCTTCTAATCGGGGGCAAGTGTTTTTTATTGTTGGTCCAACCGGTGTCGGCAAAACGACTACCCTGGCCAAACTGGCCGCCACGTTTGCTCAAACCTCTCGGGTAAAGCTCATAACTACGGATACTTTCCGAGTCGGGGCCATCCTGCAAATCACAACCTTTGCCGAAGTTTTGGGGATACCCGTAGAAGTAGCTTATACCCCCCAGCAACTAGCCTTACTGGTTGAACAAAACCGTTCGCACCAAGATTTGATTTTGATTGATACCCCAGGCCGCAGCCCACGAGCTAATAAGCAGATAGCGGATCTGTCCGATTATCTAGCTGCAGTGCCTGATAAAACCGTTCATTTGGCTTTGAGTGCCGGCGCTAAAAATGAAGATATGCAGCAAGCTGTTGATACATTTAGCGAAATGTCGCTAGATGGTCTTATTTTTACCAAGATTGATGAAACGGTTTCATTGGGAGCAGCTTTTAGTTTGGCGTGTCAGACAGGCTTGCCCATTAACTACATTACTACCGGCCAATGCGTGCCGGAGGACATTAAGGCCGCGCCTAATGAAGACATAATCAACTTATTACTTAGTTCCAAAGCTTGTCTACCTAAAAACAACTCACCGATTACTAAATTAACATCTCCGCACTTCAGCGGGAGTGGACTTTATGAATTACAACCCCAATTCGTTAGCGGTTAATCCGCAGTTTTCAAATATTCAGCCGTTTCGCAGCCGAGTTCTGGCCGTGGTTAGCGGTAAAGGCGGCGTCGGTAAAACCAATGTGGCCGTTAACCTGGGATTATCTTTAGCCCGGCGCGGCTTGCGGGTCGCTTTGCTCGATGCCGATCTGGGCACAGCCAATGTGGATGTGGTGTTAGGGGTTAACCCTCGCTATCACCTTCAGCATGTCGTTACTGGCCAAAAATCGCTCGCCGACATCATTGTCGAAGGCCCTTTTGGGTTGCAAATAATTCCCGGCGCTTCCGGTCTGCCTGATCTGGCCGATCTGCCCGAAGCGCAGCGCCAAATGCTACTGCACGCTTTGATGGTACTCGATGGTTCGGTCGATCTTCTGATTATTGATACCGGCGCGGGCGTGGGGCAAAGTGTCGTGCAATTTATTCTGGCCGCTGGTGAAATGTTAGTCGTCACCACCCCAGAACCCACCTCCATCACCGATGCCTATGCCTTAATGAAGGTCGTCGCCGGCTACCAGATGCCGGTTTCCACCAAATTGGTGGTTAACAACGTCCAGAATCGAAGCGAAGGTGAAGCCACCGGTCGTAAACTGGCTGCGGTCGCTCATCAATTTTTAGGGCGGCAAGTAGAAGTGCTAGGGGTGATTCCCAGCGACAAAAGCGTCAGGGACGCTGTTTATATGCAATCACCCTTGCTTCAAAGTCGGCCTTATTCACCGGCGGCCAGAGCTATTAATCAGCTTGGTGAGCAGTTGTGGGCTGGTAATTCAAAGGAGAAAACAGTGACCAGCGTGGGAAAATTCTTACGACAGATGTTGTCACTCAAAATTATGACCGTAGCTATCATTTAAAGGATTAAATGATGACAAATTATCAATCAGATTGGGTATTCAACCTCATCCTTAAATTTGCTGTAATTATTTGCCTGAGTGTGTTGGCCCTGAGTCTGATAATAGGCACCGGCCCAATTACGGCCCTACTTCGTAGCGGTGTAGCCTTTACGACCTTTGCTTTTTTGGGATGGGCTACTTCACTGGTTTGGGATATGCCTTTGATAGAAAAAGAGGCTCAAACCAACGATGCTAATGAACCGTCTTCAAAAGAAAATACACAGCCCTCAGATGAAGAGGCATCAGTAGCTGATAATAATGATAAGCGCGAAGCCGTGGAAGAAGGGTAATCCCAGTTTATTTAATCCCTATAACCACCATACAGGAACAATGAATCTATGGACAAGTTGGCAAATCTCTGGAGCAATTATACACGAAACGGCGACTGTCAAGCCCGCGAAGAGCTTATTGTACATTACGCTCCTGTAGTTAGATATGTGGTCGGACGTTTGGCGATGGGGCTGCCGCCTAGTTTGCAGCAAGAAGACCTGATCGGTTATGGCACATTGGGGTTGATCGAAGCCGTGGATCGGTTTGACCCAAACCGTGGCGTCAAATTTGAAACATTTGCCCTGTCGCGCATCCGAGGCCAAATCATCGACACCCTGCGCAGCCTGGATTGGCAGCCGCGTTCGATTCATCAACAGAGTAAAAAAATTGAGCAAGCCATCGCCTCGCTTTGTCAACTGTTGGGACGTCTGCCCAGTGATAAAGAAGTCGCCAGTTATCTGGGAATAGAGTTGGAGCAATATCGTTACTGGCTGCGCGATGTCAACTGCACCATTGTTTCTCTTGACCGGCCTTACACTTTTGCCGATGGCGAACATACCACTCTGTATGACTCATTGGAGAGTACAACAATGCCTACACCTACTCAACACCTAGACGACAAAGAAATGAAAGACCAATTGGCCGGAGCTATTTTGGCTCTATCTGAACGGGAACGATTGATGATTTCACTCTACTACAATGAAGAGTTGACTATGAAAGAGATAGGGGAAGTACTGGGCATCTCGGAGTCACGGGTAAGCCAATTACATGCCAGGGCGGTGCTGTTGCTGCGTGGTATGATGAATAATAAAGTTGAATCCTCCCCCATGATTTACAATAGACGAGGCGGCAATGTTTCAGTTCACGCTACTATTTCTTGAAGTTATTCTACTGGGCGCAACAGCGTACACTTACTGGGCGACTCGCAAGTTGGTGACAACTTCTCTGGCGTCTGCTTTTTCTAAGTCAAACGAAAATATCGGTCGAGAAACTGAAATGGAAATAACGGAAATGACTCGCAACTTGACTGAACTGTTAGCCGAGCTACAGGC
>ERZ795053.1594-NODE-1594-length-28714-cov-17.553194_pt1 | contig 28714 bp, 27 predicted proteins | sample MGYA00375137_ERZ795053 | MGnify/ENA primary metagenome ERZ795053 (study PRJEB30182, sample SAMN05720284) | activated sludge metagenome | isolation source: Anaerobic digester | place: Hong Kong | collected 2014-12-17 ...
CACGGGGGTTGGGTCAGGCAGCAAATGCACCGCCCGCACTCGCTGCGCCGGTCAAAGCACCTTGAGCTTTCGTTGGTTCAAGCTGATTTAACGATCAGCAGCTTCTGCTCCGCCAGGACTGTTCTACCGCTTTCTCCCCGATCACCATGGCTGGGGCATTAGTATTACTGCCGATCAGGGCGGGCATGATCGAAGCGTCCGCAACCCTTGTCAGAAATCTATTCTAGAAATCAAGCAAGTTGATGAGACATAAAAAATTGAGCACGTTGGAGATAATATAACAATCCCAGATCGGTTGTAGAATTAGGCCATCGACTGTGAGTTTGCCACGATACATCCCACGACTAACACAGGGGCGCTGGGAATAATCACTAGCAATAACATGGAAATAAATAGCATGGAGAATCTGACTTTCTTTGGCCAAATGATTGAAAACCTTTTGTGGAATGCTCAAGCGAAGACTGTTACCGAAGTCTTTTTATTGCTAGTGCTGATTGGCTTCAGTGTCGCCGTATGGCTGACCCGTAAAGATCGCGCTCCGCGCTTTGTAAGCTATGCACCGACACTGCTAACATCGTTAGGTATCCTTGGCACCTTTGTTGGTATCGTCGTCGGACTCATGCACTTCAAGCCAGATGATATTGACGCCAGCATTCCAGCGCTCTTGGAAGGACTCAAAACTGCTTTTATCACTAGCTTGGCGGGCATGGGAAGCGCGATTCTGTTCAAGGTGCTGACGACGACATTGCTCATCGCCCCGCCACGTAAGCAGAATGTTGTCTCTGGAACTGGCCCTGAAGAAATCCTTGGCGCTCTACTGGAACAGAATCAAATGCTCAAGGGATTGAAAACCGCCATATCTGGCGCTGAAGAAACCAGCCTGGCCGGTCAAATGAAGCTCTCGCGAGCTGACCAAAACGACCAACACAAAGAGATGATAAAGGCAGTCACAGAGTTGCGCGTGGTTGTTTCCGGTATGGAGGAGATCAGCCTGGCCGGTCAGTTGAAATTACTGTGCAGCGATGAAAATGACCGGCATAAAGAAACCATGCTGACCATCGCTGAGGATCGGGACACGCGCAACCAGTTTGCCAACAAGCTCTGGCAGGAGCTGGATGAGTTCGCGGAGATGCTTTCTAAATCTGCCACGGAACAGATGATAAATGCCTTGCGGGAGGTGATTGCTGACTTCAACAAAAACCTGACGGAACAATTCGGCGATAACTTCAAGGCCCTGGATGCCTCCGTCCAAAAGCTGGCCGAGTGGCAGGACAATTATCGACAGCAACTCAAACAGATGTCCGCCCAGTATGAACAAGCAGTGCGTGCGATTACCCAGATTGAAGCCTCTGTGGTTCACATCGCCAAGGAAGCACAACAAATCCCCACCACCATGGCGCAGCTCAAGACGGTGCTGGAAGTGAATCAGCATCAACTCCAGGAATTGAGCCGTCACTTGGAAATATTCCGCGATATGCGCGACAAAGCTGTCGAAGCGGTTCCGCAAATCCGCGAGCAGATTGAGCAGACCGTCAATGCAATAGCCGCTTCGGTGCAAACCGCCAGCGAGCATTACACCAAACTGCTGGATCTGTCCGATGCCTACATTGAGGCCCACGACGAAAAGACCCATAAACAGCTTGATACCTTTATCAAAACTACCGATCAGGGTATCAATCGCGTTCGTGAAGGGTTGGAAAATGGCGCCACCGTCGTCGAGAACGCCCTCATGCAAGGCGCGCAGAAACTAGACGACGGTGTTCACGATCTGCAAAGCCACCTGACGAAGACCGCCGATTGCTTGGTTGCCCAGAACGAAACCTTGCACAAGCAGTTGGAAGGCGCATTCATCCAGATACATGAGCATGCCAAAGACATGGCCAACAACCTGTCTGAACATGCCAAAGGGTTATCAAAAACTCTTAAAACGGCAGGTGAACAAGCGCAACGCGACACGCGGGCGACCCAGGAGCAGGTAGCTGAAAGCATCATCCAGATGCAAAAACGCCTGGAGAGTACCTTGGAGGAAGTGTCCACTGCGCAAATGCGCACGGTCAACCGGACTGTCGATAGTGTACTGGAAGAAATGAGCAAAGCAGTATCGAAGACTGGGGAGGGGGTCAACAAGCAGCTTTCCGCTATTGATCAGGCGATGCAGCAAGAAATCAACCGGGTGATGAATGAGATGGGTCAAGCCTTGGCCCAAATTACTGGCCAATTCACCGGTGATTACATAAAGCTGGTGCATGCCATGCAACAAGTGGTCACTGAACAGGGGCAATCCGCTCGCCAACAGGCAGTGGCTAAACCGGGCTGGACTGCCCGATGAATCCCGGTTCAGAGCGGATCTTCGGTATCGGAGTCCGTCATTCAGCTGATGAAGACAGTGGTGAACATTGGTTGCCGGTGTCCGATCTCATGGCTGGCCTGATGATGGTGTTTTTGTTCGTGTCGATTGCCTTGATGCGGGATGCCTTGATCGAACGCGATAAAATTAAAGAGGTGGCCATTACTTACCAGGAAAACCAGGTCGCGCTCTATGACGCACTCATGACGGAGTTCAAGGACGATTTACAACGTTGGGATGCCGACATTGAACAGGCGACCTTATCGTTCCAGTTTAAATCACCCGATGTCCTGTTTGATACTGGAAAGATCACGCTGAAACCGGCTTTTCAGACGATTTTGAGCGACTTTTTTCCGCGTTACCTGAGTGTGTTGATGCAATTTCGTGATTCGATTGACGAGGTGCGTATTGAAGGTCATACCAGTAGCGTCTGGAACCAGCGATCCACGGAAGAGGAAGCCTATTTCAATAACATGGAGCTATCGCAGGGCCGGACGCGATCCGTATTGGAGTATGTCTATACGCTGCCGGGCGTTGCACCAGAACGTCGTTGGGTCAAGAAGCACGTTGCGGCAGTGGGATTCTCTTCTTCGCGGCTCATCGAGAACCATGATGGCTCCGAAAACTTTGAGCGATCCCGCCGGGTCTCATTTCGCGTCATTACCAACGCCGAAACTCAGATCCGGAAGATTCTCGAAAGGTAAGGCGTAGAGATGCGCCTGACCGTTGATTTTTCCGCACTGCATGCCGCAGTCCGGCAAATGGGGGCGCAAGCGGCTGATCCAGAGTTCCATCTTGGACAGAAAGCAACAACATTGGACCCCATCGATATCGCCCTGAGTGAAACGGGTATCGATGTCATCCTGAAAGATGTTAATACCGACACTGGATTACTGGCCTACAAGGGACGACAAGTCTTGTTGTACATCCAGGATCATGGGTTAAACGTACAGAAAGCTCTCGATAATGGCAGCGCCGGACGCAAGTATCACGTCGCCTTTTGCAAAACACTCACCGAAATGCAGTCAAAAGGAAAATTTGAGCGTTATGTGGCGACCAATGATACCAGTGGTGAATTTTTCATTTCCGGACTATCCATTCACGCTCGAAGTCCAGTCGAAGGCAAAACACAATTGAATGTTTGCAAGAACTGTTTGGAGTATTTGAATTATCAGGGCTATAAGCAGGGTAGTCGATCAACTATTTTTTCTCGCTTTTCTCTTGCAGCATTTTTTGCGACATACAGTTCCTTTTTTCCACACATGCCTAGTCGATTGGCAGGTGAAAACGATAGCCTCTACACACCGGATTGGCCGATGATCTCTGGAAGATATCGAGCCGACCGAGATTTTCGTTGCGAATCATGTAGTGTCAATCTTTCCAATCATAAAAATCTGCTGCATACCCATCACAAGAACGGCGTCAAGACGGATAACCGAAAATCCAATTTGCAGGCCCTATGCGTGGATTGTCATCGTAAGCAACCCTCTCATGATCACATGTCTGTGCGCCATGCAGATATGCAACTGATTACCCGATTGCGCCGTGAGCAATCTATTGTCAAGAAGGATATGGGTTGGAGTGAGGCCTTCAAACTGGCCGATCCAGGAGTCCACGGCATTCTCTACCATTATCGCTCGAAAGGATGGAATTCTCCGGAGGTGGGCTACGAAATCCATGAACCAGACGGACGCATTATCGGACAACTCGAACTAGCCTGGCCGTTTGAGAGATTCGGAATCGCTATTTCTGAGGAGGATATCTACATCGCCCGAAGGCAAGGCTGGGAGGTGTTGTCCATGCGTGAAGCGGCGGATCAATGAGGATGACAAGGCTTTGATATGACCAACCAAGCTTTTTAAGGAATTACCCTTTCCTTATATTTGGAAAAAGATGCTATGCACATTGAAGCGATTCATCTAAAAAACTTTAAAGTATTTCGGGATGTGCATATCCGTGAAATTCCTAAACTTTCGGTGATTGTAGGTGCGAACGGCAGCGGCAAGAGCACGTTCTTCGAAGTATTTGGATTTTTACGGGACTGCCTGTCAGGCAACGTGCGGCAAGCGCTGGATGGACGGGGACGTTTCAGGGAAGTTGTCAGCCGGGGCTATGAAGCAGAAAGTATTCTCATCGAAATTCAATACCGGATGCTCATTGCACAAGCCAGCCGTCTCGTCACGTATTCCGTAGAAATTGGTGAGGAGCAAGGGCGGCCCATCGTACGGCGCGAACGGCTCCGTTACAAAAGAAGCGCCTACGGAGCGCCCTTTCATTTTCTCAATTTCCAGAACGGTAGCGGCTATGCCATTACCAATGAAGAAGACTTCAATAAGCCCGATGAAGAGCTGAAACGGGAATCCCAAACGCTCGATTCACCCGATATTCTCGCTATCAAGGGACTCGGCCAGTTTCAACGTTTCAAAGCCGCCAATGCCTTTCGACAACTAATTGAATCCTGGCATGTCTCTGACTTTCACATCGATGCTGCGCGAGGTCGCAAGGAAGTCACCGGTTATGTAGAGCATCTCTCGGTATCGGGCGATAACCTGCCTCGGGTTGCCCAATACTTGTATGAAAATCATCGAGACGCCTTCCAGGAAATTCTGGCGCGAATGCAAGCGCGTGTGCCAGGTGTCAACACAGTTCTACCGGAACTCACCCCGGACGGTTATCTGTTACTGCGCTTTCAGGATGGCTCCTTCAAAACACCGTTTCTAGATCGATATGTCTCTGATGGAACCATAAAAATGTTCGCCTATCTGGTACTGCTCCATGATCCGAAGCCTCATCCTCTGTTATGCATCGAGGAACCGGAAAATCAACTCTATCCTCAGTTGATGGCGGAGTTGGCCGAAGAGTTTCGCCTGTATGCCCAGCGAGGAGGACAGGTCATGATTTCGACCCACTCGCCCGATTTTCTCAATGCGGCAGAGCTGGATGAAGTCTTCTGGCTCGTCAAGCGGGAGGGCTTTACCCAAGTACGTCGTGCCAAGGATGATCCACAGATCGCCGCCTACATGGCGGATGGCGACAAAATGGGGCTTTTGTGGAAACAAGGCTTTTTCGCGGGCGCCGATCCTCAACAATGAGTGAATGGGTCTTTTTCCTGGAGGAAGCATCAGCGCGTGCGATGCTGGAAGGGCTGTTGCCCAGGATAGCGCCCCAGTGCGTGGATGTTCGCTACATCGTGTTTGACGGGAAGCAGGACATGGAGAAACAGTTGGTCCGGCGAATGCGCGACTATCGCAACAGAGGCGCTCGCTTTTTCGTCATTCGCGACCAGGATTCTGGCGACTGCCTGGCTATCAAAGAGCGACTTCAGCAGTTTTGCGCCGATGCAGGACGCCCCAACACCATCGTGCGCATCGTCTGCCGCGAACTGGAAAGTTTTTACCTGGCTGATCTTGCGGCTGTCGAGTACGGGCTTGGAATAGCAGGGATTGCCAAGCGTCAGAAAAACCAGAAATTTCGGACTCCAGATCGGCTGGGTTCTCCCTCACAGGAATTAATTGCCTTGACCAAGGGGCGTTATCAAAAGATCGGCGGCTCGCGCGCTATTGCACCTCATCTTGACATCAATAATACCCGTTCCCATAGCTTCAAAATGCTGGTTGAAGCCATACAAAGCATGGCTTTTGAAGAGCAATCAATCACTAGCAACTAGGAGAAATACATGGTTCTTCTTTTTCGCCCCGATAACTATCGAAAGCACGTGCTGCCAGGATGTTCCGTCAGATTTTCATGCCTATCAGCAGGGTTTTCAAATCATTCTGGTGATAGTAAAGATAGCGGGGTTACGGCGAAGGATAGGTCAGGCAGCAAATGCACCGCCCGCACCCGCTGCGCCGGTCAAGTAAACCCTCACCGCTTCATCGGGCGGGAGAACCAGGAAATTTTACAGGACTCACCCAAAACCGCCTGCTTTGCAGGCGGTTTTTTGCTTCTCATTGGCAGTATCAGCCTGGCAGGCCAATCCACGGCTACTCCAGCCAAGTTTTAGCATTGATATCAAAAGGATTTTTCTGGCGAAATGTACCAACGCTCATCGCGACCGATAGCAAAATGATCGCATTAATAAAAACGGGGACCACAACGAATGCGAATCCTAGTTCGTGAACGGCCTCACCACCAATGATCGCTGTGATTGCCGTGGCGCCGCCTGGCGGATGCATGCAACGAAGCAGGTGCATGAGGATCATGGCTGCCGGTATAGCAATGGCAGATGCCAGTAGCGCATTCGGTATTAACTTAAAACAACTGACCCCAATGATGGCAGAGACGATATGACCGCCAACCAGGTTCCATGGTTGCGATACCGGACTATGTGGAAAACCAAACAGCAACATAGCCGATGCGCCAGTGGATGCCAGAATAACCGGCAATTGCTCCGTCTCTAAAATCATAAAGGAGAAGAATGAAGCCAAAAGCGTGCCCGCAAACGCACCTATTATCGAGGCAGCAAATTCAATAGGGTTCATTTTTTCCATACGGCACACCCGCTAATGATCATAATCCAAGCAGGCTCCTATTTGACGGCACGCCCTAGAATTCCACAAAACTCTCGCGAACCTTTCCATCCGCATCGCGCACCAAGCAATCCATCATCGCTCCGCTCTCTTCCTCCACCAACTCTACGATCAGCGGCATTTGCCCCAGAGCATGCGTAGCGCAGGATAGGCAAGGATCATAGGCTCGCACTGCAACTTCGATCTGGTTCAACAGCGGTTCGGTCAGTTCCTTGCCATCCAGATAGTTTTCTGCCACTTGGCGAATCGATTCGTTCATCGCCTGGTTGTTATTCGTAGTGGACACAATCAGGTTGGCCTTCTCGATCAGCCCATCCTCATCAATCCGGTAATGGTGAAACAACGTGCCACGCGGCGCCTCAATGACACCGATACCTTCGCGGGTCATCTCGCCGCGTGTCACCAATTCATCGCCGAAAATGTCCGGGTCAAGCAACAATTCCCGGATTGCCTCAGTGGCATACAGCAACTCGATCATCCGCGCCCAGTGGTAAGCGAGCGTCGCATGAATCGGCTGGCCGTTGTTCAGCGCCATGAATTCGCGGCGCTCCTCTTCAGCCACCGGCGTTGGAATAAAATCACAATTGTTAATGCGCGCCAGAGGTCCTACGCGATACCAGCCTTTCTCCGGCCCCAGGGAGTTAATAAAGGGAAACTTCATATAACTCCATGATTTGACTTGCTCACGAATGACTTGCGAATAGCGCCGGTAATCGAGATGGTCGAACAAAAGATCACCTTGATCATTTTTGACCCGCAACCCGCCATGATAGAGATCTAACGCCCCGTCAGCACGCACCAGGCTAAGATAATTGGATTGGATCGCGGCAAAGCGGGTGAAATAACCAGGGCTTGCTTCATAGGCTTTTTTCATCAACTTGAGGATGTTACGTCCCCATTGCGTCATCAATTCAAGATCGGTCAGCAGGTAGTTGCGCTCCCGCAAGGTCAGCGCCTTGTTGACCCCGCCGGGGACCGTGCCGGTGCCATGCACGCGCTTGCCAGCAGTAATGCGAATGACCTCTTGACCGTACTTGCGCAGCCGCACCCCTTGGCGGGCAATGTCAGGATAATCCGCCATCACCCCGCCGATATTGCGCTGGGCAACGGGATTATCAAAGTCAAACAGGAAATCCGGCGAGGCTAGATGGAAGAAATGCACGGCGTGCGACTGTAGCGTCTGGCCGTAGTGCATCAGCCGGCGGATTTTCTCGGCGGCTGGCGGAAGCTGCTCCACTCCAATCAGTTGATCAACGGCTTTGGCTGCCGCTAGATTATGGCTAACCGGGCAGATGCCGCACAATCGCTGCACAGCGACCGGCACCTCCCAGTAAGGCCGGCCCTGGATGAATTTTTCAAAGCCACGAAATTCAACGATATGCAACCGTGCTTGGCGGATATGATGGTTCCGGTCCGCCAGCAATGTGACCTTGCCATGTCCTTCAACCCGGCTTAGCGGATCGATGGCGACTCGGCAGAGCTGTTCAGGATGGGCCGCCGTTTCTAATTCGCTCATGACACGCCCTCGCTTAATCGTAGTGAATCTGTCTATAAGACAGTGCAATCGCCTGTCCGGACAGCAATTCGTTGATAAAGGTCCAGATCGTATCCGCTGATGGCGGGCAACCGGGCAAAGAGTAGTCGATTTTCACCACCTCGTGGATCGGATGCACTTTGTTAAGCAGTAGCGGAATTTCCGGATCGCTGGGAATCTGCGCGTTGACCAGGCCCATCCCGCGCACGTAGGATTCTTCCAGGCATTCCTTGAGGTCGTATTGATTCCGCATCGCCGGAACGCCCCCGTTCAGCGCACAGGCGCCGATTGCCACCAGAATCTTGCAGCGCGCCCGGAACTCTATCAATGTGTGGACATTTTCAGCGTTGCACACCCCGCCTTCGACCAGGCCGACATCGCACTCACCGAGTTCCTTGATATCGGTCAGCGGGCTGCGATCCAGTTCCACGCGCTCGGCCAGATCGAACAACCGCTCGTCAAGATCGAGTAGCGACATGTGGCAGCCGAAACAACCGGCCAGCGAACAGGTAGCAATTTTCAGTCTGGGTTCAATCATGGCGGCGTCCTCCCTGACTGTCCGGCAACTGCGCTACATCGCCAACCACATTGATCGGCTTACGGTCGTACAAACGCTGTCCAATTGGGATGTCGTAACCCCGGTGTTTGGTCAGGATCGAACCGGTTGGGCAAACCTGCGCTGCCTTGTCGTGAAGGCTGAAACCGGTCGCGCCCAGTTGACCGGACGGCGTGTTGACCACCAGATGCGCCTGGATACCGCGCCCCTCCACCGCAAAGATATTTTTGCCATCCACGTCGCGGCTGGCCCGCACACAGAGCTCACACATAATGCAACGGTTGAAGTCGATCACTGCATCCGGATGGGAGGCATCGACCGGCCGGCGCGGGTAAAAGTGCTTGAAGTGCGGCGCCAGCATCCCAACGTAGTAGGCCACCGCTTGCAACTGACAAGCCCCGCTTTTCTCACAAGCCGGGCAGACGTGGTTGCCTTCGACAAACAGCATTTGCAGAATGCCCCGGCGGATTTCCCGCAATTCTTCGGTTTCACTCTGGACGGTTTGCCCGCCGGCGGCCGGCGTCGTACAGGCCGCTTGCATTCGATTATTGACCTTGACCAGACAGACCCGGCAACTACCGTGCGGGGTGAATTCCGGGTTAAAGCACAGATGTGGAATGTAGACGCCAGCCTCTAGCGCCGCCTGCATGACCGTCTGGCCTTCTTGGAATGGAATCTGCTGCCCATCCAGAGTGAAACTTGGTTCGCCGCTCATGGCATTGCTCCTACCAGCAAATCCTCCTCGTTTAGATACGCGCCTGGATCGCTGCGTCCGGTCAACTGCCGGGCTTCTTCAAGGGCTGCATTCAGATCGAAAGCAGGTTCATAAGCCGTGGAGCGCAGCCGCCGTTCGTAGGCTTCCGGGAACTGATCAAGACTATCCAGCACCGGATTGGGCGCGGTCTGGCCCAGCCCGCAATGACAACCCGCCTGCATGATCCGTCCCAGCTTACGCATCTCTTCCAAATCGTACCGCGTACCGTGTCCGGTATGGACTTTATCTATCAAATCACGCATCAACGAGGTGCCGACCCGGCAGGGCGTACAGAATCCGCAGCTCTCGTGGACGAAGAAATGAGCAAAATTGCGCACGCCATCCAAAATGTCGCGTTTCTGGTCGAACACCATGAAGGACCCGCCGGTCGCCAGGTCTTCGAAGCAGATGCGCCGGCCGAACTGCTGAGCGGAAATCATGTGCCCGGCAGGACCTGCCATCTGAATGCCCTGGGCATCATGCGCACCACAATCCTCCAATACCTGGTGGACGGTAATGCCAAACGGATATTCGTAGATACCGGGCCGCTCGCAGTCACCGCTGACACTCAGCAGTTTGGTACCCTTGGATTGGGCGGTGCCGCGGCTGGCGAACCAGTCACCGCCTTCCACAGCAATTTTCGCCGCCGCGGCAAACGTTTCGACGTTGTTGACCACCGTTGGCTTGTTTAGGTAACCGTGGGTTGTCGGGAAAGGCGGGCGAATGCGCGGTACTCCGTGCTTGCCTTCCAGCGACTCGATTAGCGCCGATTCTTCACCGCAAACATAGGCGCCGGCGCCAAGATGGATTTCAATGTCAAAGTTAAATGAGGCGTCACCAAGAATTGCCTCACCGAGCAAACCGGCCTCGCGGCGGCGCTGCAAAATCGCTTTGAGCGGGTTCAACATGTAGCGATACTCGCCGCGCAGATAGACGAACCCGTGTTGAGCACCGATAACCCGGCCGCACAAGGTCATGCCTTCGAACACCAGATCAGCGAAATCCTGCATCAGCACCCGGTCCTTGAAAGTGCCTGGTTCGCCTTCATCGGCGTTGCAAACTACATATTTCACGTTGCCAGGGGCGTTGCGGCAGGAAATCCACTTGGCGGCTGACCCGAAACCGGCCCCGCCTTGGCCACGTAAACCGGATTTGACCATTTCTTCCATTATCGCTTCTGGACCACGCTTCAACCCTGCCCGTAAGGCAGAACCGTCGGCGAAATGCCGGCCCAGCAAAATATCAGCCCGGCGAAGGTTGCTGTACACCTCGAACAGCTCACGTGGCCATTCCGCCAGCGGGATGCGGCTTTCGATCAGATTGGCGATGCCATCCAGGCGCGATGGATTCAAGCGGGTCAGCGTATAACCATTGACCAGCGCGGCTGGCCCTTGATCGCACATTCCGGTGCAAGACGTCGTGCCAACCGTGACTAATCCATCGGCCCGGGTTTCGCCGATGCTGACTTTCAGCCGGCTGCAGAGATAATGCAATAACTCGCGGTTACCCAGCATCCGGTCGGTGATATTGTCGCTGAACAGGATGTCATAGCGACCGCGCGGCGTGGTATAGAGAAAGGAATAGAATTCGGCGACGCTGCGTACCTTATTGGGTGAAATGCTGAGTTCTTCAGCCACTCGCTCCAGGGTTTCAGGTGACAACCAAGTCAAACGGTCTTGCACGTCGCGCAGAATTTGCAGCAACCGGGTCGGCATGCCGCCGTGATGCTGGACGATGTCGCGGATCGTTTCAGTCAGCATACTGGATTCCGCCATGACCACCTCCATCGCTTGTCCGCCGATCCGCCGGCGTTCGTGTGCGGATGGCGTGTGATTTTACCGGGCAGGTTGGTGCAGCCTTAGTATTGCTAAGGATAACGCAGCCGCTGCTTAAAAGCCCTTTTTCATCAGTATCAGAGCGATAAAAACCGTCCCATCTTTATGGCGAGCTCTTTAATCAAAAATCTTCCCTGGATTCAGGATTCCATTCGGGTCAAATGCCTGTTTGATAGCGCGCAGGTAACTGATTTCAGTTTCATCACGGGTGTAATGCAGGTAGGGTTTTTTGAGCAGGCCGACCCCGTGTTCAGCAGAAATGCTGCCGCCATGCTGTTGCAGTGCCGTAAATAGATGCTCGCTGACACCCCCGCATTTTTTGGCAAATGCTGCCGGATCCAAATCCGCTGGCTTGAGAATATTAATATGCAGGTTGCCATCGCCAATGTGGCCATACCAGAGCACCTCGAAATCCGGGTATTCCCGGGTCAACAAGGTGTCGGCTTCATTGAGAAAAGCCGGTATGCGGGAAATGCGCAGCGCGATATCGTTTTTGTAGGGCTGATAACCTGAAATCGATTCGCTGATATCTTCACGCAGCCGCCATAATTCCTGGGCTTGGGCCTCGCTTTGGCTTATCACGCCATCAGCCAGCCAGCCTTGCCCGGCGCAGTGCTCAAACAGGTTTAACGCAGTGTCAGTGTGCAGTCCGCCGGGATTCTCAAACTCGATCAGCACGTAATAGGGTGTTTCTGTTTCGAAGGGCCGGTGAAGACCTTTGGCCAGGACATGGCACAACGCCCGTTCCGAGAAGAATTCGAAAGCGCTCAATTCCAATTTGTTGCGAACGATATGATACAGCGACATGATACTGTCCAGGCTGGGCATGCCCAACACCATGACAGCCGGTTCACGCAGGGGGCGGGTCAGTTTCAGCGTCGCCTCGACAATAATGCCCAGCGTGCCTTCGCTGCCGATAAACAGATGCCGTAAATCGTAACCGCTGGCGTTCTTGATCAGCCCCCGGTTGAGATAAAGCAGGTCGCCGCGCCCAGTCACCACTTTTAATCCGGTTACCCAGTCGCGCGTCAGGCCATAGCGGATGACCTTGATACCGCCAGCGTTGGTAGCGATATTGCCGCCGATCTGGCTGGAGCCGCGCGAGGCGAAATCGACCGGGTAGTACAGCCCATGATCGCGGGCGAAGTTTTGTAGAATTTCCGTGATCACTCCGGCTTCGCAAGTGACGCTGCGGTCGGTAGGATCGAAGTCGAGAATCCGGTTCATCCGTTCCATCGAGACCACGATTTCCCCTTGACAAGCGACCGCTGCGCCACTGAGTCCAGTGCGTCCGCCCGAGGGAACCAGCGCCAATTGATGGGTGTTGGCGTAACCGACCAAGGCTTGCACCTCTTTGATCGTCCCTGGCAGCACTACGGCGAGCGGGCTGGGCGTGTGCAGGCGTGTCCAGTCACGACCGTAATTCAGGCAGCTCTCAGGATCGGTGCGTATATAAGCAGGGTCGATAAAAGTGTGGAGGCCGCCGAGCAGGGCGGCGGCAGCATTCGAAGCGTGCAAGGTCATCAGTGGTTGGCGCTCCAAGGTGAAAGGCATCAAATTGCCCGTTCCGGCCAGAGGGACGTTAGGGATTCTATTCCATGAATTCTATCACCGGCGGAATTCTTCGCAGCCATGAACCGGATTCCGTGCCCCAGATTGCCACACTAACTGCGATGCGTGTACCGCCACCCTAGCCGATACCCCAGCAATCCAGCGAGAATCCCAGCATACAGCAGCGGTTCCCGGATATCCGCCTTGACCAGCCATAAGTAATGCAGCACCCCGAGTATCCCAATCACATAGACCAGCCGATGCAAACGCTGCCAGTTCCGGCCCAGCCGTTTGATCATCCCCTTCGTGGACGTCGCTGCCAGCGGCACCAGCAATAAAAAAGCGGCAAAACCGGCAGTAATGTAGGGCCGTTTGGCAATATCGGCGATGATGGCGGACCCATCAAAAAAATGATCGAAAACTAAATAGACACTGAAGTGCAAACAGACATAAAAGAAGGCGAACAGCCCCAACATCCGCCGAAAGCGCTGTAAACCATTCCAGCCGGTCAGCCGTCGCGCCGGCGTCACGGCTAACGTCAGCAGCAGAAAGCGCAGGCTCCAGCTGCCGGTGCGATGTGTCAGCGTCTCCACCGGATTTGCGCCCAATTGATCGCTCCATCCAAGCCAGAACAGCCAAGCCAGCGGCAGCAGGCTGGCGCTGAAAACCAGCGGCTTACCGGCACGTTGCAACAAGCGGGTTTGTTTCGAGGTCATGGTCCGGAAAACAGTGTGAACAGTGATATGGATTGCGACGAAACGCAACTCGTGAATATTGAGCGGGTCACAACCAGGGAGTCTATCACCCGGAGTCCTGTCATGCTGATTCAGAAACCCGCCGATATTCATCCATCGGAAATTACGCCACCGGAATTGTATGCCCGCCGCCGTGAGTTTATAAAAACCGCTGCGGTATTGGGCGCTGCCGCATGGTTGCCGCCCATTCTGCGGGGCCGCATCGCCCAGGCCGCAGACGAGGATCTCAAGCCGACCCCTTATAAGGACATCACTTCCTATAACAACTTCTACGAGTTCGGTACGGGTAAGACCGATCCGGCAGAAAACGCGGGCAGTCTGAAAACCAAGCCTTGGACCGTTGTGGTCGAGGGGCATTGTGAGAAACCGGGCCAGTACGCGCTGGAGGATTTTTTAGCATCGCAACAGCCGGAAGAACGCATCTACCGGCTGCGTTGCGTCGAAGCCTGGTCAATGGTAGTGCCATGGCTGGGTATTCCGCTTAATCAAATCCTGCCTCGTTTCCAGCCGGCCTCTAACGCCAAATATGTCGAATTCACGACCCTGCTCGATCCCAAACAGATGCCGGGCCAGCGCACCCGTATTCTGGACTGGCCGTATGTCGAAGGGCTGCGGATAGACGAGGCCATGCATCCATTGACGCTGCTGGTGACGGGCCTGTATGGCAAGGAATTGCCCAATCAAAATGGTGCGCCGCTACGATTGGCCGTACCGTGGAAATATGGTTTCAAGAGCATTAAATCGATTGTGAAAATCCGCTTCACCGAGCAACAGCCAAGCACCACCTGGAACCGGGAGATTCCCAGCGAATACGGTTTCTACGCCAACGTCAATCCTGAAGTGAGTCATCCACGCTGGAGCCAGAACAAGGAACGGCGCATCGGCGATTTCTTCCGCCGTGACACACAGATGTTCAATGGCTATGCCGAGCAAGTCGCCGGGCTGTATACAGGGATGGATTTGCACAAGAATTTCTAAAAATTCTCACCCTCCTTGCGAGGGTCACACCCTGGATGCCTGGATAGAGGCAGGGGGATCGAAGCACCTTGGAGCAGGGAAAGCTGATGAAGGCCATCGGGCCGTTTTCCGGCCATAGGCAAGCAATCTTGCTGCGTTATTTCGCGGCTACCACGACATAACGCAGTGCGGCCATTCCAGTTTCAATCCAAACTGATTGCATTATTCAATATAACTTTTTGATTTTAAATTTAAATAAAATTTTTTTCTGAATTGGCACGAGGCTTGATAACAGTACAGGCGTAGCCGCCGCGGATCGAAACCTCCCAGGCAAACAGAAGCCGGAAGATCCAGCACGGTACATCCCACACTGTTTTCAACATGCTTAACCACGAAGGAGCCTCTTGTCATGAATAGCAAAACCCTTATCCATTCCGCTCTGGTCAGTGTTTTTGCCCTGGGTCTGGTCACTGCCGCCGGTCAGGCCAGCGCTGCTGAAGAAAAAGGCGCTGAAAAGTGCTACGGCATCGTTAAGGCTGGTAAGAATGATTGTCAGACCAGTGCCCACGCTTGCGCTGGCCAAGCCAGCAAGGACGGTCAAGGCGATTCCTGGGTTTACGTCCCCAAGGGCACTTGCGAGAAAATCGTCGGCGGCAGCACGAAGCCGAAGGCCTGAGGAATTCACCATGAGCGCCAAGCTGGCAACGTCCAGGCTTGGCCCAGGTCCGATTCCGGTTCGCGCCGGAATTGGCCTTCGGGCTGAACACTACGACGTTCTTCTGGAAACCCGGCCACCGGTCGGCTGGCTGGAAATCCATAGCGAAAACTACTTTGGAGCCGGTGGCAAGCCGCTGGATTATCTGGAGCGCATTCGCGCCCACTATCCCTTGAGCCTGCATGGCGTCGGCCTGTCTATCGGTTCAACAGATCCATTGAACCACTGGCACTTGACGCAGCTCAAGCGCCTGATCCAGCGCTTCGAACCGGCGCTCGTATCCGAGCATTTGTCGTGGGGTTCGGCGGGCGGGCGCTATCTCAACGATCTGTTGCCGCTGCCCTGCACCGAAGAGGCGCTTTACCATCTCATCGCACGGGTTGCTCAGGTGCAGGATATTCTGGGCCGGCAAATCCTGATCGAGAATATTTCCAGCTATCTGCAATACACCCATTCGACGATCCCTGAATGGGAATTTCTCGCCGAACTCGCCGAACGCGCGGGTTGCGGTGTGCTGCTGGATGTCAACAACATTTATGTCAGCGCCCGCAATCACGGTTTCGACCCTGACACCTACCTTCGGGCAATTCCGCAACGTGCCGTTCAAGAAATCCATCTGGCTGGATTTACGGTAAACCGGTTCGAAGGTGGCGAGATTTTAATCGACACTCACAATCAACCGGTTTGCCCGGCTGTCTGGGCGCTGTATCGCCAAGCGGTGCAACGCTTCGGTCCGCGGCCCACTTTGATCGAATGGGATACCGGCTTGCCGGAATTGGCCGTGCTGGTCAATGAAGCGCAGCAGGCCGATGCCATTCTGGAGGAACGCCATGCTCGCGCTGCATGAGTTACAACAGCGATTCGCCACTGCGGTGCTGGGCGAAGACGATAGCGGCTTTGAACGCGCCATCCACGCGGCGGGCCTGACAGGCGCCCAGCGTTTGCAGGTTTACCGCAATAACACCCGGCTCGGCCTGACCGGTGCGCTCGCAGCAGTTTACCCGGTGGTGCAGCAGTTGGTAGGCGAGGGATTTTTCCATTATGCCGCTGCCCAGTACATCACCCGCTATCCCTCCCGTTCCGGTAATTTGCACGAATTCGGCGGGCCGTTCGCCACCTTCCTCGAAACCTTCGAACCGGCTGCCGGGTTGAGCTACCTCCCCGACGTGGCCCGTTTGGAATGGGCCTATCATGAGGTGTTTCATGCTGCCCATCATGCGCCGCTTGATCTAAGCGCTTTGGCAGCCGTGCCCGCTGAGCGGCAGGGGGAGTTGCGCTTTCAATTGCACCCCGCTGCCCGATTGCTGGAATCATCTTTTCCCATCCTGTGCATCTGGCAGGCCCATCAAAACGTAGACCATGATCATCCACCGGTGAGATTGGATGATGGCGGCATCAAGCTGATGGTATTCCGCCATGAGAATCTCGATATCGAGTTTCAGTCTTTGCCGGATGGGGAGTTCCACCTGCTATATGCCCTGGTTACGGGTTGCAACTTTGCCACAGCCTGCGAGCAGGCGATTTCCGCACAACCCGGTTTCGATTTACCGGCCAGTTTCCGCCGGCATGTTTTGCAAGGCGCTTTGACCGCCTTTTACCTGCCTGATACCTCATCCTCCATTCATGATCATCCATAAAGGAGAACTTCCATGGTAACTGCCACCAATGCCATGCTTCATCCACCACAGCAGCACGCATGGCGGACCAAAATCATCCCTATCCTGGGTAAGGTCAACACGCTGTTTCACAAAGCTGCGGATCTGCTGACACCAATCGCCGATTTTCTGGCGCGCTACTGGGTCGCCGGGGTCTTCTTCAGTTCTGGGCTAACGAAGACAGTCAGCGGCAGCCTCACACTGTTTGGATTCACATTCAAATACCCGGTCAGTCTATTACCGACGGAAAGTACATTCGCCCTGTTTGAATATGAGTATCACGTGCCCGTGCTGCCTCCCATGCTGGCGGCCTATCTAGGCACGGCGGCGGAATTACTGTTACCCGTGTTCCTGTTCCTGGGTCTCGGGACACGCTATGCCGCATTGGCGCTGTTCATTTTCAACATTGTGGCAGTGGTCTCCTACCCAGACTTGATGGCCGCCGGTGTGGCCCAGCATCAGGTATGGGGTCTGCTGTTGTTTATCACGCTTTGCCACGGCCCCGGCAAGCTCTCCCTCGATTATCTGATCAATCGATGGATACGCCGCTGACCGCTATTCCTCTCCAACTTTAGTGAGAATGCCATCGCTATGAACCCTCTGGCCCAAGCTTCCAGCGAAAATGAGGGGACCCGGATGGCACTGCCTGGGTTTCCGGATGATGACGAAATCGAACAGTTGTGGCGCATTGGCCTCTTTTCACCAGACGATGCGCGTGCGTTGCGGAAACTATGGCGGATTTTGCGGGGGCAAACGGATGATTATTTGGACATCGTGCTTGGCATGGTGGCTGCCCACCCCGTCTTGGATGAGGTGCTGAGCGTCTTAGGCGGCGAGAGTCCGGAAGAGATATTTAACAACTCTACAAACCTCCGCCGCCAGTTCCGGCAATGGTTGTTCGAGACCTGCCAGTTTCCTCATGATCCGCCTTGGATTAAGCAATTCTATTCCAAACGGAGGCAAGACTTTCCAGAGCAGCCCTCAGTCTCGGGACGATTACCTAGATTTCGTTACGTCCTAGCGCTAGCCTTTCCTTTGGCGGCCACAGCGCATTCTTTTCTGGCCGCTACAGGAGGAAATCAACAAGATAGTGAACGGATACAGCATGCATTGCTGAAAGCTATCCTTTTACAGATAGATTTACTGAGCATGCTCTACGTCAAGGAAGGATTCTGGTGACGGCAGGAATTGTCCCTGGTTGATGGGAAACCACTACAGGGGACTGCGTGATAGCGGTGATCAGAATACCATTGCCGCTGGTCTGCGGGAGCATTTGGACCCGCTTGGAGGATTGAATGATAAGTCCAGTCCTGAAGAACTTTTTTATCCACAACTGAGGTCATTGAAGATGAAAATTTTACGTATCTTAGGCACAGCCCTGGTATTGGCATTCAGCGCAGCAGCTGTTCATGCGCAGGGATTTAACATGCAAAGTTTTCCGGATGGCTTGGGCAAGCACGAAATGATGTACAAGTTTCTCGTGCCCGAGGGAGTGACTGTCACCAACCAAAAAGGCGAAGTGAAGAAAGGCGGTTCTATCGTGATGGTGCCCGGCTCCAGCATCAAGCTGCTGGAATCCCCCTATGTCAAAGAGATGGCGAAGGATGATGCATTCATGGCCAGCTTCATGAACGCTGACCAGTATTTTGGAATGCCTGCAGAGCAAGTACGAGACTTTGCAGTGATTTCGGTCATGGTCCCCGAAGGCGTGACCGTGGAAGGGAAGAGCGGCAAAACTATTAAGGGCCCCGCAGATCTCGTATTGATGGTTACCAATGGAGGATCGGAAGCCATGCAGGACCCCCACCCCGCCGGGTATTGGGATACTATGGGCTGGGACATGAAGTAACAAATTACCAGACATTGTGACTCGCTAAGGGCCGGTTGGGCACGTGCGCGGCGCCTGCCCAACCGGCTTTGCTATTTGCAGACCATTCAACATGATACTGTATCAGCGCATATCAATGAGGTCGTCATGATGCAGCTTTTCCATATCGGGCGGTTATTTCTAGCTGGTGGCTGGTTATTCTTGAGTTTGTGTTCTCCCGCCTACAGCGCTGACAACCCGGAAACACGTCACGAATGGGCCAAGGCCACGTTTGCTGGCGGTTGTTTCTGGTGCATGGAACCGCCTTTTATTCAATTGCCTGGTGTAATTTCGGTCACTTCCGGCTATACCGGCGGCCACCAGGAAAATCCAACCTATGCACAGGTCTCAGCGGGTGGTACGGGCCACGCCGAAGCGGTCGAGATCGTCTACGATCCCGCCCGGATCAGCTATGCCCAGTTGCTGGATATCTTCTGGCACAACATTGACCCGCTGGATGCAAATGGGCAATTTTGCGACAAAGGCCCGCAATATCGCTCAGCCATTTTCTACCACAGCGACGAACAACGGCGCTTGGCGGAAGAATCCAAACAAATGCTGAAGAACCGTTTCCAGCAACCGGTGGTTACGGCCATTGTCCCTGCGCCGGCTTTCTATCCCGCTGAGGACTATCATCAGCATTACTACCAGAAGAACCCAGTACGCTATAAATACTATCGTTATTCCTGCGGGCGGGATCAACGTCTTGAAGAGCTGTGGGGTGTCTCTCAGTAATTGAGACTATTTCGTGAGCTTCTTTGACTAATCTGCCGCTGATTGATGTTGTTTGAATGAGGATTTCCTTATGAATCAAACGGCTGCACAACCTGTCAATGAGAGGCCCGCTCCACAGCATGACCTCACGTTCCAAGTAACAGACAATGAGGATTCAATCCAGCAAGCCTTGCGCGCTATCGTCGAAGGGACCGCGACCGCTACAGGCACGGAGTTCTTTTATGCCCTAGTGCGGGAACTGGCCCAGGCTCTCAACGTGCGCCATGCGTTTGTGAGCGAACTGCTGGAGAGCGGAATAAAAGTACGTACCCTGGCGTTCTGGTTCGATGGCCAGTTCATCGACAACATCGAATTTGATCTAGACGGCACGCCTTGCGAAAACGTGATTCGCGGTGAAACCGTGTATTACACCCGTAAGGTGTATGAAATGTTTCCCCGGCATCCAGAACTCAAGGATATGGGTATTGAAAGCTATTTCGGGGTGCCGCTGGTGTCTGAATCGGGGAATCAGATGATGGGCCACTTGGCCATCATGCACGACCAGCCAATGATCAAGGAATTCCGGGGCATGGCGTTGCTCAAGATTTTTGCAACCCGCGCCCGGGTGGAACTGGAGCGTAAGCAAGCGGAGCAGGCGCTGCGCAAGAGTGAGGAGCGGTTGGCCAGCATCCTGACCAGCACGATGGACGCCATCATTACCCTCGATACCGAGCGGCGTATCACTCTATTCAACTCCGCTGCCGAAAAAGTCTTTCGCTGCCCTGCGGCACAGATGATTGGCCAGTCTTTTGATCCACTCCTCTCCAAGCGCTTTGGCAATCTGCTCAAAGGCTATTGCCTGGCGGTCCAGCCGGAGGCAGTGAATTCCCAGCAACTCTGGGCGCCTGAAGGGCTGACGGCCCGGCGTTACGATGGCGAGGAATTTCCGGTGGAAGCGACACTTTCACCATTGGAGATCGGTGGCCAGCAGTTCTACACAGTGATCCTGCGCGACATGACCGAACGCTGGCGATCTGAAGAAACACTCCAGCAGCTACAATTGGAAAACCTCTACCTGCAAGAAGAGATCAAGACCCGGCAGACACCGGGCCATATCGTCGGTGGCTCGCTCGCCATGCAAGACGTTTTCGCGCATACCGAGCAGGTGGCGGGCACTGATTCCACTGTGCTGCTGACCGGAGAAACCGGCACCGGCAAGAGCGTCATTGCTCGCAACATTCATGACCTGAGCAACCGGCGCGATAAGCTGTTTGTCAATGTCAACTGTGCGGCCTTACCTGGTGAGCTGGTAGAAAGCGAGTTGTTCGGTCACGAAAAAGGCGCGTTCACTGGGGCGACTGCCCAGCGCAAAGGCCGTTTTGAACTGGCTGACGGTGGCACCCTGTTCCTGGATGAAGCCGGTGAGCTGACTGCCGGTGCGCAGGCTAAGTTATTACGTGTACTGCAAGATCAAGAATTCGAACGGGTCGGCGGCACCCAAACCTTGAAAGTCAATGTCCGGTTGATCGCAGCCACCAACCGGGATTTGGCGCGGATGGTCAAGGAGGGAATCTTTCGCGCCGATCTGTATTACCGGTTAAATGTGTTTCCTATCCGGCTGCCATCCTTGCGTGAACGTCCGGACGATATTCCTCTGCTGGCGCGGCATTTCCTGAACAAATTTGCCAAGAAGATGGGCAAGACGATCCATGATCTTTCCCCCAAGGCGTGTGAACAATTGCTCCGCTACCCTTGGCCCGGCAATATCCGCGAACTGCAAAATGTTATTGAACGCGCCACAATTCTTACACGAGGCTCCTTGCTGGAGATCGGCAATGCGCTGGAAACGCGTTTGGACGATCAGGACATGACGGATATCCCCGGACAAGAGCCGTTCGGTTCCCTAGAAGCGATGGAGCGAGCCTATATTCTCAAGGTATTGGAACGCACCCTCTGGGTGATTGAGGGAACACAAGGTGCGGCAGCGATTCTGGATATCAATCCCAGCACCTTGCGCTCACGGATGCAAAAACTGAATATCCGCAAACCCAAACCGGTGGCCTGAAGATGCCGCTGTACGCGATGCATCCCCCTTCTGTATTTAGCGATCCTGCGGTATATCGCGGGCTTAAAGAGCCTGCAAGACGGTAACAATCTTAATCATTACTATATAATTCATTGTTATTAAAAGTTTTTTTATTAAAAAATCAGAGTGGCACAAGCATTGCTCTTTCAGGTATTGACGATCAATGTCATTCCTAAACCAAATTGAGGAGCCATCCCATGAGCAAGAATCTGACAGCCACTCTGTTCATCCTGACAGCCGGCCTGACACTGAGCGCAACCGCCATTGCAGAGCCTTTCAATCATGGCAGCGGTTTTGTTGACGCTAACAATAATGTCTATTCCTATGTCAGTGCGCCAAATGCTCACAGCATCCAGGATGTCCAGCACTCCGGCGCAACGCCCGCTGTGAGCAGTTTCAACATGTACAGCGTGGTAGAGCGCGCAGGTTACTCAGCCCATAGCAGCACCCGCGCCAGCACGCCGGCCACCGGCATGTTGACCCGTACCGGCAGCGGGTTCAACGACCGCAGCTAAATCCAGCCCTGCCACCATGCACTCCCCTCGCCCCCCTGCGACAGGGGCAAGGGTGAGGGTGAGGGAGGCAGCCCTTGAAGCCATTGAAACCATTGCCCTCACCCCCAGCCTCTTTCCCGCAGGGCGCGGGGTTCTCAGCAGATTGAACGGAGTCAGAAAGTTTCCCAATTGTCTTCCAAATGTGAAGCTTCCAGTGCGGGTTTTTGAGCACGTTTAGGAACCGCCTTGGCTGGAGAAGCCGCCTTGGCTGGAGAAGCCGCCTTGGCTGGAGAAGCCGCCTTGGCTGGAGAAGCCGCCTTGGCCGGGGGTTCTGGTTCTGCGTTCGCCGCTGAGATCAGGGCACCACCGGCTTTGAAAAAGCTCATCAACTGCTGCAAATGGCGGCTCTGCTCACTCATCGAGTGACTGGCCGCCGTGGTCTCTTCCACCAAGGCCGCATTCTGCTGCGTGACCTGATCCAGTTGGATGACCGCCTGATTGACTTGATCGATACCGGATGACTGTTCACGGCTGGCCGCCGCCAGCTCGGCAACGATATCGTTGACTTTCTTTACCGTGGCCACGATCTCCCCCAAGGTCTTGCCGCATTCATCGACCAGATGGCTGCCTTGCTCTACCCTGCCGATGCTGTCTTGGATCAGGGCCTTGATGTCCTTGGCGGAATCGGCGCTGCGCTGCGCTAGCTTGCGCACCTCGCCGGCCACCACGGCAAAACCTCGCCCCTGCTCGCCGGCACGGGCGGCCTCCACCGCTGCATTGAGCGCCAGTAGATTGGTCTGAAACGCGATCTCGTCGATCACCCCGATGATGTCGGCAATCTTGCGGCTGCTGGTATTGATCCCATTCATAGCGTCGGTGGTGCGCGTCATCACGTCACCTCCTTGTTCAGCCTGGGTACGAGCCTGAGCAGCCAGTTGATGGGCTTGCGTGGCATTATCAGCACTTTGTTTGACCGTGGCATTCAACTGCTCCATGCTCGCGGCGGTTTCTTCCAGGCTGGCTGCCTGCTGTTCGGTACGCTGCGATAAGTCATTGTTGCCTTGAGCAATCTCCTGGGCCGCCGAGTTGACTGTTTCGGTCGCCGTATTCACTTGGCGGACGATGTCGTACAACTGGTCTTTCATGGTGTGCATGGCCTCCAGCAATTGCCCGATTTCGCTGCGCGAACCCGGCGGGATCGCCACCGTCAGGTCGCCTTGGGCAATGTGGTGAGAGATTACGACCGCTTGTTGCAGCGGCTGGCGAATCCGGCGGCCCAGGAACCAAGCCAGCCCGATGCCGGTCAGAACAGCCGCCCCGGATAATCCACCAATGAAGAGAAGGCTGAACTCTGTAGCCTCTTGCACATGCGGACCTAGCGTGTCCTGTTCCTTCTTGATAGAGCCTCTAGCCTCTCCGATATGTTGTGAGACCGCCGGGCCCACCTGATTCAAAACGTTTTCGATCAGGCTGTTACATTGTTCCGTGACCTGAAAAAGATCTTTCATTATGGCAACGTAGGTGGTGTGCGCCTGATCGAACTGAGCGAACAGCGCACGCCGCTGCGGATTCTGCAGCGCTGCATCCATCTCCTGTTTTGTCTTATTGACATTCGCCTCCATCTCCAGCAGCGCCCGGTCGAGGTCCTCGTGGTGATGGCTGTTGAGGTACTTGAGAACATACAAACGGCCCAACAGGAGTTGTTCCTGGGCGCGGGAAGTGTAATAGGTGGCTTCCAAATCTTGATCCGCATAGGCGGATTGAATGATCTCTGTTATGGCCTTGCGCATGGCCAAACCGTTTGGCTCAAGCTGTCCGGAAAGGATCTGCTGGCGACGGTGCACCAATTGGACGACTTCGGTGAAGGCTGTTTGGTACCGCGCCATTTCTTGGTCGACTTTCTGGACTAAAGCCGCGCGTTCGGGTTGCTGGACGAGGCGTTTCGCCTGCTCCAGAAAGCCGTGTATCTGTTCTAGGTGACGTTTATATTCCTGCACATCCTGATCCTTGGACGAAACCAAAAATTCCTTTGCATTTAATTGTATACTCAGCAAGTTAGCTTCTATTTGGCTGCTGAAGTGGTTGTCAAGAGCCAAACCCCGGTAATCGACAAAGCCTTGATAGGTATTGTTGAGTCCGAGGAAAGCGATCGCCGAAACGACGGTAAACAACACAATGACACTGCCGAATCCCAGAGCAATCTGGGTGCCTATCTTGAGATTCTTGAACATGGTAGATGCCTTTTCCTCGCTGAGCACCGAACGTGATACGACTACCTCAATACAAACATAACTGTCTCCTAGAAAAGTAGAAAAAGCGAGAAACAAGTGCAAAAATTTTATGCTGCTTAACATGAAGCCATAGGCTCAGGAGAGATGCCCGAAGATGCCGAGGGTGAACGGGTGTTACGGAAGAAGGTGAGCCGTGGCCAAGCGCTGCACAAGTTGAGACAGGCGCTGCTCTGTGTGGCAGGAATGGAAGCCGGTGGCGGAGCGCATTACTGGGCGCGCGAAGCGAGCGCCCTGGATCACGCGGCGCGGGTCCAACGGGTGTCACTTTCATCAAGCCCTAGCCAGACGCTGGTGTGGCCGTCGCGCACCCCTTCAAGCACCAGAATCTTCGTGAGGGCGGCTATGAATCTCCCATTCAACGATCACTTTACGCCGGTAGCTCCCCATTACGCCCGTTTTCGCCCCACCTATCCGGAGGCATTGTTTGCCTGGCTGGCCACTGCCGCGCCCGGACGGGAACGGGCGTGGGACTGTGCAGCGGGCAGCGGGCAAGCCACGCTCGATCTGGCCAGATATTTCAGATACGTGATCGCCACCGATGCCAGCCGGACGCAAATCGATGCAGCTCCGCCTCATCCAAATGTTGAGTACCGGGTCGCTCCTGCTGAGGCGTCTGGCCTGGCCGGCGCATCAGTGGACCTGATTACGGTAGCGCAAGCTCTGCATCAATCGTCCTGATCACTATATTTAACAGCCGCTTCGGCATATCGCGGCTTCACAAACAGGCTAAACTCCAGATAAACATTATAATCTATTGATAATAAAAAATATTTATCTAATTTTTAGTCTGGCACAAGCGTTGCTCTTCCCGGTGGCATGAGGTTCATCCATCAAACCCGCTTCTACCACCGGAGGAAAGATTCTTATGAGCAACACCCAAGAACAAGCCCTGACAGGCCAGCGCGCGCTAGTGACCGGCGCTAGTTCCGGCATCGGCGCCGCCATCGCCAAGGCGCTCGCAGCCGCCGGCGCCAAAGTCGTCGTCAATTACGCCGGCGGCGCAGACCGGGCGCAGACCGTAGCCGGTCAGATCAAGGCAGCCGGTGGCGAAGCGATGGCGATTCGCGCCGACGTGAGCCGCGAAGACGAAGTCGAGGCAATGTTCGCCGGGATGATCGAAACCTGGGGCAGCGTCGATATCCTGGTCAACAATGCGGGCCTGCAAAAAGATGCACCGCTGGTCGAGATGAGTTTGGCCGACTGGCAAAAAGTTCTCGATATCAATTTGACCGGCCAATTTCTCTGTTCCCGCGCTGCCGTGCGCGAATTCCTCCGGCGCGGCGTGGTGCCGGAACTGTCGCACGTCGCCGGCAAGATCATCTGTATTTCGTCGGTGCACGACATTATTCCGTGGGCGGGACACGTCAACTACGCCACTTCCAAGGGCGGGGTGAGCATGATGATGAAGACCATGGCCCAGGAACTCGCGCCGCAGCGCATCCGGGTCAACGCCATCTCGCCCGGCGCGATCAAGACCCCGATCAACACCGCTGCTTGGATGACGCCCGAAGCCGAGGCGGAACTGCTCAAGCTGATTCCCGCCCGCCGGGTCGGCGAGCCGGACGACATCGCCCGCGCTACGGTCTGGCTGGCCTCCGACGATTCCGATTACGTCACCGGCGCCACTCTGTACGTGGATGGCGGCATGACCCTCTATCCGGGCTTCGATCAAGGAGGCTGACGTGGACGAACATTATGACACCCTCATCGCCGGTTCCGGCGCGGGCGGCTCGGCGGCGGCTTATGCCTTGGCGCGCGCTGGCCGCCGGGTGCTGCTGCTGGAGAAAGGCCAGGAACTTCCGCGCGACGGCAGCACCCTGGACGTGGACAAAGTCATCCGGCAGGGGATTTTCAAGAGCAAGGAGCACTGGCTGGACAAGAACGGCCGAACCTTCGAGCCGGAGGAATATTTCAATCTGGGCGGCAAGACCAAGTGGTACGGCGCGGCCCTGGCCCGCTTCGAGCCGCACGAATTCGAGGCTGAACCGGCGCATCAATGCCTGCCCTGGCCGGTTTCGTACCGGGAATTGCTGCCTTACTACGAGCAGGCCGAAACCTTGCTCGGTGTCCATCAGTTCGAGCCGGAGCCGGATCTGCAAGCCATCGCCGGTAAGCTGACCCGCAACGGCGCGGGTTGGAACGCCCGGCCCTTGGCGCTGGCGCTGGACCCCCGCATCGTCGAACATCCCGAGGAAGCCGCGCATTTCGACGCCTTCGCTTCGGTCAAGAACTTGAAAGCCGACGGCCAGCACGCTTTGCTGAAGCGGGTTCAACATCTGCCCAACCTGACCATACTGACCGGGCAGACGGTTCGCGATTTCGTCGCCGATCCCGGCCGGCCCGAGCGGCTGCTGGGCGTTCGCACCGAAGAGGGTAGCGAATTCCGGGCCGATACGGTGTTGCTGGCGGCCGGTGCATTGCACTCGCCACGGCTGTTGCAGGGCTATCTAGCCGACAGCGGTTTGGCCGGACGGTTGCCGTGCGCGGACGCGGTGGGGCGGAATTACAAATGCCACCTGCTCAGCGCCGTGCTAGCCTTTTCTGCGACCCCCAAGACCGATCTGCTGCGGAAGACCCTGTTGCTGTTGAACGAGCGGCTGCCGCACAGCAGCATCCAGCCCTTGGGTTTCGACGGCGAATTGCTCAGCACCCTGATTCCGGGCTTCGTGCCGCGCGGGTTCGCCCGGGCGCTCGGTCATCGCGCTTACGGTTTCTTCTTGCAGACCGAGGACGGTTCCGATCCCGCCAACCGCGTCGTCGCCAAGCGCAATGGCGCGCAGTATCCTCAGCTCGACTACGACCCGGCGCGTTTGCCGGCGGCGCGGGAGGAACATCGGCGGCTGGTACGCGACTTCAGTCGTTCGTTGTGGAAAATCGGCCTGCCGGCAGCGGCCAAAGGAATTCCGCTTGCTGGCACGGCGCACGCCTGCGGGACTTTGGCCGCAGGCCACGATCCTTGCACCTCGGTGGTGGATGCCGATGGTAAGGTGCATGGTCTGGATAATCTGTATGTGGTAGACGGAAGCGTCCTGCCGCGTTCCAGCCGGGTCAACCCGTCGTTGACCATCTACGCCTGGGCGCTGCGGGTAGCGGAGCGGTTGCAACAAGGGGGACGATCAGCATGAGCGACAAACTGCCGGACTTTATCCGTTTCGGGCGGGCGATTTGCGGCGATCTTGGCCAGGCCGAGCGGCGCGAATGGTGGCTGGGCAACGGCCTGGGCGCTTATGCCGCTGGCACGGTTGCCGGGACCGTAACCCGCTGCTACCACGGCTTGTTGATCGCGCCGGTTGAGCCGCCGCTTGGCCGCTGGCTGGTGTTTTCCAAGGCCGACGCCACCTTGCTCGATGGTGACCGGGAAATCCCGCTGTTCAGCAATCGCTGGAGCGGCGGCGCGGTGGTCCCCGAAGGACACGCCCAGCTTGAATCGTTCCATTTGCATGGCCGGATGCCGGTGTGGCGCTATGCCCTGGGCGAGCGAGTGATCGAGCAACGCATCTGGCTGGAGCCGGGCGCGAATACGGTTTATGTGGCGTACCGGCTGGAATCCGCTGATACCGGCGAGGATTTGCGCTTGCGAGTTCGCTTACTGGTCAATGCTCGCGATCATCACGTTAGCATGGCGCCCGGCGGTTTCACGCCGCAGGTGGAGAAAGCAGGGGAACAATTGCACCTCATCTGCCCCGATCGCTTCACCTTGCGGTTTCAGGCCGTGGATGGCCAGTTTCAGACCGCGTGGGATTGGATCGAGAATTTCGATTTGCCGGTGGAGCGGGAGCGCGGCCTGCCGGATCGGGACGCGCATCTATGCGTTGGCCATGCGCTGTTGCGTTTGCGCCCTGGCCGCTGGGTTGGTATCGCCGCCAGCCTGCACGATAACGCTTCCGCCGATCTGAATGCGGCGCTGCAACGGTTTTTCGACCGCGAGCACGCGTTGCTCGACCGTGCCCGGAAGTCCCTTCAAATCCCCCCCACCCCCCCTTTGTCAAAGGGGGGTGGCGAAGCCGGGGGGATTTCGGCGCCGCCCGATTGGATCGAACAATTGGCGTTGGCCGCTGACAGCTTTCTATTCGC
>ERZ795053.1595-NODE-1595-length-28712-cov-18.572775_pt1 | contig 28712 bp, 20 predicted proteins | sample MGYA00375137_ERZ795053 | MGnify/ENA primary metagenome ERZ795053 (study PRJEB30182, sample SAMN05720284) | activated sludge metagenome | isolation source: Anaerobic digester | place: Hong Kong | collected 2014-12-17 ...
CACCTTCGGGTAACAGGCTGTAACCCAGGGTTTCCACTTCCCAGTCAGCTCCATCTGAAGTTGACAGGTGCATGTACACTCTGTAATCTGCATAGATGAAGTACATGGAATCGAGGTAGTTGCCGGAGAATGAGCTCAGCACTTCTGCAAACATATGCAGTCTGCCATCTGAACCAACGGTGCCGTCAATTTCAGTGAAATAAGGAACGATATCACCAGTTCCTCCATCTTGAGCTACTACCCATTCTTGCATCGTGGTGTTGGTTGACCAGTCATAGCCTGGCAGCCAGCTCCATGATGCGCCACCGTCGGTGGTCTTCAAGATCTGAGGCTGAACTGATTTCTGTGGGCTGCTGGTAAGCGTACCGGTTGCAAGAGCATAGCCGGTAGTTCCGGAGGCGTCAAAGTTAACACACCAGGTTCCGCCGGAACCGGCTATAGCTTCACCACCAGAGTTGACGATCTCCCAGTCAGGAACAACCATGGTAGAAGTCCTGTTAAAGGCACTTACTCCGTCAAATTCAAATTTGTTCACATAAACAGTGTCACCTGTAAGTTGTTCTTTCATATCCCAAAGGCTGCCATCTTCATACCAGTTGATAGCATAAGGGAAGTAATCGTTAGAAAGACCACCTTCAGAGTAGTATTCTTCATAATTGCTGCCACCTGCAAAATCAGCAGACATCTGGTGGGTAGCACCCCATGAACCTGTTACTGAGGTCAGAGACGGGCCGTGAGCCACGAAATAGGCGTTAGCCGGGTCAGTGTTACCTGCAGGGTTCCAGAGTGAACCACTGGGGTAGCGGTTACCGGTGATCACACCAGCAGCACCTGCATTATAGTCAAGGCTGAGGATCACGTTGGTAGTCCAGGTAGCTCCGCCATCAGTTGAGATGTCAAAGGCAAGACCGCCTGAGCCACCGGGAGTTCCGCTGTTTTGACGGTGTACGAAAGCCACGCTGTTGATGTCAGGATGGTAAGACACCTGATTCTGTCCGGCCAGCAGGGTGGTGAACAGGTTGTAGGCTGTACCAATAGGAATGAATTCAACAGCACCGCGACCAGAACGGGCCTCGAGTGCTTCCGGAGCCATGTTGGCCGGATTGTGTTTGTAGAAAGAAGGCTGCTCCAGGTCCACAATAACGCGGTCATGAGGCCTTACTTCCCTGGCTTCGGTACGAACAGGTGCCTGTGCCATAGAAGCAAAAGCAACGCTCACACCGATCATGCAAGTAATCAATTTTTTCATAATAATCGGTTTAGATTTAGTTTATCTGAATGAGCCAAAGTTAATAAATATGACAAAAAATAGGGGTATCCGCCTGTATTTATCTTGTAAAATTGAAGTAATTTTTAACCTGTGCGGGTATCAGGCCCTGATGGTGGAATGAACCTGAATAAACGAACAGGCCGCGAAATGGCTACCAGGGGCATAACCCGGTTGGGTTTCCGGTGCAGGGGAGTTATCAAAGAACTATGAGGGTCTTCACCCACAATTGACCTTCAGACCATATGGAGACCAGATATTGTCCGGATGGAATTTCTGAAAGATCTGCTATAAAGCCATCTCCGGCAGGTTGACAGGGTACAGTTGTTGTTTTACCGGATAGATCAGTTAGTTGTACATGATCAATTTGCAAATTGCAATTACAGCCTATAAGCAAATTGTCATGGGCCGGAACAGGGCTGATACCCCAGATATCATTCAGCAGATTTTCTACCCCTATGATATTGATCAATTCGCAGGATGTATCGCTGCTTGTCTGATTACTGGCAGTTAAACAGACCGTGTAGTTCCCGGTAGAAGGATAGTCATGCACGGGATCTTCCAGCGTGCTTACCGGCGACCCGTCACCAAAATCCCAGCTGTAAGACAAGGCATATGCTGAATTATTGATGAAAGAAACGGTTGAGCTCAGTTGGTAATATCCAAAGTCTGCTACTGCGTCCGGACTAAAATCCTCATCGGTCAAAGTGACTCCTTTCAGGTAGAATACATCGGCAGGAGGTTGAAAAAATACCACCGGTATTTCATAGTTTCCGTAACCGTCATCCATGGTTACTGGTGAAACTACCGGAAAATATACCTCACCTTCAGCATCAGTTCCGGAAGAGTAATTTTTGGTCCATGTATATTCATTTGTCATGACATTATATCCCGTAACCATCAGATCCGGAGCCTGGTGGTATGTATGGTAAGATGAATCGGTCATGGTATAAGTGAAAAAGACCCTGGTTCCTGCACTATTTCTGCTGGCCTGAACACGATAAGGTATGGCAAACAATTCGGGATAACCACAATTCAGTGAATCTCTTAGCAGATTGCTGTAACCCAGTAAGTTTGCATTCCAGTCACTGCCATCACTTACTGACAGATGGGTGAATCCTGAATAGTTCTGCCAGATCGAATACAACGAATCAGGATCGGTACTGGTTGTGGTTCTGCCTGTAAACTCAGTGATCATCTGAAGCACTCCGTTGCTGTCAACTACAGCATCATAGTTGGTGAAGAAAGGCACTCTCGTACCATCCCATGCAGGAGGAGTATTTTCTGCGAAGGTGGTTAAGGTGCTGAAGTCAGATACAGGCAACAAGTTCCATGATTCACCAGCATCTTCGGATTTATAGATGACAGGAGATATGGTTGTGGGGCCATCATCCAGACCCCCGAGAATGACCAGATATCCGATTGTTCCGGTTGGATCGAAATGAACCCCCCATCCAAGTCCGGCATAATTTTCTTCATTTGCAGCACCAACCGGTACATAGGTATAAAAATCGGGTTCCATGGTGGTAGTGGAATAATCGAATCCGGTACCCGCTTCATTGGGAGTGATTTTGTTGATACGGTATTTATCAAAATTCAGATCATTCAGATCGGCATTGCCGGTATTGTTGAAAGTAGTAGATACATCCCACATCGCCCCGGAACTGCAGTAGTCTATACCCAACGGGTGATAATCAAATGGTTCATCCGGTGTCTGATAATACTGTTCATCAAGATGCTCGCCATCCAGGGTGGCTGATATTCTGAATGTATATCCCCAATTGCCCGGTGCATCAGGATCCAGTGCCGGACCATTGGCTACAATAAATGCCTGATCGGGGTCTGTATTCCCTGGTGGATTATAAATGGTCGCACCAGGATACTTGTTGGCAAGAGCAGGTGCCTCACCTGCGGCACAGTCTGGTGAAATTTCATTTTTGAGCTGCCATGTAGCGCCGCCGTCTGTAGATACATCAAAAGAAATTCCCCGGATATAATAGTGGCTCCTGTGAATGAAGATCACACTGTTGATGTCAGGATGATAGGAAACCTGATTCTGCCCATCAAGCAACATGGAATAAACAGTTAAATAGTAACCAAAGGGGATTACCTCTGCAGAAGATCTTTTATGAGATGACTGATCTGATCTGTCTGACTGATTGTGATCATACTGTTCTGCCGAACGAATTTCGGAATGAGAAGTGTTTGCAGAAGACCTTGTTTCGAAAAAGAAATTCTTTTCCGGAGCTTGTGCCAATATCATGCTGCAGGAACAGCATAACAAAAAATGTACGATGCCTTTTTTCATGAGCAGGCTGATTCTTTATAAAGATATCCTGTTTGTAATTAGTGAGTCTGGTGAAAACAAGGAATCATATCCTGGTCAGGATCTTTGACAAAAGAAGTATCTGATGAAAAGGAGTTGAAGGGACAAAGGTGTGCATGCATCTGCAGGTAAGCGCAAAAAAAAGGAGCCCGAAGGCTCCTTGCTGATTTTTTGTTCAGATGTCGCTTAGCTTGCTGGTGTGCTGTTATCTGGAGCAGCAGCTTTTTTGGCAGCCTTCTTAGCGGCTTTCTTAGGAGCAGCTTTTTTGGCAGCCTTCTTAGCAGCTTTCTTAGGAGCAGCTTTTTTGGCAGCCTTCTTGGCGGCTTTCTTAGGAGCAGCTTTTTTGGCAGCCTTCTTAGCAGCTTTCTTAGGAGCAGCTTTCTTAGCAGCCTTCTTAGCGGCTTTCTTAGGAGCAGCTTTCTTAGCGGCTTTCTTAGCGGCTTTCTTAGGAGCGGCTTTCTTTACTGCTTTTTTAGCGGCCTTTTTAGGAGCGGCTTTCTTTACTGCTTTTTTAGCGGCCTTCTTAGGAGCAGCTTTTTTTGCAGCTTTCTTGGCAGCCTTCTTAGGAGCAGCTTTCTTAGCGGCTTTCTTAGGAGCGGCTTTTTTAGTTGTTTTTGCCATTGGAAAAATGTTTTGGTTATCGCAAAATTAAATACAAAATCATTTTACCAAAGAATTAAAGAACTTTTTTTGTTGATAGGATTGTCCTGCTGAATATTTCTCTGTACACGGCCACGGGATTTTTTGACGCACGGGTTTACTTCTCTGATGACTGATACTTGTGTGCTTCTACAGGATATTGCACTTCCTCATTTAAGGATAAGAATTTCAATAATATTATGAAACATCAGTAAAATAAGCCTTTCACAGCATTTCTTTAGTGTATTGTGTTGTTTATTGAACTGGTGATAAGAATATAAATAAAGCAGAATGACCAGCGCATAAAGCGCTGAGCATACAACAACAAGGCCATGTGCATTGACGGTTGAAAAGAGCGGTCTCCTGTAAATATTTTTTTAGCGGACGGCAAGCATTTGAAAGGATCAGGAGATATTCTGGCCTTCCGGACGGAGCAGGTTCTGATTCGTTGCCTTCAAAACCTTCTGATGAGTTGGTCAAAAAAGCAATATCGCATACAGGTACTTTCTGTTATCTTGGAAAGGAGGTGAGGCTGCTGTAGCCTATCAGTCTGTCTGCATTTCGCATATTGTCATGCAGGTATATCATGACCTGATAATTGTTCTCTGTTTCAAAATAGTTGCCTTCGGCCATGCTGTAATCCTGTATGTTGCTTCCATGTTCCAGGAAGGTATAGAGATAATTATAGTAGCCCTGCTTCAGATATATCTGACAGGTATATTGCTGAAGATCTGCATCATACTCCATTCTGTTTTCTTCGCCGGTCTGATAATGGTTGAAACCCCCAACCACAAAATAGTCTCCCTGCGACATCCAAAAGGGGCTTTCCAATGCAAAATGCACCATGACATAATCTGCATCCAGGTGTTTGTTTCGTGCCATGTCGGCATCTATCAGAAATTGTCCGTCCACGTCGTTGTCAAAAGCATAGCGTTGATAGCTTCTGTTCTGATCTACATTGATCCAGGCATCGGTGCCGGTCTGGGTCCTGTCCATCTTTACAATGCGTTCTGATTGAACCCGGGTACTTCTGATATCAAAACGCCTGAATTCCTTTCCTCCGGGAAATACCAGGTCTGTCTGATCAAAAAGCATGGTATTGTTTGCTATTAGTCTTGGTTTGATATCAGTTAGCGGTTGGTTCTCACGAAAGTTCTGAATGACCGAGACCCTGACTTCATCAAAAGGATTGCTGCTGGGTACCTCTTTGATGCCCACCTCAAGAAGCAGTCTTTGATAATCATTCCTGAAGCGGGTAAGATTTGGTTGTTGAACAGATGCCTGTATGGTAGCAAGTTCTTCTCTGACATAGAAGGGGAGGGTAAGTACAGGAGCTGAGTCATTGCCAGACTCCCATATATGAATAAGGTAGTTGCCGGAAACAAGAAAATTCAGCTGATCATTCGGAAAGACCGCACGGTACTGTGTGTATGACTGTTTGGTGTTGAAGGAAAAGGCATAGTCACTGATGAATTGTTCTTCAAAGCCATCCAGGTAATCGAGCGGAAACAGACCACTGGTGGTCCAGTCCTGGTTGCAATGTTCAAATGTGTAGCTGTAATCATGAACCCCGCTTCTCAGGTCGTCAAAACGAAGCACCAGTTGATCGCCGGAGCCAATCTTGATGATCGGCATGCTCATTTCCAGATCGCTTCGCTGTAACAATACCGTGCGTAGATAAGAGGTGTTGTTTTGGTGCAACCGGTCGGTTTGCGCACCGGTTATTGTGCTGCACAAGGCCAGCAGGATGGCGAACAGGTTTTGGAACATGGTCACAAGAATAGTCTTTATGTAAGGTAACCCCAAAAACCCTGCCGCAGAAGTCTTCCGGGCCGGGGTTGGGATAAAGTGTTGAAATCATCCGGAACTTTACCAAGTTCCATATTGAATAGTATAACTTTGTGCGGTTTTCAAAAACAGCTTACCAGCATGAGCAGATTGATACGGCTGACAAAGGGGTATGATATTAAGATCAAGGGTGCCCCGGTCGGCAAACTGGACAGCTCTTTCAGCGCCAAAACATTTTCCGTTAAACCGGTTGATTTCCATGGGCTTTCGCCTATTCCCAAGCTCTTTGTCAGCGAGCAGACAGAGGTTAAAGCCGGCGATCCGCTGTTTTACGACAAATCTGATGAACGCATTCACTACTGTTCTCCGGTTTCTGGAGAAGTAGTTGCGATCCACAGGGCAGAGAAAAGAGCCATTGATGAGGTCGTGATCCTGGCCGACAGTGATATTCGCTATCGCACCTGGGAGCCGGCTGACCCGAATACCCTAACCCGCGAAGCGATCATTGAGCGCATGCTGGAATCCGGTGCATGGTTGTTTCTTCGGCAGCGCCCTTATGATGTGGTAGCCAGCCCGGATGAAGCACCCAAGGCCATATTCATAAGCGGGTTTGACAGTTCACCTCTGGCTCCTGATATGGCTATGGTCATGGAAGGTAAAGAGGAGGCATTCCAGACCGGAATCAGGATACTGTCCAAACTTACCTCCGGAAAGATACATCTGAGTCTGTCTGCCCGCCAGAGACCACCTAAGGTATTTGATACCGTACAAGGGGTCGAAATACATTGGTTTGACGGTCCGCACCCAACCGGAAATGTTGGCGTGCAGATCCACCATATAGATCCTGTTAATAAAGGAGAGGTGGTATGGCATATTCATCCGGAAGATGTTGCCAACCTCGCCACATTATTTACTAAAGGTATTTACAGCCCGGAGCGCACTGTTGCAGTGGCCGGTCCTATGGTAAGCAAGCCTCATTATGTTAAAACCCTCCAGGGTGCCTGCATTGAAGGGCTTGTGAGCAACAATCTGATTTCTGACCATGTTCGCTGTATCAGCGGTAATGTGCTGACAGGCAGAACAGTAGCCAGCAATGGTCACCTTGGTTTTTTTGACCATCTGGTCACAGTGATCGAAGAAGGTGATCACGCTGAATTGCTGGGATGGCTTTTCCCCAGTTATGCAAGACCAACCAGATCTATGGCCTACTGGGCCTATGCCAATGAAGCACCTGACGGTTATGCGGTCACTACTTCCATGCATGGAGAAGAAAGAGCCTTTGTAATGTCGGGTCAGTATGAACAGGTGTTGCCTATGGACATTTATCCTGTGCACCTCCTGAAGGCCATCATGGCCCGTGATTTTGATCTCATGGAGGGGCTTGGTATTTACGAAGTGACTGAAGAAGATTTTGCTTTATGTGAATTTGTTTGTACCTCAAAAATTGATGTACAGGAGATTCTGCGTGAAGGTCTGGACTATATGCGTTCTCAAAACTGATAAACAGGAAAATCAACATTGATGGATCCTTTAAAACCCATACGAAATTCTGTAGGCAAAAAGCTGTGGAAGCAGGTGGAGGAACTTGAGCCGAGTTTCAAAAAAGACGGCATGCTGCATTCGCTTCATTCCACATTTGATGCTTTTAAAACCTTTTTGTTCGTACCACCAACCGTAACATCCAAAGGAGCTCATATTCGCGATGCCATTGATCTGAAGCGTACCATGTTTCTGGTCATCATTGCCATGATTCCGGCATTGTTGCATGGCATTTTTAATGTAGGTCATCTGCATTATGTGGCCAATGGTATGTATCCGCATTTCTTTGATGGCTTCGGGCCAAAACTGGTATATGGACTGATCCACGTGCTGCCCATCGTTATTGTCAGTTATGTGGTGGGTCTTGGGATCGAATTTGCCTTTGCACAGTTTCGCGGCCATCCGGTAAATGAAGGCTTTCTGGTTAGTGGTATGCTGATACCGCTGGTCATGCCACCAGATATTCCGCTTTGGATGGTGGCACTGGCTACAGCCTTCTCTGTCATCATTGTGAAAGAAGCATTTGGTGGAACCGGTATGAATATTCTGAACGTTGCGCTTACTGCAAGGGTCTTTATATTCTTTGCATATCCTACTTATATAAGTGGAGATCAGGTCTGGATAGCCGGCCTGCCGGAAAGCCCGGATGCATTTTCAGGAGCTACCGTGCTGGGCGTATGGGCCAAACAAGGCTACGATGCTATGAGTCATGTAGGTTTCAGTACAGTTTCACAACAGGTGGGTTACACCCCGATGGATATGTTCCTGGGTTTCATTCCGGGATCCATAGGCGAGACCAGCAAACTGGCCATTCTTCTGGGTGCCGTTTTCCTGATATGGACAGGAATCGGTAGCTGGCGAATCATGTTGTCTGTGTTTGTTGGAGCTTTCCTCATGGGACTGATACTGAATGCAGCGGCTCTTGGGTTCGATCTCAGTAATCCGCATCTGGCTGTTCCTGCCTATTACCATCTTCTGGCAGGAGGCCTGGCATTCGGAGCCGTATTTATGGCAACGGATCCGGTAACTGCTACCCAGACCACCACCGGAAAATATATTTATGGTCTGCTGGTAGGAATGATATCCATTCTGATCAGAGTGCTGAACCCTGCATACCCGGAAGGGGTGATGCTGGCCATCCTGTTCATGAATGTATTTGCACCACTTATTGATCATATGGTCATTCAGTCTAACATTAAACGCCGTTTAGCCCGTGGATAGGAATAGTAACATCTATACGATCATCTACGCTGCCATCCTGACCGTGGTGGTGGCCGTAGTGCTGGCTTTTGTTCACAGCAGCCTGGAACCAAAGATGGAAGCCAATGAAAAACTGGCCAAGCAGAAAGATATCCTCCGGTCTGTTGGATTGGTGGATCTTCCGGATGCAAGTGCTGTGTATGAAAAGACCATAAGCAGTTTTGTGATAGACGCATCCGGAAAAGTTGTGGATGGTATGGATGGTGAAGCTGTGAATGTAGCCGCCGAATTCAAAAAGCCTGCGGAAGATCAGGTACATCCGGTATTTGTCTATACGGCCGATGACGGCAGCAAACGTCTAATTCTGCCCTTATATGGTAATGGTCTTTGGGATAAGATCTGGGGATATATTGCTCTCGAGGAAGATATGAATACCATTGCCGGTATTGCCATGGATCACAAAGGTGAAACACCGGGTCTGGGTGCAGAGATCAAAGATAATCCGAAACAATACAACGACCCTTTTATTGGCAAGACCATCCTGGACGAACAAGGTAACTACGTATCTGTTAAGATGGTGAAGGGCGGTATAAAAGAACCCGAACACCAGATCGATGCCATTTCAGGTGCCACTATCACAAGTGATGGTGTGAATGAGATGCTGTACCGTGGCCTGGGTTACTACCTGCCTTATTTCAATGCTGCCAAGTCTCAAACTTCTTTAAAATAAACGCCATGAGTGAAACACAGGTTGCTCAAAAAAGTACCACGCTGTTCGGCAAGAAAGAGCGCAGACTGCTAACTGACCCCTTCAATGACAACAACCCTATCACTGTGCAGGTGTTGGGTATTTGCAGTGCACTGGCTGTAACCGTGGCTGTCAAGAATGCCCTGGTCATGTCTGTGGCGGTCATTCTGGTTACCGGCTTCTCTAATCTCATCATTTCATTACTGCGCAATACCATCCCAAACCGGGTACGTATGATCGTTCAGCTGGTGGTCATTGCATCACTGGTTTCCATCGTAGAGATGGTGCTGCATGCCTTCCAGTATGATGTGTACAAGCAGATGTCAGTGTATATCGGCCTCATCATCACCAACTGTATCCTGATGGGAAGACTGGAGGCATTCGCCATGGCTAACAAGCCCTGGCAATCTTTACTTGATGGCATTGGCAACGGTGTTGGTTATGGTGCCATTCTGATAGCCGTAGCCTTCTTCCGTGAACTGTTCGGAAAAGGATCCGTGTTCGGCTTCCGCGTGCTGCCAGACTGGTATGTGCCTAATGGACTGATGCTGATACCGGCTGCTGCCATTTTCCTCATCGGTATCATCATCTGGATCCAGCGTTCACGCAATACTAAACTGGTAGATATTTCCTGACCTGTCTCAATACTGCAACATGGAATACATCAATATATTCATTAAAGCCTCCTTCGTGGAGAACATGGTACTGAGTTTCTTTCTCGGTATGTGTTCCTTCCTGGCAATTTCAAAGAAGGTAAAGACAGCAGTTGGTCTTGGAGCCGCTGTGGTCTTTGTACTGACCATGACCGTCCCGATCAACTGGCTCATCAGTAATTATCTGCTCAGTGAGAACGGTATTTTTCATACAGATCTGACCTTCCTCAAGCTGATCATTTACATTGCGGTGATCGCGGCAATGGTGCAGCTGGTAGAAATGGTAGTGGAGCGTTTCAGCCCGGCACTGTATAGTGCTCTGGGTATCTTCCTGCCACTTATTACCGTGAACTGCTCCATCCTTGGGGGCGCCCTTTTCATGGACTCCAGAGAATATGAACTGGGTGAAGCTGCTGTGTTTGGATTCGGCTCCGGTTTCGGATTTTTTCTGGCTATTGTTGCCATAGCAGCCATCCGCGAAAAGCTGCGCTATTCCAATATTCCTGCACCGCTTCGCGGGCTGGGTATCGCGTTTATCATCACAGGTCTGATGGGCCTGGCCTTTATGAGTTTTATCGGTATCAAACTGTAATCTTTCGTCATGAACTGGACCTTATTGCTTGATTCGAGTGTCATTATTTACAGCATTGGCGTCTTTGCAGGCGTCATCCTGTTACTGACCGTAACCCTGCTTTTCGCCAAGTCAAAACTGACTCCTGCTGGTAATGTTAACATCGTGATCAACGGTGAAAATGACAAACCTGTGGTGACCACTCCTGGTGGAACTTTGCTGAGTACACTTAGCCAGCAGCATATTTATCTGCCTTCAGCCTGCGGTGGTGGTGGTACCTGCGCCATGTGCAAGTGTCAGGTCATTGAAGGTGGCGGAGATATACTGCCTACTGAAGAAGGATACTTTACCCGTAAACAAGTTCAGGACAACTGGCGTCTGGCATGTCAGGTAAAGGTGCGTGAGGATATGCAGATCAAAGTACCGGAAGAGGTTTTCGGTATCAAGAAATGGGAATGCGAAGTGGTTTCCAATCACAATGTGGCCACCTATATCAAGGAGTTTGTAGTGAAACTTCCTCCGGGCGAAACACTGCATTTTGAAAGCGGTGGATATATTCAGATCGATGTACCTGCCATTGAAGTGAAGTTCAAGGATATGGTGGTAGAGAAAGAATACCATGACGAATGGGATCGCTACAAGATGTGGGATCTGGTCATGAAGAATGACGAACCAATTTACCGTGCCTATTCTATGGCCAACCACCCTGCTGAAGGAAACATCGTGATGCTGAACATCCGTATTGCCACACCACCCTGGGACAGGGTCAAAGGTCAGTTCATGGATGTGAATCCCGGAATCTGTTCTTCTTTCATCTTCTCCCGCAAACCTGGAGATAAGGTGATGGTGAGCGGCCCTTATGGTGAGTTCTTCATTAAGCCAACCAACAAGGAAATGGTATATATTGGTGGTGGTGCAGGTATGGCACCGCTGCGTTCTCATATCTTCCATTTGTTCCACACTATGAAGACCGACCGAAAGGTATCTTACTGGTATGGTGGTCGTTCCACTCGTGAGTTGTTTTACACGGAACAGTTCCAGGAAATAGAAAAACAATTCCCGAATTTCAGTTACCACATTGCTTTGTCTGATCCAACTCCGGAAGATAACTGGACAGGCCCTGTAGGGTTCATCCACCAGGTGGTGCTGGATAATTATCTGAAGAACCATCCGGAACCGGAAGAGATCGAGTACTACCTGTGTGGTCCGCCGCAAATGAATGCAGCTGTCATGAAGATGCTCGATAATCTTGGCGTGCCAAATGAAAATATTGCCTTCGACGACTTCGGCGGCTGATCTTAAATTACTTTTCACTGCCCCTCCCTTTGCGGAGGGGCTTTTATTTTTATACCATGCGCCATCTGCTCATCTCTTTTATATTGCTATCACTGACAGCCTGCGACCGCTCTTCGTTGACCGAATTCACAGTTCGCGGCGAAACCATGGGTTCTACCTACAGCATCATCTATCTGGATTCTGCCGGACGAGATCTGGGTACAGCTCTCGATAGTATGCTGGTGGAGTTCAATGCGGTATTCAGTACTTATGATACCAGCTCTGTGATCAGCGCCTTCAATGCCAGCGATACCGGAATTGCTCTTATTGGCGAACAACTGGAGTGGTTCAGAAGGTTGTTCGCGGTATCTGATGAAGTACATGCCATCCATAACGGTGCGTTCAATCCTGCTATTGGTCCGCTGGTGCAGTACTGGGGTTTTTACAACAAACAGGAATCGCTGGAAGCTGAACCTCCTCAGGATGAGATTGACAGTTTGCTGGCCATCAGCCGGTATGAACTGGTGCATCTGGATCAGCAGTTTCTGGTGAAGGATGATCCTGCCGTGCGCCTGGATGTCAATGCCATTGCGCCCGGGTTTGCAGCCGATCTCTTAGGAGAGTTTCTGGAAACAAAGGGCATTCACAGATACATGATCGAAATAGGCGGTGAGATCAGGGCCAGGGGTTTGAACAGTCGGAATACAGGCTGGACGGTCGGTATCCGCAAGCCGGAAGAACTGTCGGCACAGCTGGTAAGCACCATCACCCTGAATGATCTGTCGCTGGCTACCAGTGGAAATTACAATAAGTATGTAGTGGTTGATGGCCGGAAGATGGGGCATACGATTGATCCGCATACCGGCAGGCCTGCAGTCAATGAATTGCTCAGTGCCACATTGATCACCCGGAACTGTATGCATGCAGACGCCCTGGCAACTGTTTGTATGGTAGGTGGATTTGAACAGGCAAAGGAGCTCATTCTCAGACAGGAAAGCCTGGAAGGATACCTGATATATTCTGACGAAGCTGGAAAAATGGCAACATGGATATCGCCCGGAATGGAAGAGCTGATCAGGGAGGTGCAGTGATCAGGATTCAGGATTGCCACATGGCTCTCCTGCTTTTCGCCCGCACATGGTGCATTCGCCTACTTCATTCTTCAGCATGGGGTTGTTGGTGGCACAGGTTCCGTGAAATTCGCCGCCTTTGACAAAGATGATACGAATAGCGAAAAGGAAAAATGCGGCACCTATCAGAATGATGGCATAGATCAGAGAATCCATCGACGAAAATTTTTACAAATTTACTGCAATTACTATCTAAACAGGCAGATAACGTCAATAGTTCAATGAAAAGCAGACAGGAAAAAATGGAAGCCTTCGGCAGGCTGTTAGACATCATGGATGACCTGAGGACCCAATGCCCCTGGGATAAGAAACAGACCATTCGTTCTCTCCGCAACCTGACCATCGAAGAGACCTATGAGCTTGCAGATGCCATTTCAGAAGAAGACTGGACAGGGATCGGTGAAGAGTTGGGAGATCTGCTATTGCACATGATCTTCTACAGCAGGATCGGAGAGGAACAGGGAAAGTTCGATGTGGCAGATGTGTTGCATAAACAGTGCGAAAAGCTGATCCACAGGCACCCGCACATTTATGGAGATCTTACGGTGGCCGATGAAGAAGAAGTGAAACGCAACTGGGAACAACTGAAACTGCAGGAAGGAAAAAAGTCAGTGCTGCAGGGAGTGCCAGGTTCTTTACCCGCACTCATAAAAGCTTATCGTATTCAGGACAAAGCAGGGCAGGTAAACTTTCAGTGGGAGGAGACCGCTCAGGTGTGGGATAAGGTAGCTGAAGAAATGGCTGAACTGAAAGAACAGACCGATCATGCTACACCTGATCAGGAAAAGATAGAAGAAGAGTTTGGAGATCTGATGTTTGCCCTGGTGAATCTGTCACGCTACCTCAAGGTAGATCCGGAAAATGCACTGGAGCGCACAAACAAGAAATTCATACGTCGTTTCAGCTATATTGAAGAGCATGCTGCTGCTGCCGGTAAGGCCCTGAAGGATATGACCCTGACAGAAATGGACGCCTTGTGGAATGAAGCAAAATTAGCTGAACATCCATAAAAAAAGCCCGCCGGGATAGCGGGCTTTTACTAAGTAGTGTGTGTGTTCAGAATGTTCGGGTGGCCTTGAAAAACAGGGATCTTCCCATAACGGGTGCTCCCACAAAATACTGTTGCTCTCTGTTGTAAACATTGGAAACTAACAGGCTGAAAACAGTTTTGTCCATATAGTGTGGTGCATAGTTCAGTGTCAGATCCAGGTCGTTGATGGATTCAACGGTTCCAACATAAGCACCAGAGTTGGCCGGATAAGAAGCCTGCCAGCGGAAAGTAGCTCCCACATTCAGGTCTATCTTTTTGATATCATAACTCAGCTTGAGACTGGCCTTGTTGGCGGGTGCATTTAATGCCACATAGCCCAGCTGAGCACCTTCCAGAGCGATGCTGTCTTTATCTATCCAGGAATATCCCAGAGATACCCGGAAGTCATCATTGACATAAATGGTGGCACCCAGATCAGCACCGTAAACGGTCACATCTCCCAGGTTCACATAGGTCACATAAATAGCAGGCTGATCCAGTTCAGTTGGCACAACAGTACCCATTGGAACACCGGCACCTGCGCCTACCACAGTGGCAACCCATTCAGGGAACGCATCTCCATCGCCATTCTCATCCAGTGCACCGGTAAGCAGGCTCACCGCTACTGCATTGGAAGGGTCTTCCCACGCAGCAAACATTTCTGCATAGATACCTGAAGTAAGTGATTCAGGATCCAGGAATACGTTGGGCGTGATATTGGTTAACGGGCCCACAAAATCCTGGATGGTGGTCTGATATACATCAACCGTTGCAAAGACTTTGTCATCCATCAAACTGCCTTTCCAGCCCAGTTCAAATGTATTGGTGGCACTGTTCAGGATGCCGCCGAAATCCTGAATATTATTCGGGTCTATCAGGTCAAATTCTTCTGTGGTCAGATTCAGTAAACGCATCACATTGGATACACTGCTGATATCATCCGGCAACAGCGGGCCGAATAAGAGCTGCACCTGAGCCAAGGGCAAGCCTGTTGCTTCAGCAAATCCCTGAAACAGCAATACGGTGGCCATGTCCCAGGTGATATTATTCAACTGATCATTTCCGGAGATGGAATAATAGGTGTTAGAAGCATCGCCAATGAAGGAAGCGTATGGCGAGAGGAACTGGGCGAATCCATTGTTATCATAAGAGTAGGTGAATCCGCCGCGGTTTCCGGTAGCACGTACACCTATTCCCGGAATGTAGTCCAGTCCGAAAAGTGATTGTCCGAATGCTCCCAGATCACCCAGGTCAGCCAGTTGCAGGATATCCAGGTTCAGGTTATTGCTGCTCGGGGCACTGAACGCTCTGTTGTAGGTCAGTCTGAATGTCTGGCGTGTGCTGGGCTTGTACACCACTGCAGCTCTTGGTGATACAAATGGCTGATCAACAAAATTATGGTAATCGCCGCGAAGCGCCGCAAGCAGTTCAAGCTTGCTGTTGATCATATACTTTCCTTGTATGTAGGCGCCTACTTCTGTAATGTTGTCATCGTTCTCATACTGGCCGTTGATGGTACTTTCCGTTTGCGGCATGGTCTCAATGAAGTCAATTCCGTAGATCAGGGTCAGGTCATTATTCATGTGATCTGAGCTGTATTGTACCTGCGCTGCCAGTTGCTTGGATTTGTCAATGATCTGATCGCCGGTGCGGAAGAGATAGGTCTGTCCTGCATCACTGCCATTCAGAAATACCTGGGTGAACAAGCGATCACGGCGGTATCTGATCTGCCCGTAGTAATACCTCCAGTCAATGGCCTGTCCTGCACCGATACCGGTCATTTCAATACCATCATTCTGAGTAATACCTCCTGCCAGTATCCATTCAGAAATGTTATCCGGACGGTAATCCAGGCGCAGGTCAACCCCCATTTTATTGATGTCATTGTTTCTGGTATTCAATGTAGGTACTGTATCTGTGGTTACACGTCCTTCGCTGGTCTGGTATCCTTTGTAGATATAGTTCGGTTCAAATGGATCATCATACAACCAGTCGTTTCCTGCAAAATAGGTACCCAGTATCTTATATCCCAGTTTGTCATTGATCTTCCCGCTGTGGCGGATGGCTGCTGAATACATGGCACGGTCGCCGAAGGCATCATCATCGAACAAGGGAGAATAGGCGGTATCTACCAGGCCTGTGATGGGGTCTATCGGGTTGGCGATGGCAATGGTATCGCTGATGTATTGCCTGAATCCTCCGCCCAGGCTGACAGTAGTCTGGAAGCGATCATCCTGATCAAGCGGAGATTTGGTGATCATATGCAACACACCGTTGGCACAGTTGGGTCCGTAAAGTGCAGATGCCGGGCCGCGTAAAACTTCAATACGCTCCAGGTCACTGTTGTCTGTAGGGATAAACATATTTACGTTCACACGCAAAGAAGGTACTGCTGCATAACGGTTATCAACCATCGTCAGCAATGCGCCGCTGAATATATTATTGAAGCCACGGGTAACCACGTTGGTCTGCACCAGACCGGTGTTGATGATATCTACACCGGGAACGCCCTTCAGGTTGTCAGTCGGGCTGATGGCCACGGTATTGTTGATCTGTTTCGTTGTGATCAGGCTGATACTGGCAGGTGCGTCCAGGATCTTTTCCTGCCTGCGGGAAGCTGATATAACCACTGCATCCAGGTTCAGAGAGGTCAGCTCCAGTGAGACATCAATTTTGTTTTGGCCGGCAATAGCCACGTACTGATCTTCATATCCTACAAATTTGAAGACCAGTGTGGTACTGCTTTCAGGCACAGCCAGGCTGTATTGACCATCCAGGTCTGTTATGGTTCCGGTGGAAGGGTCTTCCTGCACAAAAACACTGACACCCGGAAGTGCCTCATTTGTTTCGGCATCTTTGACTGTTCCGCTGATGGTGCGGTTCTGACCAAAGGCAGTCAGCCCGGTCAGTAGTAAACATAAGGTCAGGTACAGGTTGCGGTTCATAGATTTGGATTGAAATTTGATGCTAATAATAAAGTTTATTTTTGATTTTTTAACACAGCCGGCCCTCCCTACTGATAGCATGCGATCTAATACACGCTTATTTCATTCATTACTTCTGCTTACATGGCTTGTCAGCATTTTCTGGCTGGTGAGGGGGCTGGTGTTCTCCAGGCAGTTGCCGGATGTGGAACAGGAAGCCCGAAAAGTGGTGAACAGTTACCGGGCGCTGGAAGACAAGATACTTCAGGTGGTAACTGACCGGTCTGTTGCCAACCGCCTGTTGACAGACTCTTATACGTTTGATGAGTTTGAATCTCTGTGCAGGTTGCCATTTGGTCTGGTGGTGTTACAGGGTGATTCTGCGGCCTTCTGGACCAGCAACGCCATCATGCCGGTGGAAGCACAGTTTCAGGCAAATGATGCTCCTCTGTTCATTACTGAAAAAAATGGCAGTTATGTATTGTATCAGCACACTTTCGAAGACAGCCTGCATACCATTGCATTTCTGCCCTTACGCATGGACTTTGGTATCAACAACCGGTATCTGTCAGATATAGAGGTGGAAGGTATTCATATACCTGTTTACTTTGATCTCAGTCCGGTAAAGCAGGATAGATCGTTGCCGGTCACATCTGTTACCGGCGAAGAGGTGTTTTTCCTGGTACCTGATGTTTCCAGGATGGGGCAGGAAGGATCGCATCCCTTGCTGATCATTCCTTTCCTGCTGTTCTTCCTGACAACACTGTATGTATTGTACCAGCTGCGGCGCCCACTTTTAAATCATGCCCGTGTTCGCTGGCCTGTACTTGCTTATTTGTTGTTGCTGGTATTGTCCTATGCCGTACTTCATTTTGGCCTGTTCAGCAGAATGGAAGGTACCTCACTGTTCGATCCGGTTATTTATGCATCATCCTGGATGGCCACTTCTTTAGGTGATCTGCTTGTGCGTTCCCTGTTATTGTTATTGTTTGTGCTTGCACTTTCACAACAAACACTGGGCAATAGAAAGGCATTGTTGATCACGGCACATGTCATGCTTGCATTGCTGGTCTGGTTTACAGTTCTGATGATCAACAGCCTGGTAATAGACAGTGCCATTGCTTTTGATATCAGAGAGTTATTTCTTCTTAATAGCAATACACTTGTTGCGGCTGTTTGTATTGCCACCACCTGTCTGGCCACTGCATTACTTGCGGCAAAGCTGCTGCCGGTGCGCTCCGGAAACCGCCAATGGTGGTGGATATTTCCTGTTACAGTGCTCTTTATCCTGTTGTTACAAGGGCTGATTAATGGAATGCCTGACAGGCATTTTGGTGGTTTCTCACTTGTTCTTTTGGTTCTGATGGGTGTATTCGGATTCCGGCAAAAGCGCAGTACTTCATTGCTGTTCAATCTGATCTGGCTACTGGCATTTTCCATGCTTAGTGCGTGGATCATGAATGATGCCCTGTACCGGAAATCTGAAGAGAACAAAAGATTGTATGCCTATAAGAAATCAGTAGAAAAGGATCCGCTTGCAGAGTATCTGTTCAGTGGTCAGCGAGAAGAGATCAGCCACCTCCTGAAAGTACAGCTGTCTCAGCAGCCACCTCAGCAGGTCACCATCAGGCAGGGATTGGTCAACCAGCTGGTGCAGGACATGCAATCCAGCTATTTCAAGAAGTATCAGACAGAGATCTATTTTTTTCTGGATGATTCTTTTCTGGTAGGTACCGGGCAACTTGATCATCCAAGTATATATGATTTCATCAATGACATTGAGAACAACGGCTCTTATACCACTTCACCTGATCTGTATTTTATCAATGACTACAGCGGGAATTTCTTTTATATAGCAGAGCTCTATATCCCATATGATTCCGGGCATGAGCTGCAGGTATATTTCAGGCTGATTCCCCGGCGCTTTAACAGCGAAAGTCTGTATCCTGAATTGCTGGTAGATGATGACCTTCGCCTGCCGTCCGGACAGGAGCGTTTTAATTATGCCGTGTATTATGATAACAATCTGGTAGAGCGCAAGGGAGCATATTCCTATCCGGTAATGGATGTGTTCTATCTGAAGAAAGGAGAGGAATATGCAGATAAGATCATCAATGGCTATGATCATTTTATTTATGCAGCAGGTGAAAGCAAGAAGGTAGTGGTTTCTGAACCTGATCAGGATATGCTTACTGCAGTATCTTATTTCAGCTTCCTGTTCTTTTTCTTTTTGTTGTTCTTTGGCCTTTTGTCAGGTATGGAACTTCTGGAACGGATGGCAAACGGTGAGGTCACGCTGAAAGGTTTGCTGGATACCAGTCTGAAAAACAAGATACAGCTTGCCATTGTCAGTTTGGTGGTATTCACCTTTCTGTCGCTGGGAATAGCAACCATCATATACATTACCGGACAATTTGATCGAAGTAACGGAGATAAACTGCTGGAAAAGATCGAAGCAGTACAGACCAATATTGACTATCTGATCACAGACAACCGGCGCAACAGCGACAGGATCCTGCAACAACAGGTGGTGGTGCGGCGTCTCGGTAATCGCATAGCAGAGCTGTCGTCCATACATGATATGGACATCAACCTGTACAGCAAAAATGGACTGCTTATCAATTCATCACAGCCTGATATATTTGAAAAAGGACTTATTTCTCCAAAAATGAATCCTATAGCCTTTTTCAAGATGACCTGCGAGAAGGAAACCTGGTTCATACATTCAGAGCAGATCGGAAGGTTGACTTTTTTGTCTGCATATGTACCAATACTGGATGAGTCTGGTGAGGTGCTGTTCTATGTTAATCTGCCATATTTTGCAACTGAGAAAAATCTGCAGGCAGAAATTTCCAGTCTGATGGTTGCGCTGGTCAATGTATATGTTCTGCTGCTGGTACTATCTGCCCTGATTGCTCTGTTGGTTTCCAGGAACATTACTTTGCCTTTGAGTCTGGTGGCCGGTACATTTCGAAGCGTACAACTGGGAAAAAAGAACGAGCCGGTAAGCTGGCCGCACAAAGATGAGATCGGGCTGCTGGTAACCGAGTATAACAAGATGCTGGAACAGCTGGAACAAAGTGCACGTTTGCTGGCGCAATCTGAAAGAGAATCTGCCTGGAGAGATATGGCCAAGCAGGTAGCTCATGAGATCAAGAATCCACTTACACCGATGCGTTTAAGCATACAGCACCTCCAGCGGGCTATAGAGAGCGGACGTCCGGATGTAGAGGAACTGACCTCCCGCGTGGCGAAAACATTGATGGAGCAGATCGACAACCTGTCTTTCATTGCATCTGAGTTCAGCAACTTCGCGGTCATGCCGAAGGCCGTGAACGAACCGATAGAGCTGGGCAGGCTGCTGAGCAATGTCAGTTCCTTGTTTGATGAAACAGAGCGCACCCGCATCACTTTGGAGTTGCCCGAAGCAGAAATGATCATCTGGGCAGACCGGAATCAGATCTTGCGAGTATTCAATAATCTGGTGAAGAACGGGCTGCAGGCCATTCCGGAAGACAGAGAAGGCAGCATGATCATTCGTCTTTCTGCCAGTCAGGGAAGGGCACTGGTTACTGTTCAGGATAACGGGGCAGGAATTCCGGATGATATCAAAGACCAGGTGTTTGTACCCAACTTTACAACCAAGAGTTCCGGCATGGGTATTGGACTGGCGCTCTCGAAGAATATTGTGGAGTCTGCTGGTGGTTACATCTGGTTTGAATCAGAGCCGGGTTCAGGAACAACCTTTTTTGTAGAGTTTCCTCTGTATGACGGCCGGCAGGAAGAGGGGGCTGATACCTGACACGGTTTCACTACTTTTATTCCATGAAGTTGTTCAGCGGCTGGCGAACAGGCATTTTTTTTACGGTGGTGTACCTGTATATCATCGGTTCATTTGTATGGTGGTGGTGGTTGCTCCAGTCTAACAACAAAGAGAACTATGAAACCCTGATACAACGTGAGCGCATCACCTACATGAGTTATGGCCGCTCTGAAGAGGGGTTTTATGACACCCCTTTTTTCCTCGAACTGGAACGTGATTATCACCGGAAAACCACCATGCTGATTGGTGAAGGAATAGTGTTTATTTCTCTGATCTCTCTTGGTTTTGTCAGGCTGCGGAACACCTTCCGTGAAGAGCTGGCTCTTACCCGTCAGCAAAACAATTTCCTGTTGTCCATTACGCATGAGCTGAAATCGCCACTGGCATCTCTGAAGCTTTCCATGCAAACCATGCAAAAGCATGATCTGGAAAGAGACAAAGTGCGCAGGCTGGCCGACATTTCTATGAATGATGTGGATCGCCTGGAAGCGCTGGTTGAGAACATATTGCTTGCCAGCAAGATGGACAGCAGTGACTTCAGTATTTCACGTGACCCCTTTCTGCTGTCAGATGTGGCCAGGCAGATATTTGACAGAACGGCAGACAAACATGCAACCGAACGAATCTTTTCTGCAGACATAGCACCGGAGATTTATTTGCTGGGTGATCGTTTGATATTTTCATCAGTCATATATAATTTGATGGAAAATGCAATCAAGTATTCCAGGCAGGGCGATAGGGTGGAGCTCCTTCTCAAGCAAACCAAAGACCATATTGTACTGGAAGTAAGAGATACAGGCATTGGGATTGCAGATGAGGAGAAGCCAAGGGTTTTTCAAAGATTTTACCGGGTGGGCAGAGAAGAGACCCGCACTACCAAAGGAACCGGTCTGGGTTTGTTCATTGTAAAGCAGGCCGTGCATTTTCACCAGGGTACTATATCAGTGAGCGATAACCTGCCACAGGGCACCAGGTTTATCATTCATATTCCGGTTGAAAAGTAAAATCTGTCAAATCCATGACAGGCATGACAAAACTTTGATGTTACTGCTGCGTATTTTTGAATAGGCCTTAGGCTATATTTCAACACACCTTAAAACCAAAGCTTATGCAGTACAGGATCCTGTTGGTAGAAGATGAAGATCACATTCGTGAAAATCTCAAACTGAATCTCGAATTGGAAGATTATGAAGTGGTTGCCGTTGACAATGGCAGCAGGGCTATCAAAGACTTCCGCGAACAACGTTTCGATCTGGTCATCCTGGACGTAATGATGCCTGAAATGGATGGTTTTGACGTGTGTGAACAGATCCGGCTGGAAGACCTGAATACGCCTATATTGTTTCTGACCGCAAAAGATACCTCACAGGATAAAATTCAGGGGCTCAAGACAGGTGCAGATGATTACATGACCAAGCCGTTCAACCTGGAAGAGCTGTTACTGCGGGTACGCAATCTGATCAGGCGCAGCGCCAAGACCCCTGCAGCCAGAAAAGAATTTGTGGAGTACACTTTCGGAGGAAACACCATCAACTTCATGACCTATGAAGCCCAGGGTGTTGACGGCAGGCACAAACTGACCAACAAAGAACTCAAACTGCTGAAGCTGCTGATAGACAGGAAAGGTGAGGTGGTGTCCAGGCAACATATTCTCCAAACGGTATGGGGCTATGATGTCTTTCCTTCTACCCGGACCATTGACAATTTTATTCTGGCATTCAGGAAATATTTTGAGCAGGACCCTAAAAATCCTACCTATTTTCATTCTATAAGAGGGGTGGGTTACAAGTTCACAGATGCCGAAGCATAAAGCATGTAAACAGACAGCCGGCAGCAAACTGCCGGCTGTCAAAACCAACCAAACTAATGATAAACCTTACCTGATTTCGATGTTCTTTGTGTGCACTTCTTTCGATTCTTTCTTAGGAATGGTAAGTTTCAGCAGACCATCAAGATAAACAGCCTCAATGTTGTCTTCGGTAACATTTTCCGGCAGGGTGAATGAGCGGCTGAAGGATTCAAAACTGAACTCTCTGCGGGTAAAGTTCCTTTTCTCTTCTACCTCTTCATTCTTTCTCTCTGCACTGATGGTTATGAGACCGTTTTCAACGCCTACTGAAAAATCTTCTCTCCTCATACCGGGAACGGCCATCTCGATCACAAACTGTGTGTCGTTCTCTTCAATGTTCACTGCCGGCATCCTTTCTGGTGTGAAGACATCCTTTCCAAAGAACCTGTCACCACTAAAGAAATCTGATAACAGGGTCGGTCCAAACGGGAATTCAATCCCTTTTCTTTTGATCAGTGCCATCGTTGTGCTTTTTAGAACGTGACCAATCAAGTACAGGTCAAAACTAGATCTCCACCACAGCACTTGCTATGACAGACATCATTGATAAAAGGTGATATGGGTCAGGATCCGGAAAACATCCCAAGGTCAATCAAAACATGTCCATGCCACCACCTCCGTTGTTGTCCCAGTCTCCCTGGCCACCACGGCGGCGGTTGTTGTCTTGCTGCCCGAATTTGTAGCTCAGGCGAATACTGACAGCCTGCGACTCTCGCTTGCGCCTGAATTCCTGACTGAAATTGAAACCTTCATTGGTCACGTAGAACTCACGGGTATCAAATACATCACTTACAGTCAGGTTGACACTCAGCTTGTTGCTGAAAAAATCTGAACGAATGCCCAGATCAATAAATGTGAACGGGCGAGGTTGCCCTTGCGCCATTACCCAGGGCCTCCAGTAGCTGTATGTGGCCTGCAGTGATGTCTGCTTCAGTACTTTGAAGAACATCATTACCCGTGCATTGTAATTGGTCAGCGCATTGCTGAGACCGGCTTCAATATTGGAAGCATCCAGAATGGTTCGGTTTACGTTCAGACTGGAAGTGGCAGACCACCACGGAAAGAATTCGTTTCTTACCACGAATTCAGCACCGTATGAATCTTCTGTGCTGAAATTCTCAAAGGTGGTGCGACTCAGGCCGTTGCTGTCAACAGTTGTATAGGCAGAAAACTCTCCATCAGTGTGTTTGTAGAATACAGAACTGCTCAGGGTGTGTTTGTCCCAGATGCGGGTAAGTCCTAATTCAAAGCTGTGTTCATCTTCCGGAAGAAGAAATGGATTGCCTTGTCTGTAGGTGTAAGGATCAGAAAATTCAGGAAACGGATTCAGGAAAAAAGAACGGGGACGATTGATCCTTCTGCTGTAACTGGCATTGGTTTCTACACCTTTTTTGATCTCATATTTAAGATGAACTGAAGGAAACAGTCGGAAATAATCTTTATTGAAAGATTGGCCGGTGGTCACAAGCTCAGAAGTCAGGAAGGTTTGTTCTGCCCTCAGGCCGAGCTGATAACCCAGCTTACCAATGCTGGAGTTCCAGATGGTGTATGCTGCCAGTACCTGCTGGTCAAAACGAAACCGGTTGGATATGCTGTCGTCATTGGCAAATACACCTGATTCTCCGTCAAAGCTTTCAGACAAGATATCATTGTCTCTGAACTCACGGGTAAACCGGGCTCCTGCTTCCAGCTGATTACCGTTCTTGAATGGATGTATATAATCAGAATTGATGTTTATGTCCTGGTTGCGTTCATCAGACAATACCTGCTGGTTGATGCGTGCTGCCAGATCTTCTGCCCCTGAATTGTCATAGGTGAATTCTGTGTATCCGGTATAACCATCGCCAAAACCATTGCTGAAAAAAGCATCGGTGGTCCACAGATGTTTGGGGTTCTCCCAGGTCTTCCTGTAGTTCAGGCCAATGTTGTAGTTGTGGTTATCGGAAGAACCGTCTCCTTGTCGCTGGTTGTACTGACTTAACAGGCTGTCATTATCGTAGAAAAAGTAGTTGTTCAGGTCATCATTATTATTGTTTCCGGTGCTGTACAAGGCAGAAAAACCAATGGTATTCCTGTCATTTATATAATAGTCGGCACCTCCGCGAATATTATGACCAGACCGGTTATCGGTTGATTCGCCGTCAGAATTGTAATAAGAGGTAGAGTCATTATCCTCATAGAACACCTTCCGGCTTACCTCGCTCCAACCGTCTCGGGTACGGTTATCGTAAGAATAGCTGCCAAAAAGATTCCATTTCTTGTCGCGGTAATTCAGGGTCAGTGAACCATCGTAACCCGGAAAGGTGCTTCCCCCCACAGTGGCCACACCGTTCAGCCCAACCTTTTTGTTCTTTTTCAGGACTATGTTAATGATCCCTCCGCCGCCTTCGGCTTCATACCTTGCAGAGGGGTTGGTGACCACCTCTATGCTTTCAATACTGCTGGCAGGTATCTGTTCCAGGATGGCCACCATGCTGGAACCCATGAGTCCGCTGGGTTTGCCGTCAATGAAAATGCGCACATTAGAGTTTCCCCGCAGGCTCACATTACCGTCAATATCAACGGTGATACTGGGAATGTTCTGAAGCGCTTCAGAAGCGGTACCTGAGCTGGCTACAATGTCCTTGTCAATATTATAGACCTTTTTGTCAATGCTCTGCTGGAAATAGGATCGTTCAGCTGAGATCTCTACACCTTCCAGTACAGTGGAAGAGACGCTGAGTTCAATTTTTCCTGCTTTGTAAAATGGGGCATCAGAACTCAGAACGAAGTTGGTAAAATATGGATCGTACCCAAGGAACTCCACCTTTAAAAAATAACCTCCGTTAGACAATCCTTCAATTCGGAACATGCCTTTCTCATCTGTTATCGTCCCGGAGCGCAGGCTGCTGTCAGATTCGGCCAGAATCGAAACTGCGGCAAATTCAACAGGGGTGCCTGACTGTTTTTCCAGCACCATCCCCACAACTGATGCTGGTGATCCTCCTGCGTAAGGAGGTTGCTGGGCTAAAACGGAAACAGAAGATGCAAAGGTCAACAGACCTGACAGGCACCAGAGTGTAATTGATCTGATCATGGCAGAGGGTAAAATTACTTAAATGCTCACTGAGGCTAAAGGTTTAAAACGCATTTTCGGTTCGTTTAAGGCTTATTTAGCCCGTTCTTTTATTACTTTGCACACATCAAATCTGTATCGTGGAAGACAAAAGAGAAAAACTACTTCGTTTCAGGCAGGAAGCCCTGGCCGGAGGAGGTGAGAAACGGATCGCTTCTCAGCACAAGAAGGGAAAACTGACTGCCCGCGAGCGCATTCAGTTATTGATGGATCCGGATAGTTTTGAGGAGATAGGTCAGTTGAAAGTGCATCGTTGTCATGATTTTGGCATGGAGAATGAGCGTTATTACGGCGATGGGGTAGTGACCGGATACGGAACGGTAAACGGCAGACTGATCTATGTCTATGCCCAGGATTTTACTGTTTTTGGTGGTAGTCTGAGCGAAACCCATGCAGAAAAGATCTGCCGGATCATGGATCTGGCCATGCAGAATGGAGCTCCTGTAGTAGGTCTTAATGATTCGGGTGGAGCCCGCATTCAGGAAGGGGTCAACTCACTGGGCGGCTATGCCGATCTCTTTTACCGGAACACCCTCGCCAGTGGGGTCATTCCCCAGATATCAGCCATCATGGGTCCCTGTGCAGGAGGTGCTGTCTATTCTCCTGCCATAACAGATTTCATTCTCATGACCGAGGGCAACTCCTATATGTTCGTGACCGGGCCCAATGTGGTGAAGACCGTAACGCATGAGGATGTAAGTTTTGAAGAACTGGGAGGTGCCAGTACCCACAGTACCAAAAGCGGAGTGGCTCATTTTACAGGAGAGAATGGAGTGATGGTCATTGAGCAACTGAAGAAGCTGCTGTCCTATATTCCGCAGAACTGTGAAGAAGAGGCTCCGATGACAGCGTATCAGCCTGCAGATGAATCAAGACCAAAGCTGGGGGCGATCATCCCGGAAAACCCAAACCATCCGTATGATATCCGCGAGGTGGTCGATGAAGTAGTGGATAGCAATTCCTTCTTTGAAGTACATAAACAATACGCAGCCAATATCGTGGTAGGGTTTGCACGCCTGGGCGGTCGTTCTATTGGTGTGGTAGCCAACCAGCCTGCAGTACTGGCAGGGGTGCTGGATATTGAAGCCTCGCGAAAGGCAGCCAGGTTTGTTCGCTTCTGCGATTGCTTCAACATTCCTTTGCTGGTGTTCGAAGATGTGCCCGGATTCTTACCGGGAACAGACCAGGAATGGAACGGCATCATCACCAACGGAGCCAAACTGCTCTATGCTTTCTGTGAAGCAACGGTACCCAGGGTGACTGTCATCACCCGAAAGGCTTACGGTGGAGCCTATGACGTGATGAACTCCAAGCATATCGGAGCTGATATGAATTTTGCCTGGCCTACCGCAGAGATCGCGGTGATGGGGCCTAAAGGTGCAGCCGAGATCATCTTTAAAAAAGAGATCGAAGAAGCCGACGACAAAGAAGCCAAACTGCAGGAAAAGATCGATGAATATACCCGCAAGTTTGCTGACCCGTATCGTGCTGCATTCCGTGGTTTTGTGGATGAGGTGATCCTCCCCGAAAATACCCGCGAAAAACTCATCAGGGCTTTTGACATGTTGCGCAACAAAGCCGTCAAATTACCCAGAAAAAAACACGGAAATATTCCCCTATAAAACTCCATATGGCTGTAAGAAAAACCACGATCCGTCAGGAAGATCTGAATTTCCTGGAACAGTATCTCAACAATCCGTCGCCAACAGGAAATGAAGCAGGCGGACAAAAGATATGGCTGGAATATATGAAACCATATATCGATGATCATTACGTAGATAACTACGGGTCTGTGGCAGCTATCATCAATCCCGGAAAGGAATTCAGGGTAGTGATAGAAGCTCATGCCGATGAGATAGCCTGGGCGGTTCACCTGATCACCGAAGACGGATTCATTTATGTGGAGCGCATCGGTGGAAGTGATCATATGATAGCACCATCCAAACGTGTTAATATCCATACAGATAAAGGAGTGGTGAAAGGGGTGTTCGGATGGCCTGCCATTCATACCAGACATTATGGAAAGGAAGAGTCGCCTGAACTGAAGAATATATTTGTGGACTGCGGATGTTCCTCTAAAAAGGAAGTGGAAAAACTTGGGGTGCAGGTGGGTGATCTCATCACCTTCGATGATGACTTCATGGTGCTCAACAAGAACATGTATGTAGGAAGAGCACTGGACAACCGCATCGGCGGTTTCATGATCGCTCAGGTGGCACGTTTGCTGAAAGAGAATAAGAATAAGCTGCCCTTCACCTTGTATGTTGTCAATTCGGTGCAGGAAGAAATAGGACTAAGAGGGGCAGAAATGATGGCACATTACATCAAGCCACATGTGGCCATCGTGACCGATGTGACACACGACAGCAATACACCTATGATCAGCAAGAACCTGGAAGGCGATATACGTGCCGGCAGAGGTCCGAGTCTGACCAAAGGTCCTGCTGTACATAACAAACTGCTGAAGCTGGTGATGGATACGGCTGCAGAAAAAAAGATCCCGTTTCAACGTGATGTCGCCAGCCGCTCCACAGGCACAGATACCGATGCATTCGCCTACAGCAACGGCGGAGTACCCAGCTGCCTGATCAGCCTGCCGCTGCGTTACATGCATACAACGGTTGAATCAGCTCATAAAGATGATGTGGATGCGGTGATACGCCTCATCTACGAGGTGCTGCTGAAGCTGAACCCGAAATTCAATTTCAAATATCTCTGATCACTCACCCAGTAGTCCAGCAAGTATCTGAGACAACTGCTCTGACCGGATATTCTCTGCTATGACCACTCCGTTGGTGTCCAGGAGAAAGGATGCCGGGATACCGGTCACATTGT
>ERZ795053.1597-NODE-1597-length-28707-cov-22.725325_pt1 | contig 28707 bp, 29 predicted proteins | sample MGYA00375137_ERZ795053 | MGnify/ENA primary metagenome ERZ795053 (study PRJEB30182, sample SAMN05720284) | activated sludge metagenome | isolation source: Anaerobic digester | place: Hong Kong | collected 2014-12-17 ...
CCCAGGACCCGGATGTCCGGGGCGTCTCGCAACACCTCTACGAGTTCGGCCTGGGTCGTCGCCTCGAAAACGCTCGCGTCACCGCCGAGTCGAATAGTGGTGAATTCGGACAGGGCCCGACGCACTCACGCCGCCCGCACGGTGGCTACTGCGTCCTTGACGACCTCAACCCCGTCGCAGGTGGCGGACAGGGCCACGGTGATCATGTCGCCGTCGATGGCCGCGACGGTGGCCTGCAACTCGAGTCGGGCGCCGCCGTCCTGCGGCACGACCACCGGCGCGGAGAACCGCACCGAGAACGACACGATGCGCCCGGGATCTCCGAGCCACTCGACCAGCAGTCGACCGAGTTGGGCCTGGGTGTACATGCCGTGGGCGATGACGTCGGGCAGTCCGACCTGCGTGGCCACGGTTTCGTTCCAGTGGATCGGGTTGAAGTCGCCACTGGCCCCGGCGTACATCACCAGGTTGATGCGTTCGACCTTCACCGATGAACTGGCGATCACGTCTCCGACGTTCATGCGGCAGTCCCCCTGCTCACGATGACGCTGCGGTTGGTGACGACCAACTCCCCGTCGAGGGTGACCACGTCAGCCTGGCTGACGAGGAACTCGTTGCGACCCCGGCTGCCGATGTCCGCGATGAAGGATTTGACCACCACTTCGTCACCTGCTTGTAGCGGTCGCTGATACTCGAAGGTCTGCTCACCGTGGACGACTAATGCGTAATTGAGTCCAAGCTCGGGGTCGAACATCGCAGCGGCCATCGCTTTCATCGTCAGCGCGAAAGCGAACGTGGGCGGCGCAGGCAGGTCGGAGTAGCCCAATGCGCGCGCAGCGTCCAGGTCGTGGAAGACCGGCGAGGAGTCCCCGATGGCGGTCGCGAACTCGCGCAACTTCTCACGGCCGATCGCGTACGGCGGCGTGTCGGGATAGGTCTTGCCGATGAAATCCGGGTTCAGTGGCATCCCGCGTCCCTTCCCAGGAGCGTGCTAGCGGGTCTCTTTGTGCTCGGTGTGCTTCTTGCAGGTCGGGCAGAACTTCTTCAACTCGATCCGGTCGGGATCGTTGCGACGGTTCTTGCGCGTGATGTAGTTGCGGTTCTTGCATTCCACACACGCCATGGTGATCTTGGGGCGTACGTCTGATTTCGCCACGGGCAAACCTTTCCTCGTTGTTGTAGCGGAGGCCGGACTTGAACCGGCGACACAGCGATTATGAGCCGCTTGCTCTGCCAGGCTGAGCTACTCCGCCTCGCGAGGCCTAAGCCCCGGTCGAGCCCCTTTACGGAATCGAACCGTAGACCTTCTCCTTACCATGGAGACGCTCTGCCGACTGAGCTAAAGGGGCAACCCACCTAGCGTACAAGGTGCCTGCTGACCGGATCGCGCCGGTCGAGCGCGCGAACCGGTCGAGCATGGTGGCGGGTGCTGGGTTCGAACCAGCGTAGGCGTACGCCGACGGTTTTACAGACCGTTCCCTTTGGCCACTCGGGCAACCCGCCAAGGTGCGATAGCAGGATACATGCCTGGAAGTAGGGTGGCTCACATGGCAGACAGCAGCTTCGACATCGTGAGCAAAGTCGACCGGCAAGAGGCCGACAACGCCCTCAACCAGGCGGCCAAGGAACTCTCCCAGCGCTTCGACTTCAAGAACACCGGCGCCGGCATCAGTTGGACAGGTGAGCTGTCCGTGGAGATCACCGCTGGCACCGAGGAGCGGGCAGTTGCCGCGCTCGACGTGCTCCGCGACAAGCTCGTGAAAAGGCACATCTCACTGAAGGCCTTCAAGGCCGACGATCCGCGCCTGTCGGGCAAGGAGTACAAGATCAGCGGCACCTTCCAGTCCGGCCTGAGCCAGGAGAACGCCAAGAAGATCGCGAAGATCATCCGCGATGAGGGACCCAAAGGTGTCAAGGCCCAGGTCCAGGGCGACGAGTTGCGAGTGTCGAGTAAGTCACGCGACCACCTGCAGGACGTCATCGCGCTGCTCAAGGACCAGGACCTCGACGTGGCGCTGCAATACGTGAACTACCGGTAAGTCGCCGTACAAGAGCGAGGTTCGGATGCACATCCGTTGAGGCGTCGCACGGATTGTGCCGATCACGGCGATGCTGTGCGTTCTGGGCAACGCCATCGCAGGTTCTTGCCAGGACTACAATTGAGGTGGAACACGGGTCCGCTTATTCGGTCGCAGATGTTCCAGGGGACTGGGGAGGCACTGATGAACAAACTCGCCAAGCTCGGCACCGTGTTGATCGCTTTGGCACTGGCCGCCACCGTCACCGGATGCTCCACGGCAGAGCAGGAATCCGAGAAGGCCTCGCCCAGCGAAGTTGCCCCGCTCTACTTGGAGGCGATGCGTGGAAATGTGGCGGGGCTCAAGGAATACAATCCGGACACCGAACTGACCGAAGAAGGCGTGTTCGGCAGCGCCAATACGAGTTTCCTGGAGACGTTGGGGGTCAGTGCGACCGCCGAGCAGGAAGCCCAACTCACCGAGGCCATGCTGGCCGGCCTTTCCAAGGTGGAGTACACCATCATCGATGAGCAGGTCGATGGTGAAAATGCCACGGTGACCGTCGCTCTTCGCGGCCTGGATCTGTCCTCGTCACTGGAGACTCAGTTCGCGACGATCGGCGGGCGGATGACTGACGACACGGACGACAAGACCGTGGTCGCAATCGTCGACAAGGCATGGCGCAAGGCACCCCTGGTGGCAGAACCCACCGAGGTGGAGATGCCGTTCATAGCCGTTTCCGACGGCCGGTGGATAGCCGACCCCCAGGGCACAGCGGCTTATAGCTCCGCATACGTGAAGCTCGGAGGATAGCCGCGCCCGCGCACCAGACGCAGCGTTATTCCGAACGCCATTCAAACTGCGTGGGTGGCAGTTCCGAGGACCATTCCAACGCCTCGAAAGGACAGATGTCGACGCACAGCCCGCACATCATGCAGGTGCCGTAGTCGATGCTGAACCGGTCCAGAGCCAAACTCGAACGGCGGCGGCCCGACGACTCGTCCACCTCGAGGTGGGCGTCGAGTTCCAGGCACCACACCGGGCAAGCCCGAATGCACAACATGCAACTGGTGCAGTTCTCAGCGATCAGTTCCAATGACGCCCGCGGGTTCATCGCCATGGTGTTCCCGGTGGGTCCTGGCGACGGCGCGGTTTGGCCGGGTCCACCTCACCGGGCCATTGACTCAGCCGGGCGGGCAGCGGCTGGGCTTTGCGCAAAGGCGCGGGCGAGTCCGGCGGCAGCAACAGCGGCGCCGCGTTCAACCCTTCGAAAGTCACGCCGAACATCTCGGCGGTCTCCCGCTCGTGCCATTGCGCGCTGGGGAACATGTCGACCACCGATTCCACCGGTGCAGGCGATCGCACGAGCCGGAAAGATCCCGGATCCTCAGACCTGACCAGACAGGCCGTCACGACGACCTCGTCATCCTCTTCGGTGGCACTGAGCCAGTCCAGCACGTCGAACCCGTCGTCGCGCAACGCCTGCAACTCGCTGCGCCAGCTCATGACAAAGCCGCCAGGACCGCATCTCGCAACGCTTCCGGGCGCGGTGGGCACCCGGGCACCACCACGTCGGCCTCGATCCCCCGCACCACCGCGTAGGAGTCCCAGTACGGACCGCCGGTGATCGTGCACACGCCGTACGCAACGACCATGCGGGGTTCCGGGGTCAGGGCGATCTGCTCGGCCACCAGCTGGGCCGCGGCGCGGGTCACGGTGCCTGCCACGACCACGACGTTCGGGCCGTCGATCTCGGCGAGTTCGGCAGACGCCGATCGCGCCGCGAGACTGTCGGCCTCCACCCCACAGCAGGCGAGGTCGACGTAGCGGACATCCACACGGATCACTGTAGGCCGCGGCAGGTACCGTGGACCACATGCACAGCGCTTCGTCCAGAGGTCGATGTCTTTGACATCACACACCGGTGCGGTGGCCCGCACCAGGTAATTGGCCGGATACTTGGACGCAGGAGCGACAGCGAGGAAGCACGTGGTTACCACCCCATCGAAGAAGACCGTCCGCCTGAGCCGGGTCATTGTGCGTTTTGCCGGTGACTCCGGGGACGGCATGCAGTTGACCGGCGACCGGTTCACCTGGGAGTCGGCGGCGAACGGAAACGATCTATCGACCCTGCCGGACTTCCCCGCGGAGATCCGAGCGCCACAGGGGACTCTGCCCGGCGTGAGCGCATTCCAGCTGCACTTCGCCGACCACGACATCGTCACTCCCGGCGATGCCCCCGACGTGCTCGTGGCCATGAACCCGGCTGCCTTGATGGCCAGTCTTCCGCTGCTCAAGCCGGGGGCGGAGATCATCGTCAACACCGACGAGTTCAGCAAACGCAACCTGACGAAGATCGGACTGACCACCAGTCCGCTGGACGACGACACGCTGGCCAACTTCTCGGTGCACCCCGTGCCGTTGACCTCCATGACAGTCGAGGCGCTGGCCGGCTTCGGGCTCGGCAAGAAGGACGCGGAACGGGCCAAGAACATGTTCGCCCTCGGGCTGTTGAGTTGGCTGTATCACCGCGAACTCGACGCCACCGAGCACTTCCTCAACGACAAGTTCGCCCGCAAACCGGAGATCCTGAAGGCCAACGTCGCGGCCTTGCACGCCGGCTACAACTACGGGGACACGACCGAGGATTTCGTGGTGCGCTACGAAGTGGCCCCGGCTCCGGTCCCGGCCGGCACCTACCGCAACATCAGCGGAAACCTCGCGCTGTCCTACGGTTTGATCGCGGCGGCCCGGCGCAGCGCCCTGCCTCTGTTCCTCGGGTCGTACCCGATCACCCCGGCCAGCGACATCCTGCACGAACTGAGCCGGCACAAGCACTTCAACGTGACCACGTTCCAGGCCGAGGACGAGATCGCCGGGATCGGGGCGGCCCTCGGCGCGGCATACGGAGGGGCACTGGGCGTGACCACCACCTCCGGGCCGGGCCTCGCGCTGAAGAGCGAGACCATCGGATTGGCGGTGGCCCTGGAACTGCCGCTGCTGGTCGTGGACGTGCAACGCGGAGGGCCGTCGACCGGCTTGCCCACCAAGACCGAGCAGGCCGATCTGCTGCAGGCGCTGTACGGGCGCAATGGCGAATCACCGGTGGCCGTGGTTGCTCCCAAGTCACCGTCCGACTGCTTCGATGCTGCCATCGAGGCGGTCCGGATCGCGGTCACCTACCGGACGCCCGTACTGCTGCTGTCCGACGGATACCTGGCCAACGGACAGGAGCCCTGGGCCATCCCGGACCTGGCCGACCTGCCCACCCTGAACCCCGGTTTCGCCACCGAACCCAATGGACCGGACGGTGAGTTCCTTCCGTTCCTGCGCGATCCCGAGACCCTTGCCCGGCCGTGGGCGATCCCCGGCACCCCCGGGTTGGCACACCGGGTCGGCGGTATCGAGAAGGCCGACCGAACGGGCAACATCTCCTACGACCCCGACAACCACGACACGATGGTCCGGCTGCGGCAGGCCAAGATCGACGGCATCGATGTGCCTGATCTCGAGGTGGACGACCCGGACGGCGACGCCGACCTGCTGGTCATCGGCTGGGGTTCCACTTACGGCCCCATCACCGCTGGGGTTCGACGCGTGCGCAAGGAGGGCAAGAAGGTCGCCCAGGCCCACCTGCGACACCTCAGTCCGATGCCGAAGAACACCGGTGAGGTCCTGAGGTCGTACCGCAAGGTTCTGGTGCCTGAGATGAACCTGGGCCAGCTCGCGCTGCTGCTGCGCGGACGGTTCCTGGTGGACGCGGTCGGCTTCAACCAGGTTCGCGGACTGCCGTTCACCGCGCCGCAGATGCAAGACGTGATCAACGAGATGCTGGAGGGGGTGTGATGACCGAGATCCCGCTGAAAGCCAAGGATTTCAAGTCCGACCAGGAGGTTCGGTGGTGCCCGGGTTGTGGCGACTACGCGATCCTCGCGGCGGTGCAGTCCTTCCTGCCCGAACTCGGCCGCAAACCCGAGGACATCGTGTTCGTCTCCGGGATCGGCTGCTCGTCGCGATTCCCGTACTACCTGTCGACCTACGGCCTGCACTCGATCCATGGCCGTGCACCGGCAATCGCCACCGGCCTGTCGGTCAGTCGGCCGGACCTGGACGTGTGGGTGGTGACAGGTGACGGCGATGCCCTGTCGATCGGCGGCAACCACCTGATCCACGCACTGCGACGCAACGTCAACCTGACGATCCTGTTGTTCAACAACCGCATCTACGGACTGACCAAAGGGCAGTACTCCCCCACGTCCGAACCCGGCAAGGTCACCAAGTCGACGCCGGTGGGTTCGGTCGACCGGCCCTTCAACCCCATCTCCCTGGCGCTAGGGGCCGACGCGACGTTCGTGGCGCGGACTATCGACTCCGACCGCGCCCACCTGATTGAGGTGCTGCGCGCGGCCGCCGAGCACCGCGGCACGTCGTTGGTGGAGATCTACCAGAACTGCAACATCTTCAACGACGGAGCCTTCGACCTGCTGAAGAACCCGACCACCCGTGACGAGGCGCTGATCCCGCTACGCGCCGGCGAGCCGATCGTCTTCGGGGATCGTCGCGTGGTGCGCGACGCCACCGGGCACCTGCAGGTCTCCGAGCACGGCGAACCGGTCGTGCACGATCCGACCGACCTCGAGTTGGCCTTCGCGTTGTCCCGGCTCTCCGGGGTGGCGCTCGACCATACGCCGATCGGCATCTTCCGCAGCGTTGAACAGCCGACCTACGACGACGAGGTCCGCGCCCAAACCGACGACCGCGCCAACGAGGACGACCTACAGGCTCTGCTGACCGGACCCGATCCCTGGACCGTGAACTGAGAAATGACCGCGCCGGTCTGATCTACGGGATCGGCGCGTACTCGCTCTGGGGCCTGTTTCCGCTGTACTGGCCACTGCTGGAACCGGCGTCCTCCTGGGAGATCCTGGCCCACCGGATGGTGTGGAGCTTCGTCTTCCTGCTGATCATCAACATCTTCATGCGCACGTGGTCCCGAGTGCGCGATGCGCTGGCCGACCCACGCACCCGACTCCTGTTGCTGGTGGCTGCAGCCCTCGTGTCGGTCAATTGGGGCACCTACATCTGGGCGGTCAACAACGGCTACGTCGTGGAGAGCTCGCTGGGGTACTTCATCAATCCTCTGGTCTCGGTGGCGCTGGGCGTGTTCGTCCTCGGCGAGACACTGCGACGACTGCAATGGATCGCCGTGGGGATCGCCGCCGTGGCGGTCGGCGTGCTCACCCTCTCCTACGGTCGGCCGCCCTGGATCGCACTGATCCTCGCGTTCAGTTTCGGCATCTACGGCTTGGTGCGTAAGCAAGCAGGAGTCCAAGCGGTCCCGGCCCTGACCGTGGAAACCGGATTCCAAGCGCCGTTCGCGCTGATCTACTTCGGGGTGCTGGCCGCGACGGGCACGATGACGTTCGGCGCCTCCCCCGGCAACTCGGTGATGCTGATGACCGCGGGGATAGCCACGACCATCCCGCTTCTTCTCTTCGGCGCCGCCGCGATCCGGCTGCCGCTGGTAGCGCTCGGGCTGCTGCAGTACCTGGCACCCGTGCTGCAGTTCGTCATCGGCATCACTGTCTTCGGCGAGCACATGCCGCTGGAACGCTGGCTGGGTTTTGTGCTCGTGTGGTTCGCGTTGTCGGTGTTCACGTTCGACGTCATCCGCAATGCCCGGCGTCCGATCGCCGAACCGCCGCTCTGAGGCGGTCCCGGCGTTGCGCGGGCCCAGTTCTGAAGCCGTAGATGCAACGGCTGTTCGGTGACCGCGCACCCCCGCCGCATATGCAACAACTGCCCGGTGTCCACGCACCCCCGCGAAACAGCCGTTGGACTTGCGCACACACGTTGGAGATGCGCACAGGCGTTGGAGTTCCGCGGCCGTTCCTTCTCCAACCCACGTACCTAGGTCCAACCCCCGTACCCAACTCCAACGGCTGCCACCTGACCACACCCCCGCGCAACAGACCCTCGGTCCTCGCGCCGTCGCTGCAACACCCGATCAACGCAGGCGGTATTTCTTCGCCTTCTTGAACGCGGCGTACTTGGATGTCTTCTTGGCCTTGTAAGTGATCTTGACCTTGCCCGAGGACTTGGTCACGACGCTCACCTTGCCTTTGGGTCCCTTCTGCTTCTTGCCCTTGCCGCTCACCGAGACAATGACCTTCTTGCCGGCATTGGTCGTGCAGGTCCGTTTGAGCAGCACGACCCTGGCGTCGGCCGGTAGTTTCTTCGGCAGCTTCGCGCACTTGGCCTTCTGCTTCCTCGGCGCCTTGCAGTAAGTCGTGGACGCTGCCCACTGCTGGTACTGCTCCGGATAGTCGGTGATGATCCCCTTCGGCTTGAGCTTGGCCATGGCCGCCCAGCCGGCCGGATCGTCGCCCTTGGTGATCAGGTTGTACCAGGCGTACAGCGTGATCCCCGACGTGCGCAAAGCGTCGGCGATGCTCGGATCATTGCTCAGAACGACGTTGATCAACCCGGCCCACGCACCCTCAGGGACGTCGGAGGGCTTCACATTCAGCCCGGACAGCGGGTCCTGGAACCATATCTGCGGATAGCCGGGCAACAGTGTCTTGAACTGTTCCAGTTCGGGTTTGAGGAAGGACGGCACAACCACTTGGGCACCGGAGTCCTTGACCAGCTGTGCGTACAGCTCGACCCAGGTCGGGTTCGGCATCGCGGGTTTGTACTCCGGCCACACGGACACGTTGTTGTCCTTGGCGTATTTCAGGACATCGGCGAACAACGGGACCTGCCCACCGTTGTTGTCCAGCTGCAGCGTCTTGATGTAGTCGTAGGTGCTCTGCGACACCAGCCCGGTCCCATTGGTGGTGCGCTCAAGCGCGTCGTCGTGCATGATGATGGCCACGTTGTCGACGGTGAAACGGACGTCGGTCTCGAGCACCTTCACCCCGAGCCCTACGGACTTCTCGAAAGCGGGCCAGGAGTTCTCGAGCAGGTATGGATCCTTGCCCACACCACCACCGCCGCGGTGGGCGATCAGTTCAGGGACGTAACACGTAGTGGCGGCGACGGACTTGTCGGGCGCGGCCGGTTCACTGGCCACCGCGGGAACGGTGGCGGTGGACAAGACGAGGGCCGAACAGATCAATGCGATGCGCATGAGCGCCAAGATACCGCGCGTGCAGACCGCTTAGCCGCCGCTACACAGATCTCCCCCGTCACAGCAGGGCTGCAGGTAGTAGCACTGGGGGCACTGGTCCTTGCCGCCCTTGCGAACCATCAGCACACGTTCACACGCTGGACACGGGCCTGGCTCACCGAACACGAGGCCAGGCTAGATGCGCACGCCATGGATCAGTCTGCGGCGCGCCGGTGATTCAGGCCGACCAGCACGCCCGGGTTGAGCAGACCGGCCGGGTCGACGGCGTTCTTCGCTGCGCGCAGGGCAGCGGCGAACGGCTCTGGGCGTTGCTGGTCGTACCACGGCATGTGGTCGCGGCCGACACCGTGATGGTGTGTGATGGTGCCGCCGGCGGCGAGTAGCGCATCGCTGACCCTGACCTTGATGGCGTCCCAGGCGTCGATCTCCTCGCCTCGCGCGACGGGCGCCAGGACGGTGAAGTAGGGAGCGGCGCCGTCTGTGTAGACGTGGGTCAATCGGCAGGTGACCCGACCGGGACGGCCACAGACCTCAATCACCGCCGACTGTGCGGCGTCGCGCACATCCGAGATCAGGCCGTCGAGCCGGTCCCAAGTCGTCGCGGTCTCGAACGTCTCGGCCATGACCCCGACACTCACCAGGATGTCGCGCAGGTACGGTGCTTGCAGAAACGCCCCCCGCCACGAATCGGCGGCGCTCTCGGCGATGTCCTCGGCTGCGTGCTTGCGGCATATCCGTTGCGCTGCAGACAGCTCCGCCGCCACGTCCAGCGAACCCTCGAAGCCGAGGACCAGCAGCGGGCGAGGATCGTCGCCCGGAGCCTCCTCGCCGTCGATCAGGCGACAGTTGGCCGGCGAAAGACCGGCGTGCAGAACCTCCCGCAGCGCCTCGCAGCCCGCAGCGAAATCCGGCAGGCGCATGCTCGCGCCCTGCTTGTACTCCGGACGCGGAACCACCCGCAGCCACGCCTGTGTGATCACTGCAAGCGCTCCCTCGCTGCCCAGCAACAGCCGGTCCGGGCTGGGACCCGCACCGCTGGCCGGCAGCCTGCGCGACTCCCACAGCCCCCGCGGGGTGATCGCGCGGATCGACTCGACCATGTCATCGATGTGGGTCGGTCCGGATGCGTAGTGCCCACCGGCGCGGGTTGCGATCCAGCCGCCGACGGTGGAGAACTCGAACGACTGCGGAAAGAACCGCGTGGTCAGTCCGCGCTGCTTGAGCTGCTCTTCGACCACCGGCCCCGCGGCACCGGCCTGCACCGACGCCGCCCGGGATGCCACATCGACTTCCAGTACCCGGTCCATGTGGCTGACGTCGAGGCTCACAATGCCGTTGTACGCCTCGAGGCCGCGCGGTTCGACACCCCCGACGACACTGGTTCCACCTCCATACGGAATCACCGCGGCGTGCTGGGTGTCGGCCCATTCCAGGACCCGCTCGACATCGCGCTCGGATCTCGGGTAGGCGACGAAGTCCGGCGCGTTGGCAAAATCTCCCCGGAATCCCCGCACAACATCGCGATACGCCTTGCCCAATGCGTGAACGGCCCGATTGCGCCGGTCGGCCACGGTGATGTCCGCGAGGTCACCGGGTTTCAGGCGCGGCGCCGGCAGCTGGGCCGATTCCAGCGGCACGGGCATCTGGACCTCCGATCCCCCGAAGCCCAGTTGCTCGATCACCAGCGGAACCGTGTCCCGGATCTCTTGTTCAGTCAATGCTGAGTCCGCCAACCCCCAGCCCCAATGCTTCTTCATGGGTTCAGTCTGTCCTGGATCCGCGGGGTCAAGCAGGGTTTGCCACACGCAACGTCACCGTAGGGTGGAGGCATGGCCGACGAGTTCATGACCGAGGAACGCACAGCTCTCACCGCCACTGTGCGCGACTTCACCGCCGAACACATCGTGGGGAACCTCCCCGAGTGGGAGCGGACCGGCGACATCCCCCGAGAGCTGCACAAACGCGCCGGGGACCTGGGCCTGCTGGGGATCGGTTTCGACGAGTCGGTGGGCGGCAGTGGCGGTGATCTCGCCGACGGTTACGCCGTCACAGAGGCCATTTTGTCCGCTGGCGGTTCGGGCGGGCTCATCGCCGGGCTGTTCACGCACGGCATCGCAATTCCGCACATCATCGACTCCGGCAATCAGGACCTGATCGATCGCTGGGTACGGCCGGTGTTCGCCGGGGACAAGATCGCCTGCCTTGCGGTCACCGAACCGGGCGGCGGGTCGGACGTGGCAAACCTGCGCACGGTCGCCGACGAGTCCGGCGACTCCTGGGTACTCAACGGGTCCAAGACGTTCATCACGTCCGGCGCACGCGCCGACGTGGCGGTGGTGGCCGCGCGCCTGCGTGGCGTTTCGGGGGCCCAGGGTGTCGGGTTGTTCGCCGTTCCGACCGACCAACCCGGGTATCAGGTCACCAGCAGACTGCAGAAGATGGGCTGGCACTGCAGCGACACCGCCGAGTTCGGGCTTGTGGACGCGCGTGGTGAACTGATCACCGAGCAGGGCTTCGCCTCCCTGGCCCGGCACTTCGCCACTGAAAGACTCTCCCTGGGAGTGACTGGTTACGCGACGGCTGCACGCTGCGTGGATCTCACCCGGGAGTGGATCACCCAGCGTGAGACGTTCGGGCGGCCCTTGTCCACACGGCAGGTGATCCGGCACACGTTCGTCGAGATGAGTCGACGCACCGACGTCGCCCGCTCGTACATCCGGAATATGACGCTGTCCGATGAGGTGACCGTGCTCGATGCGATCTACGCCAAACAAACAGGCGTCAACTGTGCAGCGTTCGTGACGGATCGCGCGGTGCAATTGCTCGGAGGCATGGGATACGTCAGCGACGGCGAGGTCGAGCGGCACTACCGCGACGCGCGCATCCTGGGGATCGGCGGCGGCGCAGATGAAGTGATGGCTGATCTGGCGGCGAGGTTGCTGGGGCTGTAGGTGGGGCCGCTGCGCCGGACCGTTCGTGGAGTGTTGAGCCTTGGCGGGGCGACTTTGCACGCACGATGTCACTCAGTGACCAGATACGCGCAAAGTCCCCCCGAATCGCTGCTGGCCGGGCAGATTCGTGAAGGTCGAGCCTCCCCGGGGCGACTTTGGACGCCCGAGGTCACTCAGTGACCAGATACGGGCAAAGTCCCGCACGAATCGCGGGAACGCCCAGGCAAACTTGTGAAAGGTCGAACTCCCCGGGGCGACTTTGCACGCACGAGGTCACTCAGTGACCAGATACGGGCAAAGTCCCGCACGAATCGCGGGAGCGCCCCCTCACCCGGTCCGGTTCACCACGTAGTCGCAGACCGCTTCAAGCGCATCCCGCGGCCCACCGGCGGGCAGGGTGTGCAGGCATCGGCGAGCATCGTCAGCCCACTCATGAGCGGCGGCCCGGGCTTCTGCCACGGCGTCGTGGGCACGCAGCAGGTCCATCGCCTCGGCGACCTCATCATCGGACAACGGGCGGCCCAGCAGATCCAGCAGGCGTGCGTCCTGGTCGCGTTGTTCGCGCTGCACCATGAGCGCGGCCAACGTCGGTACGCCCTCCTTCAGGTCTGTGCCCGGGGTCTTGCCCGAATCCCTGGTCTCGCTGGTCAGGTCGACCAGGTCGTCCGCGAGTTGAAACGCGACCCCGATGCGCTCGCCGTAACGGGTGAGGGTGTCGATCGTGGGCTGGTCGCACCCGGAGAACATCGCGCCGAACTGCGCTGAAGTGGCGATCAGCGAACCGGTCTTGTCCGCCAGAACCATCAGGTGATGGGCCACGGCGTCCTCGCCATCGGTCGCGCCCACAGTCTCCCGGATCTGCCCGGTCACCAACCGCTCGAACGTGCGCGCCTGGATCCGGACCGCCTCGGGGCCGAGGTCGGCGAGGATGTCCGATGCGCGGGAGAACAGAAAATCGCCGGTCAGGATCGCAACCGAGTTGTCCCACCGCTGGTTGGCCGACACCCGTCCGCGACGGATGGGCGCCTCGTCCATGACGTCGTCGTGGTACAGCGTGGCCAGGTGGGTCAATTCCACGACGGTCGCGGCGTCGTACACCGCGTCCCGGTCGGGATCGCCGAATGCCGCGCACAGCAATGTCATCAGGGGCCGGAAGCGTTTGCCGCCGGCCTCGACGAGGTGCGCTGAGGTCTGCGTGACGAACGGATAGTCACTCTTGACCGCCTCAGTGAGCCGGGCTTCCACACGCTGCAGCCTGCCCCGCAGACCATCGCGCAGGCTGGGATCGGCCAGGAACGCCAGGTATGGCACCGATCACACCCCTATCTGATGAACGTGGAGGCCTTGTCTGCCAAGTCCAACACGGATTGCGGAAGCACGCCCAGGATCACGGTAACTGCCACCGTCACCCCGATCGCCACCGCGGTCAGACTGCTGGGCACCACCACCGCCGGAGCGTCCTCGGCACGTTCGGTGAAGAACATCAAAACGATCACCCGCACGTAGAAGAAAGCGGCGATGGCCGAGGCGAAGACCCCGACGATGACCACGGGTGTGGCACCGCCCTCGATACCAGCGGAGAACACCGCGAACTTGCTGGTGAACCCGGAGGTCAGCGGGATCCCCGCGAACGCCAGCAACAGGATGGTGAAGGCTCCGGCTATCAAGGGCGACGTCTTGCCCAGGCCGGCCCACTGCGACAGCTTCGTGGCCTCTCCGGTCGGGTCACGCACCAGACTGACGATGGCGAACGCACCGATCGTGGTGAAGCCGTAGACCAGCAGGTAGAACATCGTGCTGGAAAGCCCCGAGGGGTTCGTCGACAACACACCGATCAGCATGAAACCGGTGTTGGCGATGGCCGAGTAGGCCAGCATCCGCTTGATGTCGTTCTGCGTCAGGGCGACGATCGCCCCGATCAGCATGGTCGCGATCGCCACGCCCCACATCAGCGGCCGCCAGTCCCAGCGCAGCCCGCCGAGAGCCACATACGTCAGGCGCAGCAGTCCTCCGAAGGCCGCGATCTTGACACCTGCGGCCATGAATGCCGTGGCCGGCGTGGGTGCGCCCTGGTACACGTCCGGGGTCCACTGGTGGAAGGGCACTGCACCGATCTTGAAAAGCAGCCCGACGAACAGCAGACCAATGGCCGCGATGAGCAGGCCGTTGTTGCCCGGATCAGCAGCCATGGCCTCGACGATCCCCGGGAAGGAGATGGTGCCCGAGAAGCCGTAGAGCATCGCAGCTCCGAAGACGAAGAAGCCCGACGAGTAGGCCCCGAGCAGGAAGTACTTCATCGCTGCTTCCTGGCTGAGCAGTCTGCGGCGGCGCGCCATCCCCGACATCAGATACAGCGGCAGTGACATGACTTCCAGAGCCACGAACATCGTCAGCAGATCGTTGGCCGTGGTGAACAGCATCATGCCGCCGACACAGAACAGGAACAGCGGCCAGACCTCGGTCTGCAACCAGCCCTGCTGGGTGAACGCCTTCTCGTCGACGCTTCCCGGCAGCGCCGAGGCCTGCGAGGCGAACGCGTCACCGGCCGGGTCCACGTGCCGCTCGGCGATCAGCAATGCCGAGACCATGGCGACCAGCAGAATCGAACCCTGCATGAACAGACCCGGGCCGTCGATCGCAATGGTGCCCTCAGCGGCCAGTTCGTTGGTTCCCGCCAACCGGACCACCCAGATGAACGAGGCCAGCAGCACCGCCGTGACCAGGAACAACTGGACCGTCCGCCGGGATTCCCGCGGCACGAAGGCTTCGACCAGCACACTCAACACACCGCCGCCGAGCACGATGAGCAACGGTGCGACCAGCGCATACCTGATCTCGGGGGAGGCGAAAGACTCCAGCACGCCGTTCACTGACCCTCCCCTTCCTCGCGACATCCGTCCGCGAAGTCACAATCCGCGGTGACCCCCACCGGCGGGTCCCCCACGCCGACCACAGCCAGCGTCTGGTCGACCGCCGGATTGATGACGTCCAGCGCGGGCGCCGGGAACACCCCGAGCCCGATGATCAGTGCCACCAACGGCGCCACCGCCACGACCTCGCGGCCGGTGAGGTCCTTGATGTCCTCGCAGCCGGGTTTCAACGGACCGGTCATGGTGCGCTGGTACAGCCACAGGATGTACAGCGAAGCCAAGATGATGCCGGTCGTGGCGATCACCGCCACCAGCGGGTAGCGGACGTACGTGCCGACCAGGACCAGGAACTCCGAGACGAAGCTGCTCATGCCTGGTAGCGCCAGTGAGGACAGCCCCGCGATCAGGAAGAACCCTGCCAGCAGCGGCGCCACCTTGTGCACCCCTCCGTAGTCATCCACCAGCTTGGATCCGCGCCTGCTCATCAGGAATCCGGCCACCAGGAACAGTGCGGCGGTCGAGAAGCCGTGGTTGACCATGTACAGGGTCGAACCGCTCTGACCCTGGCTGGTGAGCACGAAGATGCCCAGCGTGATGAATCCGAAGTGGCTGATCGAGGTGTATGCGATCAGTCGCTTGATGTCGGTCTGCCCGATGGCCAGCAGCGCACCGTAGATGATGCCGATCAGGCTCATCACGATGATCAGCGGGGTGTAGAACTGCGAGGCCTCCGGGAAGATCTGCAGGCAGTACCGCAGCATGCCGAATGTTCCCACCTTGTCGAGCACGCCCACGAGCAGCACGGCACTGCCGGGCTGGGCCTCGGTGGCGGCATCGGGCAGCCAGGTGTGGAACGGCCACAGCGGGGCCTTGACCGCGAAGGCGAAGAAGAACCCGAGGAACAACATCCGCTGCGTGGTCGAATCCATTCCCAGCTGGGTCAGCGCCCCGAAGTCGAACGTGCCGGCTCCGAATTCGCGCTGGCTGACCACGTACAGCCCGATCAGACTGGCCAGCATGAACAGTCCACCGAACAGGCTCACGATCAGGAACTTCACCGCGGCGTAAGATCGGCGGGCCCCTCCGTATCGGCCGATCATGAAGTACATCGGGACCAGCATGACCTCGAAGAAGACGTAGAACAGGAACACGTCGATGGCCGAGAAGACCCCGATCATGCAGACTTCCAGCGCCAGCATGAGCGCGAAGTAGCCCTTGGTCGGGGCATCGCTGTGATCGGCCTCGTTCCATCCGGCCAGGATCACCACCGGCACCAGAATGGCTGCCATCGCGACGAGGACAAGCGCGATGCCATCCACGCCGAGCGCGAACGAGATCCCGAACGACTCGATCCACGGGGTCGAGGTCACGAACTGGAATGGTTCGGTGCTCTGCGCGTCGAACTGCAGCGCCATCGCGATGACGAGTACGAGCGTGGCGATGCTGAAGCCCAGAGCGACCTGTTTGGCCAGTTCCGGGGAGTTCTTCGGCAACAGCGCTACCACCACGGCACCGATCGCCGGGACCAGCAGCAGGATGAGCAACCAGTTCATCAGAGCCTCACCACCAGAAGCGCCACGAACAGCAGGAAGGCGCCGGCCAGCATCGACAGCGCGTACGACCTCGAGTAGCCGGTCTGCCACTTGCGCAGTCGGTTGGACAGGCCCGCGGTGGCCGACCCCATGGCCACGACCGCCCCGTCGATACTGCGGTTGTCGAACCAGACCAGGGCCCGGGTCAGGTACTGACCAGGACGCATGAACACCGCCTCATTGAATGCATCCCCGTACAAGTCCTTGCGTGCGGCAACCGTCAGCGGCGACACCGACGTCGGCGCGGTCAGCGGAACTTCGCGGCGATACTGCTGGTAGGCCAGCACGGCTCCCAGGATGACCAGTGCCAGTGTCGCCCCGCTGATCACCGGGATCGGGATCGGTGGTTCGGGATGTTGGAAGCCCACGACCGGTTCCAGCCATTTCTCGATCGCGCCGTTCCAGGCCAGCAGGAAACCGCTGGCCAGCGACGCGATACCCAGCAGGATCAACGGGATGGTCATCACCGGCGGGGACTCGTGCGGATGCACATCGTCGGTCCAGCGCTTCTTACCCAGGAACGTCATGGTGAACAACCGCGTCATGTAGAACGCGGTGATCCCCGCGCCGATCATGGCGGCCAGACCCGCGGCCCAACTGTGGTCGAACGCGGCTTCGATGATCTTGTCCTTCGAGTAGAAGCCGGAGAACGGCGGTACCCCCATGATCGCCAGCCAGCCGGCCGCGAACGTGATGTACGTGACCACCATGACGGTGCGGATGCCTCCGAACCGGCGCATGTTCTCCTGATTGTTGAACGAGTGCATGACCGAACCGGCACCGAGGAACATATTGGCCTTGAAGAAGCCGTGGTTGACCAGGTGGAAGATGGCGAACACGTAGCCGATCGGCCCGAGGCCGGCGGCCAGCACCATGTACCCGATCTGGGACATGGTGGAGCCCGCGAGCACCTTCTTGATCTCGTCCTTGGCCAAACCGATGATCGCACCGAAGATCAGCGTGATCGCACCGATGGCGATCACCACGGTCTGCGCGGTGGGTGCGCCGTCGAAGATGGGGTTGGACCGGGCGATGAGGTACACACCGGCGGTCACCATCGTGGCCGCGTGGATCAGCGCGGAAACCGGGGTCGGACCCTCCATGGCGTCCAGCAACCACGACTGCAGCGGGAACTGCGCGGACTTTCCACACGCGGCGAGCAGCAACAACAACCCGATCCAGGTCAGCGTCCCCTCGCTGGACTCCCCGGCCTGCGCGAAGACCTCCGGGAAGGTGACCGTCCCGAAGGACACGAAGATCGCCATGATCGCCACGGACAGCCCGAAGTCACCCACCCGGTTGACCACGAAGGCCTTCTTCGCCGCCACGGCCGCACTCGGCTTGTACTGCCAGAAGCCGATCAGCAGGTACGAGGCCAGGCCCACACCCTCCCAGCCGACGTAGAGCAGCAGGTAGTTGTCGGCGAGCACCAGCAGCAGCATCGCGGCCACGAACAGGTTCAGATACGCGAAGAACAGCCGCCGCTTCGGGTCATCTTTCATGTACCCGATGGAGTAGATGTGGATCAGCGATCCGACACCGGTGATCAGCAGCACGAACGTCAACGACAGTTGGTCGATCTGCAGCCCCACGTTGGCGGTGAAGTTGCCGACGAAGACCCAGTCCCACAGGTGCTGGATGATCCCGCGGTCCTCCGAGGGCCGGGCCAGCAGGCCCAGCCACATCATGATGGCCAGGATGAACGAGCCGATCGGAAGTGCGGTGGCCAGGTAGTGGCCCCAGGAGTCAGTGCGCCGGCCGAAGCTGAGCAGCACCGCGGCGCCGATCAAGGGCAGGGCGATGAGCACCCAGATGTAGGTGAAGACGCCCTCCGGCGGGGCATACGTGATGGTCGGCGTCGCGGACGCCAGCAGGTCGGTGGTCATCAGAACCTCAGCAGACTGGGCTCGTCCACCGAGGCGCTGCGGCGGGTCCGGAAGATGACCACGATGATCGCCAGGCCGACGACCACTTCAGCGGCGGCCACCACCATGGTGAAGAACGCGAAGACCTGCCCTTCGAGGTTGCCGTGCATCCTGGCGAAGGCCACGAACGCCAGGTTGGAGGCGTTGAGCATGAGTTCCACGCACATGAACACCACGATGGCGTTGCGTCGGAAGAGCATCCCGAACGCCCCGAGGCTGAACAAGATCGCCGACAGGGCGATGTAGTGGTCGGTCGTCACCTTTCCTCCCCGGAGGTGTCGTCGGTGGCCGCACCGAGCTCGTCGACGACGATGTCGTGCCCCGCAGCGACCTCGTCAACCTCCTCGACGTCGACCCGGTCGACCGGTGTTTCGCGCAGCGCCATGGGCCGCGGCACGGAGATCTCCGCCACCGAGCCGTCGGGCAGCAGCGCTGGGGTGTCGACGGCGTTGTGCCGGGCGAAAGTGCCCGGCGGCGGCAGCGCGCTGGGATGCGGCCCCTTGAACCGGGCCTGCGACAGCTCACGCTGGGTGGCCTTGGGCTCGTAGTGCTGCTGATGAGTCAGGATCATCGCGCCGAGCGCGGCGGTGATCAGAAGTGTCGAGGTCACCTCGAATGCGAACACGTACTGCGTGAAGATCAGTTCCGCCAGCCCCTGCAGGTTCCCGCCGGTGACGGAGTTGGCTTCCTCCAGCGAGCCGACCGGCAGATCCCGGGTGCCCTGACCCAGAATGCCGACCAGCAGCACCCCGAAGCCGAGGCCGAAGAGGATCGCTGGTGCGCGCTGGTTCTTGACCGTCTCGATCAACGAGTCCGAAGAGTCGACGCCGACCACCATCAGCACGAACAGGAACAGCATCATGATCGCGCCGGTGTAGACGATCACCTGCACCATGCCCAGGAACGGTGCCGACAGGCTCACGTAGAGGATCGCCAAGTTGATCATGGTCATGGCCAGGAACAACGCGCTGTGCACGGCCTTGCGCGAGAACAGCATGCCCATGGCCCCCAGCACGGCCAGTGCCCCACAGATCCAGAAGACCGCGGCCTCCCCGGCGTTCTGCGCGGCCAGCGTCACGGTCACGTGGCACTCCCTTCGACCGCGTCTTTGAGGGGTTCCCCGGCTCCGGTGACCCGTCCCTGGTAGTAATCCTTCTCCGTGGCCCCGTCGACCATGTCATGGGGTGGGTTCACCATGCCGGGCAGCAGCGGCCCCAGCAGGTCCTGCTTCTCGTAGATGAGTTTCTGACGGCTGTCGTCGGCCAGTTCGAACTCGTGAATCATGGTCAGCGCGCGGGTGGGGCAGGCCTCGATGCACAGTCCGCATCCGATGCAGCGCAGGTAGTTGATCTGGTACACCCGCCCGTAGCGCTCGCCCGGGGAGAACCGGCCGCCGCTTTCGTTGTCGGCGCCCTGCACGAAGATCGCATCGGCCGGACAGGCCCAGGCACACAACTCGCAGCCGATGCACTTCTCAAGGCCGTCCGGGTGCCGGTTGAGCTGGTGACGGCCGTGATAGCGCGGCTTCGGGGGGAACTTGTCCTTCTCCTCCGGGTACTGCTCGGTGACGACCTTGCGGAACATGGTCGCGAAGGTCGTCGAGAATCCTTTGACCACAGGGGGGACATCAGGCATTGTGCGGCTCCTGTTCGACAGCCGGGACATTGCTCGGTTCCAGCAGCTCCTGGCCGGGCATCGGCGGGACCGGGTGACCACCGGCGAACGGGTCCACCGGCTCGGCGGACGCGGCCTCGGCTGCCTCGTGCGCCTCGGCCCGGCGATCGCGGTGCACCTGCGCGAAGTACGAGGAAATGATCAGCAGCACCAGCGAGAAACCGAAGGCCACCATCACCTGCAGGTACGCCGACCCGTCGGGTCCGATGGCGTAACGGGCGACCGACGCCACGACGATCCAGGCCAGAGCAGTGGGGATGAGCACCTTCCAGCCGAACCGCATGAACTGGTCGTAGCGCAACCGGGGCAGGGTGCCGCGCAGCCAGATGAAGACGAAGATGAACGAAACCACCTTCATGAGGAACCAGAGCATGGGCCACCAGCCCTCGTTGGCCCCCGACCAGATCGAGATCGGCCAGGGTGCCCGCCAGCCACCGAGGAACAGGGTGGTGGCAAGCGCCGAGACGGTGACCATGTTGATGTATTCGGCCAGGAAGAACATCGCGAACTTCAAAGACGAGTACTCGGTGTGGAAACCGCCCACCAGTTCACCCTCGGCTTCGGGCAGGTCGAAGGGCGCCCGGTTGGTCTCTCCGACCATCGACGTGGTGTAAATGACGAACGAGGGCAGCAGGAGCAGCACGTACCAGAGTTTCGTCTGCGCATTGACGATCTCGGAGGTCGAGGCGCTGCCGGCGAAGAGGAACACGGCCACGAAGGACAGACCCATCGCAATCTCGTAGGAGATCATCTGTGCGGTGCTGCGCAGACCACCGAGCAGCGGATAGGTCGAACCGGATGCCCAGCCGGCCAGGACGATGCCGTAGATGCCGATCGACGCGATCGCCAGCACGTACAGGACGCTGACCGGGAAGTCCGTCAGTTGCAGCATCGTGGTCTGCCCGAAGATGGAGACCTCCGGGCCGAAAGGGATGACCGCGAAGGCCATGAACGCGGGCACGGCTGACAGGATCGGCGCCAGGACGTACACACCGAGTTCCACCTTGCGCGGGATGATCTCTTCCTTGAGGGCGAGTTTGAACCCGTCCATCAACGACTGCAGCAGCCCGAACGGGCCCACCCGGTTGGGACCGACCCGGCTCTGCATCCGGGCGACCACCCGGCGCTCGCCCCAGATCGTGAGCAGCACGATGACCACGAGCAGCGCGAACAGGGCAACGACCTTGAGCAGGATCAGCCAGAACGGGTCACTGCCGAACCCGGCCACGTTCATGAAACCCTCCCGACGCTCACACGCACCGTATCGCCGCTTGCCACGCCGAGTGCGGACACCACGTTGGTTCCCGAATTCATGGGGACCCAGACGATCCCCGATGGCATGTCGGTGACCAGTGCCGGCAGCGTCAGGGAGCCGATATCGCCGGTGACGGTGACCGGGTCCCCGTCGGAGATCCCGAGGTCGCTGGCGTTGGCCGGGCTCACCCGCACAACCGGGGGTCGGGCGGTGGCGGCCATGTACGGCTCACCGGCCTGCATGGATCCATCGTCGAGCAATTGGTGCCAGGTGGCCAGGACCGCCTCCCCCGGCGCGAGCCGCGCCGGCTCGGCCGGTGAGAGCCTCGGAGCGGCGGGACGGCTTTGCGCCATCGCACCCAACGCGATCGGCTCGTCCTGCGGCTCCAGCAACATTTCGTCGCTGATCGCGGACAGCACGGACGCGTCGGTCAGGATCAGCGACTCCCGGAACACCTGTGGGAATGGTCGGCGTCGGCCCTCCCAATCGGTGAAGGAACCGGCCTTCTCGGTGACCGCGGCCACCGGGAACACGACGTCAGCGGCGCGCGTGGCGTCGTTGTGGTGTGTGCCCAGCGCCACGACACACGGGACCTGCTCGAAACCGGCAACCAGTGCGGCACCGTCGGGCACATCCATCGGGTCGAATCCGGCCACCAGCAGCGCGCGGTAGGGCGGTTCCGGTTCCTCGTCCACGTCCGCGGTTTCCTGCTGGAGCTCGTCTGCGACAGCTTCGTCGGCGACCGGTACCAGTGCCTCTTGCGGCTGGGCCGCGGCGACCAGTCGCTCGATGACCCCGGCGAACCCGACGCCTGTTTCACCGTTCCACATGGCGGGGGCGGCGCCGGGCAGCAGCCCTGCGTCCAGCGCGCCGCGCTCACCGGCACGGCGCGGCACCCACGCGAGGTGGGCACCGGTCTGCGCTGCGGTTGCGGCCAGCCAGCTGAGCAGACCCTGCGACGTCGCAGCGCGTTCGCCGACCATGAGAACCGCACCGGGCTGGGACAACGCCTGCATCAGCTCTTCTGACCCCGACATGGCGGCGATCTCCTGACCGGGACCGGCAGCCAGGACGGTGGCGTCGAGTTTGGACAATCCCGGGCTCGCCCACGGCGCGACCGCGAAGACCTTCGTCGATCCCTTGGTCACCGCCTTGCGCAGGCGCAAGAAGACGATCGGCGACTCCTCCTCCGGCTCGAAAGCCACCAGCACGACGGCCGGCGCGACATCCAGATCGCTGTAGGTGGGACCGAACGTACCGGCGATCGTGGAGGTCAGGAACGCCGCCTCCTCGTCGCTGCTGGGCCGGGCCCGGAAGTCGACATCATCGGTCTTGAGCACTGTGCGGGCGAACGTCGAGTAAGCCTGCGCGTCCTCGGCTGTCAACCGGCCGCCCACCAGAACGGCGGCGCTGCCGGCGGCGGCAGCCAGCGCGTCAGCGGCAATCCCCAGCGCCTCGGGCCACGAGGCGGGGACAAGCCGTCCGACCTCGTCACGGACCATCGGATGGGTGATGCGGTCCTCGGTCAGGTAGGTGAACCCGAACCGGCCCTTGTCGCAGTTCCACTCCTCATTGACCTCGGGGTCGTCACCAGCCAACCGGCGCTGCACCTCACCGCGTCGCACGTCGGTGCGCATCGCGCAGCCGCTGGCGCAGTGCTCGCAGATCGTGGGCACCGATACCAGGTCGAACGGCCGCGCCCGGAACCGGTAGCGAGCGTTGGTCAGGGCTCCGACCGGGCAGATCTGCACGGTGTTGCCGGCGAAGTAGGAGTCGAACGGGGTGTCTTGACTGATCCCGACCTGCTGCTGGGCACCGCGCTCCAGCAGGTCGATGAAAGCGTCCCCGGCGATCTCGTCGGCGAACCGGGTGCAACGGGCACATGAAACGCACCGTTCCCGGTCCAGCAGGATCTGTGCGCTGATGTTGATCGGCTTCGGGAAGGTGCGTTTGGGCCCCTCGAACCGGGTCTCCGAACGACCGGCGGTCATCGCCTGGTTCTGCAGGGGGCACTCCCCGCCCTTGTCACAAATCGGGCAGTCCAGCGGGTGGTTGAGCAGCAGGAATTCCATCACGCCGCGCTGAGCCTCGTCGGCGACCTTCGATGTGCGCTGCGTGCGCACGATCATGTTGTCGGCCACCGGGATCGCACACGCGGGCTGCGGTTTCGGCTGCCCCTCGATCTCGATCAGGCACATGCGGCAGGCAGCCACCGGATCCAGCAGTGGGTGGTCGCAGAAGCGCGGGATCTCGATCCCCAGTTGCTCGGCCGCGCGGATGATCAGCGTGCCCTTCTCAGCGGTCATCGAGACCCCGTCGATGGAGAAGGCGACGTGCCCCTCCGGCACCGTCATCTCACTGCTGTCAGGGTCTGAGACGGTCATGCCCTCACCTCGTTGAAAACCGTGCTGGCGGCCGGGTCGAAGGCCTGGCTGCTGGGGGTGGTGGTGCCGGCTTCGAACTCGTCGGCGAAGTACTTCATCGCTGCCGGGAAGGGGGTGGCTGCGGCGTCACCGAGGGCGCAGAACGAGCGGCCCATGATCTGCCCGCACACGTCGTCCAGGATCTTGAGTTGCTGACGCTCCCCGCGGCCGGTGTCGAACCTGTGCACGAGGTCGTGGATGAACCAGTTGCCCTCCCGGCACGGCGTGCACTTGCCGCAGGACTCGTGCTTGTAGAAGTCGAGCCAGCCGGTGACCGCGCGGACCACAGAGGTCGTGTCGTCGTAAAGCATCGGGGTCCCGGTGCCCATCATCGATCCGGCCTCGGCCATCGCCTCGTAAGTCATCGGAAGGTCGATGTGCTCCGGGGTCAGCATCGGCACCGAGGACCCGCCCGGCAACCAGAACTTCAGGGTGTGGCCCTCGCGGATCCCGCCGGCGTAGTCGAGCAGTTCCGACATCGGCGTGCCCAGCGGCGCCTCGTAGATGCCAGGGCGCTGCACATGTCCGGAGACTGCGAACACCTTGAAGCCCGGGGACTTGTCGGTGCCGAAGGAACGGAACCAGTCCACCCCGTTGTTCACGATGTAAGGGACGTTCGCGATGGTCTCGACGTTGTTCACCACGGTCGGACAGGCGTACAGGCCCGCGACGGCCGGGAACGGGGGCTTCAGCCGCGGTTGTCCGCGCCTGCCCTCCAGGGAGTCGAGCAGCGCCGTCTCCTCCCCGCAGATGTAGGCACCGGCGCCAGCGTGCACGACGAGGTTCAAGTTGAAGCCGCTGCCCAGGATGTTGTCGCCGAGATAGCCGGCCTCGTGGGCCTGCCGGACCGCGGCGTGAACGCGCCGGATGACGTGCGGCACCTCGCCACGGATGTAGACGAATGCGTGATCCGCGCGGATCGCGTAGGACGCGACGATGATGCCCTCGATGAGGGCGTGCGGGTTCGCCAGCATGATCGGGATGTCCTTGCAGGCACCCGGCTCGGACTCGTCGGCGTTGACGACCAAGTAGTGCGGCTTGCCATCGTTCTGCGGGACGAAACTCCACTTCAGACCGGTGGGGAAGCCGGCACCACCACGTCCGCGCAGACCCGAGTCCTTGACGGCGGCGATGACCGCGTCCGGGCCCATCTCGAAGGCCTTGGACAGGGCGCTGTAACCGCCGTGGCGGCGATACCCGTCGAGGGTGAACGAGTCGGCCTCGTCCCAGTGTGCGGTGATGACAGGGGTCAGCGGCATCAGATGACCTCCCCGTCGGGGGCCTTCATATCGTGCTCCTTGGCGTAGCGCAGACCTGCCAGCATGAGGTCGTCGGTGGCCGGGATCTGGCTGAGACCGTCGTCGTCGATCCCGGACAGGGTGCGTTCCTGGGCTTTGAAATCGCGGATCTGCGGACCCCGGGTGGAGATCACCTCACGCCCCTCGCGCAGATCCTCGACGAGTTGCCGGGCCGATTCGACGGTCATGTTGTCCATGAACTCCCAGTTGGCGGTCAGCACCGGTGCGTGAGTGCACGCAGCCTGGCATTCGATGCGCTCCAGGGAGACCTTGCCGTCCTCGGTGACCTCGTCGTGTCCCACCCCCAGGTCGCTGCTCAGGGCGTCCCAGATGGCGTCACCGCCGAGGATCCCGCAGCCCGGGTTGATGCACACACCGATGTGGTACTCCCCGACCGGCTCGTCCTTGAACATCGTGTAGAACGACGCCACCCCCTTGACCTCGGCGGTGGTGAGCCCCAGCACCTCGGCGCACATGACGATCGCCTCGGGCGTCACATAACCCTCGACGGACTGGGCCAGGTGCAGCATCGGCAGCAGAGCGCTGCGCGGTTGCGGATAGCGTGCGGCCAGATCCATCATCTCCGCACGGGTCTGTTCGGTCAGTGCCATCAGCGATCCACTCCACCCATGACGGGGTCGATACTTGCCACCGCGGCCACCACGTCGGCGACCTGACCGCCCTCGCTCATCGCGGGTACAGCCTGCAGGTTGTTGAACGAGGGATCCCGGAAGTGCACCCTGTACGGGCGGGTCCCGCCGTCGGAGACCACATGCACGCCGAGTTCGCCGCGGGGCGCCTCGATGGCCACATATGCCTGGCCGGCCGGAACCCGGAAGCCCTCGGTCACCAGCTTGAAGTGGTGGATCAGGGCTTCCATCGACTGGCCCATGATGTGCCGGATGTGCTCCAGGGAGTTGCCGATGCCGTCCGACCCGATCGCCAGCTGCGCCGGCCAGGCGATCTTCTTGTCCTCCACCATGACCGGTCCCGGACGCAGCCGCTCGAGGCACTGCTCGACGATGCGCATGCTCTGCTGCATCTCCTCCAGGCGGATCAGGAAGCGGCCATAGGCGTCGCACGAGGTCTGCGTCGGTACGTCGAACTCGTAGGTCTCGTACCCGCAGTAGGGCTGCATCTTGCGCAGGTCCCAGGGGTACCCGGTGGAACGCAGGACAGGCCCGGTCATGCCCAGTGCCATACAGCCGGTCAGGTCGAGGTACCCGACGCCCTCGGTCCGGGACATCCAGATCGAGTTGTTGACCAGCAGGTTCGCGGTGTCGGGAAGGCGTTTACGCAGCAGCGCCAGGAGGTCGGTGATCTGCTGGGGCGCGTCCTCGGGGATGTCCTGAGCCAAGCCGCCCGGACGGATGAAGGCGTGATTCATGCGCAACCCGGTGACCGACTCCAGGACATCCAGGACGTGCTCGCGCTCGCGGAAGCCGAACGTCATCGCGGTCAGGGCACCGAGTTCCATACCACCGGTGGCCAGGTACACCAGGTGGCTGGAAATGCGGTTGAGCTCCATGAGCATCACCCGGATGACCGTGGCGCGCTCAGGGATCTGATCGGTGATGCCCAGCAGTTTCTCGACGCCGAGGCAGTAGGCCGTCTCGTTGAAGATCGGTGCGAGGTAGTCCATGCGGGTCACATAGGTGACGCCCTGGGTCCACGTGCGGAACTCCAGGTTCTTCTCGATCCCGGTGTGCAGGTAGCCGATCCCGGAACGCGCCTGGGTGACGGTCTCCCCGTCGAGTTCGAGGATGAGCCGCAGCACGCCGTGGGTGGACGGGTGCTGCGGGCCCATGTTGACCACGATCCGCTGGGCGATGCCTTCATCGCCCTCGACCTGGTCCCAGTCGCCACCGGAGACCGTGAAGACCTTGCCCTCGGTGGTGTCGTACGAGTCCGCTTCTTCGGCGGTGTCGTAGATGACGTCGTCGCTCACTTGTACTCCCGGCGGGTGTCCGGCGGTGGGATGGTGGCCCCCTTGTACTCCACCGGGATGCCGCCCAGTGGGTAGTCCTTGCGCTGCGGGTGCCCGACCCAGTCGTCGGGCATCTCGATCCGGGTCAGGCCGGGGTGGCCGTCGAAGATCACACCGAAGAAGTCGTAGGTCTCCCGCTCGTGCCAGTTGTTGCCGGGGTAGATCTCCACGATCGACGGCACATGCGGGTCGTCGTCCGGGCAGGTGACCTCGACCGACAGCCGGCGGTTGTGGGTCATGGACAGCATCGGGTAGTGGATGTGCAACTCGCGGCCGGTGTCCTCGGGCCAGTGAACCCCGCTGGCCCCCATACACATCTCGAACCGCAGATCGGGGTGGTCGCGCAGGTGGCGCATCACCGACAACAGGTGCTCGCGCTCGACCTCAAGGGTCAGTTGGTCGTGCCGGATGACCACTTTGGAGACGGCAGGACCGAAGTCGCTGCCGAGTTGCTCGGCGAGGGTGTCGACGGCCTGGTCGTACCAGCCGCCGTAGGGACGGGTGGCCGCGGGAGCGGCATGGACGGTGCGAACCAGCCCGCCGTAACCGCTGACGTCGGGGGTGCCTTCGGTGCCGAAGGCGCCTTGGCCGGTCGCCAGTACCTCGAGGGTCTCGGTCCCCGCGGGGACGACCTCGGAGTTCTCAGTCACCGCATCAGGCCCTTCATCTGTTCACTGGGAACGGCGGTCATCGCAGCCGTCTCGAGTTCGACGACCTCCCGTTCACGGTTCGCGCCGAGCTTCGTGTGCTGGATCTGGTCGTGGATCTTCAGGATCGCGTCGATCAGCATCTCGGGCCGTGGTGGGCACCCGGGAAGGTACATGTCCACCGGCACGACGTGGTCGACGCCCTGCACGATCGCGTAGTTGTTGAACATGCCGCCGCTGGACGAGCAGACCCCCATCGCGAGGACCCACTTGGGGTTGGGCATCTGGTCGTAGATCTGCCGCAGGACCGGAGCCATCTTCTGACTGACGCGACCAGCGACGATCATCAGATCCGCCTGCCGCGGAGAGGCACGGAAGACCTCCATGCCGAAGCGGGCCAAGTCGTAACGCGGGGCGCCGGTGGCCATCATCTCGATGGCGCAGCACGCGAGCCCGAACGTGGCCGGCCACAACGACCCCTTGCGCGCGTACCCGGCGACCGCCTCGACGGTGGTCAGCAGGACCCCGCTGGGAAGTTTCTCTTCAAGACCCATCAGTCCCACTCCAAACCGCGGCGGCGCCATACGTATGCGTAGACGACGGCCAGCGTCAAGATGAACAACAACATCTCGATCAGACCGAAGACCGCGAGCTGGTCGAAGGCGACCGCCCACGGATACAGGAACACGATTTCGATGTCGAAGATGATGAACATCATCGCCGTCAGGTAGTACTTGATCGGAAACTTGCCGCGGCCCATCAACTGCGGGGTGGGTTCGATGCCACATTCGTAGGGCTCGACCTTGGCCCGGTTGTACCGCTTGGGACCGGTGAGACTGGCCACCCCGACACTGAACGCGGCGAACGCGAACGCCAGCAATCCCAGGATCAGGATGGGAAGGTACACATTGCCCATCGCTATCGACTCCTTCCGG
>ERZ795053.1599-NODE-1599-length-28666-cov-18.509524_pt1 | contig 28666 bp, 22 predicted proteins | sample MGYA00375137_ERZ795053 | MGnify/ENA primary metagenome ERZ795053 (study PRJEB30182, sample SAMN05720284) | activated sludge metagenome | isolation source: Anaerobic digester | place: Hong Kong | collected 2014-12-17 ...
CCCCTTCGTCGCGCGGAATCGCGCAGCTGAGCACGACGAAGGGGGATCGGTGTGTTCGGGAGCCCGCAGAACCTCAGCGCGTGAACGCCCGCATCCTCTCCAGAAACTCCAGCATGTTCGTGCCCGTCTTCTTCTGGAGTCGAGAGTCGGCCATGCGGAGGAAGAGGTCCATGCCGCCGCGGGAGCGGTAGAGGTCGGGGCGGCGGCGGTCGGTCAGGGGGCGGCCCACGAAATCCTGCAGGCGCCGGAACTCGGCGTCGCCGGTCATGAGGTCGCCGTACTCCAGGAGGATGGCGTCGTTGGCGGACTTCTGCAGGGTCTCCAGGATGGTGAGGTTGGATTCGTACCAGCGGTTCACGTAGTTCCAGGCGTAGCTGAAGTTGCCCATGTAGCGGCGGCGGCCTCCGTAGCGGAACCTGGGCCAGACCTCGGCCGGATCACGCACGATGGCGATGATCCGATGGGGCGGCAGCTCCTGCTCCCACAGCGGATAGGTCAGGGCGGTGCGCGGATCCTTGAAGCCCCACACGTCGTGGCGGGCGCCGCAGTCGCGGATGATGGTGCGCATGAGCTCGCGCTGCTCGGGGCTCAGCTCCCGGGCCCGGTCCGCGCCCACGTCCAGCACGCGGTAGGACCGAGCGCCCAGGATGAACATGTTCAGCCCCAGCACCGTCTCGCGCTCGTACTTGTTGCCCTTGTCGTAGGAGACGTCGGCGTCGAAGCACTCGCCCATGTTGATCCCGGACTCGTGCAGGATCTGGGACACCAGGGTGGTGCCGGACTTGTGCATCCCCAGGACGACGTAGATCATCGGGCTCCTCCGCGTTCAGCGCACATCTCACCGTTCTCCCGAGATATCGCCATCTGCGGGGGCTCATTGAGGGAAAAACGCGGGATCAGGCCTCGATCACCCGCAGCACGTTGTACCCGTTGTCCCTCTGGGCCGGGATGTACCCCGCTCCGCGGATCATCTCGTTGAGGTCCGCCTGGGTCAGCGGATGGGTGGTGCCCGCGGCCGAGACCACGCTCTCCTCCATCATGGTGGAGCCCAGGTCGTTGGCGCCGTACTGGAGGGTGAGCTGGCCCACGGCCTTGCCCTGGGTCACCCAGGAGGCCTGGATGTTGGGCACGTTGTCCAGGGCGATGCGGGAGATGGCCAGGGTGCGCAGGTAGTCGGTGGCGCCCAGGTAGCCGCGGCATTCCACCTGCTCCAGGAGTTCCGGGATGCGGGCCAGCGGCGTGTTGCCGGGCTGGAAGGTCCAGGGGATGAAGGCGGTGTAGCCGCCGGTCTTGTCCTGGCTCTCGCGCACGCGCAGCAGGTGCTCCACGCGCTCGGGGTAGGTCTCCACGTGGGCGAACATCATGGTCGCGGTGGTGGGCAGGCCCAGGTGGTGGGCCTCCTCGTTGATCTCGATCCACTCGCGGGCGGTGGTCTTCTTGGGGGCCAGGATGCCGCGCACGCGGTCGTTGAGGATCTCCGCGCCGCCGCCGGGGATGGAGTCCAGGCCCGCGGCCTGGAGGCGCTTGAGCACCTCCATGGTGCTGAGCTTGGAGACCTTGGCGAAGTGCTGCACCTCGTTGGGCGAGAAGCCGTGGATCCAGAGGTCCGGGAACGCGGCCTTCAGCTCGCGCAGCATGGCCTCGTAGGTCTCGATCTTCTCGTTGGGATGGTGCCCGCCCTGCAGCAGGATCTGGTGGCCGCCGGCGTCGAACACCGACCGCACCTTGGCCTTGATCTCGTCCAGGGGGAGCCAGTAGGCGTCGGCGTCGCCCTTGTGGCGGTTGAAGGCGCAGAACTCGCAGTCCACGTAGCAGAGGTTGGTGTAGGTGACGTTGCGGTCCACCACGTAGGTCACCGTGTCCGGGTCGCTGCGTCGCAGGCGCAGGGCGGTGGCGGTGCGGCCCAGGTCGTGCAGGGCCGCCTCCTCGAAGAGCAGCAGCAGCTCGCCGCCGGTCAGGCGCCGCGACAGCGCCTCCTCCAGGAGCTCCAGGGCCACGTCGCTGGAGACGCGGGGCACCACGTGGTTCTCGCTCAGCACGGGGCTGCGGTCGGGGGCGGGCTGGTTCATGCGTGCGATTCTCCGGTGTGCACGGGGGCGGCCGTCACCACGCCGCGGCCGTCGGGAACGATCTGGTGGTCGACGCACAGTCTATGGAAGCGGCGCAGTCCCGCCAGCTCGGCGTCGCCCAGGTCGTAGCTCAGCGAGCGGGTGAAGTAGCCGCGGATGGCCGCAGCGTCGCTCACGCCGCCGGGCCCCAGGGCGCCCTGGGCCGCGGCGCGGGCCGCCAGGGCGTCCACGCGTTCCAGGCCGGCGTCCTTGGCCTCGCGCAGCAGGTCCATGAGCGCGGCGCGGGCGGCGGGATCGGCGCTGCGGGTGAAGCCCACGCCCGTGACCCAGACCGCGAAGACGAAGGGCAGGCCGGTCATCTGCTGCCAGGCCTCGCCCAGATCCACCGTGTGCACGTCGCGGGCGCCGTCGGCCTGGAAGCGGGCCTCGGCCTGGAAGCAGCGGTCGCCGATGACCAGGGCCGCGTCGGTCTCGTCCAGCAGGCTGTCCACCTGGGGGGCCACCACGCGGAAGTCCGGCTCCACGCCCCACAGCTCGGCGAAGAGGATGCGCAGCAGGGCCACCGACGTGCGCGAGCCCCGGTCCACGGCCACGTGGCGGATCTCCGGCGGCGGCACCTTGGCGAAGAGCTTCACGCTGTCCACGGCCCCGCCGGTGGCGATGGCCACCCCCGGCACGATCTCCGCCCCCGCCCCGCGGAACCACTCCACCACCGGGATCAGGGCCACGTCGGCGCGGTCCTCCCAGAGCAGCTCGGACAGGCGGCTGGGCATGTCGGCCGTCAGGGTCACGTCCGGGTGGTCGCGCAGGGTCTCCACCAGGGGCCAGGCGTTGAGGAAGGAGACGGTGGCGATGCGGTGGGTCATGGGGTCCCCCGTGGGGTCGGGTGGGTCGCGCCGCGGGCGACCCGAAGATAGAGGTCGCCGAGATCCTGGGCAACCCTGCGGAAGGAATAGCGCGCCTCCACGTCGGCGCGGGCTGCTCGGGCCAGGCGGGTCCGCGTGTCGGGCGCGGCCGCCAGCTCCGCCATGACGGCCGCCAGCGGCGCGGCCTCCCCCGGCGCCACCAGCCGGCCGTTCTCCCCGTCCCGCAGCACCTCCACCACACCGGCGATGCGCGTACCCACCACGGCGCAGCCCGCGGCCATGGCCTCCAGCAGGACCAGCGGCAGGCCCTCCCAGAGCGACGGCAGGACGAAGACGTCGGCCGCCTGCAGGACCCGCCCCAGATCGGACAGGTTGCCGGGCAGCAGGACGGTGTCGTCCAGTCCCGCGCGGCGGACCGCATCCGCGTGCCCGGCGCGGAGCTCGCCGTCGCCGGCGATCACCAGCCGCAACCTGAGGCCCTGCCCGCGCAGGATTCCGGCCGCTTCGATGAGCGTGCCGAAGTTCTTCTGCGGGGTGTGCCGCCCCGCGGCCACGATCAGGGGAGTCTCCTCGTCCGCGCCGAAACGTTCCCGCAGCTCCCGCCGCGCTTCCGGGGCCAGAGGCTGCGGCAGGGGCACGCCGTTGGGCACCACGGCCATGCGCTCACGCTCCGCCGGCGAGAGCCCGAGCTGCTCGGCCATGGAGTCCCGCACCAGCTCCGACACGGCCACCACGGCCGGGCAGCTGCGGATCATCATGCGGTAGGCGCCGCGGCGGAAGCGGGCCCGCAGCCAGTGGTCGGCGTCGCCGTAGTCGAACTCGCGGTTGTTGTGGATGGTGGGCACGGCGCTCACGCCGCCGGTCCGCCGCAGCAGCAGGCCCCAGAAGTTGGCGCCCGGCAGATGGGTCTGCACCACCTCCACGCCGTCGCGGCGCAGGTGGTCCAGGAGCAGCGCCCGGCCCTTCATGAGCGATGCGGCGAAGGCGGCCGGATTCTTCACGCTGGCCCGTTCCAGCCCCAGGTGCCGCAGGGTCACCTCGGGCGGGACGGTGTCCGAGAGGGGACCGGGGCCGCCGGTCACGTAGAGGTGGGAACGGTCGCCCGCCTCGGCACGGGCCGCGGCGATCTGCACCGCCAGGCGCTCGGCGCCCCCCACGCCCAGCGTCTCGATGAGCTGGGCGGAGACCAGGGGCCCGCCGCGCACGGTGCCCCCCATGTCAGTCGATCCGCACGACCATGGACCAGTCGCCCGGGTGCTTCCCGCGCAGCCTGCTGTCCATGGCCTCCGCGCTCGCATAGTCCGGGAAGGGGCCCAGGTAGATCCGGTACCACGGCTGGCCGGAGATGATCACGCGCTTCAGGAAGGCGTCGATGCCCTCGTCCGCCAGGGAGTCGATGTAGCCCTGGGCGCGCGGCAGATTCTGGAAGGAACCGTTGTGCACGTAGTAGCCCTGGCCGAGCGGGTCGTCGAGGGCGGCGTCGTCTTGCGGCGGCGGCGTCCGTCCCGGCGGCGGCGCGTCCTCGGCGACGGTCACGGCGTCGACGGAATGGGCGTCCGTCGCAACGTCGCCCTGGGCCGTCGCATCCGCGGCCGCCGGATCGCCCGGCTGCTCCGGCGCCGGAGCGGACACGGGATCCGCCACGGGATCCGCCTGAGGCGTGGCGGCCGCGTGCACGTCCTGATCCGCCGCGGAGACGTCGCCCGCGCGCGGCGCCGAGCACCCCTTCTGTCCCGCTAGCCAGGCCGCCGCCAGGACCAGCAGCAATGCCGGCAGCGTCCACAAGAGCCGGGGAGCCGCGCCGCGGCGCCGACCCGCCGGCTCCGCGGCGACGACGGCGGCCGGAGCCGGAGCGGACGGCGGCGCGGGCGCCGCCTCGTCCATGGACACCACGAGGGCCCGGTCAGGTTCCACGTGCTTGGCGTTCACCGCCCGGGAGCCGTCCACGTAGGCCGACAGCAGCGCCTTGTCCGCAAGGACGTTGATCAGCCGCGGCACGCCCTTCGCGAGGCGGTGGATCTCCCGGATGGCGTCGGGGCGGAAGACCTCCGTCGTGGCGCCCGCCACGCTCATGCGGTGGTTCACGTACTGGCGCGTCTCGTCCTCGGTCAGCGTGCTCAGGTGGTAGTGCACGCGGATGCGCTGCCGCAGCTGGAGCAGGTCCGGATGATCGATGCTCCTGCCCAGCCCGGGCTGGCCCGCCAGCACCACCTGGAGGGACACGGTGTCCCCGCTGCTCAGGTTGGTGAGCAGCCGCACGCCCTCCAGCGTCTCGAGCTCCAGGTTCTGGGCCTCGTCGATCACCAGCAGGCAGCGCTTCCCTTCGGAGCGCAGGGCCTGGAGGCGGAGCTTGAGGGCGCCGAGCAGGTCGGCGCGGTCGGCGCCGTCGGCCGGGGTGACGTCCAGCTCCAGCAGGACGAGCTTGAGGAGCTCGCGGAAGTCGAGCTGCGTGACGTTGACCAGTGCCACGCGGTAGGTGGGAGCGATGTGGGCCACCAGGTTCTGCAGGGCCAGCGTCTTGCCGGTGCCGATGGCGCCGGTGATCAGGATGAACTCCTCGCCCCCCTCGATCCCGTAGACGAGGTGGGCCATCGTCTCTTCGAACGTCTTCGACTGAAAGACGAACTTGAGACGCGGCCCCAGAACGAACGGGGCCGTGTAGAGGCCGAAGTGATCCTGATACATCGCTCACCCGGCGCCGGACGGCGCCTGAAAACCCTGGGATCCCGACACGCGAACGGGGGCAACAATACTGAATGTCCCCCGCAACGGCAATCTTTTCAGCGGGATCGGCGCAGCAGGGCCCGTGCGCGGTGCTGGACCGTGAAGAGCACGAAATAGAGGGCCAGGACGACCGTCCCCTTCAGCACGCCCACGGCCAGCGCGCCCGGCGTGGTGCCGCGGTCCGCCACGCCGTTGCAGAGCTCGTCCAGGCCCAGGAGCAGGAACAGCGCCGCGGTGGCCCCCATGATCGCGTAATGGCGGGTGGTGATCACCGCGAGGCGGCGTGCGTCCAGCCCGATCCGGTAGCGGTGGAGCACCCAGAAGCTCAGGTACAGGTGGATGGTGATGGTCACGACCGTGGCGACGGCGAGGCCGGTCACCCCGAAGCGGTCCACCAGGAGCAGGTTGCCCACCACGTTGGTGACCAGGTACTGCAGGGCCAGCAGGATCTTCTCATGCATCCGCTGCAGCGAATGGAAGATGCGCGAGAGGATGTTGTTGGCGATGAGACCGGGCAGCCCCAGGATGTAGACCGCCAGGGCCCCGGACGTGCGCACGGTGTCCTCGGCGGTGAAGGCGCCGTGCTGGTAGAGGACGCGGATGATCTCCACCGACGCCAGCGACACCGCCAGCGAGAACGGTGCGAGGATGCGCGTCACGCGGCGGAGGTTGTCGCGCACGTAGGTGTTGAGCTCGCCCATGCCGTCGCGGCTCAGCATCTCGGACATGCGGGTGAACATGACCGTGACCAGCGTGAACGTGAACATCTGCGTGCCGAAGTTGAGCAGCGTCATGGAGTAGCTGATGGACGAGATGGAGCCGGGTTCGAGCCCCGTGGCGAACATCTTGTCCACGAACTGGTACATCGTGATGATGGACTGGGACACCAGCATCATCCAGCCCAGCGACCAGATCCGGCGCAGGGAGCCGGCGGGGAACCGCGGGCGTCGCCAGCTGAGGAAGCCCTGCCGCGCCGCGCTCCAGCCCAGGACCACGAGCTGCACCAGGTTGGACAGGGCGAACCCGATGGGCACCGACCAGATCCCGTAGCGCCCGTGGAAGGCCACCACGCCCACCAGCATGGCCATGGAGTTCACCACGGGCATCGCCGTGGCCAGGCGGTACTGGTCGTGGATGTTGAGGATGGCCTTGAGCATGGCCACCAGCAGCAGCAGCATGCCGGGCAGGGCCATGGCGTTGAGCATGTCCACGGCGTAGCCGCGGGTGGCCTGGGGCAGCTCGGGTCCAGCCAGCCTGATGACCAGGTCGCCCTGGGTCATCAGCAGCAGGGTGTACAGCGCCGTGGGGACGATGAAGACCAGGATGGCGGCGTTCTGGAACGAGAAGAGGTCCCGCTCCGAGAGCTCGCGCCGCAGCTTGATGGTGTAGGGGATCACCACGCTGGTGTAGACCCGCCCCACCACCGACCCCACGTAGCTGACCAGGAAGAGGGCCAGGGCGTAGGCGTCGTACTTCTCCCCCGCGCCGAAGTAGTTGGCCAGCAGCATCTGGACCACCATGCCCAGCGGCTTGGCCAGGGCCACGATGCCCATCAGCTTGAGGATGTCGCCCTCGAAGAGATGCTTGCGCAGCAGGCGCTTCATGGAGCGCCTCCCTGGACGGCCGGACGCGGGGACGCGGACGCTGCGGCCATCTCAGCCCTCGGACGCTTCCGCGAGGGCGGGGCCGGACTCGTGCTCCACGTAGTAGTCGTTGCGGTAGCCGTAGATGATGCCGGCGACCAGGAAGTAGATGACGTTGATGAAGTCGAAGTAGCGGTAGTCGATGACCATGCCGCCCACGTGGTAGCACACCATGATCGCCGCGAAGACCGCCAGCACGTCCCGGTTGAACCAGTCGTCCACGCCGCCCATGCGCCACTTGCGCAGCCCCATGCGCGCCACCGTCACGGTGAAGCCCAGCAGGAGCAGGACGCTCACGATCCCCTCCTCCGCCAGCCGCCCGATGTAGATGTCGTGGATGGGCATGTCCGCACCCATGTGCTTGCGCACGAAGCCGTAGAACGGGATGTAGGTGCCCTGGGTGTAGTCGTCGCGGTAGTGGTTGTAGTTGAAGAAGCCCACGCCGAACAAGGGGTAGTCCTGGATCATCTTGACGGCCGTGGCCAGGAACATGAGCCGGTTCTCTATGGTGTCGGTGGTGTCCAGCCGCTCCTGCAGGAACTCGGAGTTCATGGACTGGTAGACGCCCAGGGCGCTGAAGAGCAGCCCGACCACCACGAAGCCCATGAGCACCTTGCGGTAGTTGGGCCGCAGCACGCCCAGGGCTCCGAAGGCCGCGGCCGTCGCCACCCAGGGTCCGCGCGTGTAGGCGTAGAAGAGGCCGAGACCCGTGATGCCGAAGCCCACGAACACCAGGACCCGGGCAAGCGCCTGGCGCGCCTTGGCGAAGAACACGAAGTAGCAGAGCAGCATCATGCCCAGCATCTGCCCCAGCAAGGGCGGATGCATCACCGGGCCGCGAGAGCGGCCGGGATGCCACAGCGGACCCGCCTCCGGATTCAGGATGGCCTTGGGCCAGACGAGCTGGGTGATGCCGTAGTGCTCGGCGATGGCCGTGACGCCGAAGTACAGCGAGACCAGGATCAGGAAGATCAGGATGTTCCGGATCTCGCGCGCCTGATGGATCACGTACTTGCCGTAGATGAAGGCGAAGAATGGCGACAAACTACTGATAACCCATTCGTGAACATGTTGGGAGTCACGCATATTGAGCTGCACTAGCACATAGATCGTATGAGCGAGGATCAGGAAATCCGCCTTATACGGCCCGGAGAGCCGCATGCGCTCGATGACCACGCGGAAGGCGAAGATGACCATGATCCAGATGAGGAAGAGGCGGTCGAACGAGAAGTCCGGCAGGCCGGGCATGCTCACCATGCCGACGGTGCGGAAGCCCGCCATGGTGAACATCCAGATCATGAGGGAGAAGGAGAGGTCACGGCTGGAGACGTAGGCCAGGACCGAGAGGCCCACCATGCCCACCACGGCCATGACCAGGGCCTGCACGCCGAAGCGGGCGGCCAGCTCCCAGGAGAAGACGAAGGAGATCAACGACGCCAGCAGGACCGCCGCGACGGGCATCAGGGTCGACCGGACCTGTCCTGCTCCCTGGCCGTTCATGGCGTACGGGTCATTCCCGGTCGCGGGCGCTGACCGCTCCGAGCACCGGCACGTCCAGCACCTGCGCGGCCTGGCGGCTGTCGTAGATGCGGTGGTCCTGGTTGTCCACGAAGATGGCCACGATCAGCCCCAGCGTGAACGCGAAGACGAAGGCCACGCCGATGTACAGGAACTTCTTGCTGCCGCCCACGCGCATGCTCAGCGTGGGCGTGTTCAGCAGGAGCAAGCTGCTGATGCGCTGGTCGCTGCCGGCCTTCAGCCGCACCTCGCCGCGCTTGATCTGCAGCGACTCCATGAGGTCCTGGCGCGTGGAGACCTGGATGTCGATGGACTCCACCTGCTGCGAGACGTGGGGGTAGTTGCTGAGCGAGGCGATCTGGGTGTCCACGGACTCGCGCAGGGAGTTCTCCACGCTCCGCGCCTCGGCCAGCTCGATCTCCAGCTCGTCCATGTAGGCCTGGATCTCCTGGTCGATCTGGCGCCGTGCCTCCGCCACCAGCTCCTGCTGCCGCGTCACCCAGACGGAGTCGTCCTTGTAGCGCACGCGGTCCTCGGCCAGCTTGTTGGTCTGCATCTCCAGGGTGTTGCGCAGGGAGTTGAAGCGGTCCACGTCCGGGATGTAGTAGGGGTTCAGCGCCACGGTGTCGCGCAGCTTCTCCAGGCGTCCCTCGATCCCCTGCCGCACCGACCGCGACTTGAAGAACTCGGACTCCAGGCCGCGGATCTGCAGCTCGCTGTTCTGGGCGATCTTGGTGTAGGAGGAGTAGCCCGCCGCCTCCAGGATCTGCGCCTTCAGCGCCATGAGGCTGTCCACCTCCGCCTGCACGTTGCGGATCTGGTCCGAGTAGTAGGAGACCGCGCTGGGGTTCTGCTGGCGCTCGATGTTGAACCTCACGAAGGCCTGCGTCAGGGCCCCCACGGCCGCCAGCGCGAAATGGCTGCTGGGATGGGTGTAGCTCAGCCGCAGCACGTTGGACTCGCCCACCTGGCCGCAGTCCACGCCGTCGATGAGGGCGCCCACCAGCCAGTCCCCGCCGCGCACCTCCGCCAGCAGGGGGTCGCGCATCTTCAGGGCTTTGAGCGAATCCTCCAGGATCACCGCGGCGCGCTGGGCCACGGGGATGCTCATGGCGATCTGCGCGGCCGTGCTCATGATGACGTCGTCGTTGACGTAGCGTTGCTGGAACATGGGATTCTCGGGCTGCCGCGGCTCCACCATCACCTGGGCGCTGGCCGTGACCGTGCTGGCGGTCTTGAACGTGCCCAGCGTGGCCACCAGGATGATGGGCAGGGCGATGGCCAGGATCAGCCACTTCCGGCGCAGGATGATCTCGATGAGCCGCTTGGCGTCGAGCTGCTGGCCCGCGGCGCGCTGCGGCGTCCTGTTTTGCTGCGTCACCATACCTGCCCCCCCCTAGCGGAGAATCCTGTCGACTTTGTCCAGGTTCACGATGGCGTAGATGTCCCAGAAGAGGCGGGAGAAGTTCAGCACGCCGGCGAGGACGGTCTTATTGAAATAGTCAAAATCCCCAATGGCCGAGCGCGGTACATAGATGATGTCGTAGGGCTGCAGGTCCATGTTCGCCACCCCTGCCAGCCCTCCCTTGTCGATCTTGGAGAGGTCCAGGCGCCGGTACTGGTAGCCCTGGTCCGTCGCGCGAATCACCACTGTCTCTGATTTGGCGGCATCATCTGTGAAGCCGCCGCCCTGGGTGATGGCCTGCAGCACGCCCATGCCTCCGGGCTTCAGGTCCACCTCGCCGGGAATACGCACTTCGCCCAGCACGTAGACCTGGGCCGTGCCGAGCGTCTCTACGACGATGGACAGGTCCGGGTGCTCGTAGACGCGGCCGAACTCCTCGGTGAGCAGCGCGTCCAGATCGACCACCGTGAGGCCCGCGGCCATCACGTTCTCCACCCCGACGGCGGAGATGCGGCCGTCGGGCATGACGAAGATGCCGCGCTGGTTGAGATCGGGTTCGTAGGCGAAGACCACGCCGAACTGGTCGCCCGGCTTCAGCCGATAGGAGGCGTTCTGCGCCTCCTGGCGCATCTGCTGCTCGGCTTCCGTGTACGGAATGATGACGGTCTCGCCGGGCTCGACGAAGCCGCCGGAGCCGCAGCCCGCGATGGCGCCCAAGAGGAGAAGCGCCGCTCCGGCGGCGAACCATCCGACCCTGTGGAACATCCCTGTCACTCCCTGATCGTGCCGGCCTTCGGATCCTTCGAAGGCACGCTTACAACCCCAGGACCTTCTTGTACAGAAAATCCGGGATATCGTAGACCTGACGGTTGATCACCGTGCCCAGGACATGGCCACCCTGGGCCCTCAGGCTGTCGACTCTATTTTGGATGACCTCGTATTTCAACCGTCGGCTCTCCACCACGATCACGGCGCCCAGGGTGGGGCGCGCGAAGCGGCCCACGTCCACGGACTCGTTGATGGCGGGGGCGTCGATGACGGTGAAGGCGAAGGTGTCGGCCAGGGAATCGATCAGGGCTTCGTAGTGCGGACCGGACAGCAGGGGGGTCTGCTTGATGGTCACGTCGCCGTGCGGGATGGTCACGAAGTTGGGGCCGGACGCCACCTCCTTGGCGCGCCCGGGATTCAGCAGGAGATCCTTGAAGCCGATGCCCCGGCCCAGGATCTTCTTCTGCGGAGCGATGAAGTTGCCGTCGAGCCAGGCCACCTTGTCGTCCAGCATGACCGACAGGTGCCGGGCCACGTTGTAGGACACGAAGCTGCAGCCCTCGCCGCGCGAGGAGGCGGTGAAGACCACGGCCTTCCCGCCCGGGGTGCGGTCGATGTTGAGCAGCGAATCCGCCAGGCGCTCGAACTCGGCCAGCTGCTTCTTGTCGGGACGCGGGAACAGCGGCTGTTCCGTCATCGTCTCCAGGTGGTACTCGATTCCCAGATCGGCACCGGCGCTGCGGGCCATGGCATCAAGGATCTTGCTCACGTCATCCCCCTACTCGGCGACCCGGAATTCCCCACCGTCCGAACGACACCGGGACCCCGCGGGTGCATTCCCGCGGATCCTGAGTTCGAGATGGCGTGGTGGGGTACCAGAAGCCCTTGCTTTTCTAGACGTCTGTATCGTCCGACGTCCGATGGTCCTTTAGCAAAGTCCGAGCCGGGCTCCTCGGTTCGTGGAAAATCGGGGTGTGATTTGAAGCTCAAACTAGTATATCCTTGGTCGAAGACAACGTCAACAGACGGACCGCAGAGCCGCGCTGGCCCGCAAGGGTGACAAGCGCGGCGATTTGCATGGTGAGTCGAATTCGGCATACCGCAAAGGCTGCGCCATGCGCCATGAAAATAAACAAGTTACAGAGTTGGCCCACTCATCCCCTTGGGCTCCGCGTTCTGACGGCGTTCATTCAATCAGTCGAATACCACATTCGTAGCTGTGGGTTCACAGAGTTAGACGCTCAGGATTTAGCGTCGCAACTCAATAGCTAGAGTGGACTGATCGTACGGCCAGAATTCGACTTGGGATTGGCCTGTCGGCGGCTAAATCACGCCCCATGCCGCAATGCTGGCACGCCGCCGACGACCGCGAGCGGAACCCGAACGGAGAGACCTGACATGCGTATTCTCGCCCTGCGACTCAACGACGGCAGCGTGCAAGTGATGGAGGCGCCGGCGCCGATGCTGGAACCCGGCATGGTGCGCGTACGGACCCTGCATTCGGCCGTGAGCCCGGGGACCGAGGGCAACAAGATCGTCACCGGCAAGAAGTCCCTGATCGGCAAGGCCAAGGCGCGGCCGGACCAGGTCAAGATGGTGCTGGACATGGCCCGTTCCGTGGGTGTGAAGGGCACCATCCAGAAGGTGCGCTCCAAGCTGGAGGGCGCGCAGCCCATCGGCTACAGCCTGGCCGGCGAGGTGCTGGAGACGGGCCCCGGCGTGGAGGGCCTGATGCCCGGCGATCTGGTGGCCTGCGGCGGCGGCAACTACGCCAACCACGCCGACGAGGTGGTGGTGCCGCGGAACCTGTGCTGCCGGATCCCCGCCGGCGTGTCCACGGAGGACGCCTGCTTCGCCACCCTGGCGGCCATCGCGCTGCAGGGGCTGCGTCTGGCCGAGCCCACCCTGGGCGAGCGGGCCGTGGTGATCGGCCTGGGCATCGTGGGCCAGCTCGCGGGACAGCTCCTGCGGGCCAACGGCTGCCGCGTGCTGGGCGCCGACATCGCCCCCGACGCCGTGGCGCTGGCGCGCCGCAGCTGCGCCGCCGACGAGGCCTACGTGCTGGGCGCCGACCCCGTGGAGGAGCGCATCCTGGACTTCAGCGAAGGCCGCGGCGCGGATCTGGTGCTGATCTGCGCAGCCACCGCGAGCAACGATCCCGTGACCCTGGCCGGACGCATCGCGCGGCAGCGCGGGCGCGTGGTGGTGGTGGGCGCCGTGGGCATGGACCTGCCGCGCGAGGACTACTACCGCAAGGAGATCGCCTTCTCGGTGTCCTGCTCCTACGGCCCCGGGCGATACGATCCCTCCTACGAGGAGGGGGGGCTGGACTACCCGTACGGCTTCGTGCGTTGGACGGAGGGCCGCAACATCCAGGCGTCGCTGGACCTCATGGCCTCCGGGGCGCTGCGGCCCTCGGACCTGGTGTCGCACCGCTACGCCTTCGAGGACGCGCCCAAGGCCTACGCGCTCATCGCCGAACGCAGCGAGCCCTTCGCCGGCATCCTTCTGACCTATCCCTCCGAGAGGACCGCGGGCCCCGCCGTGGTCCAGGTGCCCGGCAGCCACGGCGCCCTGGAAGGCTGCGTGGGAGTGGGCTGCATCGGGGCCGGCTCCTACGCGCAGGCGTTCCTGCTGCCCTTCTTCAAGGGGCACGACCGCGCCGCCCCCACCAGCATCTTCACCCGCTCCGGCCTGAGCGCCGTGGACGCCGGCAAGCGCTACGGCTTCCGCCGCGCCGTGGACTCGGCCGACGCCGTGCTGGCCGACCCGGAGACCGCCGCCGTGGTGGTGGCCACGCGCCACGATCAGCACGGTCCCCTGGCCCTGCAGGCCCTGCAGGCCGGCAAGCACGTCTTCGTGGAGAAGCCCCTCTGCCTGAACGAAGCGGAGCTGGCCGGGGTGATGGCCTTCTACGCGGAGCGCGGCGACGGCGCCCCGCTGCTGCAGACGGGCTTCAACCGGCGCTTCTCCCCGGCCGCCGCGGCGCTGAAGAAGCACTTCGGCGACGCCTCCGGCCCCTACGTCATGGACTACCGCGTGAGCGCCGGCCGCATCCCCGCGGACCACTGGATCCAGGATCCCGCCGTGGGCGGCGGCCGCATCGTGGGCGAGGTCTGCCACTTCATCGATCTGATGCAGTTCCTGTGCGGCGCCGACCCGGTGGAGGTGCGCGCCGTGTGCGTGGGCGGCCTGGAACCGGCTCAGCTCCCCCAGGACGACGTGCAGATCAGCCTGCGCTTCGCCGACGGCTCCATCGGCACCGTGAGCTACCTGGCCTCGGGCGCCAAGTCGCTGCCCAAGGAGCGGCTGGAGGTCTCGGCCAACGGGCGCACGGGGATCATCGACAACTTCACCCACGTGGAGCTGCACGGCCGCGGCGGTCGCACGCGCAAACCGTGCGGCGGCAAGGGCCAGCAGCAGGAGGTGGACGCCTTCCTGGCGTCGGTGGGCGCGGGCGCGCCGGCCATCCCGCTGGCGTCGCAGTTCGCCACGACGCTGGCCACCTTCCGCGCATTGGAGAGCCTGCGCAGCGGTGCCGCGGAGCCCGTGGACCTGGGCAGGGTCGGTTCGTGAGCGAGCGCACCGCTGGACGCATCGCCGAGCGCCTGGAGCAGGTGTGGGATTGGGGCCGCGACCATGACTTCCGCGGCGCCGATCCCTACGACGGCCTGACCAGCCGCCTGCTCGCGCCGGTGCTGCCCCTGTCGCGCCTGCTGCGGCTGGCCGTGATCCAGGGCGTGAAGCGCTCGCCCCTGGATCTGCGCCCCCTGCTGCTGATCCCTCCCGGCAGCAATCCCAAGGGACTGGCGCTGTTCCTCTCGGGCCTGGCCCTGGCGCCGGACCTGCCCGAGGCCGACGCCTGGCGCCGTCGCCTTCTGGACCGCATGACCGCCGCCGCATCGCTCCCGGACGGCTCGCCGGCGTTCGGCGGCCGCGAGGACGTTACGGGCCTGGCGGCGCGCGTGGAGGCATCGGATCCCGAGGCGCCCCTGGGCTGGGGCTACCACTTCCCCTGGCAGGCCCGCGCGTTCCTGCAGCGGGCCTGGGATCCCACGGTGGTGGCCACGAGCTTCGTCCTGGACGCGTTGGCCGACACCGGCGCGGAGCATGCGTCCCTGCTGACCCGCCGCGCCGCGCGCTTCGTGGCCGAGCGGCTGCACCGCCACGAGGACGCCGACGGCATCTGCTTCAGCTACTCCCCCACGGACCGCACGCGCGTGTACAACGCGAGCCTCTTCGGGGCCAAGATCCTGGCCCGCGCCGCGGCCCACGAGACCGGCGCCCGCGCCGCGGAATACCGTTCGCTCGCCCTCGCCGCCGGCGACTGGGTGGTCAGCCGCCAGCGCGACGACGGCGCCTGGGTCTACGGCGAGGCCGACCATTGGCGATGGGTGGACAACCTGCACACGGGTTTCAACCTGGAGACCCTGGACTTCCTGGAGCGCGCGCTGGCGCCAGGCCGCTGGACCGGCTCCCTCGCCGCGGGCCTGGACTACTACCGCCGCACCATGATCGAGGCCGACGGCACCGCCTGCTACTACGACACGGGCCGCGCTCCCCTGGACGCCCACACCTTCGCCCAGACGGCCATCACCCTGCTGGCCCTGCGCGACCGCGGCGACGGCCTGCCGGACACGGCCCGCCGCGTGCTGCTCAAGGGCGACGACGAGCTCTGGGACTCCGGATGCCGCGGCTACCGCTTCCAGAAATCCGGGCGCTTCCCCACCCGGGTCATCTCCATGCGCTGGTCCCAGGGGTGGATGTTCCGCGCCCTGGCCATGGCCCGCGCCGCGAAGGACGCCTGACATGCGCATCTGGTTCGACGCCGACAACGGCCCCCACGTGCTGATCATGAACCCCCTGGTGCGCGAGCTGCGCGCCCGCGGCCACGAGGTGCTCTTCACCGCCCGCGACCGCACCAGCACCTGCGAGCTGCTGGACCTCTACGGTCACGGCTACCGCCGCGTGGGCGGCGAGTTCGGCAAGGGGAAGCTGGCCAAGATGGGCGGCACCCTGAAGCGCGCCGCCGCGCTGGCCGCCGCCATGCGCGGCGCCGGAGCCCAGGTGAGCTTCGGCCACGGCTCCCGCGCCCTGCCCTTCGCCTCCAAGCTGCTGGGCGTTCCCACGGTGACCATGTACGACTACGAATGGGTGGACCCGCGCATCTTCAACCGGCTCTGCCGCACCATCCTGATGCCCGCGGTGATCGACGCGGAACGCTGCCGCGAGGCCGGCATCGACGCCGCGCGCGTGACCGGCTACCCGGGCTACAAGGAGGAGCTCTACCTCGCCGAGCGCGCCCTGGAGCCGAAGCCGGTGGCGGCCGACCTGGGCCTCACGCCGGAACGGATCCACGTGCTGCTGCGCCCGCCGGCCACGTCCGCCCACTACCACAACCCCACCGCGGAGAAGCTGCTGGACCGCCTGCTGGACCAGCTCTCCGGCCGCGACGACGTGGAGCTGGTCTACCTGGCGCGCGGCAAGGATCAGATGGCGTTCCTGAAGCCCCACGACGTACGCCGCGTCATCGTGCCGCAACGCGTTTACGACGGTCCCAGCCTGGTGGCGGCCATGGATCTGATGATGAGCGGCGGCGGCACCATGACCCGCGAGGCCGCCATCCTGGGCGTGCCGTCGTACAGCTTCTTCCAGGGACGCGAAGGACGCGTGGACGAGGCCCTGACCGGCGAAGGTCGCCTGATCATGCTGCACGAGGACACGGACACGGCCGTGGCGGTGCGGGTGGAGAAGCGGTCGGGACCGGTGGGTGTGCCGGACAACGGACCGCTGGTGCGGTTCATCGCCGACGCCATCTGCGGCGCGGCGGGCTAGGCTCCGTCCAGCTCGCGGAAGTAGTCGCGCAGCTTGGCGGTCTCCGTGGCCAGGTTGAACTCCCGCGCCACGTGCTCGCGTCCCGCCCGCGAGAGGCGGGCGGCCAGATCCGGCTCGCCGGCCAGACGCGCGAAGGCGTCGGCCAGGCCCGCGGGATCCTCCGGATCGGCCAGCAGGCCCGTCTCCCCGTGGATCACCAGTTCCGGGATTCCCGACACCCGCGTGGACACCACGGGGCAGCCCACGGCCATGGCCTCCATGAGGGAGACGGGGATGCCGTCGATGTCGCCGTCGCGGGCCACCACGCAGGGCAGCACGAAGGCGTCGGCCTGGGCCAGCAGCTCCTTCACCACGCTCTGCTGCTGGGCTCCCATGAGCTCCAGCTCGTGCAGACCCAACGCCTCGCGCTGACGCTGCAGATCCTCCAGCAGCGGACCGCCGCCCACCACGTGGCAGCGCCAGGGGATGCCGCGCTCCGTCAGGAGCGCCAGGGCGTCCAGGAGGTGGCGGAAGCCCTTCTTCTCCGCCGCGCGGCCCACGGCCAGCAGGCGCAGGGGCGCATGCACCGCGTCGCGGGGCCGGAAGGCGAACTCGTCCACGTCCACGCCGCAGTGCACCACGCGGGCGTCGCGCAGCTCCGGCGCCAGCGTGCGGTAGTGGGCCAGGTTGTACTCGGAGATGCACACCACGCCGCGGGCGGCGCGCAGTTTCACGTCCAGGCACTCGGGCTCGCGGTAGAGGTCCGCGGCGTGGCCGGTGAACGAGAAAGGGATGCCCGTGAGCCGGCTCAGGAACATGGCCACGTTGCCCGGGGGGCTGGCCAGATGGGCGTGGATGCGCTGGACGCCCAGGGACTCCACGGCGGCCACGGCCGTGGTGGACGCGGCCAGCTGATAGAGGAGCTTGAGCTTGATGCCCGGCGAGTCCAGGCGCGAGCGCAGGGCCAGGCCCACCGCGCCCAGGAAGCGTCGCGGCCGCGTGGCCAGCATCCGGACGACTCCGCCCAGGGCCCGCAGCGGCGGCACCGGGTAGAGATAGCGGCAGCCGCTGAGATCGCAGGCGGGCTCCGCCGTGGCGTAGGGCGCCTTGCGGCGCAGCGAAAGCAGATGGACCTCTTCCCCCAGGGCCCTTATGCCGTTGACTTCCCGCGTGACAAATGTGAGCGTCAGGCTGTGGAAGTTGGTGGTGATGTAGAGCAGCTTCACCGCTGGAACCCCGGATTGGAACCGTGCTGGACGGGCGACGCGGCCCATAGTGGCCCAAGGAGCTGCCTGCCGCAAGCGCCCGCTTGGAGACCCCCATTGGACCGACGCCTGAGAATCTGCCTGGTGATCAACCGCTTCGTGGTGGGCGGCGCCGAGACCGTTGCCCTGGACGTGGCCCGCTCCCTGGATCCCGACCGCTACGACGTGACGCTGCTCGCGCCCCTGGACCGCGAGGACGGCGAGCGCCCGGAGATGCGGCGCCGCTGCGACGAAGCCGGGGTCCGCACCGCGGCCTTGGGGCTGCGGAACTTCCAGAGCCCCCTGTCCCTGGCCAGGCTGACCTGGTTCCTGCGCCGCGGGAGGTTCGACGTCGTCCACGGCCACAGCCGCTTCGCGGACCTGTGGACCCTGCGCTGCGCCGCCTGGGCGGGCGTGCCCTCGCTCTACTGGACCCGGCACCTGGTCTACGAGGACATGAGCCCCAAGCATCTGGCCCGTTACCGCGCCCTGGCGCCCAAGGTTCACCGTGTGCTCGCGGTCTCGGAGACCGTCCGCGCCTACTGCCTGGAGACGGAAGGCCTGCCTCCCGCGAAGGTGGAGACGCTGGTCAACGGCATCGACACGGACCGCTACGCGCCGGCCGGCCCGGAGCTGCGCAACGCCAAGCGGCGGGAGCTGGGGCTGGCGGACGACGAGCGGATGCTCCTGTTCGTGGGGCGCATGGCGGATCAGAAAGCGCCGGAGGCGTTCGTGGAGATCGCCGCGCGGCTGCACCGGGCCGACCCGCGCGTGCGCGGCTTCCTCTGCGGCGCCGGACCGCGCCTGGAGGAGATCCGCGGCCTGGCCGCGGCGAGCGGCGGCGCGGCCACCCACCTGGGGCTGCGCGGCGACGTGCCGGCTCTGCTGGGCAGCACGGATCTGTTCGTGTCCACTTCGCGGGTGGAGGGCCTGCCCCTGAACGTGATGGAGGCCATGGCCGCGGGCGCCGCGGTGGCGGCGCCCGGCCTGCCGCAGATCCGGGAGCTCATGGATCCGGGGATGCAGGCCGCCTGCCTCTATCCGCAGCCGCCGGCCGCGGGGCCGGTGCCGGAGGAGGTGCTGGCGGCGGCGGCGGAGCGCATCCGCGCCCTGCTGGACGCACCGGAGCGGCGCCGGGAGCTGGGCGCCGCCGGGCGCGAGCGCATCCGGCGCGACTTCTCGCTTGCGGCCCACGTGCGCCGGCAGCAGGAGATCTACGAAGCGGACCGGTCCAGGCCGGCGTAGAGGTCCAGGAGGTTCCTCTCCTGGGTGGACCAATTGAAGCGTTCGTGGGCCAGGCGCAGGGCGGTGGCGCGCATGGCCGGCAGCTGGTCGCGGTCCTCCACCAGGCGACGCAGGCCGCGCTCGATGTCGTCCACGCTCTCCGCATCCACTGCCACGGCCGCCCCCGGCTGCACCATCTCCTCCAGGAACGCGTCCAGGTCGCTGCAGAAGACCGGCATGCCCGCCGCCAGGTACTCGTACATCTTGTTGGTGCTGCAGTAGCGGATGGAGACGTGGTTCTGCGGGTTGGTCAGCAGGTTCACCGCCACGTCGAAGCGGGCCACGTTGGCCATGACCTCGTCGGGACGGACCAGGGGCAGGAAGCGCACGCGCTCCTCCAGGCCGAAGCGGGCGATGAGCCGTTCCATGACCTCGCGTCCGTCGCGGTACCCGAAGGCCATGAGGTTGAGTTCCACGCCCTCCACCCTGGCCATGGCCTCCAGCAGCAGGTCCAGGCGGTTGCTGCCCAGATCGAAACCGCCGCTGAAGATCATGCGGATGGGGTCGCCCACGGGATGGGCGGGCGCCTCGTGCTCCGGATCCACCACGGGATAGTTGGAGATGATGGTGAACCGCTCCTGGGGGATCCCGAAGCGTTCCGAACAGACCCGCACCCGGCCCGGGGACACGTTGATGAGGCCGTCGGCCTTGTGGATGTACATCTCCTCGAGCCGGGCCTGGGCGCCGCCGTGCTCCCACTGCACCTCGTGGGCGTCGTACACGAAGACGCTGCGGTGCAGCCGCGCGGACAGATGCATGCCGGGCAGGAACATGGTGTTGTGGGCGTGGTAGAAGTCCCGGTTGAGGAACAGCAGGAGCAGGTTGATCCAGGCCACCGAGGCCATGATGCTCAGGTTCCTCAGCTTCCGGAAGCGTCGGGAGACGATGGGCAGGGTGCGCACGCGGAAGGGGAACCGGGCGTCGCCGGGATCCGACATCGTGGCGCGGAATCCGTAGACCACCACGTCGTATCCCGCGGCGGCCAGCGAGGCGGCCTCCTTCTGGACACGGTAGTCGTGGAAGATGTCCGAAGATTCGGCCATGACGACGGTGCGGGGCATGGGCGTGCCTCATTTCTGCTCGGGTCTGGCGGTCCTGGGCGTCTCCGCATACAATCGGCGGGTTCCGGCGGAGATTGAGGACCACCTCCGCGGGCGCGCCAGGGGCACGATGAAGGGCAGGAGTTCGGGATGCAAGTGAACATCCGGTGGATCGGCGTGCTGGCGGCGGCGGCGTGGCTCGGGACCGCCCAGGCAGCCCCCTCCCCCAAATACCCCAAGACCCCGCTCCCCGACCGCCCCGCCGCGTCCGCCAGCCCCCTGGCCACGGCCCCCGACTGCGACGCCGCCACCGCGGTGGCCATCGCGCCCGGCGACTCGCTGACGTTCACGGGCGACACCACCGGCGGCGCGTCCCTGGTGGACCGCTACGGCTGCAACACCTGGAACGAGTCCGGGCCCGAGGCCGTGTACGAGCTCACCGTGACCACCACCATCCGCCTGCACGCCACGCTGGCGGCGGAGGCGGAGCTGGACCTCATGCTGCTGTCGGACTGCGAGGGCGACTCCTGCGAGGCGGCGCACATCGCGGAGTTCGACGCGGAGCTGGCGCCGGGAACTTGGTACGTGGTGGTGGACGGCTACGCGGGCGCCCAGGGCGCGTTCACGCTCACCCTGCAGGCGCGGGCGGGCGGGCTGCCCCAGGCCGCCTGCGACGGCGCCGAGGTCGTGACCGCCTTCGACACCCTGACCGGCAACCTGCTGGACCGGCCCAACCTGGTCAACGCCTTCGACTGCGCGTCCTTCATCGAGAACGGGGGCGAGGCCTGGTACCTGCTCACGGTGCCTCCCCGCTCGGAGCTGACCGTGACCGTGACCAACCAGGCCTTCGACGCCGCCCTGTGGCTCTTCGACGGCTGCGGCGAGACGCCGCAATGCGTGGACTTCACGGACGCGGAGCTGTCCGGCACGGAGGAGTCGCTGCTGATCGTCAACGATCTGGGAACGCCCTGGGAGCTGGTCCTGGGCGTGGATTCCTTCCACCCCATCCTCTCGTCCCAGGGCGGCGACGAGTTCGACGGCGCCTTCGATCTGACCTTCGGGCTGGCGGTGCCCGCGGAGCGCGCCACCGCGGGCGGGCTCAAGCGGCTGTTCCGCTGAGGCTCCCGGCTCAGTCCTCCACCAGGATCGTGTCGTCCGCGATGTCGTAGCGGCGGATCAGGCGCTCGGCGTCGCGGGCCTCCTCCACCGAGCCCCAGGGACCCGAGTACACCACGTACCAGATGCGCCCCTCCACCGCCGTCTTGACGATGGTGTTGCGGTCGCTCACCCAGGCCAGCCTGTTGCGCATGATCACGGCCCGCTCGTAGTTGCGGAACGATCCCACCTGCACGCGCGGGCCCGAGGTGGCGAGCACGGCCTCGGGTTCGTCGCGGCCGATCACCACCTCCGTCACCGCCGGCCGCGCCGGGCGGACCGCCGCGGGCTGGGAGGCCGGCTGCCTTGCGGGGGCCGGCGCGGCCTCCTCGAGCGGCGGCGGCGTCCGGGCCTCGACCTGGACCGCCGGTTCGGCGACCTCCTCCCGGGCCTGGACGACGCGGGCGGTGTCCGCCGGCGCTTGCTCCGTGCGCACGGCGACCGTCTCCGCGACGGCCTCGGTCATGGCCTCGGCCGGCGGGGGCGGCGGCGCGTCCCGCTGCTCGGTCGCGGGCTCCTGCGGCGTCGCTGCGTTGCGGTCGGGAGTCGTCGAGGCCGAGGTGCGTCCCTGCAGCAGCGTCCATCCCGCCCAGGCCAGGGCCGCGATCACCGCTACGGACAACGCGATCAACGCGAGGCGCCGTCCCATGCCGGCATCGGGACGTCGGGCCGGGACCGGCGGCGGTGCGGGGGGCGGCGTCCGGACCGGCGCCGGCGGCGGCGACGGCTCCGGCTGTGGCGCGACGGCGATCGCGGCATGGGGCGGCGGCGCGGGTTCCGCCGGCGGCGCCACCACCTCCTCCACGGGCACGTGGGCGGCCTTCACGCGGGACGCGTCGTCCACGAACGCCGACAGCAGCGCCTTGTCCGCCAGCACGTTGACCAGGCGCGGGATGCCGCCGCTGGCCTGGTGGATCGCCGCCACCGCCCTGTCGTCGAACAGGGGCTTCTCGCAGCCGGCCACCTTCAAGCGGTGCTGGAGGTAGGCGGCGGTCTCCTTGGCGTCCAGGGTCTCCAGGTGGTAGTCCACGCGGATGCGCTGGCGCAGCTGGGCGAGCTCCGGCCGGTCGATGGCGGCGCGCAGCCCCGGCTGCCCCGCCAGGATGAGCTGGCAGACCTGCCGGCCGTCGCGCGGCACGTTGGTCAGCAGCCGCAGGCCTTCCAGGGTCTCCACGTCCAGGTTCTGGGCTTCGTCCACGATGACCAGCAGCTTGCGGCCGGACTCCTGCAGCTCCGCCGACGCGCCGCGCAGGGCCAGGATCATGTCCGCGCGGTCGGCCCCCGGGGGCGGCGTGCCGCCCAGTTCGCCCAGCAGGAGCTTGAGCAGCTCCAGGAAGCTCACCCGCGTGGTGTTGACCAGCGCCACCTGGTAGGCGTCGTCCAGATTCCGGGTGAGGAAGCTCAGGGCCATGGTCTTGCCGGCGCCGATCTCGCCGGTGATCAGCACGATGTCCTCGCCCGCCTCCAGGCCGTAGGCCAGGTGCGCCATGGTCTCCTGGAAGGCCCGCGACTGATAAAGGAATCTCAGGTTCTGGGCCAGGGTGAACGGGGCGGCGTGGAGCCCGAAATGGTCGAGATACATGCGGCCGTCTCCGATCAGGCGAGCGGAACTTCCTGCCGTGCCTTGAGATGATGATTCCTATCCGGCGGTCGGGAGGGCGAGGATCCCGAGCCGCAGACTAGAACATCCGCCGGCCGCTGGCTATCCCCGATTCCTCCCGCCGGCCGCTGCAGGATCCCCCACTGGACCCGGGCCCCGGCATGCCCTATATCTTGGCGACACCCCAGGATCCGCACGCGACCACCCCGAAGGGACGGAGCCGAATGTCCTCGACCGCCAAATCCCCTCGTGCGCGCACCAAGGCCACCGCGCAGAGCATGGCCGCCAAGCAGCGCGAGATCTCCATCAGCGAGTTCTTCACCAAGAACCGGCACCTGCTGGGGTTCGACTCGCCCGCCAAGGCCCTGCTGACCACCATCAAGGAGGCGGTGGACAACTCGCTGGACGCCTGCGAGGAGGCGGGGATCCTGCCGGAGATCCTGGTGGAGATCCGGCCCGCGGGCAACGGCACCGCCCGGGCCGCGGCCACCCTGGAGATGGAGTCCGACGACGACAAGGCGGCCAAGCGCAAGGGCGCGGTGGCGCCGGCCAAGGAAGAGCGCTACGTGGTCATCATCGAGGACAACGGGCCGGGCATCGTGCGCGCCCAGGTGCCGCGGATCTTCGGCAAGCTGCTCTACGGCTCCAAGTTCCACAGCCTGCGGCAGAGCCGCGGGCAGCAGGGCATCGGCATCTCGGCCGCGGGCATGTACGGCCAGCTCACCACCGGGCGACCCGTGGTGATCCAGAGCCGCGTGGCCCAGCAGTCGGCCCACCGCTTCGAGCTCATGCTGGACATGAAGAAGAACGAGCCGGTGGTGCAGGTGGACGAGGAGATCGAGTGGGCCAAGGACCACGGCACCCGCGTGGAGATCACCCTCACGGGCTCCTACAAGCGCGGCCAGCACTCCGTGGACACCTACCTGGAGCAGACCGCGGTCTCCAACCCCCACGTGAAGCTCACCTACCGCGCCCCCAAGGGCGAGGTGCACGTGTATCCGCGGGCGGCGGAGGAGCTGCCGGTGGAGGCGCGCGAGATCCAGCCGCACCCCTACGGCGTGGAGCTGGGCATGATGCTGCGCATGCTCAAGGAGACCAAGGAGCGCAACCTGGCGGGCTTCCTGCGCAAGGAGTTCTGCCGCATGGGGCCCAAGACGGTGGAGACGCTGCTGGAGGCCGCCGGGCTGCCGGACCGCAAGTCGCCCAAGCACATGGACCAGGACGACGTGCAGAAGCTCCTGGACGCCATCTCCGAGACGCGCATCCCCAACCCGCCCACGGACTGCCTGTCGCCCATCGGCTCGGAGCTGATCCTGGCCGGGCTGCGCCAGGGGTTCGACGCCGAGTTCTTCACCGCCGTGTCGCGTCCGCCCGCCGTGTACCGCGGCAACCCCTTCCAGGTGGAGGTGGGCCTGGCCTACGGCGGCAAGCTGGAGGCCGACGCCCTGGCGCGCGTGCTGCGCTTCGCCAACCGCGTGCCCCTGCTCTACCAGGCCGGCGCCTGCGCGGTGAACAAGGCCGTGCTGACCAACAACTGGCGCAGCTACGGCCTGCAGCAGAGCCGCGGGGCGCTGCCCACGGGGCCGCTGGTGATCTTCGTGCACATGGCCTCGGTGTGGGTGCCGTTCACATCGGAGTCCAAGGAGGCCGTGGCGCACTACCCGGAGATCATCAAGGAGATCAAGCTGGCCCTGCAGGAGGCCGGGCGGCACCTCCACCGGCACATCCGGCGCCGGGTGCGGGAGAAGGAGGCGCTGAAGAAGCAGTCGTACATCCAGAAGTACATCCCGCACATCGGCGACGCGCTGCGCGACATGCTGGGCCTTGAGGCCGCCGAGCGCGAGGACATCATCGCCGTGCTGACCGACACCCTGGAGAGGAGCCGCAAGGCATGAGCGCCGCCTACGAACGCTACCTGGAGCACATGCAGGGCCTGCACGCCCTGGGCTCGGCCCTCTCGCTGCTGGGCTGGGACCAGGAGACCATGATGCCGCCGGCCGCCGTGGCGCACCGCGCGGACGTGCGCTCGCACCTCTCCGGCCTGGTGCACGACGGCACGGTGGACCCGGCCTTCGGCGACCTGCTCGCGGAGCTGCAGGAGTCCCCTCTGGACGACGACCAGGCCGCCAACGTGCGCGAGACCGTGCGCGACCGCGACCGCTCCGTGAAGGTGCCGCGCGAGCTGGTCACGGAGCTGTCGCGGGTGACGAGCCTGGCCCAGCAGGCCTGGGTGGACGCCCGCACCAACGACGACTGGGACCGCTTCGGCCCCCTGCTGGCCCAGGTGGTGGACCTGCGCCGCCGCGAGGCCGAGGCCGTGGGCTACGAGGGCGAGCCCTACGACGCCCTGCTGGACGCCTACGAGCCCGGCGCCCGCGCCGCGGACCTGGCGCCCCTGTTCGACGAGCTGCGCCCCGCCCTGGCGGAGCTCACCCGCGAGATCGGCGAGCGCCAGGCGCCCGACGCCCGCGCGGCGCTGCAGGGCCGCTGGGATCCGGCCGCCCAGGAGCGCCTCTCGCGGCGCATCCTGGCGGACATGGGCTTCGACTTCCAGGCCGGCCGCCTGGACACCTCGGCCCACCCGTTCACCGGCGGCAGCCACCCCACGGACGTGCGCCTGACCACGGCCTACGACCCCGCGGATCCGGCCAAGTCGCTCTACTCCACCATCCACGAGGGCGGCCACGGCCTCTACGAGCAGGGCCTGCCCGCCGCCCACGCCGGCACGCCCCTGGGCGAGGCCTGCGGCCTGGGCATCCACGAGTCCCAGTCGCGCCTGTGGGAGAACCAGGTGGGCCGCAGCCGCGCCTTCATGGAGTACCTGCTGCCCCTGCTGCGCGAGGAGTTCCCGGAGCAGGCCAAGAGGCTGGACGGGGACGCGCTCTTCGCGGCGCTGAACGTGGTGGAGCCGTCGCTGATCCGCATCGATGCGGACGAGGTGACCTACAACCTGCACATCGCCCTGCGCTTCGAGCTGGAGCGGGACCTCTTCCGCGGCGACATCGACGTGGAGGACCTGCCCCACCTCTGGCGCGTGCGCATGACCGAGGACCTGGGCGTGTCGCCCCTGGGCGACAGCGACGGCGCGCTGCAGGACATCCACTGGAGCTTCGGCGCCCTGGGCTACTTCCCCACCTACACCCTGGGGAACCTCTACGGAGCCACCCTGTTCGCCGCGGCGGGCAAGGAGCTGGGCGACCTGGACGGCAGGATCGCGCGCGGCGAGTTCGCGCCCCTGCTGGACTGGATGCGCGCCAACGTGCACGCCCACGGCCGCCGCTGGTCCGGCGACGAGCTCTGCCGCCGCGCCGCCGGCCGGGGCCTGAACACCGACGATTTCCTGAACCACCTGCGCGCCAAGTTCGGCGTGCGCTAGGAGGCCCCGTGGCCGATCGCAAGAAGAACAACGACGCGGAGCAGGCCAGCCTGTTCGGAGGCGCGCCCCAGTCGGAGCCGCCCGCGGCCGACGAGCCCGCCAAGGCCCAGGCCGCGCCCAAGGCCAGGATCAAGGTGCAGGCGCCGGCCAAGCCGCGCGCCAAGGCCCACAAGCCCCTGGACGCGAGCGCGCTGCTGGGCCGCATCGACAAGGAGGCGGGGGGCATCCGCACCTCCATCCTCAAGGGCGCCAAGCCGTCCATGCAGTTCCCGGTGCGCTCCCTGCAGAACGTGAAGTACCAGCCCGACGTGGGCTTCTTCGAGCTGAAGGGCAAGAAGAAGGAGCGCACGCTCACGGTGAGCACGGTGAAGACCTTCGCCCAGACGCTCAAGATGATGTCGCTGAGCAAGGAGCTGGTGCGCACCGACGACATCGCCACCAAGCGAGAGGCGTACTACGTGAGCAAGAACTGGGCGGAGGCGCGCTTCAAGGAGCAGCCCGAGTCCGACGCGGTGATGGAGGACGTGGAGGCCTTCTTCGCCGTGAACCGCGAGCAGCTGGGCTTCGTGCCGGAGGAGAAGGGCGGCGACGTGGCCGGCCGCCTGGTGGTCATCGACCACGACCGCGACACGGGCGAGGAGCTGCGCATCGACTGCACCAAGTTCGGCAGCGGCGCCTACTCGGTGCCCATCAGCGTGGAGCAGCTCAGGTTCGAGACCGACGCCGAGTTCATCCTCTGCATCGAGACCGCCGGTATGTTCCAGCGCCTGGTGAAGCACAACTACTGGAAGCAGGCCAACTGCATCCTGGTCAGCCTGGGCGGCGTGCCCACGCGCGCCTGCCGCCGCTTCGTGCGCCGGCTCAGCGACGAGATGGCGATCCCGGTCTACGTGTTCGTGGACGGCGACCCGTACGGCTTCAGCAACATCTACCGCACGCTCAAGGTGGGCAGCGGCAACGCGGCGCACCTCAACGAGTACTTCTGCGTGCCCCAGGCGCGGTTCCTGGGCATCACGCCCCAGGACATCGTGGAGTACGACCTGCCCACGCATCCGCTCAAGGACGTGGACATCAAGCGCGCCAAGGACGCCCTGAAGAACGACCCCTTCATCCTGCACCACAAGCCGTGGCAGCTCGCGCTGCTGAAGATGATCAAGATGGGAGTCCGCGCGGAGCAGCAGGCGCTGGCCAAGCACGGGCTGAACTACGTGATCGACGAGTACCTGCCCCGCAAGCTCTCGGACGTGCGGGCGTTCCTGCCCTAGGAGGTCGGACATGATGAACGCGCAGACCCGTCTCGCCGCCGTCGCCCTGCTGGCCCTGCTCGCCGCCCTGACCGGCTGCGCCACCACCGGCGCCCACGGGGAGCAGAGCCTGATCCTGATCGGCACCGACACCGAGGTGCAGATGGGCATCCAGTCCGACGCCGGCATCCGCCAGGAGTACCCGGTGCTCCAGGACGCGGCCATCACGGCGTACGTGCAGGAGATCGGCCAGAAGGTGGCCGCCCACAGCGACCGCACCGACGTGGAGTACAGCTTCACGGTGCTGGACAGCGACGTGATCAACGCCTTCGCCGCGCCCGGCGGCTTCATCTACATCACCAGCGGCCTGCTGGCCCTGGCCGACGACGAGGCCGAGGTGGCCTGCGTGCTCAGCCACGAGGTGGGCCACGTGGTGGGCCGCCACTCCGTGCGCTCCATGCAGCAGGCCATGGGCGTGCAGATGGCGGCGGCGCTGGTGCTGGGCGATCAATCCGCCTGGAACCAGGTGGCCGGCCTGGGCGCGGGCCTGTTCAGCATGAAGAACAGCCGCGACCACGAGTTCGCCGCCGACGAGTTCGGCGTGAAGTACGCCGTGGCCGCCGGCTACGACCCCGAGGGCATGGTGCGCTTCTTCCAGAAGCTGGTGGACACCTACGGCGCCGGCGCCGAGGGCGTGGCCGGCTGGATGAGCACCCACCCCAACACCAACGAGCGCATCGCCGAGGCGCAGCAGGAGATGACCCGCTACGACCTGTCCGGCCACCCCCGCAACCGTTTCGCCGACCGTTACCTGAGCCGGACCGCGTCGCTGCGGCCCGCGAGCTGATCGGAGCCCGTTCCATGCGCAGCATCCTCGTCGTGTCCCGCACGCACCTGTTCCCCGGCCTCAGCCCCC
>ERZ795053.1601-NODE-1601-length-28639-cov-11.993003_pt1 | contig 28639 bp, 19 predicted proteins | sample MGYA00375137_ERZ795053 | MGnify/ENA primary metagenome ERZ795053 (study PRJEB30182, sample SAMN05720284) | activated sludge metagenome | isolation source: Anaerobic digester | place: Hong Kong | collected 2014-12-17 ...
TGCCCGCAGCGAAGCGCAGGGACACGGCAAGTGGGGTCGCCTTTCTTTGGTTTCTTTCTTTGGCGACTCAAAGAAAGAAACTGCGCCGCCGGGCGCACATCCCGGCCTGCAACGATCCCGAAAGACGCAAGGGCTGGAAATCAAACAAGCGTCGAACAGGGCTTCGACAAGCTCAGCCCGAACGGCCGGTGTCGCTCAAGCCGGGCAGGACATTCAGGGCCGAATCAGCCCCCAGCCCAGGCGTGGCGGCCGCAGCCAGCTATGACTTCAATAGCTCCACCCGCACCGCGCAGTACTTGAACTCCGGGATCTTCCCGAACGGGTCCAGCGCCGCGTTGGTCAGCAGGTTGGCCGCCGCCTCGCGGTAGGCGAAGGGGATGAACACGCTGCCGGGCGGCGTGCCGTCGTCACGGCGCACGGCCAGCACCACCTCGCCACGGCGCGAGCGCACGCGCGCCAGGCCGCCGGGCGCGAGGCCCAGGCGCGCCAGGTCGTCGCCGTGCAGGCTCACGGTGGGCGCGGGCTCCAGCGCATCCAGCACCGTGGCGCGGCGTGTCATGGCGCCGGTGTGCCAGTGCTCGAGTTGGCGGCCGGTGATGAGCACCATGGGGTACTCGGCATCCGGCCGCTCGTCGGCGGGGATGATGTCGGCCGGCACCAGCTGCACCTTGCCGTTGGGCGTGGGCACGTCGTGCGTGAAGACGATGGGCTGGCCAGGGTCGTCGTCCGTGAGGCAGGGGTAGGTCACGCTGGATTCGCGCTGCAGCCGCTCCCAGGTGATGCCGGCGATGGCGCCGTGCATGGCGCGCCGCATCTCGTCGTACACCGCCGCCACGCCGTGGTAATTTTCAGAAGAAACAGGGCTCTGGCCCTTGTCTGACGGGCGCAGGCAGCTCTCGTTTTCATAGCTCCACGGCAGGCCCATGCGGCGTGCCATCTGCTGGATGATCCACAGGTCGGCGCGCGCGTCGCCCGGCGGCTGCAGCGCCTGCTGGCCGATCTGGACCATGCGGTCGGTGTTGCTGACGGTGCCGGTTTTCTCGGGCCAGGCGCTGGCGGGCAGCACCACGTCGGCCAGCCAGGCGGTTTCGGTGAGGAAGATGTCCTGCACCACCAGGTGCTGCAGGCTGGCCAGGGCGTGGCGGGCGTGGTGCAGGTCCGGGTCGCTCATGGCCGGGTTCTCGCCCATGACGTACATGCCGCGCACCTTGTGCGGGTCGGTCTCCGGCGCCAGCGCCTTGTGCATGATCTCGACCACGGTGTAGCCGGGCTGGGCGTCCAGCGGCTGGCCCCAGAAATCCTCGAACCAGGCCTGCGCGGCCGGGTCGGCCACGCGCTGGTAGTTGGGGTACATCATGGGGATCAGGCCGGCGTCGCTGGCGCCCTGCACGTTGTTCTGGCCGCGCAGCGGGTGCAGGCCGGTGCCGGGGCGGCCGATCTGGCCGGTGCAGGTGGCCAGCGCGATCAGGCAGCGCACGTTGTCGGTGCCGTGCACGTGCTGGCTCACGCCCATGCCCCACAGGATGATGGACGACCCGGCCATGGCGTAGGCGCGCGCCACCTCGCGGATGGTCTCCGCCGGGATGCCGCAGACCGGTGCCATGGCCTCGGGGCTGTAGCCCTGCACGTTGGCCACCAGGGCGGCGTAGTGGTCGGCCCGCTCGCGCAGGAAGTCGGCATCCACCAGGCCTTCGGTGACGATCACGTGCAGCATGGCGTTGAGCAGGGCCACGTCGGCATCGGGCTTGAACTGCAGCACGCGCCAGGCGTGGCGGGCGATGTCGGTCACGCGCGGGTCGGCCAGCACGATCTTGGCGCCGCGCTGGGCGGCGTTCTTCATCCAGGTGGCGGCCACCGGGTGGTTGGCGGTGGGGTTGGAGCCGATGATGAGGATCAGCTCGGCGTGCTCGACGTCCTTCACCGGGTTGCTGACGGCGCCGGAACCCACGCCTTCCAGCAGCGCGGCCACGCTGCTGGCGTGGCACAGGCGCGTGCAGTGGTCGACGTTGTTGCTGCCGAAGCCGGTGCGCACCAGCTTCTGGAACAGGTAGGCCTCTTCGTTGCTGCCCTTGGCGCTACCGAAGCCGGCCAGCGCCCTGGCGCCGTGCTGCTGCTTCAGCGCCACCAGCTGGCCGGCGGCCAGATCCAGCGCCTCTTCCCAGCTGGCTTCGCGGAACACCTCGCGCCAGTCGGGCGGCTGCTCGCAGTGCGCCGGGTCCTTGGCGACGCCGGGCTTGCGGATCAGCGGCACGGTGAGCCGGTCGGGGCTGGCCACGTAGTCGAAGCCGAAGCGGCCCTTGACGCACAGGCGCTTCTCGTTGGCCGGGCCGTCGCGCCCGCTCACGCTGACGATGCGCCCGTCCTTCACGTTGTAGCTGATCTGGCAGCCCACGCCGCAGAAAGGGCAGACGGAATCGACCTGCCGGTCGACGCGCTGCGGGCCGAGCTGCGTCTTGGGCATGAGCGCGCCGGTGGGGCAGGCCTGCACGCATTCGCCGCAGGCCACGCAGCTGCTGGCGCCCATGGGGTCTTCCAGATCGAACACGATGCGCGCGTGGCTGCCGCGGCCGGCGTAGCCGATCACGTCGTTCACCTGCGCCTCGCGGCAGGCGCGCACGCAGCGCGTGCACTGGATGCAGGCGCTCAGGTTGACGGCCATGGCGGGGTGGCTGACATCCGGCGCGGGCTCGTCGCGCCGCAGCGCCTGCAGCGCCGGGCGCACCTGCACGCCGGCCTGCGCGGCCCACTGGCTCAGCTCGCCGTGCGGGGCGGCGGCATCGTCGTCCAGCCACTTGTAACCTTCGGTGGGCAGATCGGCCAGCAGCAGCTCCAGCACCATCTGCTGCGACTTGCGGGCGCGTTCGCTGCCGGCCTTGACCTTCATGCCGGGCTGCACGGCGCGGCAGCAGCTGGGGGCCAGCGTGCGCTCGCCCTCGATCTCCACCACGCAGGCGCGGCAGTTGCCGTCGGCGCGCAGGCCGTCGGTGTAGCAAAGGCGCGGGATCGGCACGCCCAGGCGATCGGCGGCCTGGAGGATGGTTTCGCCGGCGCGGGCCTGCGCCGGCCGGCCGTCGAGCTCGAAATCCACCACCGGCGGCGCCAGGTGGGCGGGCTTGGCGGGTGCGTTCATGGCTGGCCTCCGACTTCCTCGGGGAAGTACTGCTGCACGCAGCGGATCGGGTTGGGCGCGGCCTGGCCCAGCCCGCAGATGCTGGCATCCTGCATCACGGTGGCCAGGTCTTCCAGCGTGGCGTGGTCCCACTGCCCGGCCTCCATCAGCTGCGCGGCCTTGGCGGTGCCGACGCGGCAGGGCGTGCACTGGCCGCAGCTCTCGTCGGCGAAGAAGCGCATCATGTTCAGCGCCGCGTCGCGCGCGCGGTCGGCCTGGCTGAGCAAGATCACCGCCGCGCTGCCGATGAAGCAGCCGTGCGGCTGCAGGGTGTCGAAATCCAGCGGCAGATCGGCCAGGCGCGCCGGCAGGATGCCGCCGCTGGCACCGCCGGGCAGGTAGGCATAGAGCGTGTGCCCTTCGGCCATGCCGCCGCAATATTCATCCACCAGCTCGCGCAGCGTGATGCCGGCCGGCGCCAGCTTGACGCCCGGCTCGCGCACGCGGCCGCTGACGCTGAAGCTGCGCAGCCCCTGGCGCCCGTGGCGGCCCTGGCCGGCGAACCATTCCGGCCCGCGCTCCAGGATGTCGCGCACCCAGTACAGCGTCTCGAAGTTCTGCTCCAGCGTGGGCCGGCCGAACAGGCCCTGCTCGGCGATGTAGGGCGGGCGCAGGCGGGGCTCGCCGCGCCTGCCCTCGATGCTCTCGATCATCGCGCTCTCTTCGCCGCAGATGTAGGCGCCGGCGCCGCGCCGCAGGTGGATCACCGGCAGCGGCACGCCGGGCGGCGGCTCGGCCATCAGATCGGCGATGGCCTGGGTGAGGATGGCGCGGCACTCGGGGTATTCGTCGCGCAGGTAGATGTAGACGGTATCAATGCCCACCACCTGCGCCGCGACCAGCGCGCCCTCCAGAAAGCGGTGCGGGTCGCGCTCCAGGTAGTGCCGGTCCTTGAAGGTGCCGGGCTCGCCTTCGTCGATATTGACGGCAAGGAACCTTGGTCCGTCGAATCCGCGCACGATGCGCCACTTGCGTCCGGCAGGGAAGCCCGCGCCGCCCAGGCCGCGCAGGCCGGCATGTTCCAGCGCGGTGATCACGCCCTCGGCATCGCGCTCGCCCAGCGCCAGGGCGCGCGGCAGCGCGTAGCCGCCGGCCGTCAGGTAGGCCTGGTACGCTATGACTTCAGGAGCTGCCTGCGCCCGCTGGGTGCGGGCCAGCGCCTCGTTCGATGCTGAAACCACGCGTTCCGCCGTGGCCTGGCCGAGCGCGTGCTGGCCCACCAGTGCGGCCGGCGCCTGCTCGCAGCGGCCAATGCAGGGCGCGGGCAGCACCTGCACACCGCTGCCCAGCAGCGCGGGCAGGCGCTCCAGGTGCTCCAGCAGCGCCTCGCCGCCGGCGAGCTGGCAGCTCAGGCTCTGGCACACGCGCACCGTCAGGCGCGGCGCCACCGCGTCGTCGCGCAGGATCTCGAAGTGGTGGTAGAAGCTCGCCACCTCGAACACCTCGGCCATGCCCAGCCGCATCTCGGCCGCCAGCGCCACCAGGTGCCGCTCGAACAGGCCGTGGAAATGGTCGTTCAGGCGGTGCAGGTGTTCGATCAGCAGGTCGCGCGCATGCCCATCGGGCGGCGCGGCGCCGATCAGCGCCCGCACCTCGGCCAGCGCCGTGGCATCGGGCTGCCGGCCCTTGAGCTGCTGGCGCGGGCGGCGCGCATGAAGTTGGATGCTTGTTTCCGTCATGGCAAGCATTATTGTGCAGCTGGCGTCGGTGAACTTGCTGCGGGTTCCCGCGCTGACTGGACGCAGGACAAATCGCCGTTGGTTGGCCCCGGAGCTTCTGGGCGGGTCAGTTCGGGCGATGCGACCGCTCATGAACAGCTAAGTCGTCCCGCCTAACTTCTCCGTCGTGCAAATTCCCGCACGTTCACTGGAGAAACACCATGTATCGCTACACCAAACTTTCCCTGCTGGCCATCGCCATTGCTACGACTGGCGCTGTTGCCTACGCCGCCAAGGGTGGCATTGAAAACGACGCCCTGGCGATCACCAAGGCCAAGATCCCGCTCACCCAGGCCGTCACTGTTGCCGAGCAGCACGCCAATGGCAAGGCATCGCGCGCCGAGTACGAAAACTCGAAGCAAGGCTGGGTCTATGACGTGGAAGTTGTCAGCGGGGCCAAGGTCTTCGATGTCCGGGTCGATGCCGACAAGGGCACCGTCATCTCGTCTGCCGAGGACAAGGCGGATCACGATGACGACCACGACAAGCAAGACTGACCGCCTGCCAGTGTGGCCGGATTGCGCATGACGCCGTGATCCGGCCCGGAGACTTCATGGAACATCTCAACCAAACATTCTTCCTGTGGCTCAACGCGCCTGAACACCCGAACGCTCTGGTGGTGACGCTGGCCACCTTCTTTGCGGAATGGCTCATCTGGGCCGTCCCGATTCTGATCGGCATCAGCTGGCTGCGTGGCAACGAGAACACCCGCAAAACGCTGCTGATCGCTACCGCATCCGGCCTGCTTGGGCTGCTGACCAACCAAATCATCGGCCTGGCTTGGTCGCACCCCCGGCCTTTCATGATCCGGCTGGGGCATACGTTCATGTCCCATGTTGCCGATTCATCATTCCCAAGCGATCACTTGACGCTGTGGTGGGCAGTCGCCTTCAGTCTCACGCTTCAGAGAGACACACGACACGCCGGTATCGGGCTGACCTTGTTGGGAGTTCCTGTTGCCTGGGCACGCATCTATCTGGGAGTTCACTTTCCGCTCGACATGCTTGGGGCCGCTACGGTCGCGGCGCTCTCCTCCTGGCTGGCGTTTCGCGCGGCGCGCTGGTATCTGGAGCCCAGCTACCGGCTGACCTCCAGCATTCATCATCGAATTTTTGGCAGGTGGATCGCGCTGGGATGGGTGCGCAAGTAAGCCTATGTGAGAGCTAAGTCAATCCGATCAGACTGGCGGCGTACCTTTCACATCGGCAGGAGGAAACTATGAACCCATTGCCCGCCCCCCGAACGAGCCCCTGGCTCAACAAAGTCCCGGAAGTCGCGTTGTCGTTCTGGGTCATCAAGATCATGTCCACCACGGTGGGTGAAACCGGCGCCGATTTTCTGGCCGTCAATGCTGGCTGGGGCCAGAGTCTGACCCGGGCCGTTATGGGCACCCTGTTGCTGCTCGCGCTGTTCACGCAGTTGCGCACCCGCCGCTACACGCCCTGGATCTACTGGCTGACGGTGGTGCTGGTCAGCGTGGTCGGCACCCAGATCACCGACCTGCTGACCGATGGCTTGGGGGTCAGCCTGTACATCAGCACCACCGCTTTCGCCGCCACGCTTGCCGCCATCTTCGCCGTCTGGCACAGGGTGGAACACACCTTGTCGATCCACGACATCATCACGCCCAGGCGGGAGCTGTTCTACTGGTCCGCCATCCTGTGCACCTTTGCGCTGGGCACGGCCGCCGGCGATCTGGCGACCGAAGCTCTGGGTCTGGGCTTTGCCTGGGGCGCGGTCGCCTTTGGCGCACTGATTGGCGCAACCTACCTCGCTTGGCGCCTGGGCGGCAGCCCGGTGCTGACCTTCTGGATCGGCTACATCCTGACACGCCCTTTCGGTGCCGCGTTGGGCGACCTGCTCACGCAGGCCAAGGCCTATGGTGGCTTTGGCATGGGCGCTTTGTGGACCAGCGCCCTATTCCTCGCCGTCATCGTCGTCCTGGTTGGCGTGGCGCAGCTCGGCCTGAACACCGGCCGGCCCGCGCCAGCCGCCGACTAGGCGGCGTGTTCATGCAGTTTCCCTACCCGCTGTTCTAAGAAAAATCATGCCCACCCAGTACACATACGCCCACCCTGTCGCCACAGTCTCTGCTGCCCTGCTACTGAGCTTGGCGGTAGGCTGCACCAAGCCCGCCGGCCAAGGTGGCGCAAGCGCCGCACGGGCGCCATCTACCGACGCCTCCGCAAAGTCTCAGAGCACGGCCGCTTCCAAACTGGGCGATCTGAGCGCCTTTCGCGGCATCGCCGCCGACGTGAGCGCCTTGGTAGACAAAGGCGACCTGCCCGCCGCCAAGGTCCGCGCCAAGGACCTGGAGGTGGCCTGGGACTCGGCCGAGGCCGGCCTCAAACCGCGGGCTGCCGACAACTGGCACGTACTCGACAAGGCCATCGACAAGGCACTGGCCGCGCTGCGCGCCAGCGCGCCAAACCAGGCCGATGCCAAGGCCGCGATGGGCACCCTATTGAGAACCTTTGACGCCCTCGAGGGCAAAGGCTAATCGGACGCACTCCCATGAAAACACCTACCGAACAAGCTCTGGCCAAAGTCCCTGAAGTCACGCTGGGATTCTGGCTCATCAAGATTGCAGCCACCACGCTCGGCGAAACGGGCGGCGACGCCGTCTCGATGTCCATGCATCTGGGGTATCTGGTGGGCACCGGCATCTTCGCCGTGTGCTTCCTGGTGGCAGTGATGGCGCAGATCAAGGCCAAGGGCTTCCACCCTTTCCTGTACTGGACCACCATTGTCGCCACCACCACGGTCGGCACCACGTTGGCCGATTTCGCCGACCGCTCGCTCGGCATCGGGTACGCCGGTGGCTCAAGCCTCTTGCTGGCCTTGCTGCTCGGCTCGCTCTTCGCATGGCACCGCACGCTGGGCTCGGTGTCCGTGAGCACCGTCAGTTCGCCCCAGGCGGAAGTCTTTTATTGGGTGACGATCATGTTCTCTCAGACCCTGGGTACGGCGCTGGGCGACTGGACGGCCGACACCGCGGGCCTGGGTTACGCCAATGCGTCGCTGGTGTTCGGTGGGATGCTTGCCCTGGTCGTGGCGGCCTTTTTCTGGACCCGGGTATCCCGCACGCTGCTGTTCTGGGCTGCGTTCGTGCTGACCCGGCCTCTGGGAGCCGTGGTCGGAGATTTTCTGGACAAGCCGGTGACCGCAGGGGGCTTGGCCTTGAGCCGGTACTCAGCTTCAGCGGCGCTGCTGGCCTTCATGGTTGCAGCTATCCTGCTGACCCAGGCGATGGATCGCGTCCATCGAACTTTCAACCACGACTGAGCACAGAAGCGATGCGGGTTCTGCTGGCGGAAGACGATCCCATGATCGGGGAAGCCATTGAGGGCGCTCTGAAAGATGCTTCCTACGCAACCGACTGGGTAAAGCATGGGCAGACTGCGCTCACCGCGCTGGAAAGCCAGCACTACGATCTGGTGCTGCTCGATCTGGGCTTGCCAGGCAAGGACGGGCTGGAGGTGTTGGCCAGCGTGCGCGCCAGGAAGAACCCGGTGCCACTCGTCATCATCACGGCGCGCGACGGTCTGGACGATCGTCTGCGCGGCCTGGATGGTGGCGCAGACGACTACGTGCTCAAGCCCTTCGACATGGCGGAGCTGTTGGCCCGCATGCGAGCGGTATTGCGACGCAGGGGCGGCAGTGCCTCACCCGTTCTGAGCAACGGCGTGGTGTCGCTCGATCCGGCCACCAAAGAAGCCCATGTCCGAAACAGCGTGCCCGTGCGACTTTCAAATCGTGAGTTCGCCTTGCTGCAAGCCCTGCTGGTACGGCCCGGCGCCATCCTGTCGCGCAGCGAACTCGAAGACCGCATCTACGGCTGGGGCCAGGAGGTCGAGAGCAACGCCGTCGAATTTCTGATTCATGCGCTGCGCCGAAAGCTGGGCAGCGAGACCATCAAGAACGTCAGGGGTGTCGGATGGATGGTTTCAAAAAGCTCCTGAACGCGTCGCTTCAGTTCAAACTGTCCGTCACGCTGTCGCTGGCCATTCTTGTCGCCGCGATAGTGGCGGGTGCATTTTCCTTTCTGTCGGCCTTCGACGAGGCGCACGAACTGCAGGATGATGTGTTGCGCCAGGTGGCTCAACTGGTGGATCGGCAGCAGCTGCCATCCTCTTCCCGCCCTGCGGAAGCCGGCCCCTCTGCGATCACCAACGACCGCGACGAGGAGTCGCACGTGATCGTCCAGCATCTGGGCATCCCAAGTACACCCTCGGTCGCCGTGGATCAGGGCGGGCCACTCCCCTTGCCGCCGACACTGGCCGACGGCCTGCAAACCCTGAACATCGGCGGTGAACAGTTTCGTGTGCTGGTCAGAACCGTCGCTGACGGTGAGCGCTTCGCAGTAGCCCAGGAGGCAGCTTTCCGGGATGAAATCGCCCGCGACAGCGCCCTCCGAACCGTCACGCCTTTGCTGGTTCTCGTGCCGATCCTGCTGTTGATCGTCGCCCACCTGGTGCGCACGATGTTCCGGCCCATCGCCACCCTCTCGCAGGAGATCGACCAGCGCTCCGAACAGGATCTGCACACCATTGAGTCGCACCACCTGCCTGCCGAGGTGCGGCCCTTTGCCGTGGCCATCAATCGACTGCTCACGCGCGTGGCCCGGGCCATGAACCAGCAACGCCGCTTTGTAGCTGACGCCGCGCACGAACTGCGCTCGCCCTTGACCGCACTGTCGCTGCAGGCCGAGCGCCTGGCAGAAACGGAGATGTCAGCTCCGGCCCGTGAACGGCTCGCCGCGCTGCGCCTCGGGATCGAGCGGGGCAGAAACCTGCTCGATCAACTCCTGGCGATGGCCAGGGCGCAGTCTGCAACCGAGCCGCCCAAAGCTCCCGCGTCAGTGCAAGGCGTCTACCGCCGGGTTCTTGAAGACCTCATGCCCCTGGCAGAAGCCAAGCACATCGACATCGGCGTCGAAGGAGCGCAAGACGTCCAGCTCTGGATCAGCGAACTAGACCTGATCGCCGTAGTCAAAAATCTGGTGGAGAACGCCGTTCGCTACACACCGGAGGGTGGGCGTGTGGATCTTGCCATCCATGTGACGGACTGCAGTACGGAGTTGCACGTTCTGGACACCGGCCCGGGCATCCCGCTGACCGAACGGGACCGGATCTTCGACCCGTTCTACCGTACGCTGGGCAGTGACCAACCGGGCTCGGGCCTGGGGCTCTCGATCGTGCAGACGATCGCGGCGCGCGTCGGCGCCGAGATCGTTCTGGATGTTGCCGACAGGAAGCATCAAACCGGCCTGGACATCGCCGTCTGCTTTCCTCATTGCCCACCAAACGCCGCCGGCAAGCCGCTTGCGCAAGGGCCCGCGCGGTAGAAAGATGTCGCTTTCGAACAGCAGGAAGAGTTCGGCGACGGTCCTGCGCTCAAGCACCGCGAGCCTCACGTTCTGCAAAATCCGGCCCCCGTTGCCAGACCGATGTAGCTCATGCCACGGGGAACAGCCTACCGTCACCGCTCAACAATCCAGCCCGAACCATCTCACCGGAATGGATGTTCTGTACCGCGTCCCGGTAGCGCGCGACCTGTGCCATGAGCTCAGGATCACGCTCAGGGTGCGCAGCGCTCTTGTGGTCGAGCACCCACCAGGCCTCGGGGCCGTGCGCGCCGGCGCGGCGGCGCACCAGGCGGTCGATGCGCAGGCGCTGGCCTTCGTGCACCAGCTCCACTTCGTCGAAGGCGTCCAGCACCTCGCCCTCGTGCCAGGCCCAGGCGGCTTCGCCGGCCAGGATGCGGCCGGCCGCCTGCTGGGCCTGGGCGAGTTGCGCAGCGTCGAGCGCGAAGCGGCGCGCGGCGGCGGCGCGCTGCCCATCGCTCCAGCCGGGCGCGGGCGCGCCGGCCGGGCGCAGGCCCGCGCGCTCGATCAGCCAGTGCATGGCCTGGCCGATGCGGGACACCTCGCTGTCCTGCGGCGGTGCTGGCGACGCCGGCCCGGCAACTCCTGAAACCATAGCTGGCTGCGCCTGCTCCGTGCGGGCTGCGGCCCAGTTTGGCACTTCAAGCAGCTGCGCGGGCGGTGCCTCGCCTTCCGCGTGCGCGGCGCTGGCGGGGGGCGCCTCCACCGGCCGCGCCAGCGCCTGCAGGCGGTCCCACCAGGTGGGCACGGCGCTCTGCCGGGCGGGCGTGATGGACGAGAGCACCAGCGTACGCCGCGCCCGCGTGAGGGCGACGTAGAGCGCGTTCAGCTCCTCGCGGGCGCGCTCGGCCAGCTCGGCCTCCATCAGCGGCTGGGCGCTGGGCGGGGGACGCGATTCGTGCGTCAGGAAGACGAACTGCCGGGGCACGCGCGCCTCGCCCGGCCAGTCGATCAGCGCGCCCATGGTGTCTTTGCGGCCCGGGCCGGCCTGGGTGTCGAGCAGCAGCACGACGTCGGCCTCCAGCCCCTTGGCGCCGTGCACGGTGAGCAGGCGCACGGCCTGGGCGCCGGCCTCCAGCGGCGGCGTGCGGATGGCCTGCGCGGTGCGCGAGCGGAAGGCGCGCACCAGCGCGTAGGCCGTGAGGTAGCGGCCGCCCTGCAGGTCCAGCGCGGCGCCCAGCAGCGCCTGCAGCTGGGCCAGCGTGCGGGCGCGCTCCGGCGCGGGCGTGGCGGCGGCGTAGCGCGCCGGCAGGTCGGCATGGCGGACGATGGCCTGCAGCGCGTCGTGCGGCGGCAGCGTGGCCAGCCAATGGCGGTACTGCATCAGATCGGCCGCTCGCCCTTGCCAGACGGTTGCAAGCAGCTCTTGTTGTTGTAGCAGATCGAGCCACGGTCGGCCCGGTTGCGCGCGCGCCAGCAAGGCCAGTTCCACCAGTTCGGCATCGCTGGCGCCGACGATGGGCGAGCGCAGCGCGCGCGCCAGCGACAGGTCGTGCGCCGGCGAAACCAGCGCGTCGACCAGCGCGATGACATCCTGCACCACCGGGGCGTCGGGCAGCGCGGCTTTTTCGGGCATCTCGGTCGCCACGCCCAGGGCGCGCAGCGCGTCCTGCATCGCCGCCAGCGGCTCATTCCTGCGCGCCATCACCAGGATTTCGCCGGGCGATACACCGGCTTCGATCTGCGCCTGCACCCAGCGCGCGGCCTGGGCGACTTCCTGCGCGCGCAGGGTTTCCTCGGCCTCGACGCGCGGCATGGTCAGCGTGTCGCGCCAGGCCAGCGGGTCGGCTTCTTCGCCCTCGCGCTCGGCACGCTGGATGGGCGGCAGCGCCAGCAGCGCACCCCGCGGGTCGGGAGACGCTGTGGTGTGGGCGCGGAAGCCCTCGTAGGCGCCGTCGGCCTGCGCGGCCAGCAGGGTGGCGTTGACCACCTCGATCACGCCGGGCGCGTTGCGGCGCGTGTGGTCGCAGGCCAGGCGCTCGCCTTCCAGCGCCTGCTGCACGAAGGCCTGGGCGGCGCGGAACACCTGCGGTTCGGCGCGGCGGAAGCGGTAGATGCTCTGCTTGGGATCGCCGACGATGAAGACCGAGATCGCCCCGCCGCCGCCCGCGCCGGCGTAGCCCGACAGCCAGTCGCGCAGCGCCTGCCACTGCACCGGGCTGGTGTCCTGGAACTCGTCGATCAGCAGGTGGCGCACGCGTGCGTCCAGCCGCTGCTGCACCCAGCCGGCGAGCACCTCGTCGGTCAGCAGCAGCTGGGCGGCGCGCTCCAGATCACCCATGTCGACCCAGCCGCGCGCGCGCTTGACCTCGGCAAACACGCCGAGCAGGCAGCGCGCCAGCCGCGCCAGCCGTTGCTGGTGCTGCCAGGCCTGGTGCTGCTGGCCGGCGGCCAGGATGCGCAGCAGCGCGTCCTGCGCGGCGCGCAGCGTGGCGTCGGAGCCCAGCTTGCCGAACTTGCGCGGCTCGCCGGCCTGGGTGAGCAGCGCGGCAGTGACCTGGTCCGGCGCGCGGGCGGCGAGCGCCTCGCGCAGTTCCACGCCCTTGGCGGCAAAGGTGGGCGCGCTGGCCTGGGCGAGCACGGCGGCGGCCTCGGCCAGCAGGTCGGCGGTGGGCGCGTGGTCGAACAGCGCGTCGGCCGGGTCGTCGAACGCCGCCAGTTCCGCGAACAGCTCGCCGTGGCGCGGCACCGAGGCCTCCACCACGCCGGCTTCGTCGGCCAGCGTGAACTCGGCGCGCTTCTGCAGCGCCGACTGCAGCGCCTTCTCCGTGGAAAAGCGCCCGTGCGCGGCGACCAGGGCGGTGTAGTCGGCCTGCAGCTCGGCGCTCTGCGCCACGGCGGCCAGGAAGGGGCGCCAGGCCTCGGCCAGCGCGCTGCCGTCGTCCATCAGCAGCTCGTAGCTGGGCGGCAGGCCGAGCTGGCGCAGCAGCTCCAGCGGCGCCTGCTTGAGCAGCGCGCCGAACCAGCTGTGGAAGGTGCGCACCTGCACCGGCCGCCCCGACGCCAGCATGGCCTCCCACGCGCCGCGCAGCGGCTCGCGCAGCGCGGGCACCCGATCCGGCGGCACGCCAAACGCCAGCAGGTCCTGGTCCAGCCTGGCGTCGCTGGCCAGCGCCAGGCTTTGCAGTTGCTCGTCGAGCCGGCGGCGCATCTCGCCGGCGGCCTTGCGGGTGAAGGTGATGGCCAGGATCTCGTGCGGCGCGGCCTGGTGGCCATCCGGTCCCGGCTCGATCAGCGCCCGCACGATGCGCGAGATCAGCATCCAGGTCTTGCCGGCGCCCGCGCAGGCTTCCACCGCCACGCTGCGGCGCGGGTCGCAGGCGATGGCGTAGAAGGCCGCGGCGTCAACCGGCTGGCCGTTGTGTTCGTAGGCGGGCTGGTTCATGGGCGGCCGGCTGCTCCAGCCTGGTTTTTCATGACAAATCGGCCTCCAGCCCTTGTGTGACGGGCGCAGGCAGCTATGTTATTCATAGTATTCAAGACCGCGCCTTCCGCACCACGCGTCGCCGGGTCGAGCCCTCCGCGCGTCGCTTCGACAAGCCTGCCCTGAGCCTGTCGAAGGGCTCGGCGTGAACGGCCCGACATGCTGGAAGGCGGGGTTGTCATCAGTTGGCGTGTCATGGGCTCCAGAAATCCCTTCGGCACAGCCCGCGCGCCTCACACCATGTGCAGGCCTGGCCCTCGCCCAGCGCGGGCAGCGGCGCGCCGGCGGCGATCTGGGCCATGTCGTCGAGGATGCCGTGCACCAGTTCGTCGCGCAGCACCACCACGTGTTCCTGCGCGAGGGCCTTGGCGGGCTCGCGCTCGCCGAGGTTGAGGTAGGCGGCGGCCAGCGTGTCGTCTTCCAGCAGCGCGGCATAGAAAGGCAGCTGGGTGTCCTCGGTGCCGACCTTGATGCGCTGCTTCGTCCGCTCCTGCCGCTCGGTCTTGTAGTCGAGCACCAGCGCGCGGCCGTCGGCCAGGCGGTCGATGCGGTCCAGGCGGCCGCGCAGCGTGACCGGGCCCAGGCGCACCTGGCGGTCGACTTCGCCGTCTTCGAAGCGCGCGCCGGCGGCCTCGTGCCCGGCCAGCCACTTCAGGTAGCCGTCGCGCAGCTCGGGCCACAGCGCCTGGAAGGGCAGGAACTCGTCGGCGGGCAGGGCCAGCTCGCGCGCGGCCTGGTCGGCGCAGGCGTCTAGGCGCTCGCGCCGGGCGCCTTCGTCGGCCTCGGGCGATTCGGCCAGCCCGGTATGGAACAGCTGCAGCGTGCGGTGCAGCCAGGTGCCAAAGTCGCGCTTGTCCACGTCGACGTCGATCTCGGGCGATTCCTGCAGGCGCAGCTGCTGCAGTGCGAAGAAGCGGTATGGGCAGACACGCAGCGCCTCGTAGCCGCTGGCCGAGAGCTGCGCGACGGTGAGCGCACGGCCATCGGGCGCCGGGCGCGGCGTGGGCGCGGCCGGCACGGCGCGCGGCACGCGCGGGTCGGGCGCCAGCGGCGGCAGGCGGCGTTCCTCCTCTTTCTCGCCGGGCAGGGGCACCAGGAAGCGCCCCCTTCGCTCGCGCTCCAGCCAGTGCAGCTGGAGCATGGGGCTGGGCTGCTGGTCCTCGCCGCCGTCCCGGGCGCGCCACAGCACGTCGATGCGCGGCGCGTGCAGCGCCTGCGCCAGCGCCGCGCCCTGGGCGTGGCCCAGCTCCTCGCGCGTGGGCAGGCCGAGCCGCGCGCGCTGGGCGTTGGAGAACGGGCCCGGCGGCTCGGGCGCGGCGGGCAGGCGGTCGGCATCGGCGCCCGGCAGCACCACGGCCGGAAACGGCCGCGCCAGCAGCTGTTGCAGCGGGGCAATGACCACCTGCGGCGTGGGGGGGTGCGGCGGCACGAAGCTGGCGGCTTCCAGCACCTCGTCCACCCAGGTGGTGAATTCGGGCAGGCGCAAGGGGCGCGCCGCGGCCGCGGGCGCTTCCAGTTCGATAGCTGCCGGCGCCAGCAGATCCAGGGCCTGCAGCACTTTTTGACCTGCCAGATCCGCCTGAAGACCCTCCCACAGACCGCTGGCGCGCAGCAACCCGGCCAGCGCCTCCAGCCAGGCGGTGACGGGACGCGGCGCCTGCAGCACGGCGCGTTCGGCGTCGATGGCGGCCACCAGTGCGGCCAGGCGCGCGGCGGCCTCATCGTCAGCCGTCATGGCGGGCAGGCGTTGCGCGTCGGACCAGCGGCGCAGACCGTGGCGGCGCAGGCTGCGCTCGAGCAGCGCCACATCGGCAGCGGGCCAGGCCACGGCGCCGGGGCATTGCTTGAGCCAGTCGAGCACGGCGTCGCTGCCGGCTTCGCGCGCGCAGGCGCGCACCGCCGCCATCAGCTGCGCGGCAGCGTGGGTGGTGGAGAGCTTCCAGCCGGTTTCGTCGCGCACCGCCACATCCGGGCCCAGCAGCGCGCGGATGCGGCGCGTGAGCAGCCGGTCGCCGGCCACCAGGGCCACCGGCGCACGCCCGGCCTCGATGTGGCGCAGCACGCAGGCGGCGGCGCGGCCGGCTTCGTCGTCACCGCCCTCGGCCCGGTGCCAGAGCACCTCGCCGGGCGCCGTGCCCACGCGCAGATCGATGGCCAGCGCCTTCTCGGGACCGAAATGCTCCAGCAAATGGCCGGCCAGCGGCTCGGGCTGCAGGCCCTGGAGCAGCACCAGGGCGTCGGTGCCCTGGCGCACACGGTCGGCAAACAGCACGTCGGTGGCGTAGTCGCTGTGCGCGGCCCAGGCGATGGCGATGCGCGCCACCGCGGCCTCCAGCGCCAGCCAGCCCTGCGCCTCGGTGGGCAGCGCGCGGCGCGCCAGGTCGCCCCAGTCGGCCCGCAACGCCTGCGGCACGCTGGCCGCCACCGCCGCCAGCTGCGTGGCGCCGTCGACCAGCGGGCCGGCCAGCAGCGCGTGCTGGGCGCCCAGGCCGGCGCCTTCGAGCAGCGAGCGGGCGGTGAGCAGGTCGCGCCCGCGCTCCAGCGCCAGGTCGCTCGGCCCCGGCGTGAAGCTGCCCACCTGGCTGGCCCAGTTGCGCGTGGTCTCGAAGCGCGGTGCGAAGCCACTGGGATACAGGCGCGCCCACTGCGCGGCGGCCTCGGCCATCAGCTGGGCAAAGGGCACCAGCACGACGGTGCGGGCGGGGTGCGCGCCGCAGTGCGCCATGTGCGCCGCCACGCGGGCCAGCACCTCGCGCCAGGCGTGGCTGGCGGGATGATCGGCCTGCGGCGCGGTTTCGGCCCTGGAATCTGCTATCGCCGCCATAGCAAACCGCGATCGCCCGGGAGCCGGTGCGGGGATGGTGTTTCTGTCACAATGACCCCAACTTTAGCCGTGCCGGCGCGCGTACGGCGGCATGGCTCCCAACCCCCCATTTCCAGAACCGTTTCCAAGGAGTGATTCGTCATGGCCAGTGACCTGATCAAGCATGTGAGCGACACCTCGTTCGACACCGATGTCCTCAAGTCCGACAAGCCCGTGCTGGTGGACTTCTGGGCCGAATGGTGCGGTCCCTGCAAGGCCATCGCCCCCACGCTGGACGAGCTGGCCGGCACCTACGACGGCAAGCTGCAGATCGCCAAGGTGAACGTGGACGAGAACCGCGAGATCCCGGCCAAGTTCGGCATCCGCGGCATCCCGACGCTGATGGTGTTCAAGGGCGGCCAGCTGGCGGCCACCAAGGTCGGCGCGCTGAGCAAGGCGCAGCTGGCGCAGTTCATCGACCAGAACCTCTGATGGCCCCCAGGCGCTGACGCGCCTTCGCACCCGGTGGCCGCCAACAGCAGCGCCTCGGGTGCCCTGGCTGAAAGCCGGTTGAAAGCACGCCGGTTTTTCCTGCCATAATCCCGCTTCAAGGCAGGCGCCTTCTGTTGCAGCGCCAGCCCGGCTCCACGGTCAACCCGGGGGCCGCGAGAACCGGCCGATCAGGCCCCTTCTCCAAGACTTCCCCTCCCAAGATTCCCGTCACACCCCTCGCGGTCCGCTTGCGGGCTGCTTCATCGCAAGAACCATCCGTCCCATGCACCTGAACGAACTCAAGGCGCTGCACGTTTCCGAAGTGCTCAAGCAGGCCGAAGCGCTGGAAATCGAGAACACCGGCCGCATGCGCAAGCAGGAGCTGATGTTCGCCATCATCAAGAAGCGGGCCAAGGCCGGCGAGCAGGTGTTCGCCGACGGCGTGCTGGAAATCCTGCCCGACGGCTTCGGCTTCCTGCGCAGCCCGGACACCAGCTACACCGCCAGCACCGACGACATCTACATCAGCCCCAGCCAGGTGCGCCGCTTCAACCTGCACACCGGCGACATGATCGAGGGCGAGGTGCGCATCCCCAAGGACGGCGAGCGCTACTTCGCGCTGAACAAGCTGGAGAAGGTTAACAACGGCGCGCCCGAGGCGAACAAGCACAAGGTGATGTTCGAGAACCTCACCCCGCTGTTCCCCAAGGAGCAGATGAAGCTCGAGCGCGAGAACTTTAAGGGCGACGAGAACATCACCGGCCGCGTGATCGACGTCATCGCGCCCATCGGCAAGGGCCAGCGCGCGCTGATCGTGGCGCCGCCCAAGAGCGGCAAGACGGTGATGATGCAGACCATCGCCCACGCCATCAGCGCCAACTACCCCGACAGCCACATGATGGTGCTGCTGGTCGATGAGCGGCCGGAAGAAGTGACGGACATGCAGCGCTCGGTCAAGGCCGAGGTGATCGCCTCCACCTTCGACGAGCCGGCCTCGCGCCACGTGCATGTGGCCGAGATGGTGATCGAGCGCGCCAAGCGCCTGGTCGAGCTCAAGCAGGACGTGGTGATCCTGCTGGATTCCATCACCCGCCTGGCGCGCGCCTACAACAACGTGGTGCCCAGCTCCGGCAAGGTGCTCACCGGCGGCGTCGACGCCAACGCCCTGCACCGCCCCAAGCGCTTCCTGGGCGCGGCCCGCAACGTCGAGGAAGGCGGCAGCCTGACCATCATCGCCACCGCGCTGATCGACACCGGCAGCCGCATGGACGAGGTGATCTTCGAGGAGTTCAAGGGCACCGGCAACTGCGAACTGCACCTGGACCGCCGCCTGTACGAGAAGCGCGTGTTCCCCTCGATCCAGCTCAACCGCTCCGGCACCCGCCGCGAGGAACTGCTGCTGGCGCCCGAGGTGCTGCAGAAGACCCGCATCCTGCGCCAGTTCATGTACAACATGGACGAGATCGAGGCGATGGAGATGGTCATCAAGAGCATGAAGGCCACCAAGACCAACGTCGAGTTCTTCGACATGATGCGCCGCGGCGGCTGAGCCCGCGCGCCAGCAATTTACAAGCCATTCAGGCCTCCAGGCCTTTCATGGCGGGCGCAGACAGCTACATTTTCAGTAGCAATTGAGCCATGGCAGGCTGGTCACGCCTGCCCTCGCATTCACCCTTTGCCGCCCGCCGGCCCCTGGCGGCGCGCGCGCATCTCCTCGCCCGCAGCAGCCAGCGCGTCGCCCTGCAGCAGACGCTGCGCCGCCGGGTACACCACCGATTCCTCCAGCGCGATGTGGCCGGCGTAGAGCGCGTCGAAGGCCGCGATCCGCGCGCGTTCATCAGCCGTGGGCGGCACCGGACTGTCGCCCTGCCAGCGCTGCAGCATCTGCCGCAGCGGCTGCCACTCGGCGTGCATGCGGTCGTGCTCGAGCTGCAGGCGCCGCACGGCCTCGTGCACCCCGGTGCCCACCGCGTCGCTGGCCAGCAGAAGCGGGAACACGTGGCGCTCCTCGTCCTCGTGGTGGTGCGGGCCGGCCAGGTCGAAATAGCGCTGCACGTCGGCGCAGGCGACGCGGCTCTGCGCGTCGTGGCCGTGGGTGTCGATGTGTTCCACGATGCGGCCCAGCAGCCCCAGGCTGCGCTGCACGCGCTCATGGCAGGCGGTGAGCATCTCGAACGGCTGGTCGAAGCCGGCGGCCGGGCTGCTGAAACCGGCGAATACGGGCTGTTTCATGGCGTTGGGGGCAGACATGCGGTTGGCGGCATCGGCTGACAGGCGCAGGCCTGAGCCAAGTCAATAATGGGACATTGGCCACGACCTTGCGGCCGGTGGGGTTGCACCCACCAATGCAAAGTAAGTGTGCCCCTGACGGTTTGACATGGCATTGATGTGGTTCGAAAAAAATGACACGCGCAGCACGCGCCGCTGGCTCGCCGCCGGCGGGCTGACCGCGGCATTGGCGCTGCCGGCGTGGGCCCAGCAGGCCGAAGCGCCTGCGGCACCGGCTTCCGCAACTTTGGCCGCGCAGCCGGAAGCGGCGGGCGCCAAGGGCCAGGCCGCCGAGGCGCCGCCCGCCTTCAGCATCGAGGTCAAGGCGCCGGACGGCGTGCGCGAGCTGGTCGAAAAATACAACGAGCTGCAGCGCTACCAGGCCGTGCCCGACCTGGAGAGCAGCGAGCTCGACCGCCTGCTGGTGGTGGGCGAGCGCGACGTGCGCAACCTGCTCGGCACGCAGGGCTTCTTCAGCCCCACCATCCATGTCACGCGCGCCGCGGGCGACGACGGCCGGCCCAGGGTGGTGATCGAGGTCGATCCGGGCGAGCCGACCGTGGTGAAGCAGGTCGAGATCGGCTTCGAGGGCGACATCCAGCAATCCACCGACGACGATGCCGCGCGCCAGCGCCGGCGCATTGTCAACCGCTGGGGCCTGCCCGAGGACAAGCCGTTCACCCAGGACGGCTGGAGCAGCGCCAAGACCGACGCGCTGCGCACCCTGCTCGCGCGCCGCTACCCGGCCGGCAAGATCAGCTACAGCCTGGCCGACATCGACGCGCCCGCCAACGCAGCGCGCCTGCACCTGCGCCTGGACTCCGGCCCGGTGTTCAAGCTGGGCGAGCTGCAGGTCAGCGGCGTGCAGCGCTACGACCCGGTGCTGGTGCCGCGGCTGTCGCGCCTCAAGCCCGGTCAGGTGTACGACCAGCAGAGCCTGAACGACGCGCAGGCGCGCCTCACGGCCAGCGGCTACTACGACTCGGCCTACATCTTCGTCGACCCGGAAAGCAAGACGCCCGAGGCCGTGCCGGTGCAGGTGCAGGTGAGCGAGGCCAAGCTGCAGAAGCTCACGCTGGGCGTGGGCTACTCCACCGACGGCGGGCCGCGCCTGTCGGCCGAGTACACGCACAACCGCGTGCCGGGCATCGGCTGGCGCGCCATCACCAAGCTGCAGCTGGAAAAGAAGGACTCCTACCTGCAGACCGACTGGCACGGCCTGCCGGCCGAGAACGGCTGGCGGCTGGGCACCTTCGCCAAGTTCCAGCGGCTGGACGACGGCGAGCTGGTCACCACCTCGCAACAGCTGCGCTACGGCCGCTCCAAGAGCGACGAGCGCTACGACCGCAACTACTACCTGCAGTTCGACCGCGCCGCCGTCAGCCACAAGGACGGCACGGCGATCTCCGACGCCCGCGCCGGCGACGGCACGGCGATCTCGGTCAACTACGCCTGGACCGGCCGCTACTTCAACAACCTGCAGTACCCCACGCGCGGCTACGGCCTGGGCGCGGAGCTCGGCGCGGGCTACACGCTGGAAGGCGTGCGCAAACCCTTCGTGCGGGCGACGGCGCGCTGGCTTCAGTACGTGCCACTGGGCCGCGGTGCCGGCGGAAGCCGCCTGGCGTTGCGCGCCGAGGGCGGCGCCGTCGTCACCAACGAGGCCGCGCGCGTGCCGGGCAACCTGCTGTTCCGCACCGGCGGCAACACCACGGTGCGCGGCTACGCCTACCGATCCATCGGCATCGACTACGACGACGGCACGGTGGTCGGCCCCGGCCGCTACATGGCGGTGGGCAGCATCGAATGGCAGCGGCCGATCATGATCGACGGCGAGCGCAGCATCTTCGAGCACATCGTGTTTCTCGACGCGGGCGACGTGGCGCAGAAGGCCGTGAACCTGCGCCCGCGCTTCGGCGTGGGCACCGGCGTGCGCGTGCGCACCCCCGTGGGCCCGCTGGAGCTGGACCTGGCCTACGGCCTGAAGTCGCGCCAGTTCCGACTGCACCTCAACGTGGGCTTCGTGTGGTGAGGGCGCACGGGTGACGGACGAGCAGCTCAGCCCGCCGGAAGCCGCGCCGGCGGCGACCAGCCCTGCGGCGCCGGGCCGGCGTGGCGGCCGCTGGTGGCGCTGGCCGCTCTACACGGTGCTGGGGCTGTTGCTGCTCGTGGCCGTATTGCTGGGCGGCCTGTGGATCTGGAGCGGCACCGACGGCTCGCTGGCCCAGGCGCTGCGCTGGGGCCAGCCCTACCTCCCCAAGGACGCGCTGCAGGTCGACGAGCTGACCGGCAGCATCCGCGGCGGCGGCGATGCCAAACGCCTGCGCTGGAGCCAGGACGGCCTGACGGTGGAAGTGACCGATGCCCACTACCGCTGGAACCCGCTGGCCCTGCTGGGCCGCACGCTCAGCCTCAGCGCCCTCACGGCGCGCGAGATCCGCGTGGACGACCAGCGCGTGCCGAGCGGCGAGCCCTCCAGCGGCCCGCCACCGCCGCTCCAGCTGCCGCTGGCCATCGACGTCAAGCACTTCGCCACCGAGCGGCTGGAGCTGGTGCATCCCTCGCCCTTCGTGGCCGAGAACGTGGCCGGCAGCTACCGCTTCAGCGGCCGGGCGCACGAGCTTGAGATCACCAGCGTGCGCAGCTTCGACGGCGAATACCACGCCAGGCTGAAGCTCACCAACACGGACGATCCGCAGCTCACCGCCACGCTGGGCGGCACCGTGCTCACGCCCGCCGCCGAAGGGCTGGCGCGCGTGCCGCTGGCGGTGCAGGCCCGCATCGACGGCCCGCTGCGCGAGATGCAGGCCAAGGCCGAGGTGCAGACCCAGCCCGCCGCCGGCGAGGCCGACACGGGCCAGCAGCTCGGTGCCACGCTCAGCGCGCGCATCACGCCCTGGGGCGCCCAGCCGCTGCCCGAGGCCAGGGCGGTGTTCGAACGGCTCGACGTGGCGCGGTTCTGGCCCGCCGGGCCTGCCACACAGCTGGCCGGCGAACTGGATCTGGCGCCGGTGCCCGCCAGCGGCGAGCAGGCCGCCGGCTGGGCCGTGAAGGCCGGCCTGCGCAACGGCAGCCCCGGCCCCTGGGACACCAAGCGCCTGCCGCTCGAACGCGTGCAGGCCGAGGCCACCTGGCAGGATGGCCTGGCCACCGTGAAGCAGCTGGTGGCCGATCTGGCCGGCGGCACGCTGACCACCCGTGGTTCATGGTCAAATCGGCCTGCAGCCGGCAACCGGCGGGCGCAGGCAGCTACGAACTCAGGAGCAAACAGCGACAGTGGCCGCTGGCACCTTGACACCGAGATCCGCGGCGTCAACCCCGCGCGGCTGCATACGCAGCTGGAACCCTTCCCGCTCGATGGCACGGCCACCGTGTCGGGCGCCGGCGGTGGGGACCCGATCGATTTCGACGCCGCGCTGCAGGCCCAGGCGCGCAAGACCGACGAGCCCGCGCGCGCCGGCGAGACCGAAGCCCAGGCGCTGGCGCGCCAGCTGCGCGCGCTGCGCCTGAAGGACGCCGCCGCCAGCGGCCGCTGGCACGACGGCCTGCTCACCCTGTCCACCCTGCGCGTGCGCACCGACGACGCCGAACTGGCCGGCAGCGCCATCGAGGCGCGCCCCGCCGCGCAGCGCGGCAAGGGCCGGCTGCAGCTGACCGCGCCCGGCGCCGTCGTCCAGCTTGCCGGCGAGGCGGCTGAGAAAAGCGGTGGCGGCACCGTGGACGCCGCCATCGGCGATCTGGCCAAGACCTTCGCCTGGGTGCAGAAGCTCCCGGGCGTGCCGGCGCAACTCAAGCAGGCCGCGGCCAGCGGGCGCCTGCACCTCAAGGGCGGCTGGCAGGGCGGCTGGGTCGATCCCGCGGTGCAGGCCAACCTGGACGTACCGCAGCTACGCTGGCAGGCCGATACGGCCGACAAGACCGCACTGCCGATCCAGGTGAAGGACGGCAGCGTGGCGCTGAACGGCAGGCTGGTCCGTGCCAGCCTGCGCGCGCAAGCCAATGTGCGCCAGGGCGAGCGGCGCCTGGCGCTGGACCTGAAGGCCAGCGGCGGGCGCGAGCGCGCCGGCGCGTCGCTGGCGGCCTCGGCCTGGCAGGCCACGGTGGAGCAGCTGAACCTGGCCCTCACCGACCCGGCGCTCAGCCAGGGCAAGCAGGCCGGCGCCTGGCGTGTGGCCACGCGCGGCCCGGTGTCGCTGCATCTGGCGCCAGGCGGCAAGGCCGGCCCGGATGTGAACACCAGCGCGGGCGAGCTGCTGCTGACCGCACCCACCGCAGGGCAGCCGCACCAGGCCAGCGTCGCCTGGGAGCCGGTCCGCTACCACGCGGGCCAGCTGAACAGCAAGGGCCGCATCACCGGCCTGCCGCTGAGCTGGGCCGAACTGGTGGCCGGCGCGCAGCTGGCGCAGGCCGGCGTGAGCGGCGACGTGATCTTCGACGGCCGCTGGGACGCCAGCCTGGGCCAGACGCTGCGCCTCAACGCCGAGCTGTCGCGCGCCAGCGGCGACCTCGTCATCGCCGCCACCGACAGCGAAACCGGCGTGAAGACGCGCATCCCCGCCGGCATCCGCACGGCGCGCGTCACGCTCGACAGCCAGGGAGAAGCGCTGACCCTGCACCTGGCCTGGGACACCGAACGCGCCGGCACCGCCCAGGGCGAGCTGCGCACCCGCCTCACGGCCACGCGCGATGCCGAGGGCGGCACCGCCTGGTCCTGGCCGGCCGCGGCGCCGCTGGCGGGGCAGATCAAGGCCCAGTTGCCGCGCATCGAGGCCTGGTCGGCACTGGCGCCGCCGGGCTGGCGCATTCGCGGTGCGCTGGCGGCCGACGTGCGCGTGGCCGGCACGCGCGGCGAACCGCAGCTGGACGGCAACGTGCGCGCCGACGACCTGGCGATGCGCTCGGTGGTCGACGGCGTGGAGTTCACCGGCGGCCGGCTGCGCGCGCGCCTGGCCGGCACCCGGCTGCTGCTGGACGAGTTCAGCCTGCGCGGCAGCCCGGTGGGCAAGGGCCGCGCCGGCCAGGACGGCGGCACGCTGAAGGCCAGCGGCGAAGCCGGCCTGGTCGACGGCCAGGTGCAGGTGCGCCTGACCACCACCCTGGACCACCTGCACGCCAGCATGCGCGCCGACCGCAGCGTGAGCGTCTCCGGCACCGTCAACGCCAGCGTGACCGGCCGGCAGGCCAGGGTGGGCGGCGACGTGCGCGTGGACCAGGCCGAGCTCATCCTGCCCGAAGACAGCGCCCCCGCGCTGGGCGACGACGTGATCGTGCGCGGGCGCGGCGGCCAGGTGGGCGCGGGTGCCAAGGCCGCCTCCACCGCCGCCACGGCCAAGCAGCCGCAGGTGCAGACCCAGGAGGCCGCGGCCGAGCCGATGCAGCTCGACGTGGACCTGCGCATCAACCTGGGCGAGCGCTTCCACGTCAAGGGCCAGGGCATCGACACCCGGCTGGCTGGCCAGCTGGCCGTGGCCAGCAACGGCCCGGTGGGCGCCACGCCGCGTGTCACCGGCACCATCGACACCGTGGGCGGCACCTTCCGCGCCTACAGCCAGCAGCTCAACATCGCGCGCGGCAAGGTGTTCTTCAGCGGCGCCATCAACAACCCGCGGCTGGACATCCTGGCGCTGCGGCCCAACTACCAGTCCGACCAGAAAGTGGGCGTGCTGGTCAGCGGTACCGCGCTGCTGCCCAACGTTCGCCTGTACGCCCAGCCCGACCTGCCCGACACCGAGAAGCTCGCCTGGCTGATGCTCGGCCGGCCCTCGCCCAGCGGCGGCGCCGAAGCCGCCATGCTGCAGCAGGCCGCGCTGGCCGTGATGGGTGGCCGCGACGGCCTCAGCCTCGCCTCCCGCCTGGGGCTCGACCAGTTGAGCCTGTCGGGCGATTCGGGCAGCACCGCCTCGGTCACCGTGGGCAAGCGCATCTCCGACCGGCTGTACGCCACCTACGAGCACAGTCTGGCGGGCGCCCTGGGCAACCTGTTTCTCTACTACGAACTCTCCAAGCGCTGGCTGCTGCGCGGTCAGGCCGGCGCCAGCGCGGCGGTGGACCTGATCTACACACTGTCGTTCGACTAGGGCCTGCCCGCGCGGTCAGGCCCACTCACTACAATCCCGGTTTCCGCCGCCGTAGTTCAATGGATAGAACGAGCGCCTCCTAAGCGCTAGATGCAGGTTCGATTCCTGCCGGGGGCGCCAGGCGCAACGCCGCCCCGCCGCGCACATGGTGACGCGCTGCCTGGGTGTTAACCTTGACCTCATCTTCCGGCCTGGGGTCTGTTCCATGCACCCACGTATCCTTTCCGGCCTGCTGCTGGCCGCGGGTGCCGTCCTGGCGGCCGGTGCGGCACAGGCCCGGCCCGCACCCTGCACCGACGCCTGGTACCAGATGGTCGAAGACCGGGTCCGATCCGGCGACGGCCAGGGCCACGGCCCCGACATCGGCTCGGAAGAATGGAAGTCGGTAATCGAGTTCAAGCTCGGCCTGCGCGGGCGCGCGGGCGTGCCGCCGCTGGGCAGTCCCGCATGGTGCCGCTTCATCGACGCGCGGGTGGCCGCGCGCCCGCAGCCGCTGCGTGGGCCTTCGTTTTCCTGCGCCAAGGTGCGGCCGGGCAGCGCCGAGGCCATGGTCTGCGGTGACGCGGGGTTGTCGGCACTCGACCGCAAGCTCGCCGCCACCTACGCCGCCGCGCGCGGCAAGGCGGCCCACGAACGCTCGCCCATGCTTCAGGCGGAACAGCGCGGCTGGATCAAGAGTCGCAACGACTGCTGGAAGAGCGAGGACCGGCGCGCCTGCGTGCAGGATGCCTATGTCCGGCGCATCGCGGAACTGCAGGCACGCTACCGCCTGGTGCCCGGCACGGGGCCGGTGACCTACGTCTGCGACGGCAACCCGGCCGACGAAGTGGTCGCCACCTATTTCCAGACCGATCCGCCCACCCTGATCGCCACGCGCGGCGACGGACAATCGCTGATGTTCCTGCAACCCAGCGGCAGCGGCGCGCGCTACCAGGGCCGCAATGAATCGCTGTGGGAACACCAGGGCGAAGCGCTCGTCACCTGGGGAGCGGGCGCCCCTGAAATGCGCTGCAGGCGCAGGTAGGCCTCAGCTGCCCGTCAGCTCGCGCGCGGCCACCACCGCCTCGGTGCGGTTGCGCACCTTGAGCACGCGGAAGATGGCCGCCAGGTGGATCTTCACCGTGCCTTCGCTGATGCCCAGTGTGCGGCCGATCACCTTGTTGGGCTGGCCCTGGCTGAGCAGGTTGAGCACGTCGCGCTGGCGCTCGGTGAGCGCGTGCGCCCACTGGCCGGTGAGCGGGTCGGGCCCCGCGGTACGCGCACCCGTAGCAGGCAGGGGCGCCTCGGCCATCATCATCGGCGGCACGTAGGTGCCGCCGCGCAGCACCAGCTGTACGGCCGACAGCATCACGTCGGGCGAATAGGCCTTGGGGATGAAGCCGCGCGCGCCGGCCTCGATGGCGGCGCGCATGGTGGCGGGCGATTCGTCGCCCGACAGCACCACCACCGGCAGCTGCGGCTGGCGGCGCAGCACCTCGCGCACGTGGCCGAGGCCTTGCGCGCCGGGCATGCCCAGATCCAGCATCGCCAGATCCAGCTCGTCCGACAGCAGAGAAAGCAGCTCCGCCACGCTGCCGGCGGTGACCACCGCCACGTCGGGAGCCAGCTCCTTGAGTTTGTCGGCCACGGCTTCCACCACCAGGCGATGGTCATCGGCAATCAGGATCTTCATGGGGCTTGCGTGACGGGTGCCTGGGGCACGGCGGTTCGGAGTTGTCACCATAGCCGGGATCAAGGCAACGATCAACGGCTGGGCGTACGCCATTCGGCCTAGGCCATCCCGCCGAGGCATCGCCGGCCCGCAGCCCGGCGGCGGCCTGCGGCTACCATTGGCACCTGCTGCCCCACCCATTTTCCCGTGCCCGCCTATTCCTTCGAAGCACTGCAGACCGACGGCAAGACCCGCAAGGGCGTGATCGAGGCTGACACGGCCCGTTCCGCCCGTGCGCTGCTGCGCGACCAGGCGCTGGTACCGCTGGCGGTGGACCCGGTGGGTGCGAGCGAGGGCTCGCTGCTGTCGCGCCCCATTGCCGGCGGGCGCGTGTTCTCGTCCACCGGCCTGGCGGTGTGGACGCGCCAGCTGGCCGGGCTGGTGACGTCCGGCCTGCCGCTGGAGCGCTCACTCACCGCGCTGGCCGACGAGGCCGAAGAAGACAAGGCGCGCAACCTGATCGCCGCGTTGCGCGCGGAGGTCAACGCCGGCTCGCCGCTGGCCAAGGCCATGGCGCAGCACCCGCGCGAGTTCTCGCCGGTGTACACCGCCGTCATCGCGGCGGGCGAACAGGGCGGCCACCTGGGCCAGGTGCTGGACAAGCTGGCCGACGACCTGGAGGAGCGCCAGGCGCTCAAGGCCAAGCTCGTCGGCGCGGCGCTGTACCCGGCCATCGTCACCCTGGTGGCCATCGTCATCGTGGTGTTCCTGGTGAGCTACGTGGTGCCGCAGGTGGCCACGGTGTTTGCCGGCACCAAGCACGCGCTGCCATGGCTCACGGTGGCCATGCTGGCCGTCAGCAGCTTTGTGCGCGGCTGGGGCTGGTGGCTGCTGGGCGCCATCGTTTTGATAGCTGTCTGCGCCCGGCTGGCGCTGAGAAGCAGCGCATTTCGCCAGAAATTCGATGCCGCCTGGCTGAACCTGCCGCTGATCGGCCGGCTGGCGCGCGGCTACAACGCGGCGCGCTTCGCCGGCACCCTGGCCATGCTGGCCGGCGCCGGCGTGCCCATCCTGCGCAGCCTGCAGGCCGCCGCCGAAACGCTGCACAACACCGCCATGCGCGCCGACGCCGAGGATGCCCTGGTGCTGGTGCGCGAAGGCGCGCCGCTGGCCAGCGCGCTGGCGCAGAAGAAGCGCTTCCCCGGACTGCTGGCCATGTTCGCGCGCCTGGGCGAGCAGACCGGCCAGCTGCCGCTGATGCTGCAGCGCGCCGCCCATCAGACCAGCACCGAAGTGCAGCGTCGCGCCCTGCAGCTGGCCACCATCCTGGAGCCGCTGCTGATCGTGGCCATGGGCATTGTGGTGATGCTGATCGTGCTGGCGGTGATGCTGCCGATCATTCAGCTCAACCAGTGGGTGAAATAGGGAACACCCCCCTGAGTCGCTGACGCGCCTTCCCCCCTCTTACTGCGTGAGGGGGGACAACGCCAGTGCTCGGTACAAGCCCGAGCACGGCGTTCGCTGGCATGGCCTGCTCCGCGGCCGCCTGGGGGTGCCAGAACGAGCCGAGCGGCCTTTTCTGAGGTCGGGGCCGAACGAAGCGACGGCCCGTGTTCTCCCCACTCCCCTCTGGCCGTGCCGAGAAGCGCAG
>ERZ795053.1602-NODE-1602-length-28632-cov-6.221402_pt1 | contig 28632 bp, 22 predicted proteins | sample MGYA00375137_ERZ795053 | MGnify/ENA primary metagenome ERZ795053 (study PRJEB30182, sample SAMN05720284) | activated sludge metagenome | isolation source: Anaerobic digester | place: Hong Kong | collected 2014-12-17 ...
GGGCGGCGGGTGGATCGACCAGTGGCGCCAGGGCACGCTCGCGGTCCGCGGGCTCGGCCACCTCGGCGCAGCGGCGATGGCGGCGCAGCAGCGGCCGCGCGACCAGCGCGGTCGAGTGGGCGTCGCCCTCGCCGCCTCGCTCGCTGGCGACGTCGTGCTCGCCCGTCAGGCCGGCACCGCCGCCCGCTCCCGAGCCAAGGAGGCGGCGGTCAACCTCCTCGACCTGGCGGTCTGGGGCGCGCTGTCGGGCCCCGGCCGCGGGGCGGTGCGCCCGGCGGTGGTGGCCACCGTGGTGCCGACGGCCATCGAGAGCGGCTACCGCCTCGGGGCCGGGATCGACGCCGTGCCGGTCGTCGAGCCCCTCCGCCGGTGGGAGCCAGCCTTCGATCCGCCGCTCCCGCGCCTGCTCAGCCTCCCGTGGAGCGGCTTGGGCCGCCCTGGCGGCTGGCGGGCGTGGCGGGCCGAGCTGGGCGTGCCGCCGCTGCCGAAGCTGCGTCGGGCGCGGGCCGCTCGCTTGGTCGGGGAGCTCGCCGCCGATGTGGTGCCACCGATGGCGCTGGCGTGGGCCGTGCGCCGGGCGCTCGGCCGGCCGACGGCGCTCGGCCTGCTCGGATGGGGTGCCTTCGCCGCATCGGGCGGCTACGCCCTGGCCCGCACCCGCGACGACGCCCAGCGCTCGACGGTCGACCTGTGGCAGCGCCGCTGCCAGGACATCCTCGAGGAGCAGCGGGTCGCGGCCCGGGCCCAGTCGGCGCTCGCCCACAACCTGCTGTCGGTGGATCCCCGGGCGATGCTCCGGGAGCTGGCGTCGAAGGGCTTCGAGCCGGCGATCGCCGCCCTGGCCGACCTGGAGGAGGTCGCCTCGGCCACCCGACGCCTCGTTCCCGGCGCCGACGGCACCACCTTGGCCCATGCCGTGGAGGGCCGCCCCGTGGTCCCCGAGGAGGATCGCTTCCGGTTCGTGGAGGACCGCCAGGTCCTCGAGATCCGGACCTGGCTCGCCGAGGTGGAGGAGCTGCCGCGCCGCGGGCCCAACGCCTCGCCGGTGGTGGAGGTGGTCCGCACGCTGGGCCGCGAGCTCACGCTGCGCTACGGCGGCCAGGAGCGGATGCTGCGCAGCGAGCCCCCCGAGCTCGCCGTCCGCCTCGAGCCGACGCTGCCGGCGGTCGCCCTCGGGTCGGTGTGGACGACGGCGACCCTCGTGCCCAGCCTCGGAGGCGCCCCGCCGCTCGCCACGGTCGCCGCGTGCGCGCTCGACGGCGCCGCCATCGCCCGCCTGGTGCGGAAGGTGGCGCTCGAGCGCCGTGCCGATCGCACCGTCGCCCTGCTCGTCGGGGCCGGCACGATCGTGCTCGACGTCGCCGTCGGCCTCGGCCAGGACCACCTCGACGGTTCGGCCGGGCTCCCCGTGTGCCCGGGCACCGGTGCCACCCAGCCGCTTGCCCTGCTGCTGGCCGCCAGCTGGCGCGACCTCGGCGCCGAGCGCTGGCCGCTCGTGGTCGCCGGGCTGGGCGCGTGGGCGTTCTCGATCGTCGCCGCCGGCCACCGCAGCTGGGGCCTGGTCGTCAACGAGCTCGCCTTCTTGTGCATGCCCGCGGCGGCGGCGGCGACGATGGCGACCGATGCCCGTCGGGAGGCGGCGGCGCTCGACGAGGGCCTCGACGACTGGCTGGCCGCCGAGCTGCAGGGCGAGGCCAGCGCCCTCGCCGGCACCTACGTCGACCGGTTCGTGGCCGCGCTCGACGCCGTCGCCGCCGGCGCCGAGGCGGGGGCCCTCGACCTCGATCCCGACGCCCTCCACGCCCTGGTGGCCGAGTACCGCGACGAGGCAGCGCGCCTTCGCGCCACCGATCCCCTCGACGTGATCAACTGGTGACGATGGCGGCGGGCGGGTGGTACGTGGTCGAGGACGAGACCGAGCGCATCCCCGCGTGGGCGGCCTGGCGCCGGGACCTCCTCGAACGGGGGCGGGCGATCACGGCGCCCACCCACCTCAACCCGAGCGGGGCGATGGCGCGAGCTCGCGCCGGCGGCGATCCCACTCGGGGCTGGACGGCCGACGACGTGGTCCTGCTCGACTGCTGGGACCGCAACCTCCCCGAGAAGGACCAGGCCGACTTCGACACCGTCTTCTTCGCGCTCGACATCCTCCACGAGCTGCGCGCTCGCCGCGACCGAGGGGAGCCGGTCCCTCGCGTCGTGGCCTTCTCGCGGGCGATGCCCGATCCGCTGGTGCGCGCCGCGCTCGCCGAGTTCGCCCTGCCGCTGGTGCGCCACCGCGTGGATGGGGGCGATCCCGTTCACCGGGTGCGCGTCGACACCGCCGCAACGCCCTACGGGCCCGAGGCCGTGCTGTGGGCGATGTTCGACCTCGACGCCCTCCGAGATCGACTGGTCGAGGTGCTGGCCGGCGACCGGACCGGAGGCCTCCTGCCCCCGCCGCCCACCGATCCGGTCTACGCCGACTTCCTCCCGGAGTCGTGCTTCGCCACGTTCCACCACGAGATGCGCTGGGCGTTCCCCGACCTCTGGCGCCGCGGCGTGCTCGGCGGCGAGCTGGTGCAGCTCGCCGACGATGACAGCACGCGACGGGCGATCAACCGCCTCGGCCGCCGCTACCTGGCGGTCAACCCGGCGCGGGGCGGCACCTACCAGGGCCTGATCCAGCTCGCCCGGCGCATCGCCCAGCCGCCGCCGTTCGTGCCGGCCCGGGGTCCGCAACGTCGGTAGCGGGGCCCGCCGGCCGACCATCCTCGGGCCCACCTGTCTCAGGAGCCCCCGGATCTGAGACAGCTGCGCGCGCCAGGGTGCGCGCCATCGCCTGGCCCGGTTCGATCGAAGCTGCTCGATCCCCGAGCGGCTCGATTCCCGAGCAGGAGGAGAGGAAGACATGCAGCGACGAAGCACACGGCTGCGGGGGCCGATCGCCCTCGTGGCCCTGGTGCTCGCCCTGGCCGTTCCCGCCGCCGCGATGGCGCGGCGCGGGGAGTCGGTCGGCGGCGAGCCACGCACCCCCGAGGCGGTCCCCGAGGCCATCTCGACCCAGCCCATCGTCGGCACCGAGGTCTCGATCCCGGTGCCCGACCCGAGCATCGGAAGCGAGGTCCACGACCTCACGATCCCGCTCCAGGACGCCAAGGCGACCGTGCACGGCGTGGCCTTCTACCGCCCGGGGCCGATCTCGGGCTCGGTGGTGGGCGGCGTGAGCGTGGTCTACGACGACACCTCGCCGATGGCCACGTCGGGCAAGGGCGGACGCCCCGACCTCGACGCCGTCGCCGAGGCCGCGACCCCCAGCTTGGCCCCCGAGCGCTCGACGCTCGCCGGCCACGACGTGCTCGGCTGGCCGGCCTCCGAGGTCGTCCCCGCCGAGGGCATCGACCAGCAGGAGCGCAGCGTCAGCCGCTACGTCATCGTGACGGAGCAGGCGGCCGTGCAGGTCACGTTCGACGACGTGCCCGCCGACGCCGCCGGGCGCTACCTCGAGACCCTGGCCGGTGCGCTGTGAGGCGCCGGGGAGCCACCCTCGTGGCGACCGTCGCCGTGACCGTCGCCATCCTCGCCGGCGCCGCGTCGCCGGCGAGCGCCGGGCAGTGGACCGAGCCCGACAGCTGGGGTGCCGGCACCACCATCGGCGTCAGCTACACCTCGTCGGGCAACGTCGTCGGCGTCTGGCAGCTGTTCCTGTCGACCCGGTACCGGGGCGGCAGCGGCGACCCCTACACGCCGTCGTTCACCGGCTCGTTCAACACCACGACCAGCAACTACACCAAGTACTGGCAGGCCGAGCACGGGCTCACCTACGACGGCATCGTGGGGCCGACGACGTGGTCGACCGCCCGCTGGTTCCACGTGCCGGCGAACCCGTACCAGAGCGGGGGCTGGAGGTACTTCCAGTACTACGACAGCAACGGCTACCCGGGGCAGGTGAGCCTGCCGTACACCACGGTGTACGCCACGTGGTTCTTCCTCGCCTGCCCGAGCGGGACCAGCGCCGCCGGGGCGAAGGTGGTCGGGTGGACGGCGATCGACCTGCCCTCCACCTCCTGCTGAGCTGACCGGAACCGCAACCCGATCGTGGCCGGGGCTCGCCCCGGCCACGATCGCGCTCGGCCTCGGTCGCGTCAGCCCTCCGACGTCGTGGGTGCCACCGCCGGGGGCGGGGTGAGGTCGCAGGTGGCGGCACCGGCGGCCCGCTGCTCGCGGAGCGCGGGGTACTCGCCGGCGATGTCGGCGAGGGGCACGTCGTCGAGCTCGATGGCGATGTCGCCGAAGGCGAGCACCTGGTCGCGCAGGTGGTCGACGTCGATGGCCTGCTCGCCGAACGCCGGCGCCCACAGCGACCACGGTCCGCTGATGCCGGCGATGGTCGGGATGAGCAAGCTGTGGAAGTTGGTGCCCAGCCCGCCCTGCGAGCAGATGCTCGGGATGTGGCTGTCATCGGGGATGCCCACCCCCTTCAGCACCGCGGTCCGCGGCAGCTGCCGGCGCGCCACCGCGTCGAGCGACGCCTGCACCAGCACCGGGCTCTCCTCGGGGGCCGACCAGGCGAACATCTCGGGCTGGCCGGTGAGCTCGAGCCGGCCCTCGGGGTCGCCCTCGATCGGCAGGATCTCGCGGGTGCCCAGGTGCTCGGGCGCCATGACGAACGCGACGGTGCCGTCGTCGTAGCCCTCGTCGAGCTGCGGGCCGTAGCGGAACGTGCCGTCGCCGGTGAACCCGAGGTGGTTGCTGGTGAGGGCGAACTGCACGTCTCGCGCCCGGCACCGCTCGGGCAGCGAGCCCAGGTAGCGGGCCAGGGCCACCGCGGCGACGTTGCCGTCCTCCTGCACCCACGTGACGCTGTCGGTGTTGGTGTTGACGACGATCCGCTCGCGCGTCTGCCCCGGGAGGGTGGCGACGAGGTTCCGGGTGGTGGCGCGGTCCCACTCGGCGCGGACGACCAGGCTGGCCTCGTCCCCGCGGGCCGCGGCATCGAGGACCTCGGCCGCCCGGTCGCTGCCGAGGAACACGGCGGGCACGGCGAAGCGGGTGCCCGTGTGCGGGTCCCAGTAGCCCGCCAGCTGGTCGGTGGGGGCGTCCCACACGAGGATCAGCCCGGCGGCGCCCGCCGTGCCGGCGTCGGTGAGCGCCTGGTCGAGCGGTCGGAGGTAGGGCCGGTCGTAGTCGGCCATGTCGGCCAGGTCGTCGGTGCGGCGATGGCTGATGAGGTCGAAGACCGAGGCCGGGATGGAGACGTGCGGGATCTCCTGCACGACGATCCTCCCGGCGGCCCGATCGGCGGTGATCTCCTCGTCGGCGGCGAAGGCGACCAGCGGCGCAGCGACCCCGTCGTCGCCGGTCGGCGCGGAGAACGGCACCGCCCCGATGACCGGGACGTCCCGATCGCCGATGCGCAGCGCACCGGCCGCGGCGAGGTCACGGCCGGGGCGCTCGCCGGCCGCCTCGGGCGTCGGCTGCCAGCGGTCGATCTCGTAGCGGTCCCAGGCGACCTCCATCCCCGGCACGGCGGCGAGCTGCTCGCCCAGCCAGTCGAGCGAGGCCTCGTGGGCGTCGCTGCCGGGGGACCGGAGGCCGAACGCGTTGAACTCGCGCAGCAGCCCTCGGAGCTCGTCGGCCGAGGCGAAGGCGGCGGCGTCGACCTCGGTGGGGCAGGCCTCCTCGCGAGCGGCGTCGGCCCCATCGCCCGACGACGAGCCCGAGCAGCCGGCGGTCGCCACCGCCAGCGCGCCGACGGCGACCGCGCCGAGGGCTCGGCGGAGGGCGGCGGGGCGGTGGCGACGGGGGTGCATGCGCTCCCATCCTGGCAACGATCGCGGTGCGGCGTCGGCGGTCGGTGCCCGCCGCCGGTGGGTCGGCTAGACCGGCGGCCATGAGGGGACCGCTGGCCGTGCTGGCCGCGCTCGGCCTGCTGCTCGGCGCCTGCAGCTCCGACGACGCGACGACCAACGCGCCGACCACGGCCTCGCCGAGCGCCGGCGACGAGGCCACGACCGGCGCCGGGACCGGGTTCCCCGGCGAGGACTGGACGGTGGCCGACCCGGCCGACCACGGCATCGACCCCGCGGGGCTCGAGGCGGCCCGGGCCTACGCCTTCGAGCCCGAGCACCACACCCAGGGCGTCGTCGTCATCCGCGGCGGCGAGATCGTGGGCGAGTGGTACGCCGACGGGTCCGACGCCGAGTCGTGGGCCGCCAGCTGGTCGGTGGCCAAGAGCTTCACCAGCGCCACGGTCGGCATCGCCATCGACGAGGGCGACATCGCCGGGGTCGACGAGCCGGCCGCCACCTACCTCACCGACTGGGCCGGCACCGACCACGCCGACATCACCGTCGGCGACCTCCTCCACATGAGCTCGGGCCTCGACTGGGACGAGGACTACCGCGGCGCCGACAGCGACATCGTGCGCATGGTCACGGGCGAGCCCGACGAGCTGGCCTACGCCCTGTCGGTCCCCATGAAGGCCGAGCCGGGCACCCGGTGGAGCTACTCGAGCGGCGACACCATGCTGCTCTCGGGCATCGTGCAGGCCGCCACGGGCGAGCCCCTCGCCGACTACGCCACCGAGCACCTCCTCGACCCGATCGGCATCGACCAGGTGGAGTGGTGGCGCGACGCCGCCGGCCACACCCTCGGCTACTGCTGCTTCGACACCACCAGCCGAGACTTCGCCCGCCTCGGGCTCCTCTACCTCCACCACGGCCGCTGGGGCGACGAGCAGGTGGTCCCCGAGGCGTGGGTCGACGACAGCCTCGTGCCCGTCGAGGACTCCGACGGGCAGTACGGCTACCAGTGGTGGACCTACGACATCGACGGCGTCCCCGACGACGCCTTCCTCGCCGAAGGGGTTGACGGGCAGTTCATCTACGTCATCCCCAGCCTCGACCTCGTCGTCGTCCGCAACGGCACCTACGTGAAGGACCCCGGGCCGCCGGTGGCCGACCCGAACCTGTTCCCCGTGTACCCGAGCGGGAGCCTGGTGCCCGGCCGCGGCACCGAGCAGCCCGAGACGTGGAGCAGCTCGGCGTTCCTCGTGCCCATCGTCGAGGCGATCGAGGACGATCCGGGCGGGTGACCGATGACCGCGCCCGCGCTCGGGTGACGAGCGCGGCGGTGGGGTATCGGGAGCCATGGACGCCATCACCATGCTCAAGGACGATCACCGGACCGTGGAGAAGCTGTTCAAGCGGTTCGAGAAGACCGGGGACCGCGCCATGGTCGAACGTCGACGGCTCGTCGACCAGATCATCGAAGAGCTCTCCGTGCACGCCGCCATCGAGGAGCAGCTCTTCTACCCGGTCACCCGCGCCACGGTGGAGGGGGTGGACGACGACGTGCTCGAAGCCGTCGAGGAGCACCACGTGGCCAAGTGGCTCCTCGCCGAGCTCGAGGACCTCGACCCCGCAGACGAGCGCTTCAAGGCCAAGGTGACCGTGCTCATCGAGAGCGTGCGCCACCACGTGGCCGAGGAGGAGGGCGAGTACTTCCCCAAGGTGCGCGCTGCGCTCGGCCGCAACGACCTGACCGAGCTGGGCGAGGCCATGGCCGACGCCAAGGCCGCCGCGCCCACCCACCCGCACCCCCGCGCCCCCGACACGCCGCCCGCCAACCTCGTGGTTGGCACCGCCGCCGGCGTCGTCGACCGCGTCACCGACACGGTCAGCGGCCTGGCGCAGGGCGGGGTGAGCGCGGCGCACGACCTGATCGCCCGCTTCACCGGCCGCCCCCGGCCCCGCACGTCGCCGAGCGGCTCGCCGACCGCCCGCAAGGTGGCCGCCAAGGTGCGCACCTCGGTCGACGAGGCCACCGAGCACGCGTCGCAGACGGGCGAGGCGACCGTTCGGGCCGCGTCGAAGGGCGCCAAGCAGACGGTCGCCGCCGCCAAGGGGGCGTCGACCTCCACCCGCCGGACGGCCAAGACCGGCGCCAAGCGGACCGTGTCGACGGCCACCGGTGCCGCCGAGCGCACGGCCGAGGCCGCCCGAGCGGCCAGCTGAGCGACCACCGGAGGACCGATCGGTCCCGGAGCCGGGAACGGTGTGGGCGACGCTTGGCTCCGGTCGCCCACACCGTTCGTTGGCCCCGCCGCCTGGTGATCCAGGCGGCCGCCCCGGGGGGTGGGGCGGCCGGAAGAGGTCGAACGCTGCGGTCTCGAACGTTCAGATCCCCGGGCTGACGATCTCCTTGACAAGAACGTCAGATCGCTAGCGCAGCGCCTCGGCGATCGCCGTGAGCTGCGCCGGCGATCCGTCGGGATCCTTGACCCGGACCATGGAGGAGCCATCGAGCTGCACGATCACCTGCGGGCCGGGTCGAGGCTCGGGGAGGGTGAGGGGCATCATCGACTCGGGGGCGAGCACGAGGGTGCGCCGGCCGCCCACCTCGGTCTCGGTGATGGCGGCGCCCTCGTCGGCCAGGAGGCCGCGGAACAGGGCGTCGACGTCGATCCCCGTGGTGACGTCGACCCCGAGCAGCGTCGACGAGCCAGGGACGGCGATCTCGGCCCCGAACGTCGCGCCGCCGAAGGGCGTCTCCCCTCCCGGGCGCAGCGGGTCGGGTTGGATCCACAGCGGGCGAGGCCCCTGGACCACGGCCGCCGAGCCATCGGGGAGGGCGGCGAGCGCCTCGCTGACGACGATCGGGGGTGCGGCCGTCGACAGGCCGGCCACCACCTCGCCCAGCTCGGCGACGCTCAGGTTGGCGGCACCGAGGTCGACCAGGTCGGCGCCGACCAGCACCCGCAGCTGCGCGTTCGCTTCGTTCGACGGAGCGCCGTCCGGCAAGAGGTCGAGCACCCGTTCGTCGCCGAGCGTCCGGAACTGGGCGGCGGCGGGATCGTCCGAGCCGCCCGACGCCTGGGCGGCCGCCGCCGCATCGCCCTGGTCCCAGGCGGCGCCCAGCTCCGGGGTGGCCCCGCCGATCACCCGCGTGACGCGGAGGCCGTCGGCTCGGCCGGTGGCCGGATCCTCGTAGGTGCACTCGGCGCCGCCGACCGCGTCGCCGTCTCCGGTGAGGGCCAGACAGGACCGGAACGCCAACCGGTCGGGCACGCGCCCGATGGTGAAGACGGGTTCGGCCGTGGGGTCGGTGGGCATCGACGTCGCCGACGGGTCCGACGCCAGCTCGACGCCCCCGTCCCGTTCGGACGACGGGGCGACCACGAGGGCAACCAGCCCGGCGAGGAGGGCGACGGCGGCGAGCCCGGCGACGGCGGCGCGCCGCTGCTGCTGACGGCGCCGACGGGCCCGCCCGGCCAGGGCGCGTCCTTGCAGCTCCCCCAGCGGGGGAGCCGATGCGCCCGCGAGGCGCACCAGGTGATCGAAGCCCTCGTTCAGGGCGTCGTCGTCGATGGGACGACCTCCCCGCTCATCCATCGGCCCGCTCCGCCTCGAGCGTCGGGTCGAAGCCCAGGGCGCGCAGCTGCGGCCCGAGCTTCCTGCGGGCCCGCGAGAGCGAGCTGGCGACGGTGCCCTCGGTGACGTCCATCGCCTCGGCCACCTCCTTCTCGCCCAGGCCGCCCACGTAGCGCAGGACCACGGCCGTCCGCTCGCCCCGCGGCAGGGCGGCCACCGCCCGCCACAGCTCGAGCGCCGGGGCGTCGGTCTCCACCGGCCGGATCGGTGGCAGCGACGCGAGGTGGTCCGCCTCGCGTCGGCGGCGGCGCCAGCGTCGGCGCAGCAGGTTGAGCCCCACCGTGTAGGTCCACGCGGAGGGATCGCGCGGTTGCTGCGGCGTGCCCCATCGCTCCAGACATCGGGTGATCGCCTCCGCTGCTGCTTCTTCCGCCTCATCTCGATCGCCCGCCACGAGGGCGAGCGCGGTGACCAGCCGTGGGTACGCCTCGGCGTACCAGGGCTCGAAGCCGTCGGCGTCGGTCACCTCACCAGTAGAGCCGCAGCGGCGCCGATCCCTTGACAGGTCGATCGAGATCGGACGCTCAGGTCGAGGGGGTGCCGTAGCGCGCCACCCACGCCTCGTACCAGGCGGCCACCATGGCGATGCCGTCGTCGGGTGCGCACCCGCACAGGACCAGGCTCACCTGGTTGCCTCCCAGCAGGAACTCGCCGTGGACGGTGCCGACGCCGTCCACGAAGGCGAACCCGTCGTCGCCGAGTCGCTGACGGACCTCGGTTCCGCGGAGGCGGCAGAGGTCGGGGAGTCGCGCCGCCACGTACGACGCCGCCGAGGGCGCGTCCCGGAACGCCAGGACCTGCACGCTCGTCGGGACGGCGCCGTCGTACTCGTCCTCGATGCCCCCGGTGTAGCCGGCCGCCTCCATGGCCTCCGCCCGTGCCGCAGGATCGGACACGTCCGATTGGATGAGGAAGTCCGCGGCCGTCGGGTACTCGCTGCGGCGCGCCGGGGGGCCGATGTCGTCAGCCGTGGCGTCCGGTCCTGGCACCGCCCCATCGCGCACCGCGGCGACGAGGTCGGTGGCGGTGGTGGCGGGACGCCAGGCACCCGGATCGATCGAGGTGCACGGCGAGTCGTCGATCGAGGCCTGGTCCAGCTCGAGGTCCGCGGCCTCGGGCCCCGCCTTGAGATCCGGTGCGCCGGCCGGTGCGGGCTCGGTCCCATCAACGGCCGCGGTCGCCTCGGTGCGGGTGCGGTCGGTGCGGGTGCCCAGCACCGACCAGCCCATGAAGCCGAGCACGGCCACCACGAGCAGGCCGACCCCGACGACCAGCGCGCGCGAGGTCTGGGGACCCGGCCCCGTGGCCCGAGGGGGCTCGGCCGGCGGTCCCCAGGCGGGGCCATCGTCCGCCCAGGTCGAGGGGCCCGGCACCGCGCCGGCCGGCGGCGGGGGCGCGACGGGCGGCGGAGGAGGTGGCGACGTCAGGCCCCCGTCGGCCGGCCCCCAGACCATCGGTGGCGGGGTCGAGCCCGCGTCCGCCCCGTGCGCCTCGTCGTCGCCCATCTCGTCCGCCTCCTCGATCGTGGGGTGCACCCATCGGCACCCGGGTCGACGACGTGAGCGGTGGCAGGTCGTTCGGGGTGACGATGTGTCGCGACCACCCGAACGGGTCGGTGGGAGTGCATGACCGACGCGCTGCACCGCTTGGGGCGGGCGGCGGCGTCCCACCCGTGGCGGGTCATCGCCACGTGGGCCGGGGTGGTACCGCCAGACCCGCCGCCCCGGTGAGATCGGCCCGGCGGTGATCACCGGCCACATCGACTCCCGGTCGGGCCCGGTGGTGTTCTTCCGCCTTCGCGACCTCGTGGCCGGCGACGAGATCGTGGTCGAGTCCGCCGACGGCGATCGCCGCTCGTTCGTCGTCACCGCCACCGGCCAGTACCCGAAGGGAGAGCTGCCGGCCGAGGTGTTCGGCTTCGGCGCGCCGGTCCCCGAGCTCCGGCTGATCACCTGCGGTGGCAGCTTCGACCGCAGCAGCGGTCACTACCTCGACAACCTGGTGGTGTACGCCCGCGCCGCCTGAGCGCGCCGACCGCCGCCGCGGTGAAGGCGAGCGCCGGCGTCTGGCGCATGCGAGCCTGGCCGGCGATGTTCCTGCTGCGCTTCGACATGCGTGCGCCTGCGTTCGGCGCGCCCACCACCGAGCTCTACCCGGCGGCGCTCGAGATGGCCGCGTGGGCCGAGAACCGCGGGGCGCTGGCCGCCGTGGTGTGCGAGCACCACACGATGGCCGACGGGTACCTTCCCTCGCCGCTGATCCTGGCGACGGCGATGGCGGCGCGGACCTCGACGCTCGCCATCGTCACCGCAGCGCTCGTGCTCCCGCTCTACGACCCCATCCGCCTCGCTGAGGACCTGGTCGTGCTCGACGTGCTCAGCGGGGGGCGGGCGAGCCACGTGCTCGCCGTCGGCTACCGGCCCGAGGAGTACGAGCACCTCGGGCTCGACTTCGCCGAGCGGGGCCGGATCGCCGACTCGCACCTGTCGCTGCTCCTGCGGGCCAAGGCCGGGGAGCCCTTCACCCACGAGGGCCGGCGCATCCACGTGACGCCCGCACCGGTCACCCCGGGTGGGCCGGCCGTGATGTGGGGCGGCGGCAGCCCGCCGGCGGCCCGCCGGGCGGGACGCCACGGCCTCGACTTCTTCGCTCAGGGCGGCGGGCCCGAGCTGCAGGCCGTCTACGAGGAGGCGGCCCGGGCGCACGGCCACGAGCCAGGGATGTGCATGATCCCCTCCACCGACTCCGCCACCACCGTGTTCGTCGCTCACGACGTCGACGCCGCCTGGGACGAGCTGGGCCCGCACCTGCTCCACGACGCCGTGAGCTACTCGGCGCTGAACCCCGGCTCGACCACCACGGCGAGCATCTCGCACGCCACCACCGTCGACGAGCTGCGCGCCGAGGACCGGACGCACCGCATCCTGACGGTCGACCAGGCCGTGGCGACGATCGCCGGGGGCGCGCCCCTCGCGCTCCAACCCCTGGTCGGCGGCCTCCCGCCCGAGGTCGCCTGGCGCTACCTGCGCGTCGTCACCGACGACGTCATGGCCGCCCTGGCCTGACGGGTCTCAGGCCTTGGCGACGTGGCGGGTCCACGCGTCGAAGTCGAGGTCGAGCTTCGCCTCGTCGCCCGCCAGGGCGTAGCTGGTGGCCAGGCGGTCGACCGTGCCGATGAGCGACTCGTGGCGGGGGAAGTCGGCGATCGCCTGCTCCTTGCCGCCGACGGTGAAGGGCGCCGTGGACCCGAAGGTGACCTCGCCCGAGGTCGGCGAGGTCCACGACACCGTGAACCCCTCGTCGTCACGCACCACGTCGGGCTCCGACGCGAGCACGCCGTCGACGAACGCGTCGAACGAGTCGGCCACGCCGGCGTCGCCCACCTCGACGATCCAGACGTTGTCCGGACCGCCCGGCGCCACCAGGTCGAAGGGCTCGGTCAGGCCTTCGGTGGGCTGGGTGGCGGGGTCGTAGGTGCGCCACTCGGGGGTGCGCCACGACCACAGGGCGATGTACCCGTCACCCTTGGCCACGAAGGTCCAGTTGCCCTCCTGGCGCACCTCGTCAAAGCGCTCCTGGGGCACGAACGCGTGGGTGAGGTCGGCGTAGGGGAACAGCGCCCACAGCAGCGGGCTGGCCGCCTCGTCCCAGGATGGTTGGTAGATGTGGATGCCGGTGCGCTCGTGCTGCACCGAGCGCGGCACCGAGGCCTCGCCCGTGAACCACCCGGGCTTGCCGTCGTCGGACCACGAGTCGCCCTCGGGGATGGCGCCGGAGGGGTGGGTGGTGAACACCAGGGCGCCGGGGCCGATGGTGGCCTCCCAGGTGTGGATCTGGTCGCGCATCTGGCCGAAGCGGTGGTCGACGACGGTGGCGAGCGACACCACGTCGCTGCGGAAGCCGTAGGTGTTGGCCTCGCGCAGGTGGCCGAAGTTCACGGCGTCGTGGTTGTCGTGGACGAACTGGCGGATGCGGTCGGGGTCGCCCTCGTTGACGTCGACGAGCGCCTTCACGTCGGCGAGCAGGTCGGTCTCGAGGAGGCGGAACTCGTCGGCCGCCTCGAGGCTGGCCGTGGTCATCTGCCAGAGCCCGACCGCGCCCTGCGACCACCAGAACGCCAGGTTGTCGGTGTCCTCGAAGTCGTAGCCGAACGGCGCCTCGGGGTGCGGCACGATCGGGTCGGTGCCGTCGACGAAGATGCCGTGGCGCTCGCGCAGCACCCCGGGATCGGCGGCGGTGGCGAGCTCGACGAGCACCTGCGGGTGCCGGTAGCGGGTCGATCCGGCGAAGTAGGTGGCGCTCGAGTCGGCGCCCTCGCCGTACGCCTCGTCGGTGTCGTCGAAGAGGAGCTTGAACGTGTCGAAGGTGCCCTCGCGCTCGCCGAGCTTGTCCTTGGCGTAGGTGCGCCCTCGGCTGGCGGCGTAGGTGCTCTCGTGGCAGGCGCCGGCCATGTCGAGCACGCACAGGTCGAGGGCCATGCCCGCGGCCCGCACCAGCTCGGGGTCCTCGGCGAACTCGACGAGCGTGAGCAGCGGGGCGACGTTCTTCTTCATGTACACGTGGCTGTGCCACTCGAAGAAGCCGAAGCGCGACCGCTCGTGGATCCAGTCGAGGATGGCCGGCTTGGTGCGCTCCTGGTGGTCGGCGCCGGTGAGGCCGGTCACGGTGAAGGTGCGATCGGGCATGCGCTGGCCGGCGAGGTGCTCGTTGACCAGGCCGATGATGATGTGGTTCTCGGACCAGAACCACTGGTTGTCGAGGCGGTCGGCCGGGAGCGGGTCGTTCCACTGGTAGCGGTTGTCGGCCATCCGCTGCTCGATCGCCTCGATCACCTTCGGGTCGAGCGTGCGCATGTCGGTCTCGCCATCGGCGAGGCCGACGACCCAGTGCAGGTACATCAGCTCGAAGTCGCGCGTGTCGCGCCACTCGTCGATGTGGTCCCACACGTCCTGCAGGGAGTCGACCGTGACCGCGGTGGGGTCCCAGCGGAAGGCGTCGTCGCGGTGGGCGGAGATCAGGTGGGCGCCGATCGACACCGTCCCGCCCGGGTTGAGCTCGCTCGTGGCGCCGGCGAGGTACGCGGTGGCGCGCTCCTGGAAGGCGGCCTCGTCGACCAGCCCGGCGGTGCCGGGTGCGGCGAGGGCGTCGGCGAGCGTCGTGGGGGCGCCGTCGCCCGCCCCGCCGCCGCCATCTGGACCGCTGCTGCCGCCGTCGCTCGTGCACGCGCCGAGCGCCGCCGCGCCGGCCAGGCCCATCGTGCCGATCAGGAACCGTCGTCGATCCATGTGCATCCGGAGGTCCTCCCCTCGACCGCCTGGCGAGGGTAGACGGTCGGCCCTGGCACCGATGGCGCGCCGAACCGGACGGCGGGCGTCGGCTGCCGGTGGGTCAGGCCGTCCGACGGGCGGGACGCAGCGCCACGTGCCAGACCGCCAGGGTGCCGGCGAGCCCGGCGACGAGGACCGGCGCATGCGGGCTCGACCACGCCTTGACGCTCGCCGAGAGCAGCGCCGCGACGAGGAGCATCGTGGGCACGCCCCGGTGCCAGGTGGCCGGTCCGCCTAGGAGCGCCCGCTGCTCGATCGGGGCCACGCGGCGCACGACCGGGACGAGCACGGCGGCGTTCAGCGCCAGGAACGGGAGCTTCGTCCACCACCACGCGGTCGTGCCCGGCTCCACCTCGGGGAGCAGGCCCGTGGCGTAGGCGGCGGCGACCACCACCACGGCGGCGGTCATGTGCCAGAGGTACACCGACATGGCCACGGCGTTGGCGGCGATGGTCCGGCGCCAGGCCCGCTCGGAGCGGGCCAGCCAGCGGTCCACGGCGGGGGCGAACGCCGCGGCCGTGGCGGCGTAGGCGAGGCCGAAGAGCACCAGGGCGGTGGAGGGCGGGTGGGTGGGGCTGTGCTCGAGGCCACCGTGGTGGAGCATGACCGCCGGCCAGGGGCCCCAGGTCACGGCAGCGACCGCCAGCGCCCACAGCCCGGCGGCGAGGGCGGCGAGCCGTCGACCGGTCGGCAGCATCTCGGCCTGCCAGGCGAAGCCAGCCACCTGGAAGCCGAGCCAGCCGATCACCCAGTTGAGCTGCGGGACCATCGGCACGTGGGCGAAGCGGGCGGACTCGGCGAAGGCGAACAGCCCGAGCAGCGTGCCGGCGGTCGCCGCGGGACGGGCCCGGAACCACCGGAACGTGAAGGGCGCCAGCGCGGTGTCGATCGCGTAGTTGGAGAGGAACCACAGGGGGATGGCGGCACCGACGGCCCCGACCGAGACGATGCCTCCGATGCCGGCGGCGGTGCCCACGGCGAGGGCCACGGCCCAGAACGTGGCGAGGGCGGCGGCCGGGGCCACCATCCGGTGGAGGCGGGTGGCGATCCAGTCGGCGGGCCGCACCCCGCGTCGCTCGGCCGAGCGCAGCGACGTGGCCGACGCGAAGCCACCGACGAAGAAGAACAGCGGCATCACCTGGCCGATCCAGGTGATCCAGCCGTACTCGGGGGACCAGTCGAGCAGGTTGCCGCCGTCGAGCGCCCCGTGGCGGAGCACGGCGACCATGCCCAGCCAGTGGCCGAGGGCCACCACGACCATGGCCGCGGCTCGGTAGAGGTCGACTGCCCGGTTGCGGTCGGCGGGAGTGGAGGCGGCGAGGTCGCCCAGGGCAGGTGAGGTGACGGGGGTGGTGGGGTGGGCCATGGACCCATTGGGCCGGGCGAACCGGACACGACCCCCGGGGGACGCCCCCCAGGGAGCGCTAGGGATCCCCCAGATCAGCCCGGAGGCCGGACCTCGGCACCGTCCACGTCGGCGAGCGCGCCGGCGTCGCCGAGCTTCCCGTCGGTGATCACGCTCAGGCTCCCGTCGGTCTCGAGCACGACGGCGGCGACCTGGTCGAGGCCGCCGACCCCGGACGCTCGCACGGCCTGGCGGACCTCGCCCTCGGTGAGCCGCTCACGCCGGCAGACGTTGGGGCGGATCCGACCCCGGTGCACGAGCAGGACCGGCCGGGCCTTCACCACCCGCCGCACGCCGGCGACCCGGACGGACGACCACGCCACGGCGAACTGCGCCGCGACCAGCACCCCGAACGCGGTCGCGCCCTCGGCGAGCGACACGTCCGAGGACAGGGCCACCGTGGCCAGGGTGGAGCCGAGCGCGACGGTGACGATGAGGTCGAACGCGTTCATCTTGCTCAGCGTGCGCTTCCCGCCGACGCGCACGGCCAGCACCAGGAGGGCGTAGGCGGCCACGCCGACGACGAGGGCTCGCCACACGCCGTGCGCGTTGTCGAGGAACATGGTGGTCGCAGCTACCCGCGGCGCCGCCCGGGCAAACGGGCTCCGTCGGCGAGGTCGGCGGCGAGGCGCTCGCCCCATTCCCGGCCCTGCTCGAGGGCCAGGGGATAGGTCGCGTGGGCGCGCTCGCTGTCGAAGAGGTTCATCGGGCTGCGACCGAGGATCCTGCCGATGGCGCGGTTCGGCCGGAGGTAGGCGATGGTCCCGCCCTGGTGGCGCCGACGCCAGCGATCCAGCTCCCGGCCCAGCAGCACGCCCGCAGTGCGACCCATCGGACCGAGCACCGGCCCGGCGAGCGGCGCGACCACGATCACGTGGCGCGCCTCGCGGGCGGCGTCGACCGACGTGGCCGACCACATCCCGCCATCCACGTACGCGCGCCCCTCGATCTCGTGCGGCGGGAACAGGCCGGGAACCGCGGACGAGGCGGCGATCAGGTCGGCCAGGTCGTAGCGCTCGCCGTCGAGGATGTGGCGGCGCCCCGTGGGGACGCGGACGGCGGAGACGGCCACCAGGTGGTGCCGCGCCCGACCGAACACGTCGCGAGCGATCTCGACGAGCACGTCGCGCCGGGTGGGGACCGACGGGGCGACCATCCCGTCGAAGGCGTCGTAGCCCAGGCCGAGGGCCATCGCCGAGGCCACCCAGGACCCGGCCGAGGTGCCGAGCGAGGGCGCCCCGGCCACGTCGATCCCCGCCTCGGCGAGGCCGGTGGCCACGCCGAGCCCGTAGGCGATCCCGAACGGACCGCCCCCGCCGTAGACCATCGAGAGCGCATGGGGCTCCGCGACGATGTCGGGGTCGCCGTCGATGGCGACCGAGCCGATCTCGCGGTGCTCGGGCGGGGCCATGGCGGGGGCGCGCCTCCCTCGGGTCGGTGCCTCTGTCCTGGCTCCACCATCGGATCGGCCACCCCTCGGCGACAGGGTCCGAGGTCCCGACCCGGACCTAGGCTGGGTCCGTGGGGATGCAGGAGCTCGTGGCGCGCGCCGACGGCGCGATCGCGGCGGCGGTGGGGGCCGTGTGGCGCTCGCTCGAGCGCCCCGGTCGCTGGCTCACCAGCACCCAGCGGGTGGCCGTGGCCGCCGAATGCCGAGCGGCGGCCGCCGTGCGACGCGGCGTCGATCCGAGCCTCTCCGACCACCACCGCGACCTGGTCGCCACGCTCGTGCACGACCCGGCCGCGCTGCACGACGAGCCGCTCGACGCCGTGCTCGGGCCGGACACGACCATCGACGAGTACGTCGAGGTCGCCGCCGTCGCCGCCAAGGTGATCGCCATCGACCTGCTGTGCGTCGGGCTGGAGCTCGAACCCCTGCCGCTGCCCGATCCCGGGCCGGGGGAGCCGTCACGCCGGCGCCCCGAAGGGGCCGCCGACCTGGGCGCCCGGGTGCCGATGCTCACCGCCGAGGGCCTCGCCGCCGAGCTCGGCCCCGGCACGTACCACGTGAACGTCCGCCGCGGCCACAGCCTCGTGCCCGAGGAGGCTGGGCTCCAGATCGACCTGGTGAACGCGCTCTACCTGCCCGACCTCCTCGATCCCGCGATGCCCGGTCGCCGGGGCCTGGCCCGCACCCAGCTCGAGGCCATCGCCACGAGGGTCTCGGCGCTCAACCGGTGCTTCTACTGCTCGGCGGGCCACGCGCAGCTCCTGGCCATGGCGGGCGGCGACGGCCCGGCGCCGAGCCTGGCCGACGCCGCCGCGGGGCGTGGCGACGCGGGGGTGGCCCACGGCGAGGAGCTGCTCGCGCTGGCCGAGGCGCTGGTGCGACGGCGCTCGTCGCTCGACGCGGCGCGCGCCCAGGCCTCGCGGGTGCTCGACGATGAGCAGCTCCTCGGCGCGGTGGCCACGGTGGCCGCGTTCGTGCTGCTCAACCGGGTGTCGGACAGCTCGGGCATCCCGCTCGACGACGTCGCTCGCGGGCTGCTGGCCGCGGTCCCCGACGAGGTCGGGCTCGGTGCCATGCCCGGCTCGTCGCGCTGACGAGCCGGGCCGCGCTCAGCCCGTGATGTGGGCGGCGTAGGCGGGACTGGTGAGCAGCTCCTTGGCCAGCTCGGCCCGGGAGGTGCCCGCCTTCTGGCGCGACACCCAGTCGGCCACCTCGAGCTCGGTGGGCCGGCGGCCCAGCAGGAAGATCGAGATCACCGAGACGTCGGTGTTCTCGGCCTGCTTGCGCTTGTACTCGCTGCTCTCGGAGAACCCGACCATCACCTGGCCGCGGGTCTTGGCGCGGGCGTCGAGGCGGCCGGTCCAGTAGTTGATGCCGCCGGTGTCGGGGGTGCGCTCGAGCACGTCGGTGTAGATCCGCTCCACGAACTGCCGGTTGGTGAGGGTGCCGTACTTCGTCTTGAACTCGTTGGAGCTCGAGAACTGGTCGGCCATCCGGTAGAGCGTCCAGGCACCGGTGCGGCGGCGGGTCACCCAGAAGCGCAGGCCCCCGGCGTCGGGGGTGCGCTGGAGGAAGGCGCGGTAGAGGCGCACGGCGGGGTCGACGGCGTCGGTGTTGTCGCTGGTGCGGCGCAGCCCGTCGATCAGCTCGCCCTTGGTGGCGCCGCCCGTGCTCAGCTTGTCGACCCACGCCGCCAGGTTCGAGGCCGTGGGGTCGGCCGCCGTCATGTCCTGGTACTGGCGCTTCACGAACGCCGTCCACGTGGGGAAGGGCGCCGGGGTGACCGCCGCGTTGATGGGCTCCACCATCCTCGTGCCGTCGCCGGTGCAGGTGACGACGAGCTTGCTCGTGTAGGTGACCTGGCCGCCGATGAGCGTGTCGAGCCGGAAGGTGAAGGTGAAGGGGTAGCCGTAGAAGGCAGCGGTGAACCCGCCGTACACCTTCGACCCGTCCTGCTGCTCGATCGGGAAGGGCCCGTTGACCGTCGTGCCGAGCGGGCCGATGTAGTTGATGGTGTACTGCGCGACCGCCGGGAGCTGGTTGAACTCGACGTTCTGGTCGCCGAAGGTGATCTGGGCGCTGGTGCCCGAGTGCGAGCAGGTGGCGCTCTTGGCGCCCTTCCAGCGGCGGTAGGGGTCGGTGGGCACGAAGGTGTTGACCACCGTCGCCGGCACGCTCCCGTCGCCGGTGCAGGTGAGGGTGATCTGGCTCCGGTAGATGACCGAGCCGTTGCGGATGGTGTCGAGGCGGAACCCGAAGGTGAACGGGTACGCGTCGAAGTCCTGGCTGAACGAGCCGTACGCCTTGGTGCCGCTCGTCTGCTCCACCGGGAAGGGCCCGCTCGGGTGGTTCACGCCGTCGAGGACGTAGTTGATCGTGAACTGGTCGGTGGCCAGCAGCGACGAGAACTCGACGTTCTGGTTCGAGAGGGTCACGTGGGCCCCGCCGGCGTCGGAGCTGCAGCTCGCCGTCTTGCCGCCCGTCCATCGTCGGTACGAATCGCTCAGGGCACCCGAGGGTTGGGTGACGATCGTCAGCCCCAGGGCGACGGTGACGAACACGAGCACAGCTGCGGCGCTTCGACGCATGGGCCCTCCCCGATGGCGGCGGTGGAGTCGCACCCTACGCCTCGGGCGCCGGCGTGCCCAGGGATCGCCGGTCGGCGGTGCCGCCCGGTCACGCGGGGCCGAGCAGCTCCACGAAGCCCGCGGCCCCGTGCACCCGGACGAGCTGGCCATCGACGATGTGGCGGGTGGCGTCCTCGACCCCGACCACGGCGGGAAGGCCGTACTCGCGCGCCACCACCGCGCCGTGGGTGGTGAGCCCGCCGACCTCGGTGACGAGGGCGCCGGCGATCGTGAAGAGGGGCGACCAGCTCGGATCGGTGTGGGGCGTGACGAGGACGTCGCCGGGAGCGAGCCGGGCCCGTGACGGGTCGAGGACCACGCGCGCTCGCCCCTCCACCGTCCCCGCCGAGACCCCGAGGCCGACGAGCGCCCCCTCGGGCAGCCCCTCGCGCGCGTAGGCGGCCCGCACGACCTCGCCGTCGCCGGTCATCACCCGCGGCGGGGAGAGCCGGGCGAACGCCGCCAGGTCGGCTCGCCGCCGCGCGATGGCCGAGGCATCGCTGCGGCCCGACGCCACCACCTCGTGGAGCTCCTCGAGCCGCAGGAACCAGAGGTCGTCGGCCGAGGCGAGGGCCCCGCTCGCCACGAGCCGCTCGGCCTCGGCGAGCAGCGCCCGCCGGTAGAGGCCGTACCGTCGGATCAGGCCGTACTTGGGGAACTCCCGGTAGCCGAGGAAGGTGCGGACCAGCGCGATGCGGTGGTCCAGCGCCCTGGCCTTCGCCTCGCCGTCGGGGAGGGCGCGGACCCGATCGAGGGCCGCGGCCGCGGCCTGCTGCGCCTCGCGCTCCCCCGCCTCGAACCGGCGCCGGGCTTCGCCGGGGGTGAGGTGGTGGACGTGCGAGCGCAGGAGCGGCACCAGGGCCGTCGGCCGCTCGGCCCAGCGGGGGCGCCCGAGGTCGATCTCGCCCGGGCCCCGCATCCCGTACCGGGCCAGCCAGCCGTCGAGCGCTCGTCGGGCCTCGGCGCCACCGGGCACCTCGTCCAGTCGCTGAAGGAGGTCGTCGTCGCTCCCTCCGGCCCCGGCCCCGGCGCCGTCGAGCTCGTCGAGCTCGTCGAGCTCGTCGAGGAGGGCGACGACCGCCGGATGGGGACGCAGGGCATCGGCCACGTCGATCAGGGCCAGGCCCATCTCGGAGGTGACGTCGCCCGGCACGGAGCGGGCCAGCGCGTCGGCGGCACCGGGCTCGCCCAGCCAGTCGCCGAGGTGGTCGCCCAGCCACCAGATGGCCTCGATCGACGCCATGATCGCCCGATGGCTGCGCGGGTCGAAGAGCCGGGTCGCCAGGCTGGCCAGATCCTCGGCGATGCGGTCGAGGAGCTCGGTGCCGGTGGCCCCGTCGAGGCGAGCCTCGAGCTCGGCGAGCGACGCCTCGGTGGCGGCGATCAGCTCGGCCACCAGTGCCGGGCCCTCCTCGACCGGCGGCGGTGCCGCGCCGAGGGGCGGGCCCGCCGGAGGGGCCGGCGTCCCATCCGGCGGCGCCGGCAGGTCGCCGCGGTCCACGATCGCCTGCATGGCGCCGCCGATCAGCGGGTCCGAGCGCTGGAACATGGCGATCAGGCCGGTGCGGGCGGCTGGCGAGGCGAGGGCGTCGGCCACATCGATGAAGGGGCGACCGGCCGCTTCGTGCATCGGTCGGGCGGCGGTCCGCTGCCACACCGACAGCCCGAGCGGCGTCATCGGGTCCGTCATCATCTGCTGGTGGCCGACCGACACGTAGACGTGCGGCCGGTGGTCGTGGACCTCGGGGATCGGGAACAACGTGGTGATCGGCCGGCTCTGCACCACCCACGTCTGGTCGCCTTCGACGCACCACTCCAGGTCCTGGGGGGCGCCCAACGCCTGCTCCACCCGGCGGCCGAGCGCGACGAGCGCCACCACCCGGCGGTCGTCGAGGACGGACGCGGTCGACCCCTCGGGAGCGTGCCGCTCGACGACCTCGCCCTCTCGCACGCGCCAGGTGGTCGCCTCGGCGACCCCCGACACGAGCCGATCGCCCAGGCCGGCCACCGCCTCGACGGCGGCGACCCGGCGGTTCGAGGTCAGCGGATCGGCGGTGAAGAGGACGCCCGACGCGTCGGCGGCGACCATCTCCTGGACCACCACCGCCATGCGCACCGATCGGTGGTCGATCCCCTCTCGCCGGCGGTAGGCCACGGCACGGTCGGTGAACAGCGAGGCCCAGCAGCGCCGCACGTGGTCGGCCACCTCGTCGGCCGTGGCGCCGACGTCGAGGAACGAGTCGTGCTGGCCGGCGAACGACGCGCTGGCGAGGTCCTCGGCCGTGGCGCTCGAGCGCACGGCGACGCGCGTGTCGGAGGCGAGGCGCCCCAGCGCGGCATCGATCGCGCCCCGGAGGTCATCGGGGAGGGCGATGCCCTCGAGCGCCGCCCGTAGGTCGGCGCTCGCCCGTCCGGCCACCGCCGGGTCGAGGTCGTCGAGGCGATCGAAGAGCGCACCGTCCGGTGCGGTGACGGCGACGAACGCGTCGGTCGTCACCACGAAGCCGTCGGGCACGGCGACCCCCTCGGTCCGGCGGAGGCGGGCCAGGCCGGCGCCCTTGCCGCCGACGGCTGCGGTCTCGAGCGACCGGGGATCGTCGAGGTCGATCACGAGCGAGGTGGTCACGCGCTGCTCCTCTCGGCCCGGCGAGGCGCCGGAGCGGAGTACAGAGAGCACGGATCGGTCGCTTGCGGCAAGCCCCCCACCCGGAGGTACGTTGGTCCTGGCGGGGCGGGGCGCCACGGCGGTGCGATCGGCGGGGAGCTGGTGCTGGCGTGGCCTCGGGCGGGACGCTGACGCCTCAGGTGCTGGTGGGCTCGGCGGCGTGGCGGGCGACGAGCTCGCGGATGGCCGTGGCCTCGCCGGGCCGGACGTTGCGGTCGGCGAGGCGGACCTCGGCCACCGGGCCGAGCAGGGCGCGCGCCTCGTCGGCGACGCCGCTCGCGGCCAGGAAGGTGCGCACCAGGCGGCGACGGATGCGAGGGATGGCGGCGCGCTCGGCTCGGCCGACCAACCGTCGGGCGGGCCCACCGGTGAGGGGCTCCTGGTCGAGCTCGAAGGCGCCCATCAGGATCCAGGACAGGGCGACGTCGGCGGCCGCCGGTCCCCGGCGGGCGTTGGTCCAGTCGATCACCACGGGCCCGCGCTCGGCCAGGATGACGTTCCCGGGGTGCAGGTCGAGGTGGAGCACGACGTCGCCCTCGAGCTCGTAGGGCCGCAGGCCGGTGGGGGCCCCGATCCGGTGGAGCCGGGCGTGCAGGTCGCCGAGCAGCCGGGCGTGGGCACCGACCCGCCACGGGTGGGCCTCGAGGTCGGCGAGCATCGTCGGCCCGTCGACGCGCTCGAGCACCTGCTCGCCCGGCCCCACCCGGTGCACGACGGGGACGGGGTAGCCGGCGGCGCGCACGTGCTCCATCGCTTCGGACTCGCCGCGCAGGTCGCGCTCGGGTGCGGTGCGTCGCAGCACCCGGCCCGGCCCGGCATCGTGGATGGTGGCGTCGCGGCCCGCCGCGATCTGGGGGCCGAGCTCGTCGTCGGGGGTGCGCCGGTCGTCGACCTCCACGGTGAGCTCAGCGCATCTGCGCGGCGGCGAAGTCGGTGGTGCCGGCGAGCCCCAGCAGCTCTTCGCGGGCGATCTGGCGCAGCAGGCTGGCGCCGTCGAGGTACACGCGCTCGTTGGTGATGCGGTCGCCCTCGAAGGTGAACACGGCGATCACCGCGACCCGAAACGCCCGCCCCGTGGGCGGGAGGCCGAGGAACTCCCCGGTGTTGGTGCCCAGCAGGTCGAACTCGCTGACGATCGTGTCGTCGTCGGCCACGTGCATGCGGACGTGCTCGTGGTGCTGGTCGGGGAACGCCGTGCGCTGGGCCGAGTGGTAGGCGATCACGGCCTCGTCGCCCTCGTGGACGGCGCCGGTGGCCACGATCTCGTAGCGCGGGGTGCCGGCGAAGGTGGCCAGGCACGCCGCCCAGTCGTGGTCGATCTCCGAGCGGAAGTGCTCGTCGAGCACGGCGAGCCGGCGGCGGCGGAGGTCCTCGTCGGGAGCGTTGTCGGGCGCCATCGTCGCATCCTCCGCGGTGGGTGGGGCGCCGTCAACCGCGATCGACGGGTGGCTGCGGCGCCGTCGACCGCCGGTAGTGACCGCGATCATCGTTGGCCCGCCGACGACGATCGCGGTCAGTTCGGGGGTGCGGGGACGGCTGGGCGTGGCGAGGTCACCAGCGCAGGAGGGCGCCGATCCCGTCGGTGAGGCGGGGGGTGGTGGGGACGATGCGGACGTCGGCGCCGGTGAGCAGGGCGGCGCGCACGGCGACGTCGACGGCGCGGGCGACGCGCAGGTCGCTGGCGCCCAGGCCGTCGAGGTCGGCGGGCGAGCGCGACACGAGGCTCGGCTCGTCGGGCACGTACGAGGCGGTCGGCTCGGGCTCGCCCCGGTCGTGCACGAGCAGCACCTCGACGCGCGACTCGCGCAGCGCGCCGAGCACGTCGTCCCATCCGGCTGCCGCTCGGTCGCCCTGGCCCAGCTCCTCGTCGAAGCGGGCCAGCACAGCTCGGGTGTCCTCGGCCACGGCCGTGCGCACCCAGCGCTGCGCCGCCACGTCGCGGTCGTCGGCGCTGCCGTCTTCGCTGCGACTGCCCGGCACCTCGCGCACCAAGGCGGCCACGGCGTCGGTCACGCGCTCGCGCACCAGCTGGAGCATGCGCAGGTCCCCGTTGGCCACCACGAGGCGGGCGCCGATCTCGCGGACCTGGCCCTCGATCGCCTCGGCCACCGCGGCGGCCGTGTGCTCCCAGGCGTCCTCGGCGCGCTGCTGGTAGCGCCGGTGCGACCAGCCGCCGCCGCGCACCTTGCGGATCTCGTCCTGGCGGCCGGTCACCTCGGCCCCGCCGATCGCCGTGGCACCGGCGGGGAGCGGCGCCGTCCACAGCAGGTCGGCGCCGGTGCGGTCGATGGTCGCCACCACCACCGGGATGGTGGTGGCCCGGCGGGCCAGGACGGCGGCGAGCTCGGGAACGGCGCCGTAGCTCGAGCCGGTGCGCCGGGGCGGCTCCTCCAGGTGCTCGACCAGCGCCACGCCGTCCTCGTCGGCCACGATCACGAGACCGGCCGCCTGCGGGAAGCCAGCGCGCACCGCCGCGGCCACCTCGTCGGCGCACGCCGCCAGCGGGGAGGCGCTCACCTCGTGGCGGACCTCGTGGACGAGCGACTCGATGGCGGCGTCGATCGGTTCCGGGCGGGCAGCCACCACCGTGAGGTAGGGGCCCGGTCGGGCCACGAGCTGGCGCAGGTCCTCCAGGTGGGTGGGGGTGGTGGCGGTCGTGCCCGAGCGCTCCATGTCGGCTCCTTCGCGTCGTCGGCTGGTCCGCACCTGGCGGCTACCCGCCCCCTGCGGCCGGCAAACGGGGCCGCGGCGAGTGTGAGGGTTCTGTGAGCGACCGCAAGGAGCACGGGACAGGCGGGGCCGCCCGCAGTACGTTGCCCCCGAGGGGAACCGACCAGGGGAGGCGACGATGCGTCGTTCACGCGGGCTGCTGCTGGGCGCGGCCATGGTGCTGCTGCTCAGCTCGTGCACGTACAAGGAGATGGCCTCGGTCATCAAGGCCAACGGCGGCCCGGTGCCGTGGTGGTGCCACCCCACCGAGGAGATCCCGGTCACCGCCGGCCCCGCCGCCGGCTCGGTCGACTGGTACGCCGGCACCCACAAGGGCCCGCTCTCGTGGTCGCAGTGCCTCACGCTGTCCGACCAGCTCGACGCCGCCAAGGCCTACGCGCTGCAGTGGCCGACTCGAGGCGACGCCGAGGCCGACGGCTTCCGCGAGGCCACCGGCTACGTCAGCGGGATGGGCACCCACCACATCCAGGGCGGCATCACGCCGGCCATGCTCAACGATCCGAACTTCGACAAGGACAACCCGATCCTCGACAGCGTCGGGCTCGACGACGTGTTCGACCCCGCCCACCCCGAGGTGCTCCAGTTCGACGGCAGCGGCCCGTCGGCCAAGCTCGTCGGCTTCGACTACTACGTGCGGACGAGCACGGGCCTGCCGCCGGCCGGCTTCGCCGGGAACAACGACTGGTGGCACCACCACCCGAAGATCTGCTTCCGCAAGAGCGACGCCAAGATGGCCGGGTTCAACACCACCGACGCGGCCTGCGCCAACCAGAACGGCATCAACGTCAACATGTCGAACTACTACATGCTCCACGTGTGGGTGCTCGACGACATGACGTTCCGGCCCGACGTGTACGCCGGCATGATGCCCTGCATCTTCGGGGGCACCGCCATCCACGACCCCGACGACACCTGCCACAACACGCGGGCCGGCTCGGGCATGGGTACCTCGATGGACCACGACATGGGCGGGTTCTGAGCCGAGAGCGCTCGTCCGCACCGTCCACCGCCGAACCCTCGACCCTCGACCTCGCGTCGAGGGTCGAGGCGCGTTCGGGAGCGGGTCGGCGAGGCCGTCTACGTAGTCGACTACGGATGCGCTGCGAGCCGGCGCCGTAGTCCAATGCCCGACGATGGGCACCAGGGGTCGACGGGGGCGCGCCGCGTGGGCGATCAGCGCGCTCGCCGTGCTGGTCGGCTCGCTGGCGACGCTGCCGCGAGCCGAGGCCGCGGTCGACCCGGAGACGCCGCCGGTCCCGACGCCGTTCGAGGTCACGCTCACCGATGCCGGCTTCGATCCCGCCACCATCGACGTGGTGGTCGGCCAGAGCATCGTGATCACCAACACCGGCTCCACCACCCGGCGGATCCAGGGCGCCGACACGATCTTCGACTCGGGCGACGTGCCGGTCGGCGGCGCCTTCACGGTCGCGATCCCCGACGACCGCGAGGTCGCCGTCACCTCGCCGGCGGCCGGCGCCGTGCCGGTGGCGACCGCCACGATCCGGGTCGGGCCCAACGGCTTCAGCGGCCCCGGCGACTCGCCGGTCTCGCTGCACCTGCCCACCGGGCTGAGCCAGGCCGAGGACCTCGACTCGTTCGCCGTCGAGCCGACCTGGGGCCTCACGGTGTCACGCACCACGATCGTCCTCCAGTTCCGCGACTCGGCGACGGTGGCCGAGGCCAACCGGGCCCTCGCCGCGGCCAACGCCCGACTTGCCGGTCGCACCCCGAACACGCCGATCCTGATGGTGACCATCCCGGATCCCGGCGACGGCACCTTCGACGACCTGCACGCCGCGCTCGACGCGCTCCGGAGCTCCCCGGGGGTGCTCGCGGCCGCGCTCGACCCGCTCGGCGACTCGGCCGACCTCCCCGGCCCGCTGCCCGCCACCGTCGTCTCGGGCGGCTTCAACTGGGTGGGCTACCCGACGCCCGCCGGGGCGCCGTCGGGGTCCTACGGCGTGGAGCAGGCCCGGTTCCCGCAGGCCTGGAACCTGCTCGACGCCATCCGCAAGGCCGGCTCGTCGAAGGTCGACATCGGGGTGGTCGACACCGGCTACGACCTGGCGCACCCGGAGCTGGCGCCCGCGGCGGGCGGGTCGAAGCGGATCGACTTCCTCCCGAACTGCCTCGGCATCTGCGTCGGCAACCCGCCGGGCATCCCGGCGCAGGGCCACGGCACCGGCGTGGCCGCGCAGCTGGCCGGCGCCAACGTCGGCGCCAACCCGACGGCGCACCTCGTGGCCTCGGCGGCGTCGGCGAGCACGAAGGCGGGGCCCGGAGGGTCGACCTTCTTCAGCGCCCTCGGTGCCGTGAACAACCTGCTCCTCGAGAAGCAGAAGGGGACGGCGGGGGTGGCCCCCAACCTGCGGGCCATCAACCTCAGCATCAACTCGGTGTCGTTCGCGCAGGCCGGGGCGGTCTGGGCGACGACCTTCCGGAACCGGACGTGCGGACCCGGTGCCGCCGACGACGCCGGCGGCACGGGGGCGTGCACCCCCAACACCGAGGACGGCTACCTGCGCGAGATCGCTCAGATCGGCAAGGTCGACCTCGCGCTGGCGCGGGTGGCGGCGTCGCAGGACGTCGTGATCGTCCAGGCCGCAGGCAACGACAGCGGCGTCAGCGGCAACGCCACGTTCTGCACCCCGCTGGGCCAGACGCCCTGCACGACCTACGAGAAGATCCGCGCCAGCTCCAAGTCGGGCTTCGCCTGGGCGTCGGCGAACTGGCCCGACGGCGTGGCCAACCCGATCATCGTGGTGGGGGCGATCGACGCCCAGCGCCAGCGGGCCTCGTTCTCGAACGTGGGGGCCGACGTCTCGGCCGCCGGGGTCAACACCGTGAGCGCCAACGCCGGAGGCGGCTACCGCACCTTCGGCGGCACCTCGGGCGCCAGCCCCTACGTCGCCGCCCTGGCGGGCCTCGTCGCCCAGTTCGCCCCGACGCTGACGGCCGGCCAGATCCGACAGCTGATCATCGACCACGCCATCGCCGACGTCGGGCCCGACG
>ERZ795053.1604-NODE-1604-length-28628-cov-6.818150_pt1 | contig 28628 bp, 21 predicted proteins | sample MGYA00375137_ERZ795053 | MGnify/ENA primary metagenome ERZ795053 (study PRJEB30182, sample SAMN05720284) | activated sludge metagenome | isolation source: Anaerobic digester | place: Hong Kong | collected 2014-12-17 ...
GCCCGTGGTCTTGATGATGAAGTCCTCGCCGTTGTCCAGTCTTCCATCGCCGTCCAGATCCTCGCCTTCGTCAAGGACGCCGTTGGCGGGGCAGCAGTCCTCGTTCTGGCCGTCAAAGTGACCATCATTGTCTTCGTCCACCCAGACCGTGATGCGTGAATCGCCGGGTGTGAATCCGGTCTCGCCTTCAATGTCAACCTCATCAATACCGACAGTTGTGGACGGCGGTGTCGTCGACGTATCCACAGGGTGAACGGTGGGGGTTATCTTCACCTTGATCCCGTTCCCCGAATAGGCCGTCTTGGCGCCCTTGGAATAGTTGTGCGTATCGGCACACCCGATGCCGGCAACAAGGGCGACGAGCGCAATGAGCGACGATGTGCCGCCAACCCGACGGTTGTACGGCACGCGCAAGTGCGTGGGTATCACATAGCACCTCCCGAGATAATTGAATTGTTGAACTTCCTCTCTTCCAGAATCCGTATGCAATCGCGATTGGATTATTATCCATTATGCGCAGCGACATCGCATATGTGCTCAGGAAAAGCACAATAAATGGCGTCTCCGCAGTAGATTGCCATGCGTTTGGCGGGGAGGCGTGGGCTATGGGTGTCGCGCGTGTGGCACAATGCTCGCGTCAATACACGGCGAGCGCCGCTCAGTCGGGGCCCCGATCACGACGGGCGCCAATGGGCTGAGCGCGATCAGATTTCTTCGAATCGCGCCGTGAAGTGTCGCAATACGGGCGGCGCGTCTGTGATGCGCAGGCCTTTCAGCGTGTCGCGCTTCCTGAAGACTTCGATCGTCGCCTCGGCCACATAGTCAATGTGGCTCTGGGTGTAGACGCGCCGCGGGATGGCGTAGCGCACGAGTTCCATGGCCGGCGGGGTTTCGCCGCCGAACATCACACTGCCGATTTCGCAGGTGCGGATGCCGGCTTCGCGATAGAGGGCGACGGCGACCGCCTGTCCGGGGAACTGGTTCGCCGGGATGTGTCTGCAGAAGGCGGAGGCGTCGACATAGACGGCGTGACCGCCGGCGGGTTCGACGATGGCGATCCCCGCGTCGCGCAGTTTGGCGGCGAGGTATCCCGTGCTGTAGATGCGATAGTGCAGGTAGTCTTCGTGCAGCACTTCCTCGAAGCCCTGGGCCATGGCCTCCAGGTCGCGTCCCGCCAGTCCGCCGTAGGAGACGAATCCCTCTGTCAGAATCAGCAGGTTACTGGCGCGCTGGGCGACCGCCGCGTCGCGCATCAGGAGTACGCCGCCGATGTTCACGAGACCATCCTTCTTGGCGCTGATCGTCGCGCCATCGCAGAGGTCAAACTGCTCGCGAACGATATCGCGCACGCTTCGATCCGCCTGCCCGGGTTCGCGCTGCCTGATGAACCAGGCGTTCTCGGCGAAGCGACAGGCGTCGAGAAAGAAAGGCGTCCTGTACTTGTCGCAGACGGCGCGGACGGCGCGAATGTTCGCCAGGCTGACGGGCTGACCGCCGCCGGAGTTGTTCGTGATCGTCAGCATGACGAGCGGGATCTTCTGAGGTCCGACCTCCTCGAACAGCGCCTCGAGCCTTGCGATGTCCATGTTGCCCTTGAAGGGATGGGTCGATTCGGCGTGTCTGCCTTCTTCGATGACGAGATCAAGGGCCTTCGCTCCGGAGTGTTCGGCGTTGGCGCGCGTCGTGTCGAAGTGATTGTTGTTCGGGACGATGTCGCCGGGTTTGCACATCACTTCGAAGAGGATGCGCTCGCTCGCGCGGCCCTGGTGTGTCGGCAGAATGTGATCGATCCCCGTGATGTCGTTCAGTCGGTTGTAGAAGCGAAAATAGCTCGTCGCGCCGGCATAGGATTCGTCGCCGCGCATGATGGCCGACCACTGGTCGCTGCTCATCGCGCCGGTCCCGCTGTCGGTCAGCAGATCGATGAGGACGTCGTCCGCATGGAGCCGGAACAGGTTGAAGCCGGCCTCGCGCAGCACTTTTTCGCGATGCGCCGGCGTGGTCATCTGAATGGGTTCAACAACTTTGATGCGGAAGGGTTCGATGACGGTTTTCATGCGTGTGCGTCCTGTGTGTTCGCCGCTTGATGCGACGCCGGCGATTATAGAAGCGGATTGCAGATTCGACATTCGGGACCAAAGTCGTGCGATTAGCCCCGGCGGAATCCGTTTCGAGCGGCCGCAGTTCGTGAATGTTGCGCAATGCGCCCGGAGCCGCCGCAGTCATGTGACGGTTGTCATGCAACTGCGATCGCGAACGTCAGGGCGGGCGTACGCGCGTGATGGCGCTACGGGTTGGATGACCGGGCGATGACGGGCCCGGCTCGGAAGGGGGGGGCGTCCGGCACATCAGGGGATCAGGGCGCGTTACGGCGCGTCGAAGTAGTCGCGAGTCCGCGGATCGTCGCGAAGCGTCCTGATGGCGTGGTGCAGACGGGACTTGATCGTGCCGACGGGAACCCCCAGCGCGTCGGCGATCTCCTCCTGGGACATACCGTCGATGTAGCGCATCAGGATGACCTCGCGATGGGCTTCCGAGAGTCGACCCATGGCGTCCTGCAGATCGCCCAGGTCGCCTGATCTGTCGGCCGGCGGCGCCGTCAGATTGTGGAGCGCCTCGACGCTGAGATTCCCCTCCCGATCACGCCTGCGAATCCGCGTAATGGCCGCGTGTTTCACGACGGGATAGAGAAACGTCGTCGCCCTGGCCGTGAGCCGCAGGTGGGGCGCCTTTTTGACGACATAGGCGAACGCGTCCTGCAGGACATCCAGCGCGTCGGCCTCATTTCGCGTGAATCGAAACGCCAGCGCGTGGACCCAGGGGGCGTATCGCTCGTAGAGCGTGTCGAACGCCGATAAGTCACCGCGATTGATGGCGGCGAAGAGTCGCTCGTCGGTTCGAAAATCGCGTGTTTCGGGTTCGCTCACGTTGCTCGGCCTTCCGAATTCCTGGCGGGCATTATGCCAGAAGTCGGGCCCGGCGGGGGCGGCGCCTGACGTCGCCATTCGGAGATTGGGAGGGCGTTTCAGCGGTCTGGCCCCGGACTCCGGGGAATTTCTCCTTCGATTGCGCCTTCCCTTGTCGGAGGCGGCGCTCGCGCTGGCGCCGCCGTGACAGGTAGATCCGCCACGCGGACGTTCAGACCGCGCCGGCGCTCAACTCGGAGGCGTTGATGACCATGCGAACACGACCCAACAACAACCCGGATGATCCAACATGGACAACTCGGCCGTCAACCGCGTCTGTCGGACCGCGACTTTGTGTCGCCTGGCTGATGGCGTTTGCGGCGTTCGTCGGCGGCGCGCGGCCGCTCATGGCGGCGACGCTGACGGTTACGACCACTGCGGACACGTTTGACGGTGTCTGCGATGGCGACTGCTCGATTCGCGACGCCCTGGCCGTTGCGGCCAATGGCGACACGATCACTCTGCCTGCGGGAACCTTCGCGCTGTCGCGAACCGGCCCGGAAGCTGAGAACGGTGATCTCGGCACTGTGGCGGTCTTCGATCTCGACATCGCCAATACCGTCACGATTCAGGGGGCGGGGCCGGGACAGACGATCATCGACGCGTCGGCCATCGGCACGCGCGTCTTCGATATCAATCTGCTGGCCGTGGCGAACGTCACGATCCGCGATATGACGATTACCGGCGGCAACGGCTCAGGCGACGGGTCAGCCGCCGCCGCAGGCGGAATCCGCTGTCGTGATCGGAATTCGTCGCTGAACGTGGTCAACTGTGATGTGTCCGGCAATACCGGCGCGGGCATCGGCGCCGTCGCGGATGTGACGATCACGGACTCGACAATCAGCGGCAATACCGGCAACGGCGTGCGCCTGACGAACGACAGCGCCGCCTTCCAGTTCCTCAAGGATCTGACGATTCGCCGCTGCACGATCAGCGGCAACTCTCAGAACGGCGTGAGCATCTACAAGGGCGACGACCTGCTTCTTGAGAACAGCACGATCAGCGGCAACATGATCGACGGCGTCATCGTGCAGTTCATCGACGCGGCGATCGACAGCTGCACGATTGCGCAGAACGGGGATGGCGGCGTCGAGCTGGCGGCGTTCACGGATGGTGGGTTCCCTGTCGCGCCGGCGGTCGACTTCCGCAACACGCTGCTGTCGGGCAATTCGGGCGGCAATGTGCAGCTGAGCGGTCCCGCCGATGCGCCCGTGAGCCTCGGCAACAACCTGTCGAGTGACAACTCGGCGGCGTTCGCCTTCAGCATGGCGTCCGACATCAACAACATGGATCCGCAGCTGGCGCCGCTGGCCACGAACGGCGGGTCCACGCAGACGCACGCGTTTCCCGTGACGAGCCCGGCCTTCGACGCCGGCGCCACGATCCTGTCGACGGATCAGCGTGGCGTGGGGCGACCGCAGGGTGGGGCGGATGACATCGGGGCCTTTGAGCTGGTTCCGCCCGACGACGACATGGACGGATTCTCTCCGCCGGAAGACTGCGACGACGACAACTTCTTCGTGAACCCCGACGCCCCCGAGGTCTTTGACGGAATCGACAACAACTGCGACGGCGTGATCGATGAGGGCTTCGACGACGATCACGACGGATTCGAGGACACGGCCACGGGCGGTGACGACTGTGATGACGACAACGCGTCCATCCATCCCGGCGCCGCGGAAGTCTGTGACGGCGTGGACAACAACTGTGCCGATGGCGTGGACGAGGGATTCGATCAGGACAATGACGGATTCACCACGTGCAACGGAGACTGCAACGACGATGACTTTTTCGTGAATCCCGACGCGACGGAAGTCTGCGATGGTGTCGACAACAACTGCAACGGCGAGACAGACGAAGGCTGCGACCAGGACAACGACGGCTTCAACACACCGGAGGACTGCGACGACGACAACTTCTTCGTGAACCCCGACGCCCCCGAGGTCTTTGACGGGATCGACAACAACTGTGACGGAACGATCGACGAAGTGTTTGATGATGATCTCGATGGCTTCGAGGACGCGGCCACGGGCGGCAATGACTGCAACGACGAAGATTCGCTCGTGAATCCCGACGCGACGGAGGTCTTTGACGGGATCGACAACAACTGCGACGGAACGGTTGACGAGGTGTTCGACGACGACGGCGACGGCTTCGAGGACAGCGCCACGGGCGGTAACGACTGCGACGATACGAACGCCGATATCCACCCGGGCGCCGCGGAGCTGGATGACGGAATCGATAACGACTGCAACGGCGCCACGGACGAAGGGTTCGACGGCGACAACGACGGGTTCACGCCCATTGCCGGCGGTGACTGCGACGATTCGCGGATGGATGTGAATCCAGGCGCCGCGGAGGTGTTCGACGGCGTCGACAACAACTGTGACGGAACGATCGACGAGGTCTTCGACGATGATGGCGACGGCTTCCAGGACATCGCCACGGGTGGCGACGACTGCGACGACACGAATGCGGCCGTGAATCCGGGAGCGACGGAGGTCGATGACGGCGTCGACAACAACTGCGACAACGCCACGGATGAGGGATTTGACGGCGACTCGGATGGTTTCACACCGATGGGTGGCGGCGATTGTGATGACGCGAACGACGCAGTGAATCCCGGCGCCAACGAAACACTTGACGGCGTGGACAATGACTGTGACGGCGTTATTGACGAAGGCGTTGACGACGATCGCGATGGATTCCTGGACAGCGCATTGGGTGGCGACGACTGCGACGACACAAGCGCCGCCGTCAATCCCGACGCCACTGAGGTTGTCGACGGCGTCGACAACGACTGCGACGGCGTCATCGATCCGACGGGGACGCCGGCGCCGATCCCCGACGAGGATGGTGTCGACGCGGCGACGGAGGACGGCGCCCCGAATGGTGGTGACGGAAACAACGACGGCGTGAAAGACAGCGAACAGGCCAATGTGGCGTCGCTGCCGAATGGCGATGGCAATTACCTGACGATCGTTTCGCCGTTGGGGACGACGCTTGCCAACGTTGTCGCGAGCGACAACCCCTCGCCGGGCGACGCGCCGGAAGGCGTCACATTCCCCATGGGATTCGTGTCGTTCGAGGTCCTTGGGTTGCAGCCGGGCGGAAGCGTGGACGTGACGATGATCGCGGCGCTGCCGGCGGGCGCGACGATTGATACGTATTGGCGTTACGGCCCGGAACCAGGCGATCCTGCGCCGCATTGGTATGAATTCCTGTTCGACGGCGCGACGGGCGCGACGTTGAACGGCGCCGAAATCACATTGCGACTGACGGATGGTCAGCGTGGGGACGACGACCTCAGCGCCAATGGTCGAATCGTTGATCCCGGGGCGCCGGCGACGACGCCGAGTGTGGTCACGCCGCAGCCGACACCGGATTGCGGGACGGGACTGTGCGCGGCGGGGACGGCGACGTTCGCCCCGCTGATGCTGGCCGCAATGTTGATTGCGCGTCGTCGCACGCGTCGAGGCGGGCGCTCCTGACGGCATTTCATCGGGTGACCGACATCTTCTGTCGGGGAGAGACGAATGGCCGGCGCGGACTCAGGTTCGCTCCGGCTTTTGCATGCGCAGGCGTCTTCTTAAGAATCACTTAATGAACCCTTCCAACAAACTTCGCGCTGCGGCGGTAGGTCGAATTGCGATGTGGATTTACGCTGATCGCCCAGAGAGGTGAAGGTCGCGAATCCCGCAGGATCCCTCCCGAATTCGTGCAGCGGGCGCTGAGTCCGATCGATGGGGGACGACTGTGGCGCCCAACGTGCGATCCCGCCCGCGGCCATGCGCCGCGTCAATCATCACGCCGCAGGTACCTGGTGACGCATTGACGGAGTTTGCAGATACGAACCGTCGAGAACCCGTAGTGGAGTTGGGTGGTCCCGGCATGCCATGCCGCGTTCTGGGGCATCCGAAGCCGGCGCTGAGCGCGGCGGAATACGCCGTGGTGTCCGCGCTGATGGACGCCTTTCCCGAGCCGATCTCGCGCGCGCAACTGGAGATGACCGCGGGGGCCGATGCGCATCGCGTGTTGCTTGCGCTGCGCAAGAAGGACACGAGCTGGTCGTCGGCCATTCTGATTCCGTCGAGAAGCGGGCGCGGCGGCTATCGACTCCTCTGAATGAATGTTGCTAAAGCATGAAGCTCACGCATGTATTTCATTGACTTAGTCATTCGTTCACAAACCTTTCGCGCTAGATTGCAGTTGCAAATCGACAGTCGCCTTTAGGATTCAGGTCGCACGAAGGCGATTCTCCAGGAGCGTTTTCCTGCATCTCAAAAAGTCGAAAACGCGCGCGATCGGCTCGGGAGTGAGCCGTCGAGGTCGAGGCTGGCGCAGCCATCGATCGCATGTGCGAAAAATCAGTGATGGAAGAGTTTCAGAGTCACGCGAGCCTGGGTTGAAAGGTTCGCAATAGGAGGAGTTGTCGATGCAAAGTCGAGCCAATGGGGGTCTGTCGTCAGGTCGGAAGCGTTTCGGTTTCACGCTCATCGAGCTGCTTGTCGTCATCGCGATCATCGCGATTCTGATCAGCGTGTTGCTGCCGGCGCTGTCGAGCGCACGGAAGCACAGCCAGGCGACGAAGTGCGGCGCGAATCTGCATCATGTCGGCCAGGCGATGTCGGGTTATCTCGCTGAGAACGCGGGCGTCTACCCTCCCGGCTATGTGTACCCCGACGAGTACGGCAACTGGGATCCGTTCGGCGCCAATCCGGCGCATCCCAACGGATACATTCACTGGTCCTACTTCCTCTACAGTGGTGGACAGGCCCCGGAGACGGCCTTCCAGTGCCCGGGTTTCCCGAACGGTGGCGCTCCTCGTACCAACCCGGGCAACGGTCCCTGGGAGAGCGGACAGGTCGATCAGAACGGTCAGACGTCCGCCAACGCGCTTCAGGATCGCCAGGCGGAACGAATGGCGTACACCGGCAACGCCGCGATCTTCCCGCGAAACAAGTTCAATCAGTCGCTGTCGGGCGGTCCCCGTGTGAATCGCTTCGTCAACGAGACGGAAGTGCACGATCCGGCCGGCACGATTCTGGCGACGGAATTCAAGAACGACTGGCGCGCCCTGGGTGTCCAGGAAGGCAGTGGCATCCTGTCGAAGGCGCATCGGCCGATCAATCCGTTCATGCACCTCAGCAGCGGATCGGATGAATACAACGCGGCGCCGAACACGCCCGGCTTTACCTACGGCGACGGACCGCACTACACGATTCGCCCGCGTTCTGCTGTCGAAAACGCGACGAACCTGATCGACAACGGTTCGATCAGCGAGCTCAACGCCGTGGGTCGCCATCATCCCGGCGGCGACGGCTACAGCGGCGGAACGGCGAACTTTCTCTACGCCGACTGCCACGTCGAGCGAAAGAGCATTCTGCAGACCGTCAAGGACTGGGAATGGGGCCTGAAGTACTACGCCCTGACCGGCGCGAACAAAGTCGGACCGCCGTGGTAGTCCCCGCGGAGCGGCCCGAAATCGTGTCAACCAGGCGCAACTGAATTACCGGGATTCGGCGTGAGCCCGGCCGACGGCCACGCCGAATCAGGAATTCCTTCAGCGGCGCGAAAGGAGAAGTGGCGGGGAAAGAAGCGATTCGGGAACGGGACTCAGGCGACAGCAGCGCAACAGTAACAAAAGACATTGAATCAGGATCATTGTGGGCCGTGGCGTGGAATGTGCGCGCCGAACAGGCGGTCCAGTGCAACGAGAACGCCGGCGGATCGCCGCCGGGTTTTTCAAACTCGAACCTCAGGAGGAAAAGAAGTGAAGAAGCGTATGAGCATTGCGGTGGCGTTCGCGATCATTGCGACGGCCGCCACCCAGTCCTTCGCCCAGACGGGCGCCTGCTACACGGTCGATACGGCCGGGTTCACGATCAACTGTCAGGGGAACATGACGGAAGCCGCCTGTGCGGGGCTTCTCAACGGCGTCTGGCACGAAGGCCACGACTGCAACGACGTTGATGGCGACGGCATCATCGATCCGTTCATCACGTACAACCAGATCGATCCCGTGCAGTACGGCAACTGCGGCGAATTCACGATCGCCGGCGCCACGCTGTTCGCGGACTTCTTCGGTCTGCGCGCGACGACCAACGACTTCAACAACGTCGACGGTGACATGGTTCCCTGCGACGGCACGGATTTCAAGGAGTTCAAGGACACGAACTGCGACACGTTCGCCGACGGCGTCGACCAGCTCGCCCCTGATTACTTCTGCGGTCTGAACTGGCACGGCTGCTGGCTTGCCCAGTATCGCTCGGTCGGTTCGGGCAACGGTCTCGCCGAGTTCGTCAACTACCAGCTGACGGGACGGCTCCCGAACGACATCCCGGCCGAAGCGGGCATTCTCAACCGAGCCCGCTGGGCGGAAGACGGTGTGAACATCGACATCGCCTCCTGCGCGGCCGACTGCTTCCCCGAGGCCGACACGGCCGACATGAACGGCGACATGGTCACAGACGGCCGCGACATCGAGCTGTTCGTCAACGCGGTTCTGACGGAAGACGGCGTTCCCGCCGGCATGACGATCAAGGGCGACTTCAACGCCGACCAGCTCATCACGCTCGCCGAAGACCTCGACGGCTTCGTGGGCTGCGTTCTCAGCGGCGGCTGCACGCAGACCAGCGAGCCGGGCACGCCTTACTGCTACAGCGCGATTGATGGCGCCAACCTCGACGTCCCCAGCCGATGGTTCGTCACGATCTCCGGCAGCGGGACCTGGAACAGGAAGCCGACGACGACGGGTTACGGCAACAGCGGCGTCAAGGCCTCGGACACGGGCTACAGCAACCAGCTCAAGAGCCTTTCCGCCGGTGGCGACTCCCTCAACTTCGGCGTCCCGACGGTCGACCAGAACACGGTCTACGACACGATCTTCGCCTACTCGCCCGTCGCCTCGATCGCGAACCAGGGCACGGGTTACGAGGATGTCACTTACACCGAGCTCCAGTACATGCTCGTGACGGGTCGAAACGCGAACGGTGAAAACATCCAGGCCTGTACGCGAGACTCCGGGTCGGGTACCCGAAACGCCCACAACAACTCCGTCGGTGTGGACCCCAGCTGGGGCGCCGGCGACAACCTCGCCCCGCTCAAGCGCAACGGCAAGGGCGATCGCGCTCGTGAGAACAACGAAACGAACGTCGGTTACAACACCTACACGGCCAACTGCGGTGGCTCCTCCATCATGGAAAACGCCGTGCGCCATCACCGCCTCGGTGTCGGCTACACGGGTCTTCTTGGCGGCAGCCGCGCCGCGGCCGACGCCCTCTCGGGTATCTATGAAATTCTGAACGTCCGCAACGACGTGGCCGGCGGCGTCAACTACGTCCGACCTTCGGTGGAAGCCGTCATCGGCAACAACGACGTCAACACGGGCTACTCGATTGCCGGTGGCCAGACGCTCGTCACGCGCGGCGATCCCGCCCAGACGAACCCCGCGGCGCCGGATTACATGGACAATCGAGCCCTCGCGGCCTACGTCACGAACATCACGGACAGCATCAATTCGTTCGTCGCCAGCTCCGGCGCGTCGGCCGAATTCAACATGCCCGTCGAGCAGCTCACGGTGTCCTTCATTCTCCCGCAGGCGGTTCACGCGCTGCCGCCGCTGACGGATCCGACGGACTACACGCAGGGCAACGGCGACTTCAACATGGGTGTCTCCGACGCCACGCTCCTGTCGCAGGCCACGGTCATTCCGGGCTTCGGCACGGTCCGACCCTTCGGCAACGTGCCCGTCCGCAACGGCATCGGCACGATCGACGAGATGGCCCGCGGTCCGTTCGTGTTCGCTGAGCCCGCCGCCTACAGCGACGGCAGCACGAGTGGCGCCTATCGCGCCTTCGACGGCTCGCTGACGCTGGTCGGTGGCACGCGACTCGGAATGCGCATGCACATCCAGGGTGACTTCAACGTCAACGGCGCCCGCGATCTCGGCGACATCGCTCCGCTGATCGCCGCCGTGGCCGATCCCGCCGGCTTCCAGGCGAATGACATCGCCACGAACGGCATCATGGATCAGATTCCGATCGAGTTCATCGTTCCGGAAATCCTGGGTGACTTCGACGGCAACGGTGACCTCGACGCTGAAGACGTTCGCTACTTCGCGGACGGTCTGGCCATGGTCAACGGCAAGCTCGATCGCAGGGCGGGCTTCATCGAAGTGGACGTCGCCTTCGGCGGCAACTACTTCGGCACGACGCTCCAGCATGGCGCCTACGACAACGGCGATTCGCGCGCTGACGTCGCGGGTGACGACGTGTACCCGGGCGCCTACCCGCATGGCGCCGACGGCCAGATCAACGCGGCCGACGTGAATTACATCTGTGCCAACATGTTCTCGACGGCCTGGGGCGGCGATCTGAGCGCCCACGCCGGCAGGGACCTGAGCTGCGACCTGACGGGTGACTGCATCGTCAACTACGACGACATCTGTGAGATCATCGCGATCCTCGAGACGACGCCCGGCGACATCAACCTCGACGGATTTGTCAACGACGGCGGCGCCGTCAACTCGAACATCGGCAAGCTGAATCCGACGTGGTCCGACGGTGACGTGGACTGTGACGGCGACATCGACGCCGATGACGTGGCCATCGCCAGTGGCGCGGTCAATCCGTGTCTCTAAGACTCGACTCCATCGAGTGTCGGCGACTCCACTTTGCTTGTGCTGTCTGATTTGATACGCGAGCGTGCAACGCCGACTCTTTCTTCCATCAGATGGGGCTCGCCCGAGAGGGCGGGCCCTGTCTTTTTGGGGGCGCATCACGGAAGCTCGGGAAACCCGCGAATCGCAGTGAGTCTCTCAGTACGATCGCTCGAAACGACGACGGACGTGGCCTGGCATTCGAGAATGCCACGTTGGCGGCATTCCCGGCGGAGCGTGGATCCTGTATCGCGGTCCGTGACAGGGCACTGGCGTCCGGCGGCGCGTGGCGGGGTTCAGCAACGAGGAAAACGACCGCACAGGCGTGCGGTCGTTTGGAGGGGAAGAACTGGAGTCTGGGGGAGTCGCAGGTAAGGGGGATCGGGATCAACCTCCCATGTCGGCGAGCTGTTGCTCAAGATCGTCCAGCTGGACGTAGTAGTGATGAAGCTGATCCTCAAGCTGCGCCAGCGTCTGGCGGCGCACGTTCAGCTTGATCTTCGCCTGCTCGATGGCGGTTTCGTACTCCTTCTTCCGGGATTCCTTAAAGAGCTTCGTGTACTCGGCGATCTCGGCCTCGATCTTGTCGATGTCCTTCAGGACTTCGTCGACCTGGTAGGCCGTCGCCTGAATCTTGGTCTTGACCGTCTCAATCGCCGCAATGATCGCGTCACGTTCGGATTCATCGGCGCGTGCCATGGAGGTGGCGGTCAGAATCGGCAGGGCGAGCAGCAGCATCCAGCGTCGTGTGATGGGGGACTTGAACATGGTTTCTTCTCCGTTGTCTGGGGATCGTGCGAGATCCGTTTTTTGTTCATCTGTTCCGTTGATCGATCGCGACGCCGGCTGTTCGCGACGATCGTTTTTGTTGACGCTGGAAGAGATGCACGCATCGTGCCACACGGATGCAAATCGGGGGGATTTCGTGTAAGTCACGAAAACGTACGAGGTTGGAAATCCATGCGGCGTGGGGCGTCGAGCCGGAAAATGCTGAGAGGGAATACGTGTGTGTTCAGGCGGCGGGCGCCCGCGTGTGTGCGTGCACGGAGAGGAACCGCGCGAGGGCGCGGACGGCTCCGGCGCCGTGACTGGGGATGGCGCGCTCGCGAAATATCACGATTGGGGCTCGCGTGTCGTCGACGCGTAGCGGATTACATGCCGAACAGGGCTTCGAGCAGGCTGAGTGTTTCGCCCTTGCGTTTGATGATCAGCGTCGGTGTCGCGCAGGTCATCAGAAGCCGCTCGGAGGTCGTGCCCATCAGCGCCGCGGCCGTTCCGCTGGATCCGCGGCTTCCGACGATCACGATGTCCATCTTCTTGGCCATGGCGGCGTGAGTCATCGCGAGGGCCGGATCCTCGGAGAGCAGCACCAGCGGTTCAACGCTGACGCCATCCGTGTCCGTCTTGTCGATGAACTGTCGGAGGTTCTCCATACCGCGCTGACGCTGTCGTTCCGCGGCCTCGACGAACGTGATGCCGGCGACGTCATAGCCATGGGGGATATTGCGTACATTGACGGCCGTCACCTGTCGCTGCCCCGGGGCCGTGCGCGCAATCTGCACGGCGGCCTCCAGCGCGTCGCGGGAATGATCGGAGCAGTCGACACCGGCAAGGATCCGGTCGAAATGTGGCTGGCACAGATCGGGAACGATCAGCACGCTGCACGGGCTCTTGCGGACGATGCGCGCGATCTTCGCGCCGAGGCCGATCTGACTGGAGGGGAGCCGGCGGCCGAGGACCATCAGGTCAAGGTCCTGGTCGCGGGCGGCCCGGAGAATCTGTTCGATCTGGTTTCCCTTGAGGACGGCCGTCTCCAGTGACGTCGCCGCAATGTCGGGGAGTCGCGCCCGGGTTGTCTGATCGAACGCCTCCGCCGTCGGTGTCGGCGGCGTTTCCGGATCGTCCGGATTGCTGACGTGGGCGATGAAGAGTCGCCGGGCCGGATCGCGGCCGATATGGGCCGCAAAGGCGAGAACCGCATCATCGATGTGTGTGTTCTTGAGAAAGACGCCGATCCGCTTGATATCCAGCATGGCAAATGACTCCCGGCGGTAATTCCGCGCGCGATCCGGCCCTTGTCGGCGCCCGGCGCAGTTACCTCGCTCATTATAAATCGGCGAAATGGCGTCCCGGGCATTGTTCGCGCCATTGGGAAGGCGTCACGTCCGGTATTGGACGGCGTTCCCGCGGCCACGCGGGCTCAGATTCGCTATGCGTCGCCGTCCCTGGCGCCGAAGGGCCACCATCGGCGACGTTTCGGCTTCGTCGGCGCCGGATCCCGCCGACTTGTCGCGGCGGCCTTTGGCAGGTTCATGCGGCGTTGCAGCCAGGTTGAGCGTAGAAACCGCTGCGGGTGATTACGGAACGCCGCCTGGCTCGTCTCCGTGAAAAAGGCGCCCGCCGGCGGCATGTCGTTGCCGTCTTCGTAGAACTTCAGGGCCTCGTCCAGACAGGCCCCGGCCTCCAGCGCAAGATCTCGCCCCTCGACGCGATCCTCGGTTCTGGCCGCAATGGTCACGATCTGCTGGAACAGGTTGAGCCAGCCGACGAGGTCAATGGCCCGAGACGGCGCCGGCGTGGCGTTGATTTCCTTCGACTGGGCGGACGCCCGTGTCGGCGGTGGATCGATCCGGAACTGGAGTGTGACGGGCGACTGGCAGTGACGGCACTCGCAGGACAGCCGCCAGCCATCCGCGTCGCGTGTCAGATCGATTGTCGGCTGCAGCAGACCGCGAAGACAGCGCGGGCAGGGCGTCACCTTCAGATAGAGGTACGCTTCGGCGACGCTGTGGGCCTCGATGACATGACGGTCCGTCGACATCGACGATTAGTGTAGCTGGATCGCGCCGGGAATGTCAGTCGCGATGGCGCGACGGTGTGATCACCAACCGTCGTCGTCACCTGAATCATCGGCGTTGTCCGTGGCGTCGGAATCGTCCGCCGTGGCGGCGTCTTCCTTGCTGTCGGATGCAGGCTGATCCGCACTGGCGGCGCCTTTGTCTGGCGGCGCTTTGCCGCCCAGGAGCGATCGAATGCCACCCCAGATGGATTTACTGCCGGCGTCGCCCGATTTGGTGTCGCCCATCGTAGTGCCACTCGCCGGCATGTTCTTCGCCATACTGGCGGCTTCGGCGGCCCGCTTCTCTTCGAGCTTCTCGCGGAAGACGGAGAGACCGTCCCTGGAAATCTCGCGCTCGGGCAGGACCTTCACTTCCGCCTGGTCCACGGCGTAGAGGATTTCCGGCGTGGCGCCGCCAACAGGCATCATCTTGACGATGGCTGTCGTGGCCTCTTCGGATTCCGTTGGGGCCTTGCAGCCCGTCAGGACGAATGAAAGGCACAGCGCGAGACTTGTTGCGAGCAGTCTGGACATATCGGCGATCCCCTCTGTCGTCGGGATCCTGGCGTCGTTTCTCGTGTTGACCTGCGCCCGACGACTCAATGAGTGTATACAGGGCCGAAAACAGGGTCAATTTAACGATCGCGCCCCGGAGCGGAACGCTCAGCTTATGGGGCGTTCTCTTCGGCCAACCGGGCCTCAGCCGCCGCAATCGTGACGCTTGGCTCGCCCGCCTGGATCATTTCGATCAGCCGGCCGGCGGTCGGTTCGACCACGAATTCGCAGTGGCCGTCGGCAAAGGCGAAGTTCGCCCCCGTCGAATCAGCGCAGGTCTGGACGGACCGCTCCGCCAGCACGACCTCGTCGGGACCGGTCTGCGTCGTGAGCCCCGGGCGATAGATCACGTGGCTGTATTCCGCGATCTCACTCGGCGCTTCGGGCCCGTCATCCGTGTACGGATTGTTGAGTAGTGACAGCGGCATCATGTCCGGACTCGTCGCCGCGAACGCTTCGAGGGACTCCGGGAATCGATTCTCATGGCTCTGGGCATAGACGAACATGCCCTGCACGATCGTTCGCATATTCGACATGCCGATGACGCGTTGCGCCTGTCGCCTGGCGGATTTCAATGACGCCACGAGTTGATTCGTCAGTGTGGAAAGCAGCTCGTCCGGCGCGCCGTCCGTGGCGTCTTTGTTTCGCGCCGGACCGCCAAGCTCCCATCGCAGTCGGAGCTGAACCTTCCGATCGTCGCGCGCCAGCGATGCGCCGACGTAGCCACCGGAGAGCAGCGGACCGAACTTCGGTCCAACGAGGGCGGGGAGCATCGGGGCCTGCCGGCTGAGAAGGCCGACATCCGTCAGGAGCATCATCTGGTTCGCGGCCCCGAGGTCCCGCATTCCTTTCTCCATCGTTGCTGAGTCGTTCTTCGATCCTTCGGACGACAGGCGACGGATTGTGTCGCGGGCCGTCGTGAATCCGTCCGCCAGGACGAGTGTGTTCCCGGCGACGCACCAGGCGAGTGAAACGGGCTGGGGGGCGCTGTGAATGGCGACGCCCTCGCTCGTGCGCGTGTCGAACTGCAGACCAAAGTGATTGGCGAGTTTGCCGCAGGCCGACTCGAAGAGAGCCGGATCGCCGAGCCGCGCGATCGCCGTCCAGGCGACGGGCGGTTGCTGGGAAAAATCGGGGCGCACGCCGATGACCAACTCGTCCTGAATCTGGCCGAGGATCGACGCGTTGAAATCGATCCCAGTCGTCTTGTTGAAGTTCGCGAGGTCTTCCCGGTATTCCGTGGAGATCGTCTCATCGAATTCATCCGTGATGCTGTAAACGCCGTCCGGTACGGCCGTCAGCGAAGTGACGCCGACGCGCGCGATGAGCGGGAATTCACCCGCGAGCCGCCGCATCAGTCTGGATTCCGAATTCGATCGATCCAGCCATCGGGCAACGCCCTTCGTCTCCTCGGCAAGCAGCGCCGTGGCGCCGATCTCGATCACGCGACCGCGCCAGCGAAGAAAGCCGCCGGCGGCGACAAGATCCTCGGGCTGAAGAATCTGCCGGAGGAGCGCTTCCGTCGATCGGGGCTCCGGCGGCCGCTGCGCCTTGAGAATCGGCGCCGGGTTGAACAGGAAACGGAACGGCGCGTCGGCGGGCAGGTCGCGGAGAATCTTTCGGACTCCCGGGGCGTCGGCGAACGATTTGTCGCCTTCGCGGCGCTTCGCCGACGCGAGCGTCGAACTGGCCCGCGTCCCGAACACGGCTCGGCCGCCGCGAACGGAGATATAGAGGACTGTCTTGTTGTCCTGTTTCGGATCGACGATCCGCAGGGCGCCGCCATCGCCTTCCACGCGGAGGCCGGCCAGGCGATTGCGGCGGCCTTCCGAGCGGATCACGGGCAGCAGGCGGTTGTCGAGCCAGTCGCGGAAGTCAAAGCCCGGTTTGGCGATGTCCATCACGATGACGACGTCCTGTGCTTCCTTTCCGCGCGGATCAGGCAGAACGCCGATGGCGATTGCGCCGGGAATCGATTCGAACAGGGCGACTGTCAGGTCGCCCGCCTCGGGCGTGTTCGCCTGGACGCGGGCAATCGACGTGAGCATGTCCTCGAGGAGACTGTCGCCGCGAAGGTTGGCGACGACGGCGAAGGACGCGTCCTCGGGAATGGCGTCCAGCAGGTCGCCGGTCGACACGCCTCGCCCGCCGGCGCGCTGATCGTCCGCCGGTCGCGAGGTTACGCCGTCCGGCTGCAACGGAAGCAGCGTCGAAATCATCAACGTCAGGATCATGGCTTGCATGGCGATCAGTCCTCTCGGAGGTTGCTGTCGGCGACGGCGGCGCGCTGGGCGGCGGTCGGCAGTCGTTCGAGTCGTTTTGTCATTTCGTCGAAGAGCCTGTCGAGCGGCTTCATCCTGCCCCTGGCGGTCTGCATGTCGCCCGCGTCGAGCAGTTGCCTGATCCTGGCCCCCTGCGTTCGTTCGAACGCCGCCGCCCGCGCTTCGATATCGCGGAGGATCGCCTCGGCGCTGTTGCGCTGGCTCTCGCTGAAGTCGTAACGTTCGCTGAATCCCATGACGTAGCGTCGCCACTTGCTGGCGCGCGGCGACAGAATCGCCGGTGTTCGGCGCTTTCTGCGAAGCTCTTCGGCGTTGTCGCGCGTGACGGTCTCCAGACCGACGAAGCCGCCGGACTCCGCCGTCTGCGGGCGATAGTCGAAGTCGTAGCCGGTCATCGGATCGGCGTTGACGCGGGGGAGATAGCCGGGAACCAGCGCCTCAAGGGAAGGGGGCGGCGAACCGTGGTCCCGCTGGTAGGCCGTCGCGGCGACACGGAGCTTGGCGCGTTCGAAGTTGCTTCGCGATCGCAGGCTGACTTCGTAGGCGTTCGAGAGCGACGGCATCAGCATCTGGTTGATGATGTCCCAGGAGGGCACGGATTCGAAGAGCCTGTCTTCTTCGAGAATCGTGCCAGGTGTGCCGTCCTTCGTGGGGCGGACGCCCTTGCGGACCCGCTTGTAGTACTCGCGCGTGTGGCGCTTCACGGCGCGATCGGGCAGATACACGCGGCGCAGCGCCGCAAGAAGTTCGTTCCATCCCGAGCCGGCCTGTTCGATCGCGAACGAGCCGACGGGCGACGAGTTGGTGACGGCCGCGAACTTCGCTGGATCAGTGATGAGGTCCTCCACGGCGCTCTGCGAGATGGCCTCCTCGACGGCGAGCATTTCCTCGAAGGTCGGCATATCGGCCGCGAGGGCGTCCATTTCATCGACGGTTCGCCGAAGCGCGTCGGAATCGATGTCATTCTTCTCGGCGATCTGCACGAGTTGTTCCGAGGCCATCGCGCCGATGGCGGTTCCGACGAGCCCCTCGATGAGCGTTGAACCGTGCCCCAGCTGAGCCCCCATGCGCTGCGTCGTCATGAGATTCTCCAGGGCGGTGTCGTGCGCGCCCCGCAGCGCCTGACGATGGGCGTCGACCACGAGAATGCGCGCGAGCTGTCGCTGATCGCCGAGTGACGGCAGCAGCAGTTCGTAGACTGAGTCCGACGCATTGCCGAACAGCGGCAGGAAGTAATCCGGCATCCGGGCGGCTTCGCGCACGATATCCAGCGAAGGCCCGCACTGATCGATGTAGGCGTCCAGCCGCTCGGCGAGATCGCCCTCGGGCCATTCGCCGTTGGTGGCTTTGCGGATGGCGTCCGCGATCTCCGGGTCCGCCGGCGGCATCAGATTGATGGCGTCGAAGTAGCGATAGGCGGCGTTGTCTTCGTTCGGAATGCGCCGAACCGGGACGCCACGCGCTTCGAGCAGGTCAATCGGATACACGTGGTAGAGCTCGCCCTTGATCAGCACGTGGCTTTCATCGGCGACATTCGTGTCGTCACCGGCTGGTGCGGGCGCGAGCGAGATCATGAACAGGCACAGGCAAAGGAATTCCGTCATCGGGGGGGGCCTCCGCGAATAGAAACGCGGGAGGCGTTTCGCTGTTAGCGCCCGCTTCAGTTTTTTCGAGCGGTGTCCGTGTTGGCGAGCGTCGATCCGGCCGCCCGCTGTCTGGCGGTCGGCAGACGCTGCAATCTGTGCCGAAGATCCTCGAACAGTGATTCCAGCGGCGCCGCCGCCCGCCTGGCCGCATCATCCTCCCCGTTCTCGATCAGGCGCCGGATTTGTTCCGCGTGTCTGGATTCGAACTCGCCCGCCTGGCGCTCAATGTCACGGAGAATCGACTCGGCGCTGTTGCGCTGCGAATCGGTCAACTGGTAGCGATCGTTGAATCGCGCGACATAGCGTCGCCATTTCGATGATCGCTGCTTCCGCGTCGCCGGCGCCAGGCGCTGTTGTCGCAGCGTCTCCATCATCGGCGACGAGATGTCCTCGAGCCCGAGCGGCGCGCCGGATTCGGCAGTCCGACCGTTGTAGTCGAAATCCGAGCCCGTCATCGGGTCGGCGGAAATCCGTTCGAGGTATCGCGGCGTGAGCGCGTCCAGTGTCGCCGGCGGACGATGATTCTCCGCGCGATACGCCGCGATCGCGACACGCAGCTTCGATCGCTGATCTTCGCTGTGCAATCGGAGCGTGAGCTCGTAAATCCGGTCGAATCCCGGCAGGACGCTCGCGTTGATCACGTCCCACGCGGGGACCTGTCGAATCACGGATTCAAAATCGATGACTGTCCCGGGCGTTCCGTCGTCGAGCGGCGTCACGCTGCGGCGAACGGCGCCGTAGAAATCATCCAGATGACGCCGCATGGCGCGATCCGGCAGATAGACGCGACGCAGCGCGATTCGAAGGCGCCGCCAGCCATTGTCGATGGGGCGTTCGTGAGATGAGAAATCGATCGGCGAAAGGTCCGTGAGGGCAAGGACGTCCCCCGGCGTGTCGAAGAAGTCGTCGAGGATATTCCGACTGAAGATCTCCTCCTTGTGGAGAAACGTCTCGAAATCGGGGATGGACGCCGATCGTTCGTCGAGGATCCGGACAGTCCGCCTCAGCAGCGCCGGATCGATGTCGTACGCCTCCGCGAGTGTCGCGAGTCGTTTCGTGGCCAGCGATCCGACGTGCATGCCGACGAGGCCCTCAATTGTCGTCACGCCGCGACTCATCTGGCGGCCCATCTGCTGCGCGCTGAGCAGATTGTCGATGGCGCCCTGGAAGTCTCCCGCCTTCGCCCGGCGCATCGCGTCCGCAACGAGGAGTCGCGCGATGCGGCGATGACCGTTGAGCGACGGCAGCATCGCCGACGTCAGCATGTCGGTTTCACCGCGAAACAGTGGCGCCGCGTAGTGCTCCATCCCCGCGGCCTTTCGCGCCAGATCGAGCGCCGCCTGGCTCTGCGCGATGTAGGCCGTCAGCGCGTCAGCGGCGGCGCCCTCCGGCCAGTCGCCGCCGGCCGCCGCGACAAGGGCCTCGTTAACGTCGTCGTCGATCGGCGGCGTCAGATTGATCGCGTCGAAATAGACGTAGGCGGCGTTCTCCTCGCGAGGTATCGCCGGCTCGTCGATTCCGCGACGTTCCAGGACACCGGGCGGATAGAGTTCGTACCGCGTCCCTTCGACGACGACATACCTCTCGTCGTCAGGCGACGGTTCCGCGGGTCGCGGTGTCTGCGCGAAGACCAGCAGCAGGGCGAGTGGCGTTGCGAACAGCGTCATGGTTGGGGCTCCGCAGACATCAGACGCGGCGCCCCGAAGGATGTTAGTTCTTATTCCGCCCCGGCGTCGGGATCCGGGCGCGCGTCGGCGCCGTAGGGCGGCAGCGTCTTGATCTTCTTTGCCGGAATCCCGCCCCAGACTTCGTTTTCGCCGACGATCGTGTTCGGCCGCACCAGGGCGCTGCCCATGATAACGGCGCCGTTTCCGATCCTGCATCCGTGGTAAATCACGGCGTTTCCGCCGACGAGGACGTCATCGCCGATGATCGTCTTCCTGATGGTGATGTCGTCCCGTCCCTGCGTGTGGCCGGAGATGATCGCGCCGTAGCCAATGACGACGTTGCGACCGATCTCGACCCAGTGCGGATCCATGATGAGCGGATCCGTGACACCCACGGAGCGTGATCGCGGTCCGAAGACGGGTCCCGTCAGCCAGCACAACGGCGGCAGGTTCGCCACGGCGTGGACGAGGAAGCCGGGAAATGGCGGCTCATAACGGGCCTTGATGAGTGTGGCGATGAGCATGGAGTAAATGAGATTGCGATCGGGGATCTTGCCGGGTTTGAGCGTGTAGGTTCCCTCGGCGGGGCGGGGAATCGGGGCCCGCAGCAGAAGCAACGCCGCGACGTAATAGACGTTGAAGAACACGATGATCCACATGAACTTGTCGGCCCAGCCCCAGGCCTGCGGGAAGTTCGCCGTCAGCAGCGGGTATTTCGGCCAGCCGTCGAGCGCAGCGACTGTCGATAGCGCTCCCGCCATGGCCGCGATCCACAACAGGAGTCGAACGGCGCCGTCCAGAACGAGAAATGCGCGAATGTCGTTTCGCGGATCCAGCGGTTTGTCGGCTTTGCGGGACATGTTCTGACGTCTCCCAGATGAGCGGCGAAGGCGGCCGAGCCATGCGTCGGCGGCGGATCGGACCATTCTGCGGACGCCGCCGCCGACGTCAAAGGGAATCACACCCGGAAAGCGTCGGACGGCGTTGACTGGGCGCGCGAACGGCGCGAGGATGGCTGCGGGCGAAACGGGTTTCGCGGCGATTTTTTTGCGAGGGTAACGTCATGAAGGTTCTCATCGCCGACAAGTTTGAAAAATCGGGTCTGGAAGGTCTCAGGGCCGCCGGCTGCAACGTCATTTTCGAGCCGGATCTGAAGGATGACGCCCTGACGGCGGCGCTGAAGGAGCACGATCCGTCCGTGCTTGTCGTTCGCAGCACGAAAGTCACTTCCGACATGATCAAGGCCTGCGACGGTCTGGCCATGATTCTCCGCGCCGGCGCCGGCTACAACACGATCGACGTCGAGGCGGCGTCGGCCCGAGGTGTCGCCGTCGCCAACTGTCCCGGAAAGAACGCCGTCGCCGTCGCCGAGCTGGCGATGGGCCTGATGCTGGCGCTCGATCGGCGCATCGCCGACAACACGGCCGATCTCCGCGCGGGGTCGTGGAACAAGAAGGAGTATTCGAAGGCGCCGGGGCTGAAGGGACGGACCCTCGGCGTCGTCGGTGTCGGCGAAATCGGCAAGGCCGTCATCGCGCGGGCGCTGGCGTTCGAAATGGACGTCGTCGCCTGGAGCCGATCGCTGACGCCCGCCATGGCGGAGGAGCTCGGTGCGAGATTTGCCGGGAGCGTCGGAGAGGTCGCCGAACAGTGCGACGTCCTGTCGCTGCATGTGGCGGCCGCGGCGGAGACAAAGAACCTGATCAACGCCCAGATCCTCTCGAAGATGAAGGCGGGCGCCTACCTGATCAACACGTCGCGCGCCGATGTTGTCGACTACGACGCGCTGGCCGCCGCTGTGAAAGAGAAGAATCTGCGCGTCGGCCTGGATGTCTATCCGGCGGAACCGTCGAGCGGAACCGACAGTTTCAGGCCGGCGATCCTGGATGCGGGCGGCGTCGTGTATGGCACGCACCACATCGGCGCCTCCACGGACCAGGCCCAGGAAGCGATCGCGGCCGAGGCTGTTCGCGTCGTCGCGACGTTCAACACAACAGGCCAGACGCTCAACTGCGTGAACATCGAGACGAAGTCCGTCGCGAGCTGCCAGATCGTCGTACGCCATTTCGACAAGGTCGGCGTTCTCGCCTTTGTTCTGGACCAGCTGCGGGCGGAGCAGATCAACGTTCAGGAGATGTCCAACACGATCTACAAGGGGTCGAAGGCCGCCGTCGCCACGATGCGGCTCGACAAGCAGCCGACGGCGAAGGTGATCGCGGATCTCGTCGCGAAAAAGGACGACATCATCCAGGTGCAGGTCAAGTCCGTCGATTGACAGGACCGATGCATTCCGACGACGAGGCGCGACGTACGAGCGCCGCAACTGACAACGAGCGAGTCACGACATGTTTCGCATCTTGATTACGGATCCGCTCGCGGATGAGGGGCTGGCGGCGCTGGCGGCCGCCGAGGGCGTGGAAGCGGATGTTCGGACGGGCCTCTCGCCCGCCGAACTGGCCGACATCGTCGGCGAATACGACGGGATGATCATCCGTTCCGGCGTGAAAGTGACGGCGGAGGTCCTGGCGAACCCCGGCAGGCTCCGGGCGATCGCCCGCGCCGGCGTCGGCGTCGACAACGTGGATATCGACGCCGCCACGGCCGCCGGCGTCCTCGTGATGAACACGCCGGACGCCAACACGCTGTCCACGGCCGAGCACACGATGGCCATGATCCTGGCGATCCATCGGCGCGTCGCCGCCGCGCACCAGCATGTCGCCGCCGGCGCCTGGGATCGAAAGGCCTTTGTCGGCGAGCAGCTGTCCGGCAAGACGCTTGGCATTGTTGGTCTCGGCCGCGTGGGTCGCGCCGTCGCCGAGCGCGCGATGGCCTTCGGCATGCGCGTGCTGGCGTTTGATCCGTTCCTTCGAGCCGATACGGCGATGGAAGGTCGCGTTCGCGTCGTGGCGAAGCTCGATGACATGCTGTCCGAGATCGACACGCTCACGCTGCACGCCGCCATGACGGACGACACACGCAATCTGATCAACGCCGATCGAATCGCGAAAATGAAGCCGTCGGCGTTCATCGTCAACTGCGCCCGCGGCGGCCTGGTCGATGAATGCGCGCTGGCCGACGCGCTGAAGCACGGGAAGCTCGCCGGCGCCGCGCTGGACGTCTTCGAGAGCGAGCCGCCGAAGGACTGCCCGCTCGTCGGCGCCGACAACGTCGTCCTCACACCGCATCTTGGCGCCTCCACGCGGCAGGCGCAGACGGCGGTCTCAACGGACGCCGTCGATCAGATGCTGGACTACCTGCTGAAGGACACGATTCGCAACGCCATCAACGTGACGGGGCTGCCGGCGGATCTCTCGGCCAGGGATCGCTCCTATCTCGATCTGACGGCTCGTATGGCGACGATCCTCTCGACCTGGTGCGGCGATGGTGTGGACAGCGTGGAAGTGACGACAATCGGTCCCGAATCCCTGCACGCCCTGTGTCCGGCGCTCGCCCTGCAGGCCCTTGTCTGCATGATGAATCCGCACATCAATACGCGCCTGACGATGGTCAACGCGGGCGTCTTCGCGAAGGAACGCGGCGTCGGCGTCCGGACGTCGACACACGCCGCGAAGGCGGACTACCCCGATGTCGTTCGTGTGCGCTTCACGCGCGGCGGCGAGTCCCATGAAATCGAGGGCGCCGCATTTACCGGCGGCCGCCTTCGCGTCCTCGCGATCGACGGCTATCGCATGGAAATGGCGCCCGAGGGACCGCTCGTGCTGATCTTCAATGACGATCGTCCCGGCGTCATCGGTGTCGTCGGCACGATCTTCGGCAGACGCGGCATCAACGTGGCGGACCTGTTCCTGTCGCGCCTGAAGAAGACGGCGCTGATGGTCTGCAAGATCGACGGGGCCCTTGGCGACGATACGCTCGCCGAGATTCGCGGCGAAGATCCGATTCTCTCCGTGCGACTTGTGACGCTGCCGCCCCTGGCGTAGCGCGGCGCCGTCAGGTGGTCAGGCCCGCCTGGATCAGGAGAGACGTGAGCCCCTGAACATCGCTTTCGTCGAAGGCGCCGATGTCGAAGCTGTCGAGATCGAGGACGCCCCACACGCGCCCATTCTCATGACAGGGGATCACGACCTCCGACTGATCGCGCGGATCGCAGGCGACGTAGTTCGCGCCGAGATCCTTCACGTCACGGACGACCAGCGGCTCGCCGGACTGAAACGCCGCGCCGCAGGCGCCGTGCATGCCGATGGGGGAACACGCCGGCTTGTTTCGGCAGACGCTCAGAACCAACTCCTCGCCGCCTTCGTGAACGTAGAAGCCGACCCAGGAAATCCCTGTTTCGTGCAGCGTGTCCCAGATCGCGTCGACGATGGCGCGCATGCGCGTCTGACGGGGCGCGTCGGATGGAAACGACAACGTGATGGCCGCGTAGTGACGGTTCATCGCCGGCACTATGGGCGTCGTTTGTCGCCGACGCAAGTCGTCGGTGCGCCGTTGGTCTGTGTTCCGATGTCAGGCGCCCGCGGCCGCGGACGTGATGGTGGTATCTGTCACCGTCGGCGCCGTGTCGGCCGTTGGCGCCGCCTTGTTGGCTGAAGGATCGCCGTCGCCGTCCACGGTCACGCGATTGCGACCATTGCGTTTGGAGATGTAGAGGGCGTCGTCGGCGAGTCGGATGAGTTCGTCCGGTGTCGTGACGCCGCTGCGCCACGCGGCGCCGCCGAGGCTGATCGTGACGCTGAGCTTCTGCCCCTCGTAGGTGAATTCGGTGGACTCGACGCTCTGTCGCAGGTGCTCGGCGCACTTGCGGGCGCCATCCAGGTTGACGCCCTGGCAGATGATGAGGAACTCCTCGCCGCCGACGCGACAGACGCGATCCGTGGCCCGCGTGTTCCCGCGAAGCACGCGCGCCGTCTCACGGAGCACGTAGTCGCCGGCCGCGTGACCGTGCGTGTCGTTGAAACGCTTGAAGTGATCGATGTCGAGCATGATGCAGGAGAGCTCGTACCCGTATCGCTGCGAGGCGTCGATGAATTCGCCCAGCCGCGCGAAGCCTTCCCGTCGATTGAGCAGTCCGGTCAGTTCGTCGGTCGTCGCCATGCGCCGGAGCTGGTCGTTGGCGCGGTTGAGCTTCTGATGGGCCATCGCCATTTCGGCGTTGATTCGATGGACTTCGCGTGTTCGCTTGGCGAGCGCCGACTCGGCGCACACGATGCGATCCGCGGCGCGGACGCGGGCGAGAAGCTCGTCCGCCTGAATCGGCTTGCTGACGAAGTCGTCGGCGCCGGCGTCAAACGCGCTGATGATGCAGTCCTTTCGGCTCTTGGCCGAGGCCGCAATGATATAGACGAAGCGGACGCCTTCGTGCTGCCTCAGCGCGCGGCAGAGCTCCTGACCGCTCATCTCCGGCATGACGAGGTCCGTGACGACGATGCGCGGTTCGTCCGTCAGGACAATGCGCAGCGCCTCCTTGCCGTCTTTGGCGGTCAGTACCTCGTACTCCCCCTTGGAGAGTATCCGCTGCAGCAGCTTCAGCTGTGCAGGGTCGTCATCGACGACAAGGAGTTTCTTGTGGCGATCGGCTTCCATTTCCCACGGGTCTCCGTCCCACTTATTTCGCGCGCGCTCGGCGGCAAAGTTCGGTCAACGCCTCGATGTCCTTCACGAGTTTGTCAGTGGCCTGATCCGCGTTCCTGACGTCTGCGGCCAGTTCGACCTGCAGCGCCGAGTCCGTGATGCTCGGGAACCCATATCCGCCCGCGGCGCCCTTGAGCTGGTGCGCCAGGCGTCGCAGCTCTTCGAAGTTCTGCTCCTCGAACGCCGTGGTCATCGCCGACACGCGATCCGGGAGCTCGTCCACGAACTCCTCAATGATGTCGATGAGATCCTCATCTCCGGAAAGATCGCTGATAATGGGCTCAAAGGGCTGTGATGCGTCGCTCATTTCTGTCACTCCGTACTCATTCGGCCCCGAGGCGCCGGAAGGCGCGGGGCTTCCGACGATGTCACTGATTTCATCGTCGCAATGGAGGGCTGAATTCATAGATGAAAACGTCGATTTATCGACGAAGGGTCGTTCTCGTGTATTGGGGGTTGTTACACGTCGTCGTCGTACGTTTGGCAGTTTCTGACGCCCGATATGTGAATCCGCCGGGTCCGCCGGCGCAATTTGAGCCGGATTGACCGCTCGGTATCCGCGGGCCTTAATACGGGTGTGACCTGGTGGATTGGCATCGGCGGCATTGGGGCAATTGTGGCTTTGGCGACGCTGGCAGGTGGGTTCCTTTATCGGCGTACGTCGGACCGGATCGCGCGCGCCGCCGCCGACGCCTGGCGATCCGCCGCAGCGTCCGATCGCGAGTCCGTGATGCGCGATGTGCTGGCGACGACTCCCGATAACGCCGTCGCCTGGTTTCTTCTCGGCTGTGCGCAGATACGAATGGGCCGAATCAAGGACGCCGCCAGATCGTTCGGCATGGCGTATCACTTCGATGTCGATCTCGAATCCGCGGCGATGATGACGTTCGCGTGCCTGAAGTCGAGGGATGGCGAGGCGTCGGATATCCTGAATCAGATCGCCGTGACCTGGGACGAAATGAAGCGGCCGAATGTCCAGGCGTCGGCCTCGGATCGACGCGTGTTCGGCGTTCTCCTCGCCCCCGGTGAACCCGCCGGTCTGTCGCCGCTGGGGCGACTCGTCTGGGCCCTGATCGGCGACACACAGCGCGCGGAGATCAGCGCCGCGGTGTCACGCGGTCGGGACGACCTGGCGAGCTTTTTTGACTGACGTTGGGCGCCATCGCGCAAGCGTCGAGCGCCGAATCACGGCGCGACTTCGAGCAGTTCCTTGGAGGTTGTCGTGAGGTTGTCGTATCCGTCGGCCGTGACGGCGACAAGATCCTCGATGCGAACGCCGCCCCAGTCCTCGTAGTAGAGTCCCGGTTCGACGGAGAAGACCATGCCGGGTTCGACGCTCTCTTCGAAGCCCTTTTTGATGCGCGGATCTTCGTGGATGGCGAGGCCGACACCGTGGCCCGTTCCGTGCTGGAATCGATCGGCGCATCCCCTGCTCTCAAAATAGTCCCGGCACAGTGCGTCCAGAGAATGGCAGGTCGCGCCGGGTTTCACTCCGTCGAGGCAGCGAAGTTGCGCCTGAAGGACGAGGTCATAGACTTCCCTGTGGCGATCGTCGGCCCTGCCCACGACCAGCATGCGCGTCATGTCACCACAGTAGCCCTTGTAGATGGCGCCGAAGTCGAGCAGGACCATCTGGCCCGCTTCCAGCCTGCGATCGGGTGACGGGGCGTAATGCGGATGACAGCCCGTCTGTCCGAAGGCGACAATCGGCGCGAAGGAGTTTCCCTCGCTGTTCTGTCGCATGTAGGTCTCGATCTCGACGGCCACGTCGCGCTCCGACAGGCCCGGCCGGATCCAGCCCGCCACATGTTCGAAGCATCGGCCTGTGATCGCCTGCGCCTCGCGGATCAACGCGATTTCTTCCGCCGATTTGATGACGCGCATTTTCGCGAAGATCGACTGCGAGGGTTTCCACGTGTACTCGGGAAGGCTGGCGAGCAGCGCAGCGCCATCGGCGTAGAGCAGGGCGTCCGCCTCGAACCCGATCGTGCGTTTGCCTTCCCCGACGATGCCGCGAATCGTTTTGGCGAACACTTCGGAATTCGACGGCGACGTGATCTGGTGCGCCGTCACGTCTTCCAGTTGTCGGGCGCCGGCAATGTACCGACCGTCGCAGAGCACGTGGGCTTCGCCGTTCACGATGACGACGAGTCCCTCCGGATCGTTGAAGGGCTGCACTTCTCCCGGCATCGTCGTGTGAAAGTTCGTGAGGTAGAGGACGTTCTTCGGATTGCTCACGAAGAGGGCGTCGAGGTCGGCGTCGGCCATCGCGGCGGTAATTCGGAGCAGGCGATCGGAACTCATCGTGATTCTCCCGGGCGGCGCCGCACGGGCGCGTGCCGACAAAACGTCGTTCGTGAGGCCGTCAGTATATATGAATCACGGCGCGTCCGCGTCCCGGCGTCTATCGCCACACGACACG
>ERZ795053.1607-NODE-1607-length-28593-cov-16.853949_pt1 | contig 28593 bp, 25 predicted proteins | sample MGYA00375137_ERZ795053 | MGnify/ENA primary metagenome ERZ795053 (study PRJEB30182, sample SAMN05720284) | activated sludge metagenome | isolation source: Anaerobic digester | place: Hong Kong | collected 2014-12-17 ...
GGAGTGAGGAGTGAGGAGTGAGGAGTGAGGAGTGAGGAGTGAGGAGTGAGGAGTGAGGAGTGAGGAGTAAATTTTGGTCGAACAAGTTAGGAGTTTTCCTATTATTATGTAGAAGAACCAAAAACCAGGTACCAAAGACCAATAACCCGGAATCCTTTACCTCACCAGTGTGATATTCCCTTTGAAGAAGTAATCCTGTCCGTCTTCTCCCAGACCGCCTACGGTATAAACATAAGTGTCCATCTCCTGGTCAATGCCCTTGTAGGTGCCGTCCCACCCGATGTTGGGATCGTTCGATTCAAAGACCAGCTCTCCCCACCTGTTCCAGATCTTCAGCTCGAAACCGATCAGACTGAAATTGAATGGCAGGAAGATGTCATTGTAGCCATCACCGTTCGGAGAGAATGCATTGGGTACTACCAATTGTGAGACAGCATCTATGGTCAGTTCCTGACAGATGGTATCCGGGCAACCGTTGGCATTTTCAATGAACAGACAAACAGTATATACTCCGGGTTCTTCATATATATGAAAGGTATTCTGGGTAGTGGATGAACTGCCATCTCCGAAGGTCCAGAACCAGGTAGCGGCATCAACACTCTGGTCGGTGAAATTATAGGCAATCGGACTGAAAGGGTCAACTGTCATGTCGAACAATGCCTCCGGGTAGCCATATACTTCCACTGTCTGATATACGGTGTCTTCCGGAATACAGGACTCCGGATCCAGAGCTATCAGCATGATGGTATAGGTGCCGGGTTCTGTATAGACATGATCAGGATCAGATTCCTCTGAAGTAGTTCCATCGCCAAAGTCCCAGAAATAGCTGGTTGCTGCCAGGCTGCTGTTGGTAAAGGAAGCATTCAGGGGTGCACAACCCTCATCAGGACTGACAGAAAATCCTGAGGATGGACCCAGGTAGATGAATTCGTATTTTATTACGCCCAGATTGCAGTTGGTGCTGTTGTTGGTGGTGCTCCAGGCATCGGGTGTGGTGGGGAAATCATCTAAACCTCCGCATCCTGCACATACCGCCTCATAGATGACTCCCTTTTTATCGAAACGACTGGTGCCACCGTCCACATGATCGTTGGCAACAGGGCTGCCATAGAAAGTGGCATATAACAGATCGGTAAGATCCTTTTTGAATACAATGAAATAGAAATCACTGCCTGTGGTAGTGGTACTGAATGCATCAGCTGTGACCGGCATGCCACTAACACTTCCCGTTGCAGGATTCCAGCCAGAATTCACCGTGCCGCCCCATCCTGCCACGTAAACACTTTCACACTGGTCCACCAACATGGCAGTAGGAGACATATTTACAGTTGCGGAGCCGCTGCCAAAAACTGTCGAAAATACCAGTGCACTCAGATCCGGTTCCAGCTTGCTGATGTATTGTGAACTTCCAGGGTTGCTGTACACGCCCGCGGTTACCGGATAAGATCCTGAAGTCTGCCCGGTACAATACACATTGTTTTCTTCATCAACCTCCACAATAAAGGTCTGATCATAACTGTCGGTGCCAATGTAGGTACCCTCCAGGATGCTTGTTCCGGTAGCATTCAGGCGCACGAGGAAACCATCCATCGAACCACCCTGAAAACTGTTGTTCAGGCCACCTGCTGTTACAGGAAAATCATTGCTGTTCGTTGAGCCTCCAACAATGAAGGTGCCGTCGGGTGCCAGGCGTATGGAATACGCTCCGTCATCAATAGACCCTCCCAGATAGGTGGACCATACCAGACTGCTGAGGTCTGCATTGAAATGTGCCACGATACCATCCTGACCACCCTGTAAGGCGGGTATGGCTGCACCCGGAGAAACGGGGAAATTGCTGCTGTATGTACAACTGGCTACATAGACATCTCCTGCAGTATTGGTCACTACTTCTCCACGTGCATGGTCGCCGTAGTTGAATGCGATATCTCCCAGGTTCATGCCGTCATTTTCATTGCCACCCAGATAAGTAGAACCAATGATGTCAGTGCCATCGGCAGTGAATTTGGTCAGGTAGATATCGGTACCTTCTGAAAACTGAACCACATAGGTAACAGTTGCATTATCGCCACCACCAAAACTATTGTCATACGCATCTTCACCCATGGGAAAATCGTCAGAACCTGTTGTGCCGTAAACGATAAGCTGACCGCTGCTGTCCACTGCCAGGCTGTGTGGCAACTCATTCTTGCTGCCACCCAGGTAAGTTGAATAAACCAGGTCCGTACCATCGGCGGTAAACTTGGAGATGCTTACGTCGCATGCAAACGATCCTCCTTCGCCACCTGCATAAGTGGTCTGAAAGGAGCCTGTTACCGTAGGATATCCTGTGCCGAAAACGATCCCTGCCCCATACAGATTCCCTTCGCTGTCGTAGGTGGCGCTGTATCCCCAGTTGTCAGAAGTAGAACCGGAGTAACTGCCAAAAATGAGTGTTGACGGATCAATGATGATCGGGTACAAGGGATCATATCCCTCGGGAAAATGGAAGGACAGAATATTGTCGTCTAAAATATAGTTACAGGAAACAGATACCTTTTTTTCTTTTATGATCTGCCATGCCACCGGTTTGTGTTCCACTATATGTGCAAGTGTAGTGCTTATGTGGAGTTCATCCTGAAACAGATATAAAGAATCTGCGCCATCGTATTCCAGACGTATGATGCCGGGGTCCGCACCTGCGCTGATCTCCAGATCATATTTGAAGTTGCCGCCGCTGCTGTACACCCGCAAATCAATACCCGGATACAAACCGGTATATTTCATTTCGCCATATCCATGTACACCACCTTTCCATCGGGAATGGTCATTTCCATGAAAGAAATTATAATAAGTCTTCTGCATGGAATGATCGACCGGAGTGATCTGAGCAGACGGATCTGCTCCCTGGAAATGCATCCTGTACACGTGCGAACGATAGACCGCATCTTTCAGAGCTATTTCGCCTTCCTTGACCCGGTGTATATCACTTCTGTCTTCAAACTGCCAGGTCAGGGCATTGGCCTCCAGATATAACTTTGCCCCGCTTCCGGCAGTTTCTGCAAGTACCGGCAGATCCCATTGCCCCATGTTGGGGATGAAGGCCCAATCCTGGGCTATGCTCAACTGAGACACCAGCAGCAGGGTGCCAAAGACAGATGCTTTCATATCTTTCCCGAATGTACGAAAATGCCTTATTTTGAGCCGAAAGAACAGGCATATCCATGTCAGATTCCACCTACTTTCCTGATATTTTGCAAAGAGCAGCGGCAGCCGGCTTACCGGGCCCTGAGGCACATCGCATCATGGCGCCACAGTACCGTGTCGTGAAGCCTTTCAGAGAAGAAGATTTTCCGGGGTCAAGAAAAGCCAGTGTGCTGGCATTGCTGTATGCGAAGAATGAAGCAGTGCAGGTAGTGCTGACCCGCCGACCGGATTATGAAGGGGTACATAGTGCGCAGATCAGTTTTCCGGGAGGTCAGTCAGAAACGCATGATGAAGATCACTGGCAGACAGCCCTGCGGGAGACGGAAGAAGAGATCGGTGTTCCTGCAAGCAACATCCGGCATCTTGGTGATCTGTCGCCGATCTATATTCCACCCAGTAATTTTTTTGTTCGTCCTTACCTGGGATGGCTGGATAATATACCTGAGTTTCATCCCGACCCGGAAGAAGTGGCAGCTGTCATTGAGATGCCGGTACTGACCCTGCTGAATGAATCAGCAAAAACGACCATGCGCATTGAACGACCAGATTTCAGCGCAGAGGTGCCATGCTACCGGTTTGATGAACACAGGATCTGGGGTGCTACTGCCATCATACTGGCTGAACTGGAGATGTTGTTGCGCAGTGTGCAGTAGATCAAAAGGTCCGTTCATACACAGCCTGTGCCAGCTGGTGCAGCACCTGTGTTGGTCCGTTCACCGTTCCAAGGGCTTGCAATGACCTCTGAAAGTGGGCTTCCATAGCTTGAGTGGCGGCGTTTTTGATGCCATTGGAAATGAAAAAATCCAGGACGAAATCCACGTGTCCGGCACCCGGTTTTCCATAGTGCGACAGCAATTTGTCTCGGTCTTCCGCTTTCATGCTCTCCATAGCTTTTGCATACAGAAAGGTCTTTTTTCCCCGCTCAATATCACCACCGGCTTTCTTGCCGAAAGTATCTCCTTCCGGAAACGCATCCAGCACATCATCCATGATCTGGAAAGCGATACCCAGTTGTTCTCCGAAAATGTACAAGGCGTCAGTGTCTGCTTCAGATGCACCGGCACAGAGCGCTCCGGTTGCCAGACTGCATCCCAGAAGCACACTGGTCTTGAGCCTCACCATTTCAATATATTCTGCCAGGGTAACATCGGTCTGTTTTTCAAAATCCATATCGAGTTGCTGTCCTTCACAAACTTCCACAGCTGTGCGGTTGAACATTTGCAGTACAGCCGGTAATGTATGGGCGGGAGCCTGCCCCAGCAGTTTATATGCTTCTATCAGCAACAGGTCTCCGCTCAGGATGGCGGTGGGCAGATCCCATTTGATATGTACGGTGTCAGCACCTCTTCGCAGGGGAGCCTCATCCATGATGTCATCGTGAACCAGGGTAAAATTATGGAAGACCTCCATGGCCAGTGCAGGTTGCAGGAACCTGGCCGGGTCAGCATCAAAGATATTGGCCGCCAGCAGAGTGAGCGAAGGCCGGATGCGCTTACCGCCAAGCTGAAGGATATACCTGGCAGGATCATAAAGACCCTCAGGTGCGTGCGGAAAAGGCAAGGTGCGTAATCCTTCGCCAACAAGTTCCAGAGCCTGTGCAGGTGATATCAAAGTACTAGACATGCAGCAAAATTACACATTGACGGCCTACCTGACCCTGTAGTACATCCTGCGAAAATGACTAATTTGCACGCTGCGATGGAGGAGAACCTGTTGATCCAGAAACTGCGTGAATTGCTTGCCAGAGACTTCGTACACCGGAAGTCTATCGAGTCTGATCTGTACCGCAGTGAGGAGAAGTACCGCATGCTCATCGACCAGCTGACAGACGCCATCTATCTGAGCACCCTGGACGGCACCTTTACCGGTTGCAACCGGGCGCTGCTGGAAATGCTGGGCTATTCATACAAGGAACTGATGCAGCTATCGGTCTCTGCCATCTACGCCCATCCGGATGACCGCAGGCACCTGCTTCAGCAGCTGATCGATAAAGGGGAAGTTCGAGACTATGAAGTGCAGCTCAAACGCAAGAACGGGGAGCTCATTGACTGCCTGGTGAACAGTTCCGTGCGAAGAGACCAGAATCATGAGATCGTAGGTTTTCAGGGTATCATCCGCGACATCACCCTGCGCAAGAAGACCTTTGAATTGCAGCGGGCAAAAGACCTGGCAGAGCGGGCCAATAAATTCAAGGCAGAGTTCCTGGCCAATATGAGTCATGAGATCCGCACCCCGATGAATGCCATTGGCGGAATGCTTCAGTTACTTAACAAGACCAATCTGGAACCCAAGCAGCATGAATATCTGGATGGTATGCAGACAGCGGTAGATTCGCTGTTGCAGATCATCAATGACATACTGGATTTCAGCAAGATAGAAGCGGGAAAAATGGAGCTGGACAACAGGCCGTTCAGTCTGCAGCAAACGGTGGAAGCCATCATCAGTACCATCCGTTTCAAGGCAGAAGAGAAAGGTCTGGAGCTGGTGCTGGATATGGATCCGTCCATACCGCCCAACCTGCAGGGAGACCCTTTGCGCATCAACCAGATCCTGCTCAACCTGATCAGTAATGCCATCAAATTCACACCTGAAGGAGAGGTTCGCGTTACCATCCGGCTGATCGATAAACTGGATCACAAAGCCAGGTTATTCTTCAGCGTAAAAGACACAGGTATTGGCATTGAACAGGAGAAACTGCAGGACATCTTTGAGAGCTTTACCCAGGCCAGTACAGACACCACGAGATTGTATGGAGGCACAGGCCTGGGGCTGGCCATTGTCAAGAAACTGATAGACATGCTCAATGGTGCCATCATGGTGCGCAGCAGAAAAGGGCAGGGGTCTGAATTCATTTTTGAACTGGAGTTATCGCAGACTGATAATGTACAACCTGCATCTCAGTCTGAGCAGGAGAAAGACTGGAGTACGGTACAGGATCTGCAGGCACGTTTTCTGATGGCAGAAGATCATGCATTGAACCAGCTGGTTACTACTGAGATGCTGAAGGGAAGGTTTCCGTCACTTCAGATCGATGTGGCCGAGACCGGCAGGCAGGCCATCAGTCTGTTCGAAGACCACAACTATGACCTGGTGCTGATGGATGTGCAGATGCCTGAGATGGATGGACATGAAGCCGCAAGGTATATCAGAACGCATTTTCCTAAACCCAAATCAGAGGTTCCAATACTGGCATTTACAGCCTATGCTACCTCGGGAGAAGCTGAAAAATGCCTGGAGGCAGGAATGAACGATTACATTTCCAAACCTGTCAGAGCCACTCAGCTCATCAGCAAGATCATGCAGATGCTCGATGCTTCAGAACAATTTTCCAAAGAACATTTTCTGCAGGAAAACAAGGTGCAGGAACACATCAGTTTCGAGTATCTGAATACGGTAACCGAAGACGATGAAGAGCTGAAGCTGAGAATGATGCGCATCATGCTGGATGAAACTCCAATGGAACTTAAGAGTCTGGAGGAGGCCGCAGCTGCCTCTCAGTGGGATAACCTTCGTGCGGTGGCCCATAAAATGAAAAGCACCATGCAATTCCTGGGTTTGGAGGATACACTGGAAACGGTTAAGTTTATTGAGGTTTCTGCCCGTGAAAGAACACATCTGGAGCAGATACCTGAAAAAGTCCGTTCAGTTGTGCAAGTTTGTACCCGGGCGCTGGGGGCGCTGCAGGAAGAAATAGACAGGATCAAATAAAGCCGCCTATGGACACCACGAAGAAGAAGCGTTACAGGGTATTTCTGGTGGATGATGACACGAAGCATCTGGTGATGCTCAAGAACCACCTGGAAAAAAAATCTGATTATGATCTGGAGATCAATATTTTCTCCAGCGGAGAGGCTTGTCTGGAGCGAATCCAGGAAAATCCTGACGTAGTGGTACTGGATTACTACCTGGATGGTATTCGCACAGATGCTGCCAATGGCCTGGAAATACTTCGCAAGATCCTGCGGGCCAATCCGGGACAGGATGTGATCATGATGTCCGGACAGGATAACATCAAAGTAGCCATTGATACCATAGATAACGGTGCCTACGATTATATTATCAAAGGAGAAAGTGCCTATCTGAGGGCTCAGATGATCATAGACCACATCATCCGAAACAAGAATCTGAGCCGCTACCTGCGTGACAGCAGACGGAAAGAAAATATTCTGATCGGTATCGTCATTTTCATGTTCTTTCTGCTGCTGCTGGTATCACTGGCCAGCAGGGGTATTGTCTGACATTTCTGTTAAATAACAGGAACAGAAAACTACTTTCCGGTCTTCTCCGTTACATTTGTATCCCTTTTTGCCAGGCATGCATAAAACGCCCAACGAATCATTACACAGAAAATCCGTTTCTGAGTTCAAAGACGCAGAGAAGACTCCCATCGTGGTGGTGCTTGACAATGTTCGCAGCCTGCACAATGTAGGTTCCGTTTTCCGCACCTGTGATGCGTTTCTGGTGCGGGGCATTTGTCTTTGCGGAGTGACTGCCAAACCACCTCATCGTGACATAGAGAAAACGGCTCTTGGTGCTACCGAAAGCGTGCACTGGGAGTACTTTGATGAGACCACAGAAGCCATCAGGTATCTGAGATCGCTCAACTATCGCATCATTGCCGTTGAACAGACAGACAGCAGCATTTCTTTAGAAAAGTACCAGCCTTATGCCAATGAAAAAGTAGCATTGGTATTTGGGCATGAATTGTACGGTGTAAGCGAGGAAGTTCTTGCCCTTTGCGATGATTGCATCGAGATCCCTCAATTCGGTACCAAACATTCTCTGAATATTTCTGTCAGTGCCGGTATCGTATTGTGGGATCTGTTCTCCAAGCTCCGCTTTGGGGTGCAGATTTATACACCTGCCCAGCCTTTGAAAGTGGTACATGGCGATCATCCCTGAAGAGGTGCATGCTCCTGTGAAAAATCGTATCTTCATGCTATAATAAATCCTATATGAAGTATCAGGGCAGGGAGCAAAGCAAACATGTAAAGGACCAGAGGGGCAAACGACCCGGAACCGGAATGGCTGTTGGCGGAGGTGCCATCATTGTGCTCATCATTGCATTGCTGATGGGGCAGGATCCTACACAACTGCTGCAGCAGATGGGTGATACCGGTCAAACCAGTGACGAACCTTATATCTCCTCAGAGAAAGAGGATCAGCTCATGGAGTTTGTTGGTGTAGTGCTGAAGGATAACGAAGATGTATGGAATGAACTGTTCCCTGAGCAACTTGGCCGGAACTATGTGGAACCGGATCTGGTGGTCTTTACAGGTGGGGTGCAATCGGCATGTGGTATGGCCAGCAGCGCCACCGGACCATTCTATTGCCCGGGAGATGATAACGTGTATCTGGACCTGGGTTTCTTTGATGAGCTGTCTTCACGCTTTGGCGCTCCCGGCGATTTTGCCATGGCCTATGTCATTGCACATGAAGTGGGGCATCATGTACAGGACCTTCTGGGCATCACTGCACAGGTAGATCAGTATCGAGGAAAGGTCAGCGAAAAGGAATACAATGCCCTGTCTGTAAAGTTGGAATTGCAGGCAGACTTCCTGGCCGGCGTCTGGGCCCATCATGCACAGGCCATGAAGAACATTCTGGATCCGGGTGATATTGATGAAGCCCTGAGGGCGGCCAATGCCATTGGTGACGACCGGCTTCAGAAACAGGCTCAGGGCTATGTGGTGCCGGATGCCTTTACCCATGGAACATCTGAACAAAGGATGCGCTGGTTCAAAAAGGGCTATACTACCGGGCTGGTTTCTGAAGGAGACACCTTTAACGCCAGAGTGCTGTAATTTTTCGCTGCGTAAAGACCTCCTCTGATCAAAACACTCATGCGCATTCTTGTATTCTGTGGCATTCGTGTTATTGTGATGCTGATAATGCTGTCAGGTTTGCCAGCTATTGCTCAGGATCAGCACCTCACCGTATATTTCCCTTTTGGAGCATCTGAACTGGATGCAGACGAACGAAAACATGTGCTCTATTTTCTGGCAGATACGCTGGACCATGACAGAATACAATCTATTGAGATCAGGGGATATTGCGATTATATTGACAACAGTTCTTTCAATGACAGCCTCTCGCTGGCCCGTGCCAGTCATGTGGCCGGTCTGCTGAAGAACAACGGGATTCCTTCACAGAAGATCAGTTCTGTAACAGGTTTCGGTGAAAGGAAAGCCAGCGAACAAAAGTCTTCCGAAGCAGAGCGGCAGCTGCAAAGAAGGGTAGAAGTTGATTTTATCTGTACCTGTCACGGAGCAGCAGAAACAACTGAGGCGGAAAAGGAAGAGGAAAAAAAGCAGGAGATCACGGGCGATGAAGTGCGGGTCATTCAGGGCGATACAGTGCAGGACAGGAAAGGCGTTCGATATAAAGGCCGCTATCTGGTGGGCGATGATTTTGAGTTGAATACATTTGATATAGGTGATAGTATCGTGCTCCTTAGATTGCACTTTCAACCTGGTAAACACAAATTGCTGCGGGAAAGTGTGCCTACCTTATACAGGCTGACAGACCAGATGAAGGCCAATCCGAATATGCACATCATCATTGTTGGACATATTTGTTGTTCACCCACCAGCGCACCTGACGGGCTGGACAATGATACGGGTAAATATGAACTGAGCAGAAACAGAGCCAAAGAGATCTATGCATATCTTGTAAGCCAGGGCATTGAAGAAGAGCGGCTTGCCTATGCCTGGATGGGCCCGAAAGACAAACTTTATCCTGAAGAACGTGATGCCCGTGAGATGCAGGGAAACAGACGGGTGGAGATCGTGGTTACCGCCAAGTGATCATACTTTTTAACTTTGAACAAAGAGATTAATGAAAAGGATACTTGTAGTTATACTGACATTCAGCTCACTGGCTGTTTTTTCACAACAGGTACGCATTCCTGTTTTTAGAGATGGTAAGTTCGGTTTTGCTGACGCCACCGGTAATATGGTCATACCGGCAACCTATACCATTGCATCACCGTTCTCAGATGGCCTGGCTGCAGTAGCCATTACCAATGACCAGCAGATGTGGCGGTATGGATTTATTGATGAGTCCGGTCAGTGGGTCATACCACCTACCTACAGTGCAGCCAATGCATTCGGAAGCGGACTGGCTCCGGTTGCAATGGATAATTTCAAATGGGGTTTCATTGACCGGAACGGAGAGACTGTGATACCGGGTACATACCAGCTTGCATATGGTTTTGAACAGGGTACTGCTCAGGTACAAAGGAAGAATCAATGGGGTCTGATAAATACCGCAGGCGAAGAAGTGGTACCGATACAGTATTATGGCGTCACCAATCTGGAGAAGGATGTCTATGCTGCACAGGTAACCATGTATGATCCATGGTTTATTTTAGACAGGCAGGGGAACAAGGTCAGCGAGAAAGGCTTTGGCAAGGTGCGTGATTTTGATGAAGGGCTGGCTCCCGCCAGGAATGAAGACGAATTATGGGGCTTTGTGAATACCAGTGGAGAATGGGTCATTGAACCGGCTTATACTGATGCGTTCTCATTTTCTGAGGGTCTGGCCGCGGTTGAAGTGGAATATGCCAATTGGGGGTTTATAGATCGTACCGGCAAGATGATCATTGAACCGCAGTATGACAGAGGAACCCTCTTTAGAAATGGATTTGCAGTAGCAGAAAGAGGACTCGAATTTCTCGTGATCAATAAAGCCAATCAGGTTCAATTTACATTCAGCAGATGAATACATTAATAAGGATTACATATGTCTTGCTTCTGCTGTCATTTGCAGGTGCTGCTCAGGCTCAGCTGGATTCTGTAATGACTGCAGGCAGTGAGTTGCAGATCAGACATCGAAAAAAAGACAAGGTGAGGACGGCTGAGATTGGAGACTACCTGGTGGTTAAAGACCAGTTTGCAAAGTACAAGGGAAAACTGTCAGCCCTGGAGGAACCCTACTTGATTGTACTGGATGACGGGCAGGAGCTGGATATCAGGCAGATCAGGAGTATCAGACTGGATCACAGCCTGTTTCGGGTGTTCTCCGGTTATACGGTAATGGCCGTTGGGGGCTACACTACTTTTCTGGGGGCCCTCAGTGGCGTGGTCGGTGTTCTGGGAATCCTTACTTCAGACTTTGGGGCGCTTGCGGTGTTCGGAGTGATACTGTTACCAGCTGGCCTACTGATCCTGGCCGCAGGCAGGGCCATACTGCACAAATACAACAACGGTAAACGATGGAGCTATCAGATCGCTCCGCTTCCCGGAATATCAACAGAATCTGACAACTGATCTGTTTATCGGCTGTCTCTTTGCTTGTTTCTGGATGCGCCCTGACGAAACTTATTTCTGTTTCTGTTCCTGTTCCTGCGCTTGCCTTTCTTTTCTTCTGAAGGAGCCTCTTCCTGAAGGAGTTTTTCTACTTTTTTCTTGTAGTTAGGCTCATTGCCTGTGTCTGCTTTCTTCTCTTCAGCGGCAGCATTCCTGAATGCAGAGGCATCTTTGACAGGAACTTCTACGGGAATGGTCTTGAGAATATCTCTCCAGAAAGACTTTTCTGAACCACTGCAAAAGGAAACGGCTTCACCGCTTGCTCCGGCCCGGCCTGTTCTTCCGATCCTATGTACATAGGTTTCAGGAATGTTCGGTATGTCATAGTTGACCACCAGTTCCAGGTTGTCTATATCAATTCCGCGGGCTGCAATATCAGTGGCTACCAGTACACGTGTAATGCCTTCCTTGAAATTTTTCAGTGCTTTCTGGCGTGCATTCTGCGACTTGTTACCGTGTATGGCTTCGGCATGTATATGGGCTTTGCTGAGCATCCTGGATACTTTGTCAGCACCATGCTTGGTCTTGGTAAATACCAGCGCAGACCTGACGTTTCCTTCGCGGAGCAAATGCAGAAGCAGGTATTTCTTATCCGGATGTTCGATGAAATATACGCTTTGCTCAACCCGTTCAGCAGTACTCATGGCAGGCGTCACACTGATAAAGGCAGGATCGTGCACAATGGTATTGGCAAGCTGTCTGATATTATCCGGCATGGTTGCAGAAAAGAACAATGATTGTCTCTTTGCGGGCAGTAGTTTGATGATCCGCTTCACGTCTGGCAGGAAGCCCATGTCCAGCATGCGGTCGGCTTCATCCAGTACGAAAAAGGAAAGCTGATCCAGTTTGACATATCCTTGCTGGAACAGATCGAGCAGACGGCCGGGCGTAGCTACCAGAATATCTACCCCGCGGTGGAGGGCATTCACCTGGCCGTGCTGAGATACCCCACCAAATACGACGGTATTTCTAAGGGAACAGTGGCGTCCGTAGGCGTCCAGGCTTTCCTTGATCTGCATAGCCAGTTCACGGGTAGGTGTAACTACCAGCCCACGAATGGGGCGGCGACCTTTTCCGGGTGCAATCGTATTTAAAAGCTGCAGCATCGGGATACTGAATGCTGCGGTCTTGCCTGTGCCGGTTTGTGCACAGCCTATCATGTCGCGACCTTCCAGAATAACGGGTATGGCCTGTTCCTGAATAGGAGTGGGGTGGGTATATTTTTCTTCTTCCAGCGCACGCAAAAAGGGCGCCGTAAGAGGCAATTGATCGAATGTCATGTTTATTTGTGTTTAAAGCTTGCCGGAAGGACTACAGGAAGCACTATTCGGAAAGACGGTGCAAAGGTAAGCCTATTTTACCTTAACTTCTCAGTTTTCCAAAATACCGGGCATTAATCACAGCCAGAACACTTTAGTGCTTACAGTTGACCGTCCATCTGACAATTCAAGCAGGTAGGTGCCAGCAGGTATGTCCAGCCTGTACAATTGTATGGAAGCTGAGCTGTTGGCCGTTTCCTGGTGTAGGATCCTTCCATGAAGATCTGTCAGGGTCAGAAGAATGTAGCCGGACATAGCCTTCGGGGGTGTTACCGTGATCTGATCATATGCCGGATTCGGGAAAACCTGTAAAGGCAGTAACTGGTATTGGTTTGTCATAGCCGGCGGGTCATCCGTTTTAATCAGGTCGCTCCAGAAAGCCCCATTGCCGTGTGTAGCGGCATACAGTTTCCTGCTGTCCTGCTGGATCTTCAGGTCAAAGACCATAGCAGCTTCGGGCATTCCATCTGTATAGGCCAACCAGGTGCTGCCGTTGTCTTCTGACACATAGACACCGAGGTCATTTCCAACGTAGATCGTAGCAGGCAGGTCAGGGTCAACCACAACTGCATTGGTGGGCACATCAGGCAATCCGTAAGAGATATCGAACCAGGTGGATCCGTAGTTGGTAGTGCGGTACAAATGTCCGCTGCCGAAACCACCGATAGCAGCATATGCAATGGCATCATTGTTCGGGTCCACATGCAGGTCCAGCACATATCTGTCAGGCAGTCCGCTGCTGATATTGCTCCAGGTATCACCACCATTGGAGGTTACAAAAACATGCCCCGGGTTTCCTCCGTAAGGTGCGGTGGAAACATACAACACATCCGGATCATTGAATGAGATATCCATAGATATAACTGGGTTACCATCCAGTGCTGTACCTCCGTTGGTAAGTGACCAGTCGGCACCACCATTGGTGCTTGAAGCTACTCCGGCAGAACCGGCATACATCCGGGTTTCATCAGAAGGGCAGATCACGTAGGGTGCGATGAATGCCACCGGCCAGATCTTCGGAATGCTCAGACTGCTGTATCCGGGTCCGTCAGAGACCAGCACATTCAATCCCTGCCAGCTAACGTAGTGAATATAATCTTCGGCAGGATTGATGGCTGTCCATCCGCCATCTCCTCCAAACACATGCTGCCATTTCAGATATAATCCTGTTTCAGTATCCAGGTCATCGATCAGTTTAATGGAACCATTATCCTGCAGTCCGCCATAGCACAACAGACTATCCTGCCCTGAAACGGAAAATCCGTTATAGAACTGAACAGTTTGCAACCGGCCGTTGCAGGAATAATAGCTTTCACCGGCATCATCAGTCCGGTAGATGCCACCATCAGTTGCCACATAGAAAACATCAGGTTCTGTTGGATGCCATTTGACGGCATGACAATCTGCATGCACATAGTTGCCGGGACCGTTGGGTCCTTCTATTTCCGGATAACTGTAACCAGGTGTAGCGGTGGAAGTTTTTGCATACAAAGAGTTGCCCCCGTTCGTGCTGGTATAAACGGCCAGACCAATTACAGCCAGGTGATCGGGGTCTGCCGGATGAATGCTGACATCATGAGAATACCATCCCTGATAGACTGCAAAATTGGTTGAGTTGATGACCTCCCAGGTATGGCCGAAGTCTTCGCTATTACACAGGTAGCTGCTGGTCTCTACATCAGTATTGAAACCATTGCCGATGGTGGCATATACTATTTCAGGCGATGACTGGGAAGCATCTAATTGTATCTTCCCCAGGAAATCCGGAGGAAGTCCTGATGATACATGGGTCCAGTTCGATCCACCATCATCAGACCACCAGATACCTCTGCCAGATGAGTTGAAATTTCCGGCTCCAAGTACCAGTTTGTCAGGGTCATCGGGGTGTACAAGAATATCGAACACCATATCTTCATCAAAGATCAGCGACCAGTTTTCGCCACCATCTCCCGATCTGTAAACGCCATCGGTTGTACCGGCATAGAGGATCTCTGGTGCAGAAGCAGCTATCGCCACATTCCAGACACCCTTTTCAGCATCAGCACCAAAGTCCAGAGAATGGGTCCAGGTTGCGCCACCATCGGTGGTCTTCAGAATGCCGATGCCATAGCTTCCCCGGAGGGCACGGTCTGCCATACCTGTTCCGGTTCCGTCAGCATTGTAAACTTCTCCGGTACCGATATAAAAAGTGGATGAATCGCCGGGTTCAAAACTGATACAACTTACACTCAGCACGGGAAATCCCGAAGGCACACGCTCCCATGCATTTTTACCAGTTCCGCCGGTATAGGAACGCCATAACCCGCCACTTGCAGAACCTGCGTACAGGGTATTCGGGTTTTGCGGATTGAAGGCCAGGCAAAGGATCCTGCCTGCAAAGTTGTGAGGCCCCAGAGAGGTCCATATTTCACTTCGGCTGCCTCTTCCGGAAGGGATCATCCGGGCTTGTTCAAATGCCGACATCCAGGCGTGTTCCGGAATGGCATCAAAAGGATAGGAGCGGGAAGCAGACCAATGATCCATTGCTTCCAGTATCTCAGAAGTTTCATTGTGTTCTTTCTCAGCTACCGGAGAGCAGGCCACCAGCAAAGTCAGAACAGTGATCAGCCATTTGTTCATATCATGAATATACGAACAGCGGTTGGAAAGCAACCCTGCAGGCAGCGAATATGATAGTTAACTGACCTATTCCCGGCCAATGATCAGCACTACCTGAAAGAATGTGGCCTTTGATTCCGGATCTTGCAGCATGTCTTCAAACATGGCATCAAAATCTGCATATAACCACAGGTCGCAATAGGTGCCATCTGCTTCTGTGAACGCCCATTTGGCCCAGATGTCCAGATCATCCTGTGATTCTGGCGTAAGATCCATTTCAGAGGTGGCGTCAGGATAGCACTTGCGGTATGATTCAGACAGGCTGCTGAACAGTTGAAGGGCTTCTTCTTTCTGCAGTCCGGCTCCCATGACCTGTTCTGCCCAGTACACTTCAGAACCATTTTCCGGTCCGGTAACAAAAGCGTGTACAGCTCCTTCTATCAGCACCGGGCATTCAAAATATGCTATGGTGTCATAGAAAAGAGTATTGAGGGTAAAGGATTGTTCACCTTTCAGAGACCCGTCCTGGAGTTTATACTGGTTGGTCAACTTAGTGATCGCTTCACAACCGGGGAAAACCGGCCGGGATGGCTGGATCAGAGATGCCAGTGCGATACCGGCGGCTAATAGGATCTTCATGTGTGTTGTTTCCGTTTTGTTGGTGAATATACATAAGATGCTGCCGGCATGCAGATTTCACAAGGATCTGGTATTGCGTATATTTGAATACGGATGTCAGGCATGATCAGGCTACATATCACACTACTCTTTGTCTTCCTGCTTGCAGGCATTCAAATGAGTCAGGCTCAGGAGACCGTAGTACTGGCAGTTGGGCAATACGGCGACCTGGTCTTTACAGAAGACACCACCACCGGCGATGTGGTCATACCCCTCAGAAGGGTGCAGAACCTGTTTGTGCTGGAGGGAATAGTTGATGGTCAGCGGGGAAATTTCATTCTGGATACAGGAGCTCCGGGCCTGGTACTTAATGCCGCATATTTTAACAAAGGGAAGGTGCTGGAATCTGCCAGCTCATTTGGTGTGACCGGTGGCGGCGATCAGGTGTACCGGTACGCTGCAGATTCACTCATTGTTTCAGGGCTGTCATTCTATGACCTGCAGGCTAATGTGGCCGATCTTGGTCACATTGAGAACGCCAGGGGAATCAGGATACTTGGACTGATAGGATCAGGAATGTTCAGCAGGCTTGAGATGGTGCTGGATACCCGTGCTTCTACACTGGGGCTGTATCGTGTTGATCGAAGCGGAAACAGGGTTTTTACCCCTGATGAATTACCGGCAGCAGATCTTGAGATCCCGCTGGAGTATAGTAGCAGCCTCATGTTCATAAGAGGTGTTGCAGCCGGTAAGAAACTTCGTTTTGTGCTGGACACCGGGGCAGAGAATAATGTACTCAGTACATCCTCTCCGTCACGGGTCATCAAAGAGATCAGAGTTACCAACCTGACCACCTTGAAAGGAGCAGGAGCGAGCACCCTGGAGGTAGCCAGCGGACGGTTGCCTGATCTGCAGCTGGGTGGATATGATTTTGACTCCATGACCTTTTTACTGACCGATCTGAGCCAGTTGGAAACCGCCTACGGAACCATCATGCATGGTATGCTTGGTTATGAATTCCTGTCGAAGGGAATTATGGTCATCAATCCGAGAACTAAAATATTACGTATATATTTTTACGAAGATCCGATAAAATGATAATGGGCAGAGATATATTGGTTGTTCTGATCATGATGTTCCCTTTCCTGGCCAAATGTCAGGTTCCGGAAGATTTTATTTCCCATCGTGGAAACCTGATCACTGTTCGCTTCAACCTGAAGAATGAGCAGGAGACTCGTGAACTGGCCAGGTATTTTGAGGTGGATTTTGATTCTTTGTCCAGATTTCATGATATCGGTAAACTGGTTGATGAAGGCTGGTTCATCATGAAAGAGAAAAAAAATCTGCTCATCATAGCCAGGTCTATGGATATGGGCGGAAAGTTTGATTGGTTGTATGTGGCTGTGCCTGTTGCAGGCGCTTCATACAACAATGCTCCGGGGTATCCCAGAGGGTTGCCTTTTGGTTTCAATGAATTCAAAGACAAGGCCAGTGTCTTTCCTGCCGGCGATAGCAGCACGGTCTTCATGCTATACGGACATAGTGATGCCGGAACGGTCATGCTCAGTGGCAACTTCAATGACTGGAGCACAGGTGCCACGCCAATGGAGAAGGTTGCTGATGGCTGGATGGTCAGGGTACCACTCCGGGAAGGGCAGCACTACTACAAGTTCATTGTGGATGGACGATGGATGAGTGATCCGCAGAACAAGCATGATGAAGGCGATGGTTACGGAGGAAGCAACAGTGTGTACTTCAAGACCAATCATGTGATGAGACTGAGTGGGTACCGGGAAGCCAGAAAGGTCATACTGGCGGGCAGCTTCAACCAGTGGGATGAGCATATGTGTGCTATGCAACAGGACGAACAAGGTTGGTATTTGCCGGTGTATCTGAAGGAGGGGACTTATACATATAAGTATATAGTAGATAAAAAGTGGATCACTGACCCTGACAATCCTGTATCCAGAGCTGATGCTGAAGGAAATATCAATTCCGTTCTGAGTCTGGGGCAGCCTACTGTTTTTCGTCTTCCGGGTTATTCAAATGCCAGGCAGGTGGTACTTAGTGGCAATTTCAACGAATGGGATCCCGGCGAGCTTCTGATGACCCGCACTTCCTCTGGCTGGGAATTGCCATATGTTCTGGCACCGGGTAACTATGAATATAAATTTGTGGTGGATGGAAACTGGATACAGGACCCTGATAATCCGTTGCATTATGCTGATAACCTGAACAGCAACTCGATACTTACTGTCCAGGCTAATCACCGCTTCTTTCTGAAAGGGTATGAAAATGCCGGACAAGTGCAGTTGAGTGGTAGTTTTAATGGCTGGGCTTTCCCGGGATATAATATGCAAAGGGTAGCAGGTGGATGGGAGTTTAATTTGTATCTGCCTCCGGGAAAATCTCTTTACCGTTTTATAGTGGACGGCAACTGGATGGCCGATCCCGGTAATAACCAGCGGGAGTTCAATGAATACGGCGATTTCAACAGCATCATCTGGCGGGAGATGAAAGATGTATATACTTATGACAAATAAGCCGCCTACAAATAGATCACCACACCCAGCAACGGAATACCTATTGGAAGGATCTTTACCAGATCTCCGTTGTTGACAAAACCCACATCCACGGTCACCTTATCGCCCATGTAGCGTCCGCCATAACTCAGCAGCAGAAAATCAGGAACAGCAAAGTACCAGTTCTCGGTCACCAAAGCAAAGTGATCACTCAACCGCAGCATACCGGCTGCGTTATAGACGATGGTTTCATGCTGTTCTTCATATTCGGATCCGGGATCCACCGCCAGACCGGCATATCCGCCACCCAGGGTCACATTGTTGTCTTCCGTTCCATAGGTGATCAGCCCGAAACCGATGCCACCGTATGCGACATTGGATAAGAAGCCTCCAATGAACCCGCCTGACAGATACCAGTTATCCGCTACTTCAAAGCCCAGCTTACCGGTCAGGGCGATATTCATTCCATCTTCCATGAACCAGGTGAAAGGCACCGCTGCTACCCCAATGGAGAGGTTGTTGGTGAAACCCCAGTTGACCATGTTGAAGGCCACATAGAAGTTCTGGTAATACCCTTCATGCTTCTTCAACGGGATGGCTGTCGGGCTGAAAAAATGCCTCGATGCATTGGGATTCACAAAAGTGTATCCTGCCGGTATGTCCGTATCCGGTTCACTCAGATATCTGACAACCTTGATCTGAGATTGCAACAAGGTCAGATCACCAAAATATGCAGTAAAAAGTATCACCGTATCCGGTGTTACCTGTTCCAGTTTCCCGATGACCCGGGTTCCGTCTTTCATGCTGATATCGGCCAGTTGACCCGTCCGGTTCTCCGGAATCTGTGCCATCCCCTGAAATGTCAGGAGAAACAGTCCTATGACTATGATCCACCTGTTTTTCATACAGGTAAACTAGTCCACCATGACCAGAACTAAAATGACACAGGTCACACGACCATAAGGAACAAATGTCAGGTCTATTTCCAGTACATCATCCGGAATGCTGTATGTTCTTTGCCGTTGGTGCGAACCCTCAGTTGCAGGATATGATTTCCAGACGGAAATGGTCCGTCAGTACGTTTCAGGTTGATGGTATGTGAACCTGTTTGGTAATGTGAAGTTGTGCTGTTGAACAGGCGGCTGCCATTCAAGGCATAGACTTCCAGGGTTACATCTGCTTCCTGTAAGAGCGTGAACGGAATGCTGGTGAAATCATCGGCAGGGTTGGGAAAATTCTGTCCCAGATCAAAACGTTTAGCTGCTTCCATTTCCAGATAACCGGTAGCCGTTCCGCTGCCTTGCACACTCAGCTCAAGAAAGGCGTCGTATCCACCGGTATCGGTATTGGGTGTCAGGGTTGCTGTCTGGAAAGCATATCCGTCGGCGAAAATTCCATCTGAACCCGGGGAGACCGGGTCGGTTCCTGCGGTATAGATATCGGCATGCTCAGCATATAATTCATTCTTGATGTCCTGTTCCCAGGTAAGTTGTGATATGGCCGCATAAGAGGAATTGACATAGACCTGAAAATGAATGTGGCAGGTTCGGCCCGGATACCATCCGGGAAAAATGGTAATGAACTCCACCTCACCATTCTCATCAGCGATCTGGTATCCACGAAGGTAGGTGAGTCCGGTTTCACTTCCGTATCCGGAATAGTTGCCGTCCTTATCGCAGTGCCAGATGTTCACCCGCACATTGGACATTGGTTCACAGTTATCCGTCCCGGTTATCCGCAGTTTCAGATTGAGCTGCACGCCATCCCGGTCTTCCCGGACATCCTGTCTGAAATAGAATTCGTTTTCACTGAGATCGAGCGGAAATGGCCCGGCAGTCTCTGACGGGATCAGGGTGCAATCGCCATCAGTGCTGGCAGACAGGCGACCAAAAGGCCAGAGAGAAGCAGCTGTGGCCAGGCCACCCAAACGCAGAAATTGACGGCGGTTTTGCATCAGATATTGGTTTGCATTAAAGGTAGGTAAGTATCGTAGTTAGACGATCCTTGGAATGTCAGGTTTAATGCCCAGATTCATTTTCCGGTGAACGGGTCCCATTCATACCAGGTTCTCCTGGCATCACTGGTGAAGCTGTGGTGTTTAAAAAAGTACAGAATGTCTGCACCGATCAGTTCATAGTGGTCGTACATCTGGTCGTGATTAAGCGGTACATACATGAGGTCCAGATGGTCTTGCTGAAGGTCCGGTTCCTGCCAGTTGATCGGGCCGAGTGCAAGGGTTTTCTTCCGGAAGAAACGAATAAGATTCGTAGCCCTGCTTTCTATCATGATCCCTTTGGCCACTGAGGTATCTGAGTAGGTCAGATAGGGTCTTTCACTCAGCTGTTCCACTACCCGTCCAACGAAGACCCTCGCCAGAAATGGAATATTCTCTGTGGCCACGAGTGCTGCTCTTTCCTGCAGCGGGCTGCGGTCATACACCATGGCCGCAACATTGCCGGGCTTCGCTTCTTCGAGGTAGCGGTTCAACACCCAGGTGCCCAGGATGTAGGAGATGAAATATAATTCTCCATACTCTTCAAACTGGTGTTCATGGGCGAAGAATCTGAAGTTGGCGATGGAATTTTCGAAGGAATTATGGTCAATATAATCCGGAATGAACAGGTCATACTCCGTGGTGTCAAAGAAGGCCTGCATATGTTTTCTGGAGTTGCGGTTCTCGTCCAGTCCGGGTAGTATGACCAGGGCCTTTTTCTCTGATAATGGCAATTCGTTGTTGTGGATGACCACCACTGCCTTGTCTTTGTAACAGATCTGGGCGTTCAAATTTGCTGTCAGAAGAATGAGTACAAGAAAAAGAAAGCTTGTATTTCTGTTCATCCGTATGTTATTTTCCCATCAGATACATACCTGCAATGAGCAGCAGCATTCCGCCCACATTGACGAGCTTGATCGGTGTGCCAAAAGCCAGCATGGCCAGCAGAGCGGCCCAGATGAAGGTACTGGCATAAACAGGATACAGGACAGTGAGAGATCCACCTTTTTTAAAGGCTGCAACAAACAGTGCCATGACCGCGATGTAGCAAAGTACACCTCCCAGCAACCGGATGTTACCCAGGTAACTCATGACCGAACCGCCGGCCTTGTCGGCACCGGTCTTATACAGGAATTGTCCGAGTGCACCCAGCATGGCGGCAATGGCAAAATAGACGATAGAGATCAATGGTGTCTGCATAAATATCATTTATAATCAAATACGTTTCTGTCCCTTTCATCTTTGTCTTTCAGTTTGAAGATAGCGTCTCTGACCTTCTCCAGGATCTCATCCACATCTTGTCCTGCAGGATAGACCGGCTCTCCGAACCGAACTTTACAAACCAGGGGGATGATCAGCCATTTATCCTTTGGCAGTACTCTGCCGAATCCATCCAGATACACAGGAATGAAGGGAATACCCGGATTATCCCTGAGCAGAATGGCGACGCCTTTTTTAAAATCTGCTATCACCCCTGCCTGACCTCTGGTTCCCTCCGGAAACAATACCAACGATTTGCCTGCTTTCAGGTGTCCGTCCAGGATCTCAATGGCAGAGGGTGCACCTTCTTTCCGGTGCCGTTCTATCAGAATGGCATGAAAGAAAAAATTCATCAGCCTGGCAGAGAAGGAGGTCTTTCCGAAGTATTCGGCAGCGGCAACTCCTCTGGTGTTTTTCAGTTTTCGCCACGGAAGGGCTGCCATGATGCTGACCATATCAAAGTGACTGTTGTGGTTGGCCACCACGATGAATTGTCTGACATTGTCAAACACCTGCCGGTTGGAAAAACGCACACCTATGATGAGTGTGAGCCAGGGTCTGACGATCAGCTGGTAGAACAGGTATAACAGCAGATCTTTCATATACCGGCGAAGTATTTGATCAGATAGAAGTAAAAAGGAGCAGTGATCAGGATGCTATCCAGCCGGTCCATGGCACCTCCATGTCCGGGTATGAGATCATCAGTATCCTTCAGTCGCAGATCTCTTTTGATGGCAGAAATGATCGAATCACCCAGGAAGCCCGTAAGCCCGACCACGAAGCCGGTGATGCAAGCCTGCCACCAGAGTAACGGGGTAAGAAAGGACAGGATCATTCCCAGGCAGGAAGTGGTCAGGATACCTCCCACAAATCCCTCCCAGGTCTTATTGGGGCTCACATACGGAAGGATCTTGTGCTTGCCCAGCAGCTTACCCCAGGTGAACTGAAACACATCATTGAAAGCGGTCAGCATGATGAGAAAGATCAGCAATCCACCGGCACCTGCCGGATGTGGTTGTACCGGCAATCTGTACAGCAGCACCATATGACTGGGCATATAGGCGGTCAGCATGAGGATGGCCGGGATGATGGACATGGACCTGCCTATCTGGTTCATACGCCCGTTCAGGACCAGCAGCACAGGTATGACGATGAACATAGCCATCGGGATGAAATACAGGAACTGTTCAAAATAGAAATGCCAGGCCAGGAAGTACTGGACCGGAATGGCCAGATAGGCAGCGAATATCCCGGCTCTGTCGGCACCCCGCAACTGCCCGATGCTGAACATCTCCCGCATAGCCACGAATGAAATGTAGGCAATGAGCAGGGCACCCATCCACGGCGGACCTGCAATGACCACTGCCACACCAATGGCAATTCGCCACCAGGACCAGACACGCAGGTGGATCTCTTTCAGTAAAGGGGTATCGCGGCGTTGTCTGAGCAGGTAGATGATGGCAGAGCAGCTGAGCAGCACCCCAAAGATGACAGCCAGTATCCAGAGGATCTCTTCAGGAATAGAATGGCCGGCAATGGTCATTTGATCCCTTTTTGAAGGCGATTGATCGTACTCCAGATCAGTAGTATGCCCATGGCGCAGAACAGGTAAACGATCCATCCGGAAATGGAAGGGAAAAAGAAATAGATCAGGCAGAAAAATCCGATCATCAGCGCCCTGTCGCTCTTGCCCATGGGGCCGTCATACCTTCTAGTTCCGCTGATATTTCCCGCAAGCACTCCGGCAAATTCGTTCAGCATGGCCAGCAGGGCAATGACAGATGTCAGCCACAGGTTGTTGCCGGGTATCAGGGCCATCGGCAGGATGATACAGGCATCTGACAATACATCACCAAGTTCGTTAAGAACCTGGCCGGTCTTTGACTGCATCTCATAGGTAGTAGCCATCATCCCATCCAATGCATTCAATGCCATCCGTATGAAATAGCCGATAGGTACTACCAATATCCAGGCAAAGTGTCTTGTGTGTAACCAGATGGAAAATCCCATGAAAGCAGACAACAGGATGGCCAGCAGGGTCAGCTGATTCGGGGTCATACCCATGCTTCGCAAACCACGCATCAATGGGGTCAGCAAGCGTTGAAAGGCGGGTTTCAACTGATACACAGAAGGCATGTATGGATCATTTCAGGTTTGCGAACTGAACTAAAGTACATATTAAGCCCACTCTCTGCAAGGACTACCGGGTGCATAAAAAAAGAGCTGCATTTCACAGCTCTTTCAGTATTCATTTCATCGATCTCATTTCCAAAGTATCAGAATGGTTGCTACCACCAGCAAAGATGCCAGATGGTATCCTGTGTTGATGAAGAACAGTTTCCAGGATTTCTTTTCCCATACGGTGCCACCCAGCTCGCCGGGCAGGTAAAAACCAAGCCAGGTAAAAATGGCTGAATTCAGGATATTGCCGGTGGCCGACATGTTCTCCATATCAGGTACAAAGCTCCAGGCTGCTATGTTGTGGGCGAAAACATATGCCATCAGGAAGTTGCCGATGACCATGAACAGCAGACCCCGCATCATGTCAGATGATTTGGGCTTCTCGTTCGGGTCATGGCCCATTTCTTTTCCCCAGGCTTTTCCAAAAATGGGCGTGTACCAGAGGAAACCAAGAATGAAGTTGGCTACAACGGCCACCAATACGGCCATAAAGTTGATCTCTAACATAGTGGTTGGTTTTTGGGTAATAAAGTATTGAAAGTACACATTCATATGTACTTTATCATCAGCGAATTGTTAAGAATTGTTGAGGTTTTTAAATTCGACAGGATATCAGCTCAGGGGACCTGAAAAGGGCACTTATTAAGCTATTAATGCTGTTTGACGGGCAAATATTCGAACCAGCCACACCTGAATTCTGCGGATCGGCCTGTATGCAGCTGATTCAGGTCAACATCCGGGTACAACACATGGAAGGGGCATGGCTCAAATGGCGGGTCAAAATCTGCCTGTACCGAATGTGACTTATCTGCTGTGGTCATCTCATCATGTAACAAAGCGAAATACTGTTTCCCATCGATCTTATAACGCAATTCATACACCGGGTAGATCTTGTCAAACAGATATTCGAAATACCTGCCGGGTATCCGGATCTCATTCCATCCTTCCTGAATGACCGTCCTGCTGATCTCGGTCTTATCAAGCCAGACATGAAAGGTGATATCAGTTGCAGCCAGTATCACCTGCCGGTCAACACCAGCATATATTTGCAGTGTGTCTGTCCGGTCTTCCGGTATCTTTTCGTTTGTCTCAGCATTGAACCATACGGAATACAAAGGTTGTGGTATCTGAAGTTTCACCGGTCGCCCGGCAAGACAGCTGCTCGCTTCGCAACGTTCCAGTATGATGGAATCTCCTTCTATGCGATAGCTCAAAGTGTCTGTTGTGATCCTGCTTTGGTATTGCCCGTCTCCCAGCATTTCAAGCTGACCCGGGTAGGTGATCGAATAACACACCTGGTGGTCATTCAGAAAAGTCAGTCCCATACCGGGCATCTGCCAGTAGGTGGTGCAGGGATGCAGGGTGTATTTCCTGCCACTCAGGTTTGGTTGCTGGGCCAGAGAAGAAAACGTACAACCGGATAGCAGGGAGAGTGCCAGAATAATGGAAAGTGCTTTCATGGGATCATAAATATCGGCAAATAACATGCCGACCTGCAGCATAAATTTGTCAGGTTGGGATCATTATTCAAAACCCAATACTCAACCCTGCCATGAAATGCCGTTGCTCAAAATACCTGGCAGGATTATCAGGCGGACTGCCATAACTTCTCGGGTCTCGCGGATCGAGATAGGAGGGATCCCGCCACTCGCTGGGCACCGGATCGCCCACTTCCCAGGCACGACCGGTAACAGGATTCACAATGGCGGTATTATTGGTATTGAGCAGGTTGGTCACTTCAAAGGTAAATGCCATCGTCATGCTTTTGACCGTCCACCACTTGCGGAAATTCATGTTGATCCAAAAGGCTCCTTCGCCCAACTCTGAAAAGCGCAGTTCCGGGTCACTTTCTATCTCATAGATGGGTCTTCCACTCACGGGTTCATAACCTTCCAGCGTATATGGTGTATATCTCCGGCCTGTCCGGTAAATGGCTTCCGTATAAAGACTCATCTGGTTCAGCCATTTTTTTCCGAACAATCCGCTGGTGTCATTCTGTGAAAAGATGGCATATATTTTCGCATCGATGGGACTATCCCATGCAAGCGGGGTCTCCACACTGGTTACACTGTTACCTGTGGCCAGGATGTCTTTCAACACATCGCTGGCGCTGCTGCTCTGTCCTGTTGCCCGTGTATAGCTCAGGCTAAGATTTCCGGTGAACCATTTCCCTGCACGTTTGATATAGGATACTTCAATTCCCCGAACCCTGGCATAGTCGCTGTTGATACGGATGGTGCGGCTTACTTCCCGACCGGTTACGTCTTCAATGAGTATGGTACTCGAGGTGATGAAGTCATACTTGTCTTTCCAGAAAGCGGTCACGTTCAGTGCATCATTGCTGGTGATCTGACTCTTCACACCCAGTTCATAGCTGATGTCCACTTCCGGGTTCAGGTCAGGATTGCCGATGAATCCCAGCGTACTTCTGTCGGCATAGTAGGGATCCAGTCCGGTATAAATGAAACTCGGGTGGGGCATGACGGTACTGTGTCCGTAGTTGAAGAACAACACCTGGTTTTCCCTGACGGGGAAGCTGGCGCTGAACTTGGGAAGCAGGCGCATCTTGAACCGACGATCACCCAGTCCATAACTGTCAGCATAATAGGCTTCGCGGATGGCATCAGCAATGGGTGCATCGGGGTTGGCGACGGCTTCATCGACGAACTTACCGGGCATCCAGTATTCCAGTCGAAGTCCAGCTTCTGCTATCAGTCCGAGGTATTTCAGTTTATCACTGATGAACAGGCTTCCCATCAGCGGATTGACCTTCCACACATCACTCAGATCGCCCAGCCGGTAACTCTGGGTGAACTCACCGTTCGCCAGTTGTATCGGTGCGCCGATCCAGGGACGGGTGATGTCTATCCACTGCATCTCCTGCGGTTTGATCTCGCCTCCAAAGTATAATCTGTTGCGGGTATCCTTGCTGTACACAGAGCCGGCTGCTTTGACGGTATATTCGATCACATAATGATCATGCCAAAGGGTAGCGATACCGTCGTTGTTACTCAGACCAGGACCAGGCTGTACAAAGACCACTTCATCGTCGGGATTGAAAATGGTTACAGGATATTCCACGATACTGCCCGGGTCGAATTCGGTGTCCACCACCTCCGGTCGCCAGTCACGGCCATTGGCATCTGCTCTCAGTTTGACATACAGTCGGGAGAAGGTCAGGTTGTAGCTGAAGGTATTGCTGACCGTATGGAACCAGCGCAGACTCTCCAGGTTGGTGTCGTGGGTATAAGTGTTGGCATTGTCCGGCTGAAGATCGAAATAGAACTGGTAACCGGGATTGAAAGTGATATCATTCCCTGTGATGCGCAGCATGTTGTAGTCCTGGTTGATGGTGATGGACTTCAGGTAGGTGAAGGCCAGTCGTTGCCTCGGATTGATATTGTAGTTCAGCTTGAGCATTCCTGCCCAGCGATTGTCCTGATAGGGACTCCAGCGGGTGTCGGGATAGAGCGAACTGACCACCTGGTCTGCCGGATTCTGTATATAGGTATCACTGAAGTTCAGTCGCAGGGTAGAGTAGTAGGTCAGTTTCTTTTTGAAGGCAAGCGGACCACCCAGGCCGAGTTCCATGACCTGTTGTTCCCAGTTGGAACGGGTATCTGCATTGAAACCGAAATTATCCCGCTTGTAGGTCGCATTGAATTCAAACTGGTCTTCTCCGGAACGGGTAGTGGTATTGACCACACCTGCGGTGGCATTCCCATATTCTACACCGGCGCCACCTGTTGTCACGTCCACTTTCTCAATGGCATTGCTGCCTATATCAATACCGAATCCTGTGCCTGCCAGCGGGTCGCGGGCAGATACATCGTCAATATAGAATCCTGTTTCGTAGTTGCGACCTCCTCTGATGTGGATGCCATCGGATGACTGTACCACACCTGTCTGTGTGTTGAGCAGATTCTGGATCTGGCGGGTGGGTGCCATTTCGATCTGTTCTTTGTTCATAGAGGATCCCGTGCTGGCATCTTCCACATCCACCAGGGGTTTTTCGCCGATGATGACCACCGCATCTTCGAAAATGACAGAGGTGGAATTAAATGTTACATCCAGTTTTTTCTTTTCGCCTGCTGCGAATTTCTGTCCGGTGAACAGCAGCTGCTCATAGCCTATAAAGGAGATCTGGATATTGTATTCGCCGGCGGGGATACCTTCTATGGAATACTTGCCATCAAAGTCAGTGGCTGCACCAAAGTTGGTACCTGTCAGAATGATGTTGACACCGGGTAGTAATTCTTCCGTGGTGTTATCCATGATCGTCCCCGACAGGCTGGCTGTTTGTGCCCACAGGGATACAGGCAGCAGGAGGGCGATCAGGAGGCGGCATCTCATCCCCGCAAATTTGCTGATAAAATGGGAATGAAACGGCCCGGATTGTCCACCTGCAGAAAAGAAAAAGGAATAGTTCACACTAATCCTTTTCTGTATTAACAATGGCTTGATCTATTCGAAATTGGCATGCTCACCCTGGTCCACTTTTTCGTGGTACATCTGTTCGAGCTCCTGTTCAAAAAAGAAGGTATCGCCAAATGCAGGTTTCAGGTCATTCATCCATTTCGCATTCGGGTCATATTTGGCAAAGAAAG
>ERZ795053.1608-NODE-1608-length-28592-cov-8.963907_pt1 | contig 28592 bp, 21 predicted proteins | sample MGYA00375137_ERZ795053 | MGnify/ENA primary metagenome ERZ795053 (study PRJEB30182, sample SAMN05720284) | activated sludge metagenome | isolation source: Anaerobic digester | place: Hong Kong | collected 2014-12-17 ...
AGCCGAGAACCTTCCAGCCGGTGTCTATCTGGCCGTCCTGCGGAACAAGGAAGGAATTCCCGTGGCCCGTGCCACCTGGGTGAGGGAGTAGGGCGCTCACGCGTCGAGCGTGATGCGGAACGTGGTGCCCTTGCCGGGGGCACTGCGTTTCACCGCGATGCGGCCGCCGTGGTACTTCTCGATGATGCGCTTGCTGAGCGAGAGGCCGAGGCCCCAGCCGCGTTTCTTGGTGGTGAAGCCGGGTTCGAACACGGTGCGCTGCTGTGCGGCTGGGATGCCCTTGCCGGTGTCGGTCACGTCCACGTGCACGTGTCCTGCATCCTGCTCCGTGGTGATGGTGATGCTGCCTTCGCCCTCCATGGCATCGATGGCGTTGCGGATCAGGTTCTCCACCACCCAGCTGAACAACGCCCGGTTCAGGGGCACTTCCAGTTCCGGGTCGGCCGGCACCAGCACCTCGATCTTCGCCTTGGACGGCAGCCGAGGGCGCAGGTACAGCACGGTGGCGCGCAGCATGTGGTACAGCTTTTCCGGCTGCAGGTCGGGCTCGGAGCCGATCTTGCTGAAACGCTGGGTGATCACGTCCAGCCGGTCAAGGTCCTTGCGCATCTCGTTCAGCGGCTCGGGATCGGTGCCACGACTTCGCAGCAGGTCCACCCAGGCCATGAGGGAGCTGAGCGGGGTGCCCAGTTGGTGCGCCGTCTCCTTGGCCATGCCCACCCACACCTGGTCCTGTTCCGCCCGGCGGAACACGCTGAACAGGAAGTAGCTCACGATCAGGAACAGCCCGATGATGACCAGCTGCACGTAGGGGAAGTAGCGGAGCTGGGTGATCACCAGCGACTCCTCGTAGAACACGAAGTGCAGGCCTTCCCCGGGCAGGGTCACCGCGATCGGCGTGTTGGCCTGGGCCATCTCCGCCATGCGGGCGCGCACCAGCATGGTGTCGGAGGAGATCTCCTCGGGCAGGTTGTTCATGGCCACGATCCGCCGCTGGGTGCTGTCGGTGAGCACCACGGGCACGGCCGCGGCGTTCATCACGGTCTCGCTGATGAACGCCCGGATGATCCCGTCCATGGCCTCCTGCAGCTCCGTGAAGAGCTTGGAGTCCTTGTAGTAGAGGAACTGCTTCTCGTTGTCGAAGAAGGGGATCTCGATCGGGTCGTGCAGGGCGGCCATGGCCTGCTGTTCCCGCCGCATCAGGCTGTCATTCCCGGCGATGGCCGGGTCCAGGTTGCGGTGGAATTTGACATCGCCCTTCGCGTCGGTGATGATCACCGGCACGGTGGTGTTGTAGCTCACCACCTTCAGGTAGAAGCCCAGGTCGCCGGGATCGCCGCTCACCAGGCCCAGTTGCGCACCTGCGTACAGCTCCACTTTCTTGCGCTCCTCCTCACGCAGCCGGTCGAAGAGCTTCTCGGTGATCAGCACGAGCTCGGCGCGGTTGCGCACGGCCTCGGCCCAGAGCTCCACCTTGCGGCGCTCCTCCTCGCGCACCTTGCTCACGATGCGGTCGCTGTACCAGAGCGAGGCGCCCACGATCAGCAGGGCCACCCCGGCCAGAACGAGCTTCCAGCGCTGTTTGCGGGAATAGAGGTCCACGGCGTGAAGTTCGGGACTCCTCGGTCAGTCCAGCACCTGGATGGTCTCCTGGGGCGCTCCTTCCTCCTCGAACAGGCGGAACAGGCCCTTCTTCTTCCTCGGCCGTTCCGGGGTGGCCAGGTCGGTGCTGTCCGCATCGCCCCAGTCCACCTGGATCGTCGGCGTTGTGGGGCCTTCTTCGTTCCCGGGCAGATCGTCCTTGCGGTCCTTCGGGGTGAACAGGCCCAGCTCGTTCTTCAGGATGCTCTTCAGTTCCTGCTTCTCCTGGTCGAACTGCGCCTTGCGCCGCGCGGCAGCCATGGCCCCGTCGTTGGCGAACTGGGGGTCTGCCGCGGTGCCGTACATGTGCAGGAAGATGCGCATGCCCGTCCCATCGTCCACCACCGGGCCGAAGTCGTCATCGGCCTTTCCCTTGCGGAACAGGTCGGCCAGCCGGAAGTCCAGGTGGTGGTCGATGCGGTCGTCGAAGCCGTGCTCGCCGCTCAGGTTGATGTCCATCACGCTGCTGTGCACCGTCATGGCGGGGATGATCACTTTGCGGTCACGGATCTCGATGCGGTTCTCCAGGCTGGCGAAGGAGACGTCCGCCAGTTCACGGCGCAGCTGGTCGGTGTCCACGAAGGGCGATACGAGCTTGTTGCGCTGCAGGTGCTCGGCCACGTCGATCAGGGGCTGATGTCCCGTCAAGTGCCCATTGTCGATGCGCAGGTCCAGGGTGCAGGTCAGGCGGTCCAGGTCCAGGGTCAGGTCGGGCGTCAGGGGGGCGTCGAGGTCCACCTGGGCCCGGGTCACGCCCCGAAGGTGCCGGGAGGTGATGAAGTCCTGCCCGAACTCCTGGAACTCGGCAAAGAGCTGCTCCATGGCGATCCCTTCGATCGACGCATCGATCGCCAGCGGGTAGCTGTCCGGGGAGCGGGTGTCCAACGTCAGGCTGGCCAGCACGGCGCCCGATGCGGTGTTGAAGGTGACGGGCTTGGCGGTGAGCACGCGATCGCGCAACTGCACCCGGCCGTGCACGTCGGTGGCCAGGAACTCCTCCATCACCAATTCCTCCACCTCGGCCTGCAGGTCCAAGGCCAGGGAGCGGGGGAAGGTGAGGGCGTAGGCCCCGGTGGTTCCATGCTGTGCTTCACCTTCCTGGAGCAGGGTGGCGAGGTCGATGCGGGGCGAGCGGCCGTGGGCCACGATCGTGAGCTGCTGGTCTTGGAAGAGCAGGTAGGGCACCAGGCCCTTCAGATCGCCTTCCAGTTCCAGGGTGTTGCCACCCAGCTCGGCGCGCAGACCGGTGACGTTGGCGTCGTTGCCGTTGAGGCGCAGGTCGGCGTCCAGGCCGGTCACTCGGTGCCTCACGCCCTTCAGCTTCAACGAAGCGCTGCGGAAGGCCACGGTGCCGCCGATGGTGAGCGCCTTGAGGTCGGCCACGCGGATGGCGGAGGCGTCCCGCAGGCGTCCCTTCACCCGGATGTCCGTGAGCAGCCGCCCTTCCACCTGCTCCAGGGTGTCCACCCGGGCGAAGCGCAGCAGGTCGGCCAGGCCGATGTCGCTTTTGAGCGCCAGGGTCAGCGGAGCGTTCTTCAACCCGGCCAGTTCCAGGTCTCCCTGAACGCTGCCGCCGGTGCTCCTGGCCGAAAGGCCTTTCACCACCAGCCGCTCCAGTTTGCCGGAAGGGGGCAGGTCGAAGCTGATGTCGCCCCCGATGTGGTCGAACGTGATGCCGGTGCTGCGTTCCTTCATGCGGCCTTCACGCACCTGCATGCCCACCGAGAGCATGGGTCCTTCGCCCTGCACCAGGCCGTGGTAGTGCAGCGCCAGGTCGGCTTCTCCGTCCATGCCATAACTGGCCAGGGGCTTGCGGACCGCATCGGGCAGAAGGGCGACCACCCGGCCCAGGTCCAGGCCCAGGCCATTGGCCCGCAGGTCCAACCGGTCGGCGTCCCCTTCCGGCAATACCTCCAGCGTCAGCGCCAGGGGCACGCCCCCGCTCAGCACCTCTCCTTCGGTGATGCGGAAGGCGCCGTCCTCGCCGCCGAAGGCTAGCTGCAGCCGCACCTGGGCGTCCCGGTCCGTGAGCACCGGTCCATCCGCGCCGGTCCAGTGCGTCAGGTGCAGGTCACCTTCCAGGGCGAGTTCATTGAGCGCGTCGGTGAATCGTCCCCGGAGCGCCAGTTCATCGCTGTGGGTGAGGACCTCCAGCGCGTTGCCGGCATCGCGGTAGCGTACGGTGAGGTCCTGCATGCTGACCCGTGCCAGGTCCAGCCCGCCACTGCTGCCGGTGGTGTCGCTCCGCCAGAGCAGCCAGTTCGGCCGGCCTTCCGCGTCGCGGGCCGCATGCAGGCGTACATGGGAGCCATGCACCTCGCGCACCACGTAGTCGCCTCGGAACAGGTCCAGCAGCCCGAATTCCAGGTACAGGTCCTCCGCGTGCAGCAGGGTGTCGGGGAACACCTGGTCGGGCAGGGCCTCGCGGGCCAGGACGTCATGCAGGTGCAGGGAGGCCTGTGGAAAGCGCCGGATCAGGGTGAGCTCGATCTGGCCCACTTCCACCGGCCCGTTCAGGTGGGCGTTCAGCGCCCCGAGCAGCCGGGCCTTCACCTCGTCCTCGTAGAAATGGCCGATCAGCGCCAGCCCGGTCAGCAGCAGCACGAACAGGGTGCCGAGGACCAGGAGCAGCTTGCGGAGCGGACGGAACATGGCGAAGCGACGAAAGGTACCCGGGATGCAGGCCGGCGTTCGGCCGTGAACGACCGGCTCTTCCACAGCCCGGTGTTACCAGAGCGAATAACGTGCCGGATCCCGCCGCTGGTGTGCTGGGACGACAGGGTCCTCAGCGGATCCGCTTCAGCAGGGTGACCTCCTTCTCGCGGAGATGGCGCCACTTGCCCCGGGGCAGGTCCTTCTTGGTGAGCCCGGCGAAGAGCACGCGGTCCAGCTTCACCACCTTGTAGCCCAGTGCCTCGAACATGCGGCGCACGATCCGGTTGCGTCCGATGTGCAGCTTGATCCCCACCTCATGGCGGTCACTGCCCGGAACGAAGCTCGCCTCGTCCGCCTGTGCGGGGCCGTCCTCCAGTTCCACACCGTCCACCAATTGCTTCAGGTGTGCGGCGCTCACGGGCTGGTCCAGGGTGGCGTGATAGATCTTCTCGGCCCCGTGGCTCGGATGGGTCAGCTTCTTCGCCAGCTCTCCGTCGTTGGTCAGCAGGAGCACTCCGGTGGTCATGCGGTCCAGACGTCCCACGGGATAAACGCGTTCGGTGCAGGCGTGGGCGATCAGGTTCATCACGGTGCGCCGGTCGGCCGGGTCGGACGTGGTGGTGATGAAGTCCTTGGGCTTGTTCAGGAGCACGTAGCGTTTCTGCTCCATGCTCAGGCGTTGGCCGCCGTAGTGGACCACATCGCCGGGTGCCACCTTCGTGCCCAACTCGGTGACCACCTTCCCGTTCACCGTCACCACACCGGCCTGGATCAGGGTATCGGCCTCACGCCGGCTGGCCACACCGCTCTGGGCCAGGTAGCGGTTCAGGCGTACCAGGCCGTCATCAGCGGCGGTGGGCTTGGTGGATCGGGCCCTGGCAGGTTTTCCCGGCCCGCGCTTGTCGTTGGGCCTCACTCCGTCGCGGCGGGCCGGTGAACGTCCTTCCGCGTTGCGGCCGGCGCCTTTGGCACCGGAGCGGTCACCGGTCCTGGGGCGATCGCTTCTTCCGTCCGGGGAGGAGCGTTTCGGCCTGCGGCCGGGGCCGGGTTTGCGACCGGGTCTATTGGGGGCCATCGGGTGTGTTGAAAAAGGCTTCGGGCAGGTGTTCGATCCGTGGCCCGCTCGGACCCAGCACGATGCTCACCACGTCGAAACGCACGTCGAGCTCGCTCGGATGTTGCGCAAGGTACGCCTCGGCGGCCCGCAGCAGTTTGCGGCGCTTCGCCAAGCCCACGGCCTCGAAGGGTTGCCCTGATCGGTCGCTTCGCCGGGTCTTCACCTCCACGAACACGATCTCCCGGGCCGTGCGGGCGATCAGGTCCACCTCGTCACGGGCATGCCGCCAGTTGCGGTGAAGCACCTCCAACCCGAGCTCCTCCAGAAAACGGCATGCGAGTTGTTCGCCTTCCCGGCCGGTGTCCAGATGCTCTGCCATCCTTCCTGACGCACGGACCGTAACCCCCGGAGGGCGGTCGACGTACGAGGCTGTAAAATTGAGCATCTTTCCACCAGCTCGATCCAGGTCCAATCGTTCCTGACCATGCGCTCACCGTTCCGATCCCTCGCCCTGGCCGGGCTTGTCTCCCTCGCGCTGTCGCCCGCTGTGGCGCAGGCCTTCGAGGGTGTCATTGAGTTCACCAAGACCACCGGTCCGGTGGTCACCACCTACCGCTATTTCGTCAAGGGCGACCGCGTTCGGATCGAGGAGGTCAGTTCGCGTGGCGAGGTGCAGGGCATCATGCTGGTGGACACCCATGACCGCACGGTGACGGCGATCAGTCCGGAACGCAAGCTGTACATGGACGTGCCGAACATGCGGCTGCCCCGGGAGGTGGAGACCGATGTGAAGAAGACCGGCGAGATGAAGGAGCTGGCCGGATACCAATGCGAGAAATGGACCGTCCGCAGTGACAAGGAGGACCGGACGCTCACCTACTGGGTGGCCGCCGATGCCTTCGAGTTCTTCATTCCCCTGCTGGAAACGCTGAACCGAAAGGATGAACAGGCCGTGTTCTTCCTGGAGATCCCCGATGCCGGTGGGGTGTTCCCCATGCTCGGCGTGGAACAGAAGCTGGACGGCGCCGAGGTGAGCCGCCTGGAGGTGGCCAAGGTGACCCACGGGGATCAGAAGACCAGCCTGTTCGAGATCCCGGCCGGCTACAACCGCTTCGAGCGGAACTAAGCCCCGCTCGCGTCCGGCCTTTCAGGGCCGTCGAAGCTCAGCGTCGCACCCTCCGGGGTCACGCTGAGCTTTGCTTTGGCACCCAGGACCAGGGTCTGGTTGTCGCGACCATGCCCGGTGGGGAATCCGAAGCAGACCGGGTATTCCACGTCCCCGATGGCCTCGGAGATGATCGCCTCGGCGGTCCGTCCGAACGGGTCGTTCGGGTCCTTGTCGTGCATGTCCGTCATGCCGCCCACCACCAATCCGGCCAACCCGCTGAACCAGCCACCCAGCCTCAGGTTCTGGACCATGCGGTCCATGTGGTAGAGCAGTTCGTCCAGGTCCTCCAGGAACAGGATCTTGCCCGTGGGGGCCAGGTCGGCCGGGGTGCCCCGCAGGCTGTACAGCACGCTCAGGTTCCCTCCGACCAGCACCCCTTCGCAGGTGCCGGGCCGGTCGCCGGAAGCCCCGGTTTCCTTGTGCACGGAATAGGGCTCTCCGAACAGGGCCTTGCGGAGCGTATCGCGGGTGGTGTCCGACTTGCGGTCCACGTGAAAGGGCATCTGGGCGTGCAGGGAGGCCACGCCCAGGCGGTGCAACGCGTTGTGCAGCACGGTCACATCGCTGAAGCCCGCGATCCACTTGGGGTCCTTCAGCAGCGGGGAGAGGTCCAGCCCGTCCAGCAGGTGCACCGTGCCATAGCCCCCACGGGCGCACCAGATGGCCCGCACCCCGGGGTCGTTGATCGCCGCCTGCAGGTCGGCGGTGCGTTCGGCGGCGGTGCCGGCCTGCTGGAAGGCCTTGCGCCCGACCCCCGATCCCAGTTGAACGCGCAGGCCCCAGCTTTCGAGGAGGTCCATGCCGGCCTGCAGCTCTTCGGCGGTGATGGCCCTGGCCGTAGGCACGATGGCCACGGTGTCGCCGGGGCGGAGGGAGGGGGGAATGAGCATGGGGTGGGATGGTAACTTCGCCGGCCAAGTTCGGGAACGTGAAGGAGCCCAAGCGACATACCGTCACCGCCGCCCTGCCCTATGCCAACGGGCCGCTGCACATCGGCCATGTGGCCGGGGCCTTCCTGCCGGCGGACATCTACGTGCGCAACCTGCGCCAGCGCGGTAAGGAAGTGCTCTTCGTCTGTGGCAGCGACGAGCATGGCGCGGCCATCACCATCAAGGCGCTGAAGGAGGGCACCACGCCCCAGGCCATCGTGGACAGGTACCACGGCATGATCCGCGATGCCTTCGCCGGGCTGGGGGTGGAGTTCGACATCTACCACCGCACCAGCAGCGAACTCCACCGGGAGACCAGCCAGGCCTTCTTCCTGGAACTGCACGAGCAGGGTGCCTTCACCGAGAAGGAGGAGCAGCAGTACTACGACGAGGAGGCGAAGCAGTTCCTGGCGGACCGCTACATCACGGGCACCTGCCCCAAATGCGGCAACGAGGGAGCCTACGGCGATCAATGCGAGAAGTGCGGAAGCGCCCTGAGCCCGAAGGACCTCATCGACCCCCGAAGCACCCTGAGCGGAAGTACGCCCGTGCTGCGACCCACCAAGCACTGGTACCTGCCCATGGAACGCCATCAGCAATGGGTGGACACCTGGCTGAACGAGGGGACCCTGGACGGGAAGCCGCACCATGCCGTGAAGGAGTGGAAACCCCAGGTGCTGGGCCAGTGCAACAGCTGGCTGAAGGACGGCCTTCGCCCCCGGGCCATGACGCGCGACCTGGACTGGGGCGTGCCGGTGCCGCTTCCCAACGCGGAGGGCAAGGTGCTCTACGTCTGGCTGGACGCGCCCATCGGCTACATCAGCGCGACAAAGCAATGGGCTGCGGACCGGGGGCAGGACTGGGAGCCGTGGTGGAAGGACCAGGACACCCGCCTCGTCCACTTCATCGGGAAGGACAACATCGTCTTCCACTGCATCATCTTCCCCATCCTGTTGAAGCAGCACGGCGGCTTCCTACTGCCGCAGAACGTGCCGGCCAACGAGTTCCTGAACCTGGAAGGGCGCAAGCTGAGCACCAGCCGCAACTGGGCGGTGTGGGTGCACGAGTACCTGGAACGCTGGCCCGATCGTCAGGACGAGCTGCGCTACTGCCTGGGCACCATCCTGCCCGAGTTCCGCGACAGCGAATTCACCTGGAAGGACTTCCAGGACAAGAACAACAACGAGCTGGTGGCCATCCTCGGCAACTTCGTGCAGCGTGTGTTCGTGCTCTCGCACAAGTATTACGAAGGCCGGTCGCCTGAGCCGGGTACGCCTGACGCCTTGGACCGCGAACTGTGGAGCGCCGTGCACGCCCAGGTGGAGGAGGTGGCCCGCCATGTGGACCATTTCCGCTTCAGGGAAGCCCTGGCGGCCGCCATGAACGTGGCCCGGGCCGGCAACAAGTACCTGACCGACACCGAGCCCTGGAAGCTCCAGAAGACCGACCCGGACCGCGTTCGAACGGTCCTTTCCAACGGGCTGAACGTGACCGCGGTGCTCAGCATCGTGCTCGAACCCTTCCTGCCGTTCACGGCCGCGAAATTGCGCGGCATGCTTGGCATCGGTGGAATGGACTGGGACGACGTCTTCCGTACCGACCTGATCGGCGGAGGAGCGGAGCTTGGTCAGCCGCAACACCTGTTTCGGCCGATCACCGAGGAGGAGATCAAGCCCGAGGTCGAACGCTTGCACGCCAACATGCCCGAGGAACCGATAACACCAAGCGCCAAGGAGGACGATGCTCCTTCGGAAAAGGCCAGGCCGAACATCGCCTTCGACGACTTCGCGAAGCTGGACCTGCGTGCAGGTCGGATCACCGCTGCAGAGGCGGTGCCCAAAGCGGACAAGCTCCTGAAGCTCACCGTGGACGTGGGGGAGGCCGAACCGCGCACCGTCGTCAGCGGCATCGCGCAGCACTACGACCCCGAGGACCTGCCGGGCCGGCAGGTGGTGCTGGTCTGCAACCTGGAGCCCCGGAAGATGCGCGGCGTGCTGAGCCAGGGCATGGTGCTGATGGCCGAGGACTCCGGGGGCAAGCTCGTCTTCGTCGGGCCTGAAGCGGAGATCGCCCCGGGAAGCGAGGTACGCTGAACGTTCAGCGGGCGATCACCAACGGGGTGGCACCGGAGGCCGTGGCGCTGCGCCAGGCCAGGAGGTAGGTGCCTTCCGGGAAGCGGTCCAGGCCGCCGATCGGTCGCTGGTCCACCGATCGGACCAGGCCCTCAGACAGCTCGGCCAGCACCCTTCCCTGCAGGTCCAGCAGCTGGACCTGAACGCGCTCGTCGTTGGGAAGCCGCCAGTTCAACATCACCCGGTCATGCGCCGGATTGGGGAACACGCCCACAAGCCCTGCGCTCGCAGCCTCGGCAAGGCCCACGGACCCGGCAGAGGCCACCTCGGAACCGGAATAGATATGGTCGCCGGTGTTGTCGCCGTCGCCATCGGCGGCGTTGCCGGCGTAGTAGAAGGTCACCGGTCCGATGTCCGTGGCGGGGGCCGTCCACGAAAAGGTGAAGGTCTTGCTGCCGGCACCGGTCCCGCCGTTCAGTTCGTGGACCACGTTGCGCCGGTTGTTCCCATTGACCAACGCGTTGCGGATACGCGTACTGTTGGGGTCCGTGATGTTGAGCATGCCTGCGTTGGCGCCGTTCCCGTCCAAGGCCACCAGGCCCATGCCGAACAGCCCCCGGCCGGATTCGGCCACGGTCAACTCCAGCGTGTAGGTCGTTCCGGGCACATAGGTCCAGTTCACCAGGTCGGGCGATGCGAGCATGACACTGCCCGGGCCGCTGTTGAGCGGTGAAGTGTCATGGCATTCCACACAGGTGTCCTCCCCGGGTGCACCCGTGGCACCGGCCTTTCCGTCATCGTTCCGCGCTGCGGTCGTGAACATGAACAACAGCAGGGACCAGGTGATCACGTGAAGGAGGTTGGCGCGCATGGACATCATGTCCGCAAAGAAGGCCCCTGGCCACCGTACTTCGGTACACCGGCGGTCGCGTTCGGTCGGTGACCCTTGGGATCCCAGCAGGGAAAGGGGTCAGGGGGCTTTCCGACCAACGAAGCGGACCACCCGGGCCCGCCCTTGGTGGTAGGGACCCTCGCGAAGGTCGATCCCCATCTCCTGCAGCTCAAGGACCTCCAGCCCCGCGAAGTCCTCAAGCACCTGTTCCGTGGAGTGGAGCATGTCCACCCGGTCAGGTCCGCCCACCCGCGGGTCGGCCAGGCGCAACGGCAGGTTCTGCTTGCTGAAGGCCTCCAGGAACAGCAGTCCGCCAGGTGCCAGATGGTCCACCACCCGCTGATGGATCCCGGCACGGACCTCCGGTGCGAAGTGGGCGTATATCAAGGCCGCGGCGTGGTAATGCTCCCGATCCAGATCCAGGGTCCTGATATCGCCTACTTCATATCGCAGTTGTACACCATGTTCGGCGGCCAGCGTCATCGCCTTGTCCCGCCCCGCTTCGCTGATGTCGCAGGCCGTCACCTGCAGGCCTTGACGGGCCGCATGCACAGCGTTGCGCCCTTCCCCTTCAGCCGGCAGCAGGATGGAGCCTGAGACCGGATAGGCCTCCAGGCAGCGGGCGAAGAACACGTTCGGCTCCCGGCCGTAGGCGTATTCCGGCGCACCGTACCGGTCGTTCCAGAACTCCTTCATCCGTTCGATCCGATGCCGCCGACCCTGCGTACGATCCACGCCGCCACGAAGGTCTCCAGCAGGCTGAGCGGAACAGCGTAAGGGAGTATCCCGAACGGCAGCACGGCCATGTTGCCAGTGACGACCCACATGAGCACGAAGGCGAAAAGCCAGGCGATGCCCGTTGTCTGCAGGAGCGTGTATCGATGGGAAAGGATGGTGATCCCCGCGGCGAAAAGCAACGACCACAGGCCCCACACTGCGCCGTTCACCGGCTCGGAGGGAAAAGCGAGCCCCAGGGAGGCGTAGTGATCCACCCAGAGGTGCTTGAACAGGAACTCGTTCCGCACGAACTCGGAAGTGGCTATCCAGACCGTGGCCAGGAGAATGGCGGGAGTCAGCTTCTTCATGAATGCCGGACGGCTCCAAGATAGGTGCGATATCGGGCCTGCGCCCACCGGGGCTTCAGGCTATCTTCGGGCTTCACCAACGGACCATGATGCGTACGCCGATCCTCGCCACGCTGCTCCTCTTGTTCGCCACGGCCTCGCAGGCCCAGCCACTCAAGCGCCTGGGGTGCCGCTTTTACCACGGGGAGAAGCCCCCCAAGGCCAGGCCACTGACGGACGGACAGCTGAAGAGCATCCAGGAGACCATCGCCCGGAGCGACACCTTCGACATCCAGCACTACGATATCCGCATTGATGTGACCGACTACAGCGGCAAGAGCATCACCGCCAGCACCCAGGTGGTCTTCACGCCCCGCATGACCGGCCAGGACTTCATCCGCTTCGACCTGTACCAGCTCACGGTGGATTCGGTGACACATTCCTCCGGTCCCCTGGTCTTCACCCACGATGGCGAATACCTGAAGGTGGACCTTCCGTCGGTACAGGTGGCGGTGAGCGACACCCTGACCGTGCATTATCATGGAGACCCCTACCGGGAACCCAACTGGGGCGGGTTCTACTTCGAGAGCCAGTACATCTACAACCTGGGCATCGGGCTCACCACCATCCCGCCCAACTTCGGCAAGGTGTGGTATCCCTGCTTCGACAGTTTCGTGGAGCGGGCCACCTACACCTACCATGTGAAGAGCGCAGGTACGTTCAGGGCGCATTGCCAGGGCGACTTCCTGGGCGAGGTGCAACTGGGCGGAGATACGGTGGTGCGCACCTATGACCTGACCGAACCGATCCCCACCTATGGCTCGGCAATCGCGGTGGCCGACTACCGCGACAGCACCTTCCTCCACACCGGGGTCTACGGCACCTATCCGATCACGCTCACCTCCAAGCCCGGTGTGCTGGGCCAGTTCGTGAGCAAGATGGCGGACCTGCCGGGCACCATCGACTGCCTGGAGCATTGGTACGGCCCCTACACCTTCGGCCGGGTGGGCTACGTGCTCACCACCGACGGGGCGTTGGAGATCGCGCAGAACATCGCCTATCCGGACTTCATGCCCGGTCAATCGCTGTTCAACAACCGCGGATTGCTCGCCCACGAACTCGGACACCAGTGGTGGGGCATCCGGGTGAGTCCCTACACCCACAACGAGATGTGGCTGAAGGAGGGTCCGGCCGAGTACAGCGGGCACCTGGCCGAGGAATGGCTTTATGGCCGGGACGCCTTCGTGGACGTGGTGAAGGACAACCACCTGGACATCCTGCGCACCGCCCACATCGTGGACGACGGGTTCCAGGTGCTGAGCCCGATCCCCGACGAGCATTGCTACGGCACGCACACCTACTACAAGGGGGCCAGCGTCATGCACAACCTGCGCGGTTACCTCGGCGACACGCTCTTCCGGCAGGGGATGACCCATGCGCACACCGCCCTCTACGACACGGCGATGACCGCGCAGGACTTCCGTGATGCCCTGGAGGCCGGGACCGGTTACGACCTGGACGCCTTCTTCGATGCCTGGGTGTTCCAGCCCGGCTACAGCGTGTTCGTGGTGCAGGACGTGAGCGTGACCCCCAACGGTGGCCAATGGGACGTGGAACTGACGCTGCGCCAGCGCCTGCGGGAGGCCTGGACCTGGCACGAGGACGTGCCCCTGGACCTGAGCCTGCTGGCTGCGGACCGGCAGCGGCGCGAGTTCGAGGTCATGGCCTCGGGCGAGTTCACCACGGTGACGGTCACCACGGACATCGAGCCGGTGATGGTCGTCCTGAACGGGCACACCCGCCTGAACCAGGCCCGCATGGACCACGAGTTCCTCACCTGGCCTGGCGACAACTTCAACAGCACCCTGCCGTACGTGGATTTCCGCCTGTACGATGACGTGCTCACCGACACGACCCTGGTGCGCATCGAGCACATCTGGGCCGGTCCCGACCAGGACCTGCTGGGCTGGGGCATCGATGAGATCTCCGGGACCCACTACTGGCGTGTGGACGGTCTCTGGCCTGCAGGCACGGAATTCCGCGGTCGCCTGATCTACGATGGCGCTGTGTCCACGGACATCGACTGGGACCTGCTTGGCGGAGGCAACGAGGCGGACGTGCTGCTGTTGTATCGGCCCGACCCCTCCCAACCTTGGGAGGTGTATCCGGACCATACGGTGAACCTGGGCAATCCCAACGATGGCAATGGCCTGATCGACATCGATGTGTTGCTGCCGGGCGACTACTGCTTTGGTCGCGGCAATGCGATCGCCTCGGTGGATGATGTGCCTGGCAACGGCGGCGGGGTGCTCAGGGCGTATCCTGTTCCGGTCGCGGACCGGTTGACCGTGGAACTGGGCGCCTCGGCCGATGGGGTGCTGGTCATCGACCTGCTCGCCTCCGATGGTCGTCTGGTGCGACGCACCCATGCCGCCTCCCGGGGGTCGGGGATGCAGGTGCTTGATGTGTCCGAGCTGCCTGAAGGCGGCTATCTGGTGCGGATCGCCCGGCGTGGGGGGGAGGTGCTGGGTACCTCCCGGTTCGTGGTGGCGCGCTGAAGCGGCTACCTTCGCGGGCCAGTTTCTTGACCATGGACAACGAACTACGATTCGGTACCCGTGCCGTGCATGCAGGGGTGGAACCGGACCCGACGACCGGGGCCATCATGACCCCCATCTACCAGACGTCCACCTACGTTCAGGCCGCACCTGGCGATCACAAGGGGTATGAGTATTCCAGGACGCAGAACCCCACGCGGACGGCGCTCCAGAACAGCCTGGCAGCCCTGGAGAACGGGAGGCATGGTCTGTGTTTCTCCAGCGGCATGGCGGCCATAGACAACCTGCTGAAGACGCTGAAGCCAGGGGACCATGTGGTCTCCACGAACGACCTCTACGGCGGCACCTACCGCCTGTTCACCAAGGTGTTCGCCACCTACGGCATCACGTTCACCTTCACGGACATGTCCGACCCCGCCGAGGTGGCCGCGCTCATCACGCCGGACACCCGACTGATCTGGGCCGAGACCCCCACCAACCCGCTGCTGAACATCATCGACATCGCGGGGCTGGCCGCTCTGGCCAGGGAGCACGGATGCCTGCTCGGGGTGGACAACACCTTTGCGACGCCTTATCTGCAGAACCCGTTGGACCTCGGTGCGGACCTGGTGATGCACTCGGTGACGAAGTACCTGGGTGGCCACAGCGATGTGGTGATGGGGGCCTTGGTGGTGAACGATGACGGGCTCGCCGAGCGGCTGGCCTTCCTGCAGAACAGTGCAGGAGCCGTTCCCGGACCCATGGATTGCTTCCTGGTCCTGCGGGGCATCAAGACGCTGCATGTACGGATGCAACGTCATTGTGAGAACGGAGCCGAGGTGGCCGCTTTCCTGAGCGAGCACCCCGGAGTGGACCGGGTATACTGGCCGGGGCTTGAAAGCCATGCGGGGCATGCGGTGGCGGCCGCACAAATGCGCGATTTCGGTGGCATGGTGTCCTTCACGCTGAAAGGTGACCGCATGGAGGATGCCCTTCGGGTCCTCTCCAGCACCCGCATGTTCTCCCTGGCTGAGTCCTTGGGAGGGGTGGAGTCCCTGATCGGGCACCCGGCCTCCATGACCCACGCGAGCATTCCCCGGGAAGAGCGGATCGCGAACGGACTGGCCGACACCTTGATCCGCCTGAGCGTGGGGCTGGAGGATGTGGCGGACCTGCTGTCCGATCTGGACCAGGCGATCGGGAACCGGTCCTGAACCGGGAAGCGCCGCTCCCTGGTCCGCAACACCGGGCCCTGTGAACGAAACCTCCCCGGAGGGTGTTCGGCTTCCAAGGATCGTGTTCGAAGTCACAGGTCCACAGGGGGTTGCCTCCGTACCTTTAGCATCAGGAAATGAAGATGAACACCAAGAACTACCGCATGGCATTGGCCGTGGGCCTGTTGGCCTGCGCTCCCGGGGCTTCAACGGCCCAGCAGGCCGATGTGCTTCTTTGCAGTACCCACGACCAGGAGAGGATCGTGGAACTCACCGGGAACGACCCGCTGAAGCTCGCCCAGATCGCCGAGGCGGACGATGAACTGGAACTCCTTACGGCGGAGTACGTGGCGGACAATTATGGAAGGGCCGGTGGCGGGCAGTACGTCATACCGGTCGTGTTCCACATCATCCACAACAACGGCCCGGAGAACATCTCCAATGAACAGGTGATCGATGCGGTCCGCGTGCTGAACGACGACTTCAACAAGTTGAACGCGGACTGGGACAATGTGAACGCCGCTTTTCTGGGGCTCGTCGCGGACGTGGGTGTACAGTTCCGCCTGGCCACGAAGGACCCCTTCGGCAATTGCACCAACGGGATCACACGGACGGTGTCCACCCTGACCTACCAGGGTGATCAGGACATGAAGGACCTGGTACAGTGGCCCCGCAACAAGTACTTGAACGTCTGGGTGGCCGCCTCGGCGGATGGTGCGGCGGGATATACGTTCCGGCCGAACGCCGTTTCCCAGAGCTGGGCGGCAAGCTGGGACGGCATCGTGCTGTTGCACAATTACACGGGCAGCATCGGTACCAGCGCCCCTTCTCGGTCCCGCACGCTCACCCACGAAGTGGGCCACTGGATCAACCTGGCGCACACCTGGGGCAACAGCAATGAACCCGGTCTCACCAGCAATTGCAACGGGGACGACAACGTCTCCGATACCCCCAACACCATCGGATGGACGAGCTGCAGTCTGAACGGTAGCACGTGCGGTTCCCTGGACAACGTGGAGAACTACATGGAGTATTCCTACTGTTCCAAGATGTTCACGGAAGGCCAGAAGCAGCGGATGCTGGCAGCGTTGAACTCGGGTACCGCGCAACGGAACCAGCTCTGGCAGCCGTCCAACCTCGCGGCCACCGGTGTGCTTGACGACCCCGTGGTCTGCCAGGCCGCGTTCAGCACCCCGACGCAGGTGGTCTGTGCCGGGGATAGCGTACGGTTCTTCGATGAGAGCTTCCATGGCATCGTGAGCTGGGATTGGGACCTGACCGGCGCCTCCCCGGCCACCTCAAGCTCAGAGGACCCGGTCGTGGTCTATGACACGCCTGGGCTCTATCCGGTGGGACTCACGGTGGGCGATGGCAACAACACCGTTTCCACCCAGCAGTCCGATTACATCCTGGTATTGCCCAGCATGGGGCAGTCGACGCCCTACTCGGAAGGCTTCGAAGGGGTGACGACCCTGCCCAACAACGATTGGTACACCCTGGATGCCACCGGGAATGCGGCTTGGGAACCGGTCGGTACCGCCTCCTTTTCCGGGAACAGCTCGGTGCGGTTGGACAATTACTTCGGATCGGACGGTGATGTGGATGAACTGATCTCCACTACGGTGGACCTCAGCAATGCCACGGATGTGACCCTGAGCTTCCGGTGGTCGTTCGCCCAACGGAACAGCAGCAACGACGATGTGCTGCAGGTCTATGTTTCCGCGGATTGTGGGGCCACGTGGAGCCTGCGCAAGAACATGCGTGCCAGCACCACGTTGACCACCGCTGGTGTGCAACCCGGGTTCTTCACGCCTTCATCCGCCTCCCAGTGGGAGTACATGGAGGTCACGAGCATCAGCTCCTTCTTCCACGTCCCCAACTTCCGGTTCAAGTTCGTCTTCGAGAACGATGGTGGCAACAACCTGTACATCGACGATATCAATCTGAACGGCACTCCGGTGGGAGTGGAGGACCTGCAGGCCGGTAGCGATGGACTGAAGGTGGTGCCCGATCCTGCCCGCGATCGTGCGGAGCTCTGGGTGGAGGGCACTGGAGAACGGACCAGCATCCAGGTCCTGGACCCCCTGGGCCGTGTGGTGCGGTCCGTATTGGACGGCATGCTCATGGAGGGTCCTCACAAGATCTCGCTTCGCGTGGACGGCCTGCGCAGCGGCATGTACCTGGTCCAGGTGACCACGGCCGATGAGCGACGCGTGGTCCGGTTCACCCTCGAATGACCCTGGGTCACTGAATGAAGAACCCCGCGATCCGCGGGGTTCTTTCGTTCGTGCTCGTGCGGGGTCTACTTGAAGCCCATGAGAATGGCCACGCAGCCCACATGGACCATGTCCGAACCACTGCCATCGCCAGGTACCCACACCTGCACCGTGAGCTGCTGGGTGGTCTGCACCTGGAGGTCGAAATGGGACTTGGGCTCATCGGCCAAGCTCTCGAACACGACCTGTCCGTTCTGGTCGATCACCTTCCAGTTCACCTCGCCCAGGATCGGGTGGGCGCACACCATCAGCCGATAGTCCTGACCTGAAAAGAAGGTCAGGTCCACCTCGGCTTCTTCGCCGGGGGCGAGCTGGGCGGCATTGAAGGTCTCGTTGAAGGTGTATGGTGCGAGGCCGGGAAGACACTTGTTCTTGGCGAAGCTGCGGCACTGGGCCGAGGCATCGCCGGAGATCATGGCTCCGGCAGTCAGCAACAGGGCGGGAAGAAGTGTGCGGACCGGGATCATCGCGGAGTTCAATTGACGTAGTTGTTGCGGATCGTGGCGGCACGTTCGCGAATGGCGGTGAGCTGCTCGTCATTGAGCGTTGCGGCCTTGCCGCCGGCAAGAACGGTCACTCCGTTCTCCTGGGTCACGGTCCCGCTCTCTCCCAGATCGACATCCTTGTAGAGTTCGGCCAGGGCGTTGAGATCGGCCATGGTGGAGGCCAGTTGCCCTTCGCCGGCATCCTCATAGGTGTTCATCAAGGCGAGCAGGTCGTCCAGCGCGTGCTTTTGCTCGGCGATGCGCTGCCGCAGCTCCGGCGTGTCGTTCGTTGCCGTGACCTGCGTGGCGAGGTAGAGACCTTCGATCCACCCGCCGGCCATCATCAGGGCGGCGATGTTGTCACGACCGTTCTCCTTCAGGTAGGCGTCCACGTTCCAGTAGATGCCGCTGATGATGGTGAGCAGGGAGTCCCGTTCGCCCTTGTTCCGCTCCAGGCGGTCCATGATCGTGTCATTGAAGGCACTGAGCACGCCGAGCTTGTCGGCCAGGTTGCGGGCGCAGGAGGTGTAGAACATGCTCTCCTGGGTATGGTCGTATACGCTCGCATAGCTGAGGTCGGCTCCGTAGATGCCCAGGTTGAGCGCCTGTTTGCTGGCGGAGGTGTAGGTGTTCACCTTCTCCACGTCGTTGAGCAGCCCGGTCTCGTATTCCGCGCCTGCCTTTTTCAGCAGGGTCGCGGTCTCCATGGGGGAGGGGATGCTGTAGAAGATCGCCTTGGTCTTCTTCTGACGGACCTGCTGAACGGATCCGTCACCGCTGTCCTCGGTGCTCAAGGTGTCCTTCTGAGGGGGCTCCGGTCCTCCACAGGCCATGATGCCAGCGGATAGAAAGGACAGGAGCAGCCAACGGCTCGTACGCATGGGATCGTTTCGGTTCGTGGGAGGTTCGGATAAAGGTCCCCTGTACTGACGCGCGTTTCAGTGCGCTTCGAGCCAGTTTTTCCCCATGTCCATGTCAACAACAAGGGGTACGTCCAGCTCCATGGCACCTTCCATCGCCTCCCGTACCAGCGCTTGTACGCGATCGGCCTCCGCTTGTTGCACATCGAAGACCAATTCGTCGTGCACCTGCAGCAGCATCCTGGATCGAAGGCCCTCCCGGGCGATCCGTTCGTGGATGTGCACCATGGCCACCTTGATGATGTCCGCCGCAGTACCCTGCATGGGTGCGTTGATGGCGATGCGTTCGGCCGCGGACCTCACCGTGGCGTTCCCGCTGGTGATGTCCGGCAGGTACCTGCGTCTGCCCATCAGGGTCTTCACGTAGCCATGCTCCCGGGCGAAGGCGATCTGCGTGTCCATGTAGGAGCGCACTCCGGGGAATTGGGCGAAATAGTCCTCGATGATGGCGGCGGCCTCGCCCCTCGGTATGCCGAGGGTCTGGCTGAGCCCGAAGGCACCCTGCCCGTAGGCGATCCCGAAGTTCACCGCCTTCGCACGGCTGCGCTGTTCGCGGTCCACCGCGTCGATGTCCACCCCGAAGACCTTGGCGGCCGTGGCGGCGTGGATGTCCAGGCCCTTGCTGAAGGCTTCCTGCAGGCCCTTGTCCCCGCTCATGTGCGCGATCACCCGCAGCTCGATCTGGCTATAATCCGCGCTCAGTAGCAGGTGGTCCTCGTCGCGGGGCACGAAGGCCTTGCGTATCTCCCGACCCTTCTCGGTGCGGATGGGGATGTTCTGCAGATTGGGGCTCTCGCTGCTCAACCGCCCGGTGGCGGCCACGGCCTGGCGGTAGGAAGTGTGCACCCTGCCCGTGGCGGGGTCCACCATGTCCGGCAGGGTGTCCACGTAGGTGCTCTTCAACTTCCTCAGGGCCCGGTATTCGAGGACGAGCGGCACCACCGGGTGCGCATCGACGAGGGTGGAGAGCACATCCTCGCTGGTCTGGTACTGCCCGGTCTTCGTGCGCTTGGGCTTTTCCCCGCCGATCTTCAGGGTCTCGAACAGCACATCGCCCAGTTGCTTGGGCGAATCGATGTTGAAGTCGATCCCGCCGCAGGCTTCACGGATGCGGTCCTGGAGCTTGAGGATGTCCTCACCGAGCTCCCTGCTGAACTTGCGCAGGGCGTCCACGTCCAGGCGGATGCCCTCCATCTCCATGTCGGCGAGCACCCTCACCAGCGGCATCTCCACGTCGGTGAAGAGCGGACCAAGCTCATCCTCCTTCAACCGGGGAGCGAACCGATCGCGCAACTGCCAGGTGATATCGGCATCCTCGCCGGCGTATTCCGCCACTTGTTCCACGGCCACCTCCCGCATGCTCTTCTGGCCTTTGCCTTTCGGTCCGATGAGCTCGGTGATGGGCACCGGCCGGTAGTGCAGGTAGGTCTCGGCCAGGTAGTCCATGTTGTGGCGCAGCTCGGGTTGCAGCAGGTAGTGCGCTAGCATCGTATCGAACAGGGTGCCCTGAATGCGCACCCCGTGCATGGCCAGGACGATGAGGTCGTACTTGATGTTCTGGCCCACCTTCTCGATCGCGGGGTCTTCCAACACCGCACGAAAGCGCTCCAGCACGGCATCACATCCCTCCCTGTCCTCCGGCACCGGCACGTACCAGGCCTCATGGGCCTTCCAGCTGAAGCTGAGCCCGACAAGTCCCGCCTTCCGCTCGTCCAATCCGGTGGTCTCGGTATCGAAACAGAAGGCCTTCAGGTCGGCCAGTTGCTCGGCCAGGCGTTCCTGTGACGCGGGATCGGCGGCCAGGTGGTAGGTGTGTTCGACCGTAGCGATGGTGGCGAGGTCCTCAAGTTCCGCGGCTTCTCCACTTCCCTCGTCCATGCCGCTGAACAGATCACCCTGCCCGTTGGTGGACACCGCCTGCAGGGTGCCTTCGTCGCCGAGGACACGTTTGGCCAGGGTGCGGAACTCCAGTTCGCTGAACACTTCCAGGATACGTTCACGGTCCGGCGGATCCAGATGAAGGGCTTCGTGATCGATGGCCACCGGGGCATCGGTCAGGATGGTGGCCAGCTTGCGGCTCATGCGCGCCTGCTCGGCGTGTTCGCGCACCCGCTCACCCAGCTTGCCCTTGATCTCGTCGGCGTGCTCCAGGACCCCTTCCACGCCGCCATACTGCTGCACGAGCTTCATGGCGGTTTTCTCTCCCACACCGGGGATGCCGGGGATGTTGTCCACCGCATCGCCCATCAGGCCCAGGATGTCGATGACCTGTTCGGTGCGCTCCAGGCCCCAGCGGGCGCAGATCTCCTTGGGTCCCAGCACTTCGTGGGCGTTGCCCTGGCGGCCCGGTTTGTACATCAGCACCTTGTCGGTGACCAGCTGGCCGAAGTCCTTGTCCGGGGTCACCATGTAGGTGGTGTACCCGTCCTTCTCGGCATGCCGCGCCAGGGTGCCGATCACGTCGTCCGCCTCGTACCCGTCGCTTTCCAGGATGGGGATGTTGAAGCCCTCGATGATGCGGCGGATGTAGGGGATGTTCGTGGCGATGTCGTCCGGCATCTCCTCCCGGTTCGCCTTGTACTCCGTGTGTTCCAGGTGCCGCTCGGTGGGCTCGGCGGTGTCGAAGACCACGGCGATGTGGGTGGGCTTCTCCTTCTCGATCAGGTCCAGCAGGGTGAGCGTGAAACCGAACGCGGCGCTCGTGTTGAAGCGCCGGCTGTTGATCCGCGGGTTCTTGATGAAGCTGAAGTACGCGCGGTAGATCAGCGCGTAGGCATCGAGCAGGAAGAGGCGCTTGTCCTCCTTGTCGGCGTCTTCGGCAGGGGCCATGGCGGCAAGTTAGCGCCGCTCCTCAGCGTTCCTTCCAGATCACCTCCATCACCGTGCGGCCCACGGCCTGCAGGGTGGTGCGGTCGATCACGTCCATCGAATCGTCGTGGGTGTGCCAGCTGGGGTGGAAGCCGTTGGTGCCCTCGTGGTACTCGATGATGTCGATGCTGGGGATGCGCAGGCGCCGGTTCACCACGTCGTGGTCATCCGTGCCTACGAAGAGCTTCACTTCCGGGATGAACCGGTCGCCGTGCCCCAGGGCTTCTGCCGTCCGCCACACCTTGCGCACCACGTGTGGCGCGTAGCGCATGCTGATGGCCTCCTGGTAGAAGCGGGCATCGCGGGCGCCGACCATGTCCAGCAGGATGCCGTAGCGGGCGGTGTAGCCCGGCACGTGCAGGTTCCGGGTCCAGTACTGCGACCCCAGGCACCAGGTGTCGCTGCTGGCCTGGTCCACCCCCATGGCCCCGCTGGGTTGGCCATAGTCCTCCACATCGAAGAAGATCAGGTCGATGCCCAGGGCGGGAGGTGCCTCCGCGAAGTGCCTGGCCACCTCGAGCCACACGCCAACACCGCTGCCACCATCGTTGGCCCCGTCGATCGGCTCGTTCTTGCGGTCCTCGTCCTTATCGGCAAAGGGGCGGGTGTCCCAGTGCGCGAACAGCAGCAGCCGGTCCTCCGCCTCGGGTTTCCAGCTGGCGATGATGTTGCGCACGGGCAGCTGTTGCCCGTTGAAGGCCTTCACCGTGCCTTGCTGTTCGATCACCGTGGCGCCATACCCCTTGAGGGTGGCGACCAGCCAGTCGCCGCAGGCCTGGTGCGCCTCGGAGCCCGGCACGCGGGGACCGAAGGCCACCTGCCGCTCCACGAAGGCGTAGGCGCTGTCGGGATCGAAGAGCGGCGTGGGCGGTCCGCTGACCTCCGGTGTGGTAGGTTGTTCCGGCAGCCTTTCTTCCGAAGCCGGGGAACAGGCCGCCAACAAAAGCATGGCTGACCAGAGGTACGTGGTGGTAAGGTCGGCCTTCATGCGCGTTCCCAGGTGGTGCCCTCCTTGGTGTCCTTCAGCAGGATGCCCGCAGCGGCCAGCTTGTCGCGGATGGCATCGCTGGCGGCGAAATCGCGGCGCGCCTTGGCCTCGGCCCGGAGCTGGATGAATTCCTTCACCAGCGCGTCGAGCACCTGATCGTCGCCGGCATCCTGCTCCCGGACGAGCCCCAGCACATCGAAGACCATCGTCCGCATCAGCACCCGCAGGCGCTCCAGCGAGCCTTCCGAAACAGAGAGCTTGCCGTCGTTCACGGAGTTGATGATGCGGACGGCCTCGAACAGCTCGGCGATCATCACCGGGGAGTTCAGGTCGTCGTTCATCGCGTCGTAGCAGCGCTGTTCCAGTGCGGGGATGTCGGCCTCGTCGGTGGAACCGGGCTTGAGCTTCTCCAGGGTGTCCAGCGCGGTCATCAGGCGCTCCAGCCCGCGCTCGGCGGCCTGCAGGGCCTCATTGCTGAAGTCGAGCGTGCTGGCGTAGTGGCACTGGAGCATGAAGAAGCGCACGGTCATGGCGCTGTAGCCACGCTCCAGCAGCTTGTGATCGCCGGAGATCAGTTCCTGCGGGGTGAAGCCGTTGCCCTCGCTCTTGGCCATCTTCCGGCCGTTCACGGTGAGCATGTTGCCGTGCATCCAGTAGCGTACGGGGGCCTGACCGTCGGCGGCCACGCTCTGGGCGATCTCGCACTCGTGGTGCGGGAACTTGAGGTCCATGCCCCCGCCGTGGATGTCGAAGGTGAGGCCCAGGTACTTGGTGCTCATCACGCTGCACTCCAGGTGCCAGCCGGGAAAGCCTTCACCCCAAGGGCTGGGCCAGTGCATCAGGTGGCCCTTCTCGGCGCGTTTCCACAAGGCGAAGTCCAGCGGGCTGCGCTTCTCGTCCTGCCCTTCGGTGCCGCGGGTGTTGGCCTGCAGCTCCTCGATGCGCCGGCCGCTCAGCGTTCCGTACTCATGTTCGGCGGCATACTTGGGCACATCGAAGTACACGCTGCCATTCACCTCGTAGGCATAACCCTTGTCCAGGATGCGCTCCACCATCCCGATCTGCTCGATCAGGTGACCGGTGGCTGTGGGCTCGATGCTGGGGTCGAGGATGTTGAACATCCGCATCACCGCATGGAATCCGTTGGTGTACTTCTGCACCACCTCCATCGGCTCGAGCTGCTCCAGCCGGGCCCGCTTGGCGATCTTGTCCTCGCCCTCGTCCACATCGCCCACCAGATGCCCCACATCGGTGATGTTGCGGACGTAGCGGACCTTGTAGCCCAGGTGCCTCAGCCAGCGGTAGAGCACGTCGAAGGTGAGGAAACTGCGCACGTTGCCCAGGTGCACGTCGCTATACACCGTGGGCCCACAGACGTACAGCCCTACGTGCGGCGGGGCGGAGGGGACGAACTCCTCCTTGCGCCGGGTGAGCGTGTTGGTCAGGTGGAACGGCAGTTTCCGCAGGTCGGACATGGGGCGGCAAAGGTATGCCGCACCCCCGCTCGGAACGTGAAGACCAGGTGAAGGACGCCCCGCTCAGGGCAGGTCCTCGTCGGTGATCGGCTTGTCGCCGATGTAGCGGCCCTCCTGATAGACCTCGATGCGGTAGAGCAGCCCGTTGCGGTCGTAGCGGTAGAACCGGCCGTTCCAGAGCCTGCCTTCGCGGTATTCGCCCTGTTGGGTGATCCGCAGTTGCTTGTCGTAGAGCGTGTTGTACCCGTTCCGCTTGAACAGGGTCACGTTGGTGCCTTCCTCCGGTTCCACGGCGGGAGCGGCCTTCACAGGAACATCGGGCACGGCCTCGGGCTGGACCTGGCGCGCGGGCTTCAGGTAGCGGCTGTTGGCCTCATTGATCACCCCCCCATTGAACTCGGCGACCTGTTGAAGGTCGCCGTTGTTGTAGTAGCGCTTCAAGGTGCCCTCCTCGCGGCCCTGCCGGATGGTCACGTCCACCGCAAGCTGTCCGTTGTCGTGGTAGTACTTCTGCTGACCGTCACGCATGCCATGCTCATCGAACACGAACTCCTGGGCGAGCTTCCCGTTCGGGTGCCAGCGCTTGAAGGTGCCTGTGTTCCGGTCATAGTCCCAGGTACCGGTCTCCTCGGTCCTTCCCGAGGGGTAGTAGAGGGTGTATTCGCCCCGGGGACGTCCGAGTTGATACGTGATCACACTGCGGGACTCGCCGTTGGGCCAGTAGCTGCGCCAGACGCCCACCCGCTTGCTGTTGGTGTACTGCCCTTCCTCCACCAACTGACCGTCCTGGTATCCGGGTTTGTCCTTCGCAGGGGCCACGATCCTCCACCAGCCCTGCTTGCGGCCGAGTTCATCGACCCGGTTCAGGGTGTCCTGTGGGACCACGATCCCGGAGGAAGCCTGTGCGAAGCCGGCCTGAACGAAGAGAAGCAGCAGGCCCAGGTGCATGAAGAGCGGTATGCGCATGGCCGAAAGGGATTCCGAACTGCCCCCCGTACGCAGGGAAGCCCCGGAAGGTTACCCGCGTAGCAAAGGGACCAGATTGGCCATCATGTCGTCCACCATGGCGGCCAGGTCATATTCCGGCTTCCACCCCCAGTCGGCCCGGGCGGCGCTGTCGTCGATGCTGCGCGGCCAGCTGTCGGCGATGGCCTGCCGCTGGTCCGGGGCATGATCGAGGACGAAGTCCGGGATGTGCCTCTTCACCTCCGCGGCGATCTCTTCCGGGGCGAAGCTGAACCCGGCCAGGTTGTAGCTGGTGCGCTCCTTCACCCGGTCCGCAGGGGCTTCCATGAGCTCGATGGTGCCCCGGATGGCGTCGGGCATGTACATCATGGGCAGCGTGGTGCCCGGCCCCAGGAAGCTGGTGTACCGGCCTTGTTTGATGGCCTCGTGGAAGATGTGCACCGCGTAATCCGTGGTGCCACCGCCCGGAGCGCTCTTCCAGCCGATGAGGCCCGGGTATCGGATGCTGCGGACGTCCACCCCATACCGCTTGTGGTAGTAGTGGCACCAACCCTCGCCGGCCAGCTTGCTGATCCCGTAGACCGTGGTGGGTTCCGCGATGGTATGCTGGGGGGTGCCGTCCTTCGGGGTGGTGGGGCCGAACACGGCGATGCTGCTGGGCCAGTACACCTTCTTCAGCTTGCCTTCCCGCGCCAGTTCCAGCACGATGAAAAGGCTCTCCATGTTCAGCTGCCAGGCGAAGGCCGGGTCCTTCTCGGCCGTGGCGCTGAGCAGGGCCGCCAGCAGGTACACCTCGTTGATGCCGTGCTTGTCGATGATGCGCTCGATGCCCCGGCGGTCCATGGCGTTGGCCATGACGAACGGCCCGGTCTGTTCCACCTGGGGCTCCTTGATGTCGGAGGCCACCACGTGGTCGGCGCCGAAGCGTTCACGCAGGCCTTCGACCAGCTCGGTGCCGATCTGTCCGGAACTGCCGATGACGAGGATCCTGCGGTCTGCCATGTGCCCCTGCTTCAGGGTGCCAAATTAGGGGCCGGCGGGCCTGCATCCGTACCTTTGCATGCCTTGAAGGAACTGAGGAACATCCACGGTCCGGCGGTGCTCCGGGAGCAGTTGGCGAAGGACCCACGCCCCCGGACCACGCTGTCCTTCTACCGCTATGTGCGCCTGGCCGATCCGGTGACCCTCCGAGATGCGCTGTACGCTGAATGGGACGAGTTGGGCGTGCTCGGGCGAACTTACCTGGCCGGGGAGGGGATCAATGCCCAGATCTCGGTGCCCAGCGAAGCGCTCGACGCTTTCCGGGAACGGCTCGATGCCAGGCCTGAATTCGCCGGAGTGCCCTTCAAGATCGCGCTGGAGGAACAGGCCCCGAGCTTCCTGAAGCTCACCATCAAGGTGCGGCCCAAGCTGGTGGCCGATGGGCTGGCCGACGAGGCCTTCGACTTGACGAACGTCGGTGAGCATCTCGATGCCGCCACCTTCAACCGGAAAATGGAGGAAGGGGCGCTGGTGGTGGACATGCGCAACCACTACGAATGCCTGATCGGGCATTTCGAGGGTGCCCTGCTTCCGAAAGCCGAAACCTTCCGGGAGGCGGTGGAGGAGATGATGGAGCAACTGGAGGACCGGAAACACGAGCCTGTACTCCTGTATTGCACCGGCGGCATCCGCTGCGAGAAGGCCAGCGCCTGGTTCCGGCACCAGGGCTTCACGCAGGTGGGCCAACTGCATGGCGGCATCATCGACTACGCCCGGCAAGTGAAGGCCCGCGGCTTGGAGAGCCGGTACAAGGGTCGGAATTTCGTGTTCGACGGCCGCCTGGCCGAGCGGGTCACGGAGGATGTGGTGGGCACCTGCTTCCAATGCGGCAAGCACAGCGACCGCATCGCCAACTGCCTGCAGGAGACCTGCAACGTGCTGCTGGTACAGTGCGAAGCCTGTGCGGAGCGCTACCACGACTGCTGCTCGCCTCGCTGCCGGGAGGTGCACGACCTGCCCGAAGCGATGCGTCGCATCTGGCGGAAAGGGAAGCGCACCCGGAGCGCCCGCCAGAAGGTGGTGCGCGACCCGGAGGCCCTGCGCGCCCGGATCGCCCGGGAGGAGGAGGTCCTCGCCGCCGGAGGAAGCCTGCATCCCGAACTGACGGACATCACTTTCCGCGGATCGCAAGGGCAGGAACTTGCGCTCCCCGAACAACCCGAACAGGAGGCCGCTGCGGCCCATTGACCATGCCCATCTACCACACCCTCGGACAGATCCCGCACAAGCGGCACACGGTGTTCAAGAGCCCGGAAGGGAAGTTCTACTACGAGCAGCTCTTCGGCACCGTGGGCTTCGACGGCATGAGCAGCCTGCTCTACCACGTGCACCGGCCCACCATGGTGAAGGAGCTCGCCGGCGCGCGCGACGTGACCCCCAAGGTGGCCGTGGCCAAGAACCTCAAGAGCATGCGGCTGCATGGGTTCCAGGTGACGCCGGAGGCCGACCACCTGAAGGCCCGCAAGACCGTGCTGGTGAACAGCGACTGCGCCATCGTACTGGCCGCGCCCACGGCCCGGAAGGTGGACTACTTCTACAAGAACGCCGACTGCGACGAGATGATCTTCGTGCACAAGGGCACGGGTCGCCTGCGCAGCCTGCTGGGCACGCTCGAGTTCAAGTACGGCGACTACCTGCTGGTGCCGCGCGGCATGATCTACACGATGGAGTTCGACGGCGATGACAACCGCCTCTTCATCGTGGAGAGCCACCGGCCCATGTATACCCCCAAGCGCTACCGCAACTGGTTCGGCCAGTTGCTGGAGCACAGCCCCTTCTGTGAGCGCGACATCCGCCGGCCGGCCGATCTGGAGACCCACGACGCGAAGGGCGAGTTCATGATCAAGGTGAAGAAGCAGGACATGCTGCACGACTTCATCTACGCCTCGCACCCCTTCGACGTGGTGGGCTGGGACGGGTACAACTACCCCTACGCCTTCAGCATCCACGACTTCGAGCCGATCACCGGACGCATACACCTGCCGCCGCCGATCCACCAGACGTTCGAGACGGACGCCTTCGTGGTGTGCAGCTTCTGCCCGCGGTTGTACGACTACCACCCGCAGTCCATCCCGGCGCCGTACAACCACAGCAACATCGACAGCGATGAAGTGCTGTACTACGTGGACGGCGACTTCATGAGCCGCAACGACATCGGGCCCGGCCACATCAGCCTGCACCCGGCGGGCATCCCGCACGGCCCGCACCCCGGTGCCATGGAGCGCAGCATCGGACAGAAGGAGACCAACGAACTGGCCGTCATGGTCGACACGTTCAAGCCCCTGATGGTGACCGAGGAGGCGCTGAAGATCGACGACGGCAAGTATTACAAGAGCTGGCTCGA
>ERZ795053.1609-NODE-1609-length-28587-cov-10.766753_pt1 | contig 28587 bp, 30 predicted proteins | sample MGYA00375137_ERZ795053 | MGnify/ENA primary metagenome ERZ795053 (study PRJEB30182, sample SAMN05720284) | activated sludge metagenome | isolation source: Anaerobic digester | place: Hong Kong | collected 2014-12-17 ...
ATCATGGGCCCCAACGGCTCGGGCAAGAGCACGCTCGCCCAGGTGCTGGCCGGGCATCCGAGCTACGAGGTGACCGGCGGGTCGGTCACCCTCGATGGCGAGGACCTGCTGGAGATGGAGGCCGAGGAGCGGGCGTGGGCCGGCGTCTTCCTCGCGTTCCAGTATCCGGTCGAGATCCCGGGGGTGACCAACGCCTACTTCCTGCGGCAGGCCTACAACGAGATCCGCAAGGCGCGCGGCCTCGACGAGATCGACCCGATCGACTTCATCGACCTGCTGGAGGAGAAGCTGAAGGTGGTCGAGTGGGGTCCCGAGATCATGGAGCGGGCCGTCAACTTCGGCTTCTCCGGCGGCGAGAAGAAGCGCAACGAGATCCTCCAGATGGCCGTGCTGGAGCCGAAGCTCGCGATCCTCGACGAGACCGACTCGGGGCTCGACATCGACGCGCTCCGGATCGTGGCGAACGGCGTCAACCGGCTCCGCCGGCCCGACAGCGCGACGATCGTGGTGACGCACTACCAGCGGCTGCTGAACTTCATCGTGCCGGACTACGTGCACGTCCTGGCCGGCGGCCGGATCATTCGCTCCGGCGGCAAGGAGCTGGCGCTGGAGCTGGAGGAAAAGGGGTACGAGTGGCTGACGGGCCCCGAGGCCGCGGTGGCGTCATGAGCGTGACGGCGGCCCCTGCCCTTCCGTTCGGTGCCGCGCTGGCCGCGGCGCGTCCCGGTGAGCCCTCGTGGCTCGCCGCGCTGCGCGCTGCCGCCCGCGAGCGGTTCGTCGCCGTCGGCCTGCCGACCACGCGCGACGAGGAGTGGCGCTTCACCCCGGTGGCCCCGCTGGGCAAGCTCGAGATCGGGCTGCCCGCTGCACCCGGCACGCTCCGTCCCGAGGCACTGGCGCCCCATGACTTCGACCCGGCCTGGCCGCGGATCGTCGTCGTCGATGGCCGGTTCGAGCAGGCCCTCTCGCGCCTGCCGGACAGCGCGGCCGGGATCCGCGTCCTGCCGCTCTCCCGGGCGATCGCCGAGGGGGTGCCCGAGGTCGAGAAGCACCTCGCGAAGACGGTGGCGCCCGAGGCCACGCCGTTCAGCGCGCTGAATGCCGCGGCCTTCACCGATGGCCTGCTCGTCGTGGTGCCGAAGGGCGCCGATCCGGGACAGCCGATCCAGTTCCTGCACGTCGCCACCGATGCCTCGGCGGATGCCCTGCTGGCGCCCCGGCTGCTCGTGGTGGTGGGCGAGGGCGCGCGGGCGACGATCACCGAGAGCTACCTCTCGCTGACCACGCAGCGTCACGTCACCACGACCGTGGCGGAGCTGGTCGTCGGACGGAACGCCACGGTCGAGCACATCCGGGTTCAGCGCGAGACCGACGCGGCCTGGCACGTCGGCTTCACCGCGGTCGACCAGGCGCGCGATTCGCACTACCGGTCGTTCGCCCTGTCGATGGGTGCCCACCTGGCGCGCCACAACCTGCACGCGCACCTGAGCGACGAGAACATCGAGACCCTGCTCTACGGGCTCTCCCTGACGCGCGGCGAGCAGGTCAGCGACACCCACTCGGCGATCCACCACGACCACCCGAACTGCAACTCGTGGGAGGTCTACAAGGGCGTCCTCGACGATCGCTCGCGGGTGGTCTTCAACGGCAAGGTGCTGGTCGATCCGATCGCCCAGAAGACCGACGCGAAGCAGACCAACCGGAACCTGCTGCTCTCCGAGGACGCGCGGGTCGACACCAAGCCCCAGCTCGAGATCTTCGCGGATGACGTCCGCTGCACGCACGGCGCGACGATCGGCAAGCTGAACGAGCAGCAGCGCTACTACCTGCAGTCGCGCGGGATCGCCGGCGCGCAGGCCGAGCAGCTGCTGGTGTGGGCGTTCGCGGCGGAGGTGATGACCGAGATCCTGCAGCCGACGGTGCGCAAGGCCCTCGAGGCCGACGTGCACGCGCGGCTGGGCGAGATGACGGGGTGAGCGGCAGCCCGGCCCTCGCGGCGGGAGGCCGGCAGCCCACTCCGCGCACGACAGCGATGCGCGTGCAGGGTCCGGGATCCCAAGCGCCACTGCCGCGCATCGAGCGTGCGCTCCGGGGCCGCCGCCCCCCCGGCTCCCCACGGGCACCCCGGGGGGGAGGTCTCCGCGCGCACCATGACCCCGGAGCGATCGCTCGAGCCGCGGTGCCGTCACTTGGGATCGCGGTGGACGGGCGCGGATCGCCTGCGGCCGCGCAGCGGGTCATGGTGCGCGCGTGACGACGAGCGGAATCGGGCTCGGTCCGGCCGCCTTGCCCCTCCGGGCCGAGTTTCCCATGCTGCGCACCACCTCGCGCGGCAAGCCGATCGTCTATCTCGACACCGCGGCGAGCGCGCAGAAGCCGCAGGCGGTGCTCGACGCGATGACGCGGTTTTACGAGACCTCCAACGCGAACATCCACCGCGGCGTGTACCAGGCCTCGGAACAGGCGACCCTTGCCTACGACGGGGCGCGCGAGACCCTCGCGTCGTTCCTCGGCGGCGTCGCGCCCGAGGAGATCGTCTTCGTCCGGGGGACCACCGAGGCGATCAACCTGGTCGCCCAGTCGTTCCTCCGGCCCACGCTGCGGCCGGACGACTGGGTCCTCGTCACGGAGATGGAGCACCACGCCAACATCGTCCCGTGGCAGCTCGCGGGCGCGCGCACCGTCCCGGTCCCGGTGACCGACGGCGGTGAGCTCGATCTCGACGCTGCGCGACGGCTGCTCTCCGAGGGCCCGCGCCTCCTCGCGGTGGTCCACGCGTCGAACACCCTCGGCACGATCAACCCGATCGCGGAGCTTGCCGCGATGGCGCGAAACGCCGGGGTCCCGGTCTTGGTCGACGGGGCACAGGCCGTCGGCCACCTCGCCGTCGACCTGACCACGCTCGGTGCCGACTTCTACTGCTTCAGCGGCCACAAGCTGTTCGGGCCGACCGGGGTCGGCGTGCTCTGGGGCCGGCGGGAGCTGCTCGAGGCGATGCCGCCCTGGCAGGGTGGTGGCGACATGATCGACCATGTCTCGTTCGAGCGGACGACCTTTGCGCCGGTCCCCCACAAGTTCGAGGCGGGCACGCCCGACATCGCGGGCGTCATCGGGCTCGATGCGGCGGTGCACTGGCTCGGTGCGCAGGATCGCACGGCCATCGCCGCGCACGAGGAGACGCTCTGGCGGGCCGGTCGGGAGCTGCTCGACGCGGTCGGTGGTGTCGTCCGCCTCGCCGTCCCCGATCGGAATGTCGGGATCCTGACCTTCACGGTCGACGGGGCACACCCGCACGACGTGGCCTCATTGCTCGATCAGGACGGCATCTGTGTCCGAGCCGGGCATCATTGCACCCAACCGCTGCACCGGCGGCTCGGTCTTCCGGCCACGGTGCGGGCCTCGATCGCGCCCTACACCGCGCTCGCCGACCTGGAGGCCCTCGCGGCCGGCCTCAGGCGGGTCCGGCAGGTGTTCGCCTGATGGCCACGATGGACGAGCTCTACCAGAGCGTGATCATCGAGCACGATCGGAGCCCGCGGAACTTCCGTCGGCTCGAGGCCCCGACCCATCAGGCCGACGGACGCAACCCGCTCTGCGGTGATGAGGTCCACCTCGAGCTGCGCGTCGACGAGGAGGGTCGGATCGCCGAGGTCGGCTTCCAGGGACGAGGCTGTGCCGTGAGCAAGGCGTCGGCCTCGATGATGACCACCGCCCTCGGTGGACGCACCCTCCCTGAGGCACTGGAACTTGCCGACCGGTTCCAGGCGTTGCTCACCGGGAAGCGCGAGGCCGACGCCTCGCTCGGCAAGTTGAAGGTGTTCCAGGGCCTTGCGGCCTATCCGATGCGCGTCAAGTGCGCGACGATGCCGTGGCATGCGTTGCGGGAAGCGTTGAGAATTGAGTTGTGAGTCCTGAGTCCTGAGGTCGGCGGCTCGCACCCCTCACGTCTCAGGACTCACAGCTCACGCCTGTTCCAACCGTCACCAACAGGGAGTCCAGTCTCCATGTCCTACCCCGAAATGATGATCAAGCCGATGCGCGAGGACGTCACTCGCCTCGGTGTCACCGAACTCCGCACCGTCGAGGACGTCGACCAGGCCCTCGGCAACATGCAGGGTACCGCGATGGTCTTCGTGAACTCGGTGTGTGGTTGCGCCGCGGGCGGCGCCCGCCCGGCGCTGATGATGGCCCTCGCCGGTGAGGGGAAGTCCCTCGACCATCTCTACACCGTCTTCGCCGGCCAGGACCTCGATGCCACCGCCCGGGCCCGCTCGTACTTCGGCGAGTACCAGCCGTCGAGCCCGTCGTTCGCATTCCTCAAGGACGGCGAGGTGGTCGGGTTCATCCATCGGCACCAGATCGAGGGGCGTCACCCCGAGGACCTCTCCAAGGTGATCCGCGACCAGATCGAGGCCGTCTCCTGATGGCCGACGGCATGGTGCTCCATCCCGGTCACGACGACCTGCACGGCATCACCGTGGTCGTGGCCGGGACGAGTGGCCGCACCTATGTCGGCCGCTGGCACGAGCGGCAGCCGCGAGGGGTCGTCATGCGGAACGTCGCCATCCTGGAGGCCGGTGACGGCGACCGGGAGGAGTGGCTCGCGAAGCTGCGGAAGTTCGGCGTACCGGACCAGCACCGGACCTACGTGGTCCCTGAGGATGAGTGCGCCGGGGTGGAGCGATTCGACGGATAGCGACGGTTCTTGGGGCTGTCGCAGCCCGCGAAAACGATAAATGATGGTTCATATAGTAACGGCTCGAGCTGGTGCTCTTTGAGGCGTCGGTGGGCTGCCGTACGTTGATTCTCCCCGAAACACTGCTCGCCCCGATGCGTCCTATGGGGCTGACCTCAATTCCTGGAGAAGGCCCATGTCCGCACCCGCTGTCCTGCTGGACGGGGTGACCAAGCGGTTCGCCGGCCACACGGCGGTCCGCAACCTGTCGATGACGGTTCCCGCCGGGGGGATCTTCGGCCTCCTCGGCCCCAACGGGGCGGGGAAGTCGACCACCATCCGGATGATCATGGAGATCTACCTCGCCGATGAGGGCCGGGTCGAGCTCTTCGGCACGACCCATGGCGCCCGGGCGCTCTCGGACAAGCTGGGCTACCTCCCCGAGGAACGCGGGCTCTACAAGAAGATGAAGGTCCTCGATCAGCTGGTCTTCCTCGGCGAGACCAAGGGCATCAGTCGCGGCGAGGCGCGCAAGCGCGCCGGCGAGTGGCTCGAGCGCCTGGGGCTCGGCGAGTGGACCCAGAAGAAGGTCGAGGACCTGTCGAAGGGGATGCAGCAGAAGGTCCAGTTCGCCGGCACGCTGCTTCACGACCCCGACCTGGTGATCCTCGACGAGCCGTTCAGCGGCCTCGACCCGGTCAACTCGCAGGTGATGAAGGACGTGGTGATCGACATCGCCAAGCGGGGCCGGACGGTGCTCTTCTCGACCCACATCATGGAACAGGCCGAGCGGATGTGCGACCGGGTGGTGATCATTGCCCGCGGCGAGAAGGTGGTCGACGGGACCCTCGCCGAGATCAAGCGGGAGTTCGGGGGGACGCACGTGGCGCTGACGTTCAGTCGGGAGAAGGAGAAGGCGGCGCGTGTCCTGGCCGATCGATCGTTGGTGGCCAGCGTCGACGACTACGGTGCGACCGCCGACGTCGAACTCGCGCCGGGCGCGGAAGCCGAGGCGCTGCTCGCGGCGCTGGTCGGGGAGGGGGTCGGGCTCACGCGGTTCGAGCTGGTCGACCCGTCCCTGCAGGCGATCTTCATCGCGAAGGTCGGCGTCGAGGCCGCGACCGCGGGTCGGCGAGAGGAGGTGGCGGCGTGAACAAGGTTCTCTCGGTCATCCGGCGCGAGCTGATGGAGCGCGTGCGCACGCGCGCGTTCATCCTGTCGACCTTCCTGATGCCGATCTTCCTGATCGCCGTGCTGGTGCTCCCCGCCGTGATGATGAGTGGCGGCGAGCGCAGCAGCCGGATCGCCCTGGTCGACGGGACCGGCACGTCGCTCGGCGCGGCCATCGACGACGGCCTCCGTGGCGAGCGTCTCGGTGACGGCGAACAGCGATTCGAGGTCACCATGGTCCCCGCCGGCGGGCGAGTCGATGCGGTGCGCGACTCCCTCGTGGCACTCACCGGCTTCTCGGCGAAGGAGCGCCCCGACGGCTTCGAGGGCGTCCTCGTCGTCACGCCGGAGACCTACACCTCCGGCACGGCGCACTACCTCGGCAGCAATGCCGGGTCACCCCAGCAGATGCAGGACCTCTCGCGCACCCTCTCCCGGGTGCTGATGCGGGCGCGCCTGGATGGTGCCGGGGTGGATCAATCCGTCGTCGCGCAGGCGCTCGTGCCGGCCCGACTCGACGCGGATCGCGTCAGCGACGGGAAGCCGACCGGCCAGAGCGGGATGGCGTCGTTCGCGATCGCCTACGCGATGGGCTTCCTGCTCTACATCGTGATCCTGCTCTACGGCCAGCAGACGGCGATGTCGGTCATCGAGGAGAAGACCTCGCGGATCATGGAGGTGCTCGCCTCGTCGCTCACCCCGTTCCAGATGCTGCTCGGCAAGATCGTCGGCGTCGGGTTGACGGGATTGCTGCAGCTGTCGATCTGGGCGCTGTGCGCGTACCTGCTGGCCTCGCAGCGCGGCACGATCGCGGGGGTGTTCGGCGCGGATCCCGACGTCGTGAACGCGATCGCGATCCCACCGATCCCGGCCGACCTGCTCGTGATCTTCCTGGCCTACTTCGCCCTGGGCTTCCTGATCTACGGTGCGATGTATGCCACGATCGGGTCGCTCGTGAACTCGATGCAGGACATGCAGCAGTTCATCTGGCCGGTGATGCTCCCGATCATCATCGGGTTCTTCGGCATGATCCGCGTCACCAATGACCCGAACGCGGCGATGGGAACGGTCTTCTCCTTCATCCCGTTCTTCGCACCGTTCGTCGCGCCCGTGAAATGGGCGATGGGCTCGATGAGTCCGGTCGAACTCGCGATCTCGCTGTTCGGGATGGTCGTGGGCGTCGTGGTGATCGCCTGGCTCGCCGGTCGGATCTACCGGACCGGGATCCTGATGTACGGCAAGAAGCCGACGTTCGGCGAGATCTTCCGGTGGGTGAAGGCGGGGTAGTTCTTCGAGAAGCGAGAAGCGAGAAGCGAGAAGCGAGAAGCGAGAAGAGAGAAGAGCCGGCCGAGTGGGCCGGCTTTTCTTGTATGTCTATATTTGACAGTGGTTTGCGGTCACACGCACCATTTTGTGTGTCCTGTTTCACGTGAAACTAGGCTCTTTGGGCGGCCGCCGCGGTGCCGGGGTGTTGCACGTGAAACGGGGGCTGTCCCGTCGGTCGGTGCCGTCGTACATTGCTGCTTCGCTTCTCGCTTCTCGCTTCTCGCTTCTCGCTTCTCGTCAGGGTCCATGGCTCGAATCATCGCGATCGCCAACCAGAAGGGCGGGGTCGGCAAGACGACCACCGCCGTGAACCTCGCCGCCTCGCTCGCCATCGCCGAGCGGAAGACGCTGCTCGTCGATGCGGACCCGCAGGGGAACGCCACGTCGGGGGTGGGGCTCGACAAGGCCGAGGTCGGGACCTCCCTCTACGACGTCCTGATCGATGGGGCCCCGATCTCCGACGTCGCCAGGCAGGACGAGCAGCTCCCATTCCTCCACGTGGTTCCCGCGACGCAGGACCTTGTCGGTGCCGAGCTCGAGCTCGTGGGTGGGGCCGATCGGGAGGGGCGGCTCCGGAAGGCGCTCGATCCTGTCCGGGGCGACTACGACTTCGTCCTCATCGATTGTCCGCCTTCGCTCGGGCTCGTCACCCTCAACGTCCTGACCGCCGCCGATGCCGTGATCATCCCGATCCAGTGCGAGTACTACGCCCTGGAGGGGATTTCCCAGCTCCTGAACACCATCCGGCTCGTCCAGCAGAACTTCAACCCCGGCTTCGGCATCGACGGGGTGCTGCTCACGATGTATGACAACCGCCTCAACCTCTCCAAACAGGTCGTGGCCGAGGCGAAGGAGTACTTCGGGGCGAAGGTCTTCCGGACCTTGATCCCGCGGAATGTCCGCCTCGCCGAGGCGCCGTCGTTCGGGAAGCCAATCCTCCTCTACGACGTGCAGTCGGTCGGCGCGAAGAGCTACCTCTCGGTTGCCGACGAGCTGATCAAGCGGACCGATGCGCTGGCGAAGGCCGCAGCCGGGAAGGGGGCCAAGTGAGCCAGAACAAGCGACTTGGGCGCGGTCTCGAGGCGCTGCTGGGTCCCAGGTCCCGCGAGGAGGCGGTCGAGCAGGGCGCCCTCCGTGAGGTGCCGGTCGAGGCGATCGTGGCCAACCCGTGGCAGCCCCGGCGCGAGTTCGATGAGCGGGCCCTGCAGGAGCTCACCGACTCGATCAAGGCGTCCGGCCTCCTGCAGCCCCCGGTGGTCAGGCCGGCCGGCAGTGGCTACGAGCTGATCGCCGGTGAGCGGCGCTGGCGAGCGGTCCAGCGGCTCGGGTGGGAACGGGTGCCGGTCGTGGTCCGCGACGTCGACGACCAGGCCGCCCTGACGCTTGCCCTGATCGAGAACCTCCAGCGCGACGACCTCTCGGCGATCGATACCGCCCTGGGCTACCAGCAGCTCATGGGCGAGTTCGGGATCGCCCAGGGCGAGGTGGCACGGCTGGTTGGTCGGGATAGGTCAACGGTGGCTAACACGTTGCGCCTATTGAAGTTGCCGAAGAAGTTGCAGGCCAGAATACAGGCCGGTGAGCTCTCCGAGGGGCATGCCCGCGCCCTGCTCGCGCTCGAGGACGAGGCGGCGATGGTTCGTCTCGCGGAGCGCGCCATCGCGGAGGGGTGGTCGGTCCGCCAGGTCGAGGCGGAGGTGCGCGGGGGCGAGTCGTCGACTGGTCCGCGGCGCTCGATGATGAAGAAGCCGCCGGCGACCCCGCCGGCCTCGGCCGATGCGCGCCGGGTCGAGGATGTCCTGCGCCAGCGGCTGGGGACGGATGTCCGCCTGACGGCCAAGCGGCGCGGTCGGGGGATGCTCTCCATTGCCTACTACTCCAACGATGACCTCGCGCGCGTGCTGGAGCTGATCCTCGGCGAGCCGTATCAGGGGTAACGCCGCGCCGTCGCGGTGGTAGCTTCCGTGATGTTCCCTTCGACCCGAGGAGCGGTGGTGATGCGGCGAGCGATCGTGACGTGCCTGCTCCTCCTCGGGGCCGCCTGCGGCGGCGAGTCGGCGACACCTGGCGACACGCTTCGCGTGGGCCTGGTGACGCCGGGGTCGGTCGCCGATGCCGCATGGAATGCGGGGGCGTTCGCCGGCCTCGAGCAGTTGCGTGATTCGCTGCTGGTCGACATCTCGCACGTCGAGGCGCGCACGCCCGCCGAGCAGGAGGAAGCGCTCCGCAGCTACGCCGCGCAGGGGTATGCGATCGTCTTCGGGCACGGCTTCGAGTTCCAGCAGCCGGCCGAACGCGTGGCGGCGGAGTTCCCCAACACCGTGTTTGCGATCACGAGCGGCCAGCGCGTTGCCGGCCAGGTCGTGCCGATCGTGTTCCGGGTCCACGAGGCGACCTACCTCCTCGGGCGGATGGCCGGTGCCCTCACGCGCACGAACACGATCGGCTTCCTCGGCGGGATGGAGCTGCCCCCGATCGTGCTCGGGCTGCGAGGCTGGGAGGAGGGCGCGCGCGCGGAGAATCCCGCGGTCGATTCGCGGGTGACGTGGCTCAACAGCTTCGATGACGCGGCCGCCGGCAAGGAAGCGACGCTCGCGATGCTGCGCCTCGGGGTCGATCAGGTGCACCACAACGCCGACGCCGCGGCACTTGGCGCGTTCTCCGCCGTGCGCGAGACGCCCGGGGTGCTGATCTACGGCGCGAACGCGAACCAGGCGTCGCTCGCCCCCGACCGGGTGGCGGCGTCGGCGGTGATCGACCTGCCGCGCGCGATGCTCCTCCTGACGCGCGAGGTGCTCGCCGGGGAGTTCGTCCCGAAGGTCGAATCGTTCGGGCTGGAGAGCGACGTCGTGCGGTTCGAGCTCAACGACCGGATGCGCGACACCCTCTCGACGGCGCTGGTGCAGCGGGTGATGCTGGCGCGTGACTCGATCATCAAGGGGCTGCTGGTCGTGGCCGGGACGCCGGCGCCATGAAGGCCGTGTCGCTCGAGGAGGTGGTCGACTACCTCGACACCTACCTGCACGTCGGGACGATGCCCGATGCGCCGAACGCCCTGAACGGGCTCCAGGTACAGAACTCCGGTGAGCTGACCTCGATCGTCGCCGCGGTCGACGCCTCCCAGCAGACGATCGACGAAGTGGTCGAGTCGTGCGAACCGGGTGCGCTGCTGGTCGTGCACCACGGGTTGTTCTGGGACGGCAACCGGCCGGTCACCGGGCGCCGGTACGAGCGCCTCGCCTCGCTGCTGGAGCATGACATCGCGGTCTACAGCGCACACATCCCGCTCGATGCGCACCCCGAGGTGGGCAACAACGCGGTGCTGGCCCGGATGCTCGGGATCCTCGATCCCGTCCCGTTCCATGACTACCACGGCGTCCCGTTCGGTGCGTCGGGTCACCTGATCATGTCGCGCGAGCGACTCGCGGAGCGCCTCGAGGAACTGCTCGACACGATGGTGCACCTCATTCCGGGGGGTCCCGAGACCACGACGCGGATCGGGATCATCACCGGCGCCGCCGGGGGCGAGATCGAGCACGCGGCGAAGGCCGGCCTCGACACCTTCATCACCGGCGAGGGCGCTCACCACACGACGTTCGACGCCCTGGAGTTCGGGGTGAACGTGCTGTATGCGGGTCACTACGCCACCGAGACCGTCGGGGTGAAGGCGCTGGCGGAACACCTCGCCGAGCGGTTCGGGATCCCCTGGGTGTTCCACGACCACCCGACGGGGATGTAGGTCGCGCCATGTCGGCGCGGCCGCCGTTGCTGACCCTCTCGCACATCTCCCATCACTTCGGCGCGGCACCGGTCCTCGACGACGTGTCGCTGGCCGTGCGCGCCGGTGAGGTGCACGCGCTCCTCGGGGAGAACGGGGCGGGCAAGACCACGCTGATGCGGATCGCCACCGGGGCGATCGCGGCGCGCGACGGCTCCGTGGCGCGTGAGGCGCCCGTGGCGATGGTCCACCAGCACTTCACCTCGATCCCCGCGTTCACCGTCGCGGAGAACCTCGCGCTCGCCGCCGGCTGGCCGCACGGTGGTCCCCGTGGGCGCGACCGCGCGGCGGAGCTGATTGCCCGGATCGGGTTGCCGCTCGACCCGACGGCGCGGGTTGACGGTCTCTCGGTGCAGCTGCGACAGCGATTGGAGATCGCGCAGGCCCTCGCGACCTCGGCGCGCGTGCTGCTGCTCGACGAACCGACCGCGGTGCTCGCGCCGCGCGAGGTGGCGGAGCTCCTCTCGCTCGTGCGTCGCCTCGCGGCGGAGGGTGCGGCGATCGTGCTGATCTCGCACAAGCTTGCCGAGGTCCTCGAGGTCGCCGACACCGTGACGGTGCTGCGCGCTGGACGGGTCACGCTCCACGGGCCGATGGCCGGGCAGACGGCCACGAGCCTGAGCGAGGCGATGATCGGTGGGGCGATGCCGCCGCGCGAGGTGACGCTCCCCGCACCGGGAGGCGGAGAGCCGCTGGTCCGACTGGGGCCGCCGCTCGTTGCCGACGCACCGCTGGTCCTCCATGCGGGCGACGTGGTCGGGATCGCCGCCATCGAGGGGAATGGCCAGCGTGACCTCCTTCGGGCGATCGCCGGGCACCGCGCACTCGCCGGCGTCGAGGTCGAGGGCACCACGGGACTGGTCCCCGAGGACCGCGGGTTGGAGGGATTGATCGGTGGCTTCACGCTCACCGAGAACCTGCTGCTCGCCGAGGTGCGCGACGGGCCGGCCTGGCTCGGCTGGGGCGCGCTCGAGGAGCGCACGGCCACACTGCTCACGCGGTGGGATGTGCGCGGCGGGACGCCGCGGAGTGCGGCCCGTGCGCTCTCCGGCGGGAACCAGCAGAAGTTCATCCTCGGTCGGACCCTGGGGCAGGCCCCGGACGTGGTCGTGGCGGAGGATCCCACCCGCGGGCTCGATGTCGCCGCGACGGCCGAGGTCCATGCGCGCCTTCGGACCGCGGCGGCGGAGGGGGCGTGCGTGGTCGTCCATGCGTCCGATCTCGACGAGGTCCGCTCCCTCGCCACCCGCCTGCTGGTGATGCACGAGGGGGTCGTGCGCGAGCTGCCCCGCGACACGCCACGGGCGAGCGTCGGCGATGCGATGCTCGGCTTGCCCGCATGAACACGACGGTCGTCTCGCGCCGCGCGGCGGTGCCGGATCTCGTCCTGACGCTCGGCGCGTTCCTGCTCGGACTCGCCCTCCTGCTGGCGTTCCTGTCGGTGGCGGGATTCGACGCGGCCGCCGGCCTCGCGGCGCTCTGGCGCGGCGCGTTCGGTTCCCGCTACGCGCTGCTCTCGGCGACCCTTGTCCCCGCCGCCCCGTTGCTGCTGCTCGGGCTCGCCTTCGCCCTCGCGGCGCGCGCGGGCGCGCTCAACATCGGGATGGAGGGACAGTTCGCGATGGGGGCGATCGGTGCCACCTGGGTCGGGCTCGCGGTGGGTGGCTGGTCGCCCCTGCTCGCGATACCGGCCGTGCTGGCGGCGGGGCTCGTCGCCGGGGCGGCGTGGATCGTCGTGCCGGTGGTGTTGCGCTGGCGATTCGGGGTCACCGAGGTGATCTCGACCCTGCTGCTCAACTTCGTGGCGGAGGCCGCGGTCAGTTGGGCCGTGACCGGGCCGCTGCAGGAGGCGAGTCGCAGTTATCCGCAGAGCGATCCGATCGCGATGTCGGCGCGCTTGCCGCGCTTGCTGCCACCCGACCGCGTGCACCTGGGCTTCGTGGTCGCGCTGGCCATCGCCGCCGTGCTGTGGGTGATCCTCGCCCGGCACCGTCTCGGGTTCGTCTGGCGTGCGGTCGGGGCGTCCCCGCGTGCCGCCACGGTCACCGGACGCCTGCCGGTGGAGCGCGTCGCCGCCACGGTCCTGCTCCTCTCCGGTGCCCTCGCGGGCCTCGGCGGTGCGATCGAGGTGAGCGGCGTCTCGGCGGCCCTCTACCAGAACCTCTCGCCCGGCTACGGCTTCACCGCGATCGCGGTGGCGCTCCTCGGCCGGCTGCATCCGGCGGGGATCGTGGTCGCCGCGATCCTCTTCGGGGCGCTGCAGGCCGGGGCGGGGGCGATGCAACGCGATGCCGGGATCCCCGCGGTCGCGGTGCACGTGGTGCAGGCGGTGGTGATCCTCGTGATGCTCCTCGCGACGCGGCGGCGGGGATGAGCGACGACGCGATCCTGATCGGCTTCGGCGCCGCGACGGTGCGCGTTGCCACGCCGCTGCTGCTTGCCGCCCTCGGCGAGACCGTCAGCGAGCGGGGCGGCGTGCTCAACCTCGGCATCGAGGGGGCGATGCTCGGTGGCGCACTGGGCGCGGCGGTGGGCGCGGCGCAGGGGAGCGCGGTGGTCGGACTCGCGCTGGCCGTGGCCGCGGGACTGGTCGCTGCGCTGCTGCTCGCGGCGGTCTCGGTCTGGGGACGTGCCGACCAGATCATTGCCGGGACCGCGGTGACGCTCGCCGCGGTGGGGGTCACGGGCCTCGTGGCGCAGCGGACGTTCGGCTCCGCCGGTGCCGGCCTCGAGCTCGCCACGCTGCAACCGGTGGAGGTGCCGCTGCTGGGGGCGATCCCGGTCGTGGGACCTGTGCTCTTCCGGCAGTCCCTCCTGACCTACCTGGGCTACCTGCTGATCCCGCTCACGTGGTGGCTGCTGTACCGCACCCGATTCGGCCTGGAGTTGCGGGCGTCGGGCGAGGCACCCACGAGCGCTCGCGCCGCCGGCGTCGCGGTCCGGTGGCGCCGCACGGCCGGCGCACTCCTCGGGGGGGCGCTGGCCGGACTGGGTGGCGCGTCGCTCGTCCTCGCGCAGGTCGGCACCTTCACCGAGAAGATGACGGCGGGGCGCGGCTTCATCGCGATCGCCATCGTCGTCCTCGGCCGCTGGCATCCCGGTGGCGTCGCGCTCGCGGCGCTGCTCTTCGGCGCGGCCACCGCGCTGCAGTACCTCGTCCAGGCCTCGGGTCACGGTGGGGTCCCCTGGCAACTGCTGCTCGCGCTCCCCTACCTCCTCGCGCTCGTGGCGCTCGCAAGCGCCGTCGGTCGGGCCCGCGCCCCCGCGGGACTGGCCCGGGACGATCAGGAGGAGTCGTGATCCGGCGCGTGATCGCGGCGCTGGCGCTGCTCGCGGCCTCGGGATGCGATGGAGCCGAGCTCGGGCCGTTCCGTCTCACACCGTTCGCGTGGCTCGGGGCGGACTCCGGGGTGGCGGCGATCCCGACATGGCCCCAGGTCTCGGCGCGCCACCCGGCGGGTTACCGCGTCGTCGTGCCGCAGCCGGGCAGCAGCGGCTTCGCTCCGCTCGCCTTCGACGATGGCGGCAACTTCCTCGGCGTGCTCGACCCCGGCGACCGCGCCGCCGAGGGGTTCGAGCGCCCGCTCTTCGCGCGCGTCGCCCCCGACGGGACCGTGTGGGTCTTCGACGCGGCGCGTCGCGCGCTCGTGTTCGATGCCGCGCGTCGCTACCTCCGCACCGTGCGCCTGCCGGTCGCCCCATGGGATGCGGCCTTCCTCGCCGACGGCCGTATCGCGCTCACCTCATCGACCTTCGCGGCACCACAGCAATGGCTGCTGGTCGATGCGGCGGGTCGACAGGTGCGCTCGGTCGGGGAGGCGACGCCCGGACTGCCGAGTCCACGGCGCATCGTGGCGGGGAACGGCGGCGAGATCTGGACCGTCACGATGACCCATCGGTTCGTGGTCGAGGCGTGGGACACCGCAGGCCGGTGGCTGCGACGTTTCGACCAGGCGCCGGAATGGTTCGCGCCGTACGATCGCCTCGATGCCCCCGGGCCGGATCGACCGCCGCAGCCGGCGGTCCAAGGCATCTGGCTCGGCGCGGATGGGAGACTCTGGGTGCTGGGCAAGGTGGCCGACCCGGAGTGGGCGAGCGGTCTCGTTCCGGTGATGAATGGAACGGCGTCGATCCTGCGGCCCGACGACGCCTTCGACACCGTCCTCGAGGTGCGCGACCCCGCAACGGGTGCGGTGATCGCCGCGGCACGGTTCGATCGGTTGTATCCTTTCGCGGTCGAGCCCGGGGTGGCGATGCGGCCGCTCGTCATCGAGGGCGGGTGGTTCCGGGCGGAATTGACCGAGGTGGTGGCCATCACGGAGGGACACTGATGCATCGACGCCTGGTGACCCGAGCGTGCCTCGTCGCGTTGCCGTTGCTCCTTGGCTGCCGCCTCCAGCAGGTACCACCCTCGCGTGCCGACAGTGCCCGGCGCGCCGCCTCAGACTCCACCGCCGGAGCCGTTCCCGTGACCACGCGCCATTTCCTCGGTCTCCGGACCGCGATCTATCGGGTGCCGGACCTCGACGCTGCGAAGGCGTGGTACGCCGAAGCGACCGGGGTGACGCCCTACTTCGACGAGCCGTATTACGTCGGGTTCAACATCGGGGGCTTCGAGCTCGGCCTGATGCCGGAGGAGGGGCCGGTGACGCGCGGCACGTCGGGCGTCGCCTACTGGGGTGTCACCAACGCCGACAGCGCCCATGCCCGGCTGCTCGAGCTCGGCGCGACCCCGCACGAGCCGATCGAGGATCACGGCGTGCGGATCGGTGCGGTCAAGGATCCCTACGGCAACGTCCTCGGTATCGTGGAGCACCCGACCTTCAAGGTCGAGCCGTGATGTGACACCTTCGCGCTGACCCGGCGTACCTTTCAGGGAGCCCCCAGACTCCGGACCGGGAATGCCGATGCGCCGCCAGACCACCACGATCGCCGTCACCGCCCTGCTCGCCACCCTCGCTGCCTGCGGGTCGGAGGGGGGCGATGCCGCCCTCACGGCGACCACCCGGGACTCCGCCGGCGTCGCGATCATGGAGTACCCCGCCGAGGCCTGGGAGCAGGCGCCGGCCTGGCAGCTCTCCGCGTCGCCGATGGCCACCGTCGGCGGCGACCCGAACGACACCGAACTCGACCTGTCGAGCTCGGGGCTCGGCACGCTGCTGAGCGACAACCGACTGGTGGCGGCCACCACGATCCAGCCGGCACAGATCTACCTGTTCGCGGCCGATGGCAGCTCGCGGACGCTGATCGGTCGCGCCGGTGAGGGGCCGGGCGAGTATCGCATCATCACCGGCCTGACCCGCCTCGGTGGCGACACGATCGCGATCTACGACCTCGCGTCGCGGAAGGGGCTGCTCTTCTCGCCCGAGGGCGATGAGGTCGGCCGGCTGCAGATCCCCTTCACCGGCGACGCCTCGAAGCCGCCACAGCTCGTGGGCCGCACGGCCGACGGGATGTGGGTGTTCCGTGCCTTCGACCAGCTCAACCTTCCCGCCGACGATGCGCCGGAGCAGTTCCGCAACGGGCAGACGATCTCGACCTGGCGCGAGGGCGGCGAGACGCTCGACTCGCTGATGAGCGTGGCGGGACCGGTGAGCGTGCGGAGCACCGTCGACTTCGGCGGCCAGTCGATCCCGATCGGACGCCCGCTGGCCTACGGCGCGAACTCGACCCAGGCCATCTCCGGCAACACCCTCTGGGTGACGCCGGGCAACGAGTTCACCCTCCGCGCCTACGATCAGACCGGGACTCGCATCCGGGATGTCCGCATCCCGATGGCCACCCGGCCGGTCACCGAGGCCGATCGCGAGCACTTCAAGCAGGTGCAGCGCGAGGGGATCGAGCGGGCGCGCTCGCTCGGCATCATGCCGCCGCAGATCCTCGACTCGGAGCTCCAGAAGATCGAGCAGACGCCGTTCGCGGAGAACCATCCCGCGATCGGGCAGCTCACCACCGACAACATCGGGCGACTGTGGGCCACGACCGGCTTCCCGGGCGTCGATAGCGTGCTCACCTACGGCGTGTTCTCGGCCGATGGGGCGTTGCTCGGTCGGGTCACGGTGCCCGAGGGGATCGTCCTCGGCGCCAGCGAGGATCGGGTCGTCGTCCGACGCGAGGATCCGGAGACCGGCCTCGTCCGGCTGGAGGTGTGGGGTCTGCTGCGCGTCTGCGACGAGTGCGAGACGCCGTAGCCCCCGCGCCGCGGTCCGGGGAGGCGTCGCTCGATCGGCTGCGCCTCCTCGCCCGCCTCTGGGATGACCTGGTCCGGGTCCCGGTCCTCGGGCGCCGGATCGGGCTCGACGCCCTGATCGGGCTGGTGCCGGGCCTCGGCGATGTCGCCGGGGCGCTGGTGGCCTCGTGGGGGCTCGTGGTGGCGGCGCGGTTGCGGGCGCCCGCCAGCGTCCTGGGGCGCATGCTGCTGAACATCGGGACCGACGCGCTGCTCGGGGCGATCCCCCTGCTGGGCGACCTCTTCGACATCGGCTGGAAGGCGCAGCGCCGCAACGTGGCGCTGCTGGAACGGTGGCTGGCGACGCCGGCCCACGCCGAGCGGCGGAGCACGCTGGTCCTGGTCGCCGTGGCGGCGGGGCTCGCGGGGACGCTGGTCTTCGCGATCTGGGTCGCCGTGCGTATCGTGGGGTGGCTGCTCGGGCTCGCCTGACCCCGGGGTCGACTTCCCTTTCTCCAGGAACGGTGCATGGCCTCCTCGTCTGATGGCATCTCGTGGGGCGGGATCGGTGCGCGATTCGTCTTCGCCCTCCTGCTGGTGTACGCCACCTGGAACCCGATGGCGAAGTCGTTCACGCACTGGGTGATCCTGCCGCTCTTCGGTCGCGGTACCGGCGATGCGGCGGCCAACGCGCCGGTCAAGTTCCTCCTCGGCATCGCGCTGGTGATCGGCTGGGTGGTGTACGTGCAGGCGACGCGCCGCTCCCTCGGTCTCGCCGGCGCGGTGCTCGTCGCGGCGATCTGCGGCGGGATCGTCTGGCTGCTCACCAGCTACCGGATCGTCGCGATGCAGGGCGCGGCGATCGCGCACATCATCCTCGTCAGTGTCGCGGTGCTGCTCACCATCGGGATGAGCTGGTCACACCTCTCGCGCAAGCTGACCGGCCAGATCGACACCGACACGGTCGAGTGAGCGTGCCCGAGCCGGTGATGCAGCCGTTGCCGCCGCGGGCGGCCCTCCCGCCCGAGGCGATGCTCGCGCGGGCGCGTGCGATGCGCGAGGAGCTGCAGCAGCGGCGCACCGTGCGCCACTTCAGCGACCGACCGGTGGCGCGCGAGGTGATCGAGGAGGCGATCCGCGCCGCGGGGACCGCGCCCAGTGGCGCGAACCGCCAGCCCTGGCACTTCGTCGCCGTCGGCGACCCGGAGCTCAAGCGCCGGATCCGCGAGGCGGCCGAGGTCGAGGAGCGCGCCTTCTACGCGACCGCGCCCGCCGAGTGGCTCGCGGCGCTCGCGCACCTCGGCACCGACGAGCACAAGCCGTATCTCGAGATCGCGCCGTGGCTGATCGCGGTCTTCGCGGAGCGGCACGGGGTGGACGCGCAGGGTGAGCGGCAGGCCAACTACTACGTGCAGGAGTCGGTCGGCATCGCCTGCGGCATGTTGATCACGGCGCTGCACCACGCCGGCCTCGCGACCCTCACCCACACCCCCTCGCCGATGGCCTTCCTCGGCGAGCTCCTCGAGCGGCCGTCCCGGGAGCGGGCGGTGATGCTCGTCGTGGCGGGCCACCCGGCCGCGGGCGCGCAGGTGCCGGTGATCACCAAGAAGCCGCTGCACGAGATCGCCACGTTTCGCTGACCCCACGGGCCCCGGCGGGTGCTATAGTTGGAGTGGACTCCCGCGGGCGAGGGGAGGCCACCACCCCCACACGGAGCGACCATGGGCATCCTCTGGACCATCCTGATCGGTTTCCTGATCGGCCTCGTCGCGCGGGCGATCATGCCCGGCAAGCAGGAGGCCGGCTTCATCAAGACGACCCTGCTCGGGATCGGCGGTTCCCTCGTCGGCAGCTTCCTGGTGCGCGGCATCGGCTGGGGCCAGGGCGTCGGGTTCATCGGCTCCGTGGTCGGGGCGATCATCATCCTGGCCGTCGTCGGGATGATGAACAAGGACTGACTCACGCACAGGAGGAACGGATGGCAGCGAAGTTCGAGGTGTACAAGGACAAGGCCGGCGAGTATCGCTGGCGGCTGAAGAGCGGCAACGGGACCCAGATCGCGTCGTCGGGTGAGGGATACACCGACAAGGCGGGTTGCCTCAACGGCATCAAGGCCGTGCAGCGCGATGCGCCGGTGGCCAAGGTCGAGGAGGCCTGAGCCGATGCTCGTCACGACCACCGACGGTGTCGCGGGCCACGAGGTCCTCGAGGTGATGGGGTTGGTCTCCGGCGAGGCGATCCTCGGCGCCAACATCTTCCGGGACTTCTTCGCGGGGATCCGCGACATCGTCGGCGGTCGATCGGCCGCCTACGAGGAGGAACTGCGCAAGGCGAAGATCCTCGCGGTGCAGGAGATGTGCGAGTTCGCCGAGGAACTCGGCGCCAATGCCGTGGTCGGCGTCGACCTCGACTACGAGAGCATCCAGATGGGCTCCGGCGGCGGGATGCTGATGGTCTCGGCGTCGGGCACGGCCGTCCGGATTTCCTGACGGCCAATCGCCGCCGTGGCTGAGCCGGCCCGGCACCCGCTGGCCTACGCCTGGGCCAGTCCGCTCACGCTTCCCGGCCTCGTGCTCGCCGGCGCCGCGCGGGCCACCGGCGGCGCGGTGGTCGTGCGCGACGGCGTCGTGGAAGCCCACGGGGGTCTCCTCGCCCCGCTCCTCCCCCGGCTCGGCGTCGGCGTGCGGCCGATCGCGATGGCGGTCGGCCACGTCGTGCTCGCGGTCGACCAGGGCGCACTCGATTGCACCCGTCGACACGAGCGGGTGCACGTCGAGCAGGCCGAACGCTGGGGACCCCTCTTCCCGTTGGCCTATGCCGGCGCCTCGCTCGCGGCGCTGCTCCGCGGCCAGGATCCGTACCACGACAACGCCTTCGAACGCGAGGCCTGCGCGGCGAGCGAGGGGTGACGCCGGGGCGGGGTCGGGGCGATCTTTCGCGGGTTCGCCGGGCTGCCGCTTCCGACTCCCCATCCTGGAGCCTCGATGCTCGCCAAGATCAGTGCCATCGGTGGCACGCTGCTGGTCGCCGTCGTGATCCTCGCCGTGGTCTTCACCGGTTGCACGAAGATCGACCAGACCGAGTACTGCATCGAGACGCGCTTCGGCAAGGTCGTCGATGAGCACATGGCCACCGGGATGGCCCTCACCGTCTTCAGCGAGGCGACCTGCTTCCCGCTGACCGACGTGAACTTCCCGGCGACCGGCCAGACCGAGACCATCGACGCGCAGACCGCCGACCCGGTGACGGTCACCGGCGATGTCGGTGTCGTGTACGCCTACGACCCGACCTCGGTCAACCGCGTCTTCATCGCGAAGCGGACTCCCGGGGCCGCCGAGATCGAGATCCTGAACGCGATCCGCGAAGGGTATCGGACGGCGCTCGCCGGCTGGACCGTCGAGGACATCTTCTCGCAGCGTCGCGCCGAGCTGTCGGATTCGGTCCAGCAGCACATCCAGCGCAAGCTCGGCGACCTCGCGATGATCAAGCGGGCGTACGTCCGCGACATCAAGATCCCCAAGGCGATCGAGGACGCCCGGATCGGCGCCGCGGCCCAGGCGCAGGTGCTCGACTCGACCCTGAAGCGGTTCCAGATCGATTCGGTCGCCGCGCGCGCCACCGTCATCCGCGCCCAGGCCGAGGCGGAGGCGACCCGCCTGCGGGCGGCGGCGTACGCCAGCAACCCGGCGCTGGTGCAGCTCGAGGCCGCGCGGGCGATGGCCGACGGCATCGCGAAGGCGTGCGCGGGGGCCAACGTCTCCACCTGCGTGATCGGTGGCTCGGTGATGGACATCACCCGCCGACAGTGACCGACCCGGAGCTCCCCGAGCGCGCCGTCGATCCCTGGGCGGTGGTCGAGCACCACGCCCGGCGGGCGGCCGAGCGCGGCGACGGGTCGATGAACCCGGTGCAGCGCCTGGCGCTGTATGCCTCGACGGCGCCGGAGGTCATCGGTGCCGTGCCCGCCCGCCCGGGCGACCTCGGGCTCGCCCGGCGGCTCCAAGGGGAGGATTGGTGGCGAGTGCCGCTCCCCGCCGCCCGCGGCAGCGTGCCCCGCTGGTTGGCGTGGAGCAGTTCCGGACGGACCCTCGTCGAGCGCCGTGCGGCGACCGGCCGGCGGATGTTCCTCGTCGGCGCCGCGAGCTGGGTCACCTCGATGTTCGCCTTCGCGCGCCTGCTGGGGCCGCGGGCCCTCTTCCCCGCCGTCGTGGTCGCGATCGCCGCCGCCGCGATGACCCGGATCGCCTGGCCGGCCTGGTCCCCCATCGGGTCGGAACCCGGCGACGACCGGATCGCCCGCGCGGTGGACGACCTGGTCGATCGCTACGAGGCCGCGGTGCGGGGAGTGTCCGATCCGGATAATTGAGTGGCCGGACGATTGTCGTGCTAACTCGTTGTCTACCAGTAGTTTGGAAATTGTTACACAATTGGGCGGGAGTTCAATTATCCTTTCGGGATGGATTCCCCTCCCTGCGTCCGGTGGCAACGCCGGCCGACCGAGCGCCGCGCCGAGATTCTCGCCGCGGCGCGCGTCGTGTTCGGTGAGGCCGGATTCGCCAAGGCCACCCTGGGCGATGTCGCCGAGCGCGCCGGGGTCTCGGCCGCGACGGTGTCGCACTATTTCGGGTCGAAGGCGGGGCTGTTCGAGGCGATGGTGGCCGAGGAGGCGTTCGAGTTGGCCGAGACGCCCCCCGTGGTGGTCGAGGACGGTCGCTATCTCGACGCCCTCCACCAACTCCTCGAGGCCAAGTGGGCCAAGCTGACCCGGCCGGGGATGCCGGAGATGACGCTCACCGTCCTCTCCGAGATGCGCGACTTCCCGCAGTCGGCGCGCAGCCTCTTCCGCCAGCTCTCCGAGCGCAGCCGTGCCCGGATCGAGCACCTGCTGGGCGCCGGGCAGGCTGCCGGCGCCTTCAATGTCGGTGATCCCCGCCTGACTGCGCAGGTGATTGACGCGCTGTTCCTCGGCGCCGTGTTGCAGATGCACTTCGTCGCGGGGTGCACCGACAGCCCGCCGTGTTGTGATGGGGCCCTGCCCCGCCTGTTGCTGGCGATCGACCAACTCCTGGGGCTCCCGACGGCGCCCCGCGACCACTCCTCCGATTCGACGGACTGCTGATGCGACGTCTCCCCGCAGCGAAGACCCTTTCCCTCTCGGCCGTGCCGATCCTGCTGCTCCTGCTCGCCGCCTGCGGCGAGGAGGAGCAGGGCTTCATGCCGCCGCCCGCCGCCGTCTCCGTCGAGGTGGTCGATACCACGACCGTCGACGAGGCCGTCGAGCTCGCCGGCACCGTGCAGCCGTACCGTCGAGTCGAGGTCCGCAGTCCGGTCGCGGGGGTGATCACCGCGCGGAGCTTCCGCGAGGGGGCCGAGGTGCAGCGCGGCCAGGTGCTCTACGAGATCGATCCGACGGTGTACGCCGCCGACGCGAGCGGCGCCGAGGCGCGGCTCCGCAACGCCGAGCGGCAGGTGGCGCGGCTGCGGCCGCTGCTGGCGGAGCACGCGATTGCCCAGCGTGACATGGACGACGCCGAGACCGAGCTGCTTCAGGCGCGTGCGGCATATGACCGCGCGAGCAAGGCGCTGCGTGATGCGACCGTCCGTGCGGAGATCGCCGGTCGGGTCGGCCGCGCGGCACTCGAGCTCGGCGCCCGGGTCTCCGGGCCGGCCGACCTGCTCACCACGATCGACCAGATCGAGCCGGTGTACGTCGCCTTCCGCCCCTCGGCGCTGCAGCTCGCGTCGTGGGGGACCTCGCCGGCGGCGGAGCGGCTGCTGCGTCCCGGCAGCGACCTGCCGATCTCGGTGCAGCTTCCCGACGGTTCCGACCTCGGGCGCCAGGGCACCCTCGACTACATCGAGCCGGTGCTCGACCAGGCCACCGGCACCCGGGAGTACCGCGCCCGGTTCAGCAACGCCGACCGCCGGCTCGTGCCGGGGGCGTTCGTGCGGGTGCACCTGAGCGGGTTCACGCGGCCGGGAGTCATCACCGTGCCGCAGCGGGCCGTCCAGTCACAACTTGGGCGACAGGTGGTGTTCGTGGTCGGTCCGGGCGACACGGTCGGCGTGCGCGACGTGAAGGTCGGGCCCTGGGTGGGTGATCGCTGGGTGATCGATTCCGGCCTCGCGATCGGCGACCGGGTGATCGTCGACGGCTTCCAGAAGACCGGGCCGGGGGCGGTTGTCTCGCCGAGCGTGGCCGGTGCCACCGATCCGGGACCGGTCGACGCCCCGGCCGATACGACGGGCGCGGAGTCCGGCTCGTGAGCGCAGGGACGAACCCCGCGCCTGCCGCGCCCGACGAGCCGCGCTACTTCTTCGTCCGCCGCCCGGTCATGGCGGCGGTCATCAGCATCGTCATCACGCTGCTCGGGCTCTTCGCGCTGCAGCGGCTGCCCGTCAACCGCTACCCGCTGATCTCGCCCCCGGCGATCTCGGTGGTCGCGGTCTATCCCGGCGCCACCGCCGAGGACGTCGCCCAGGCGGTCGCGGCCCCGATCGAGCAGCAGCTCTCGGGCCTCGACGGACTGCTCTACTTCCAGTCGACCAACTCGTCCGACGGCGTGATGTCGCTCAACGTCACGTTCGACATCAGTCGCGACCAGGACCTGGCCGCGGTCGACGTGCAGAACGCGATCAAGGTCGCCGAGCCGCTGCTCCCCGAGGAGGTGCGGCGCAACGGCATCGTGGTGACCAAGGCGCAGGCCGACATCCTGTTCGCCACCGCGCTCTACTCCGACGACCCGCGCTACGACGCGGCGTACCTGCACAACTACGCCCAGCTGAACATCGAGGACGAGATCAAGCGGTTGCCCGGCGTCGGCAACGCCTTCGTCTTCGGCGGGCTCGAGTTCTCGATGCTGGTGAGTCTCGACCCCGACAAGCTGGCGCAGCGCGGCCTCACGGTCAGCGACGTCGCCGGGGCGATCCGCGAGCAGAACACCACCAACCCGGCCGGGCGCCTCGGCCGCGAGCCGGCGCCGCCGGGGACCCAGTTCACGGTCCCGGTCACGACCCAGGGTCGCCTCACGACCCCCGAGGAGTTCGCCGACGTGATCGTGCGCGCGGATCCGGACGGGCGGCTGATCCGGGTGCGCGATGTCGCCAACGTGGCGCTCGCCTCGCGCAACTACGACCAGGTGGCCCGACTCGACGGCAAGCCGACGACGTTCATGCTGGTCAACCTGCGCAACGGCGCCAACGCGCTCGACGTCCGCGACCGGTTCGAGGAGCGGATGGACGAGCTCGCCCGCGACTTCCCGCCCGGGCTCGAGTGGATCACCCCGTACGACACGACGCCGTTCATCGAGGAGTCGATCTCCGAGGTCGTCAAGACGCTCGCCGAGGCGATGTTCCTGGTGACGCTGGTGGTGTTCGTCTTCCTGCAGAGCTGGCGGGCCACGCTGATCCCGGTGCTGGCCGTGCCGGTGTCGGTGATCGGCACCTTCCTCGGCCTGCTGATGCTCGGTTTCTCGATCAACGTGCTCACCCTGTTCGGGCTGGTGCTCGCGATCGGCATCGTGGTGGACGACGCGATCGTGGTGATCGAGAACGTCGAGCGGATCATGGCGGAGGAGGGCCTGTCGCCGCGGGCCGCGGCCGACAAGGCGATGGGGCAGGTCGCCGGCGCCCTCGTGGCGATCGTGCTGGTGCTCTGCGCGGTGTTCATCCCGGTCGCCTTCCTCGGCGGCATCACCGGGGCGATGTACGAGCAGTTCGCGATCACGATCGTGCTCTCGGTCGTGATCTCCGGCGTGGTCGCGCTGAGCCTCACGCCGGCGCTCTGCGCCATGCTGCTCAAGCCGGGCCAGTCGGTCGATGAGGTCGAGCACCGCGGCTTCTTCGGCTGGTTCAACCGGCGGTTCCACGGGCTGACCGGTCGCTACACCCGGACGGTCGGTGGGTTCATCCGGCGGCCGCGCACCATCATGGCGGTCTTCGCGGTGCTGATCGGCCTGACGGCGGTGCTGTACCGGAACACGCCGCGCGCGTTCATCCCCGAGGAGGACAAGGGGTTCTTCGCGGTCGCGATCCAGCTCCCCGATGGCGCCTCGAAGCAGCGCACCGAGGCGGTCGTCGAGCGGGTGGAGCAGATGCTCCTCGCCGACCCGGCGGTCGCGCACGCGGCGGCGCTGGTCGGCGTCGACGCGCTCTCCTTCGCGGCGCAGACCAACAGCGCGATCATCTTCGTGAACCTGAAGCCGTGGGAGGAGCGGACCACCCCCGACCTCTCGATCGAGGCCGTGGTGGGTCGCACCAATGGCGGGCTGTTCGCGATGCAGGATGCGCTCGCGTTCGCCTTCAACTTCCCCGAGGTGCCCGGGCTGGGGACGACGTCCGGGCTCGAGATGCACCTGCAGGCGCGCGGCAACCAGGACTTCGAGACCTTCGCCCAGCGGGTGCAGGAGTTCGTGGGTGACGCCAACCAGCTCCCGGCGCTCGGCGGGGTGCAGACGACGTTCCGGGCCAACGTCCCCCAGCTCCGGTTGATCGTCGACCGCGAGGCGGCGAAGGCGCGTGGCGTGTCGCTGACCGAGCTGTTCCAGACCGCCCAGGCGTCGCTGTCGACGCTGTACATCAACGACTTCAACCTCTACGGCCGCACCTATCGCGTGCAGGCCGAGGCGCAGGTGCCGTTCCGCCAGCGCCCCGAGGACATCGGCCGGCTGCAGGTGCGCTCGGCGAGTGGCGAGATGATCCCGATCGGGGCGCTGAGCCGCACCGAGTTCTCCAGCGGCCCGAACCTGCTGTCGCGCTTCAACGGCCTCACCTCGGCGCTGATCACCGGCGTGCCAGCACCCGGGGCCAGCTCCGGCCAGATGCTCGATGCCGTCGAGCGGCTGATGGCCGAGAAGTACCAGCCCCAGGGACTCGGGTTCGCCTACGGTGGCCAGTCGTTCCAGGAGCGCAACTCCTCCGGGGACAGCGGCCTCGTCTTCGCGCTCGGTCTGATCCTGGTCTTCCTCGTGCTCGCGGCGCAGTACGAGAGCTGGGCGATCCCGTTCGCGGTGCTCCTCGGCATCCCCTTCGGCATCCTCGGGGCGTTCCTCGGCGTCTGGCTGCGCGGGATGTCGAGTGACATCTACTTCCAGGTCGGGCTGATCACGGTGGTGGGGCTGGCGGCGAAGAACGCGATCCTGATCGTCGAGTTCGCGACCGCGCTGCGCGATCGCGGGCTGTCGATCGCGGACGCCGCGATGGAGGCCGCGCGCGAGCGGTTCCGGCCGATCCTGATGACCTCCTTCGCCTTCATCCTCGGCGTGCTGCCACTCGCCATCGCCTCGGGGGCGGGGGCCGCCTCGCGGCGGTCGCTCGGCACCGGGGTCTTCTTCGGGATGCTCACCGCGACCACGGTCGGGGTGCTCTTCATCCCGCTCTTCTTCACGTTGATCCGCCGGTTCGTCGAGCGGGGCGAGCCACGCCCGCCGGTCGCCGCGGAGGTGGAGTGATGTCGCGCCCCTCGATCCTGCCACTCCTCCTGCTGCTGAGCGGGGCCTGCGCCGTGCGCACCCCGCCGCCGGTGGCGCCACTCCCCGTCACCCGTCTCTCGACGACGCCGGGTGCCGCGGGGGATTCCCTGCGCCAGTTCTTCGACTCGCTCGCCACCGCACCCGGCGCGGTGGCGCGACCCGGCACGCTCTCGCTCGACGCCGATGGCGCGCCCGCCGTTGCGTGGACCGAGCTGCTGCAGGACAGTGTGCTGATGGGATTGGTGCGCGAGGCGATGACGAACAATCGCGACCTCGCGATCGCCCGGGCGCGGATCCTGGAGTTCCGGGCCGAGCTCGGGGTCGACAACGCGGCCCGGCTGCCCGAGGTGACGCTCGCCGGCTCGGCCGCGCGCCAACAGGTGGTGTTCGGGAGCCTGGGCACCTTCGGTTTCGACGCCTTCGTGGCCACCGCGAACCTGAGCTGGGAACTCGACTTCTGGGGGCGGATCCGCGGCAATGTCGCCGGAGCACGTGCCGACCTCGAGGGGCGACGCGAGGATGTTCGCGCCACCGTCCTCTCGCTCGTCGGTGACGTGAGCAGCGCCTACCTGCGGCTGCGCGCGCTCGACCAGAACCTCGCGATCGCCGAGCGGACCCTCGCCTCGCGGCGCCAGACGCTGCGGCTGGCCGAGCGCCGGTTCGCGGAGGGTGTCATCTCGGAGCTCGACGTGCGGCAGTTCGAGGCCCAGGTCGCCGGTCCGGCCGCCCGGGTCGCGGAATTCCAGCTGGCGATCGCCCAGACCGAGCACCAGCTGAGCCAGCTCCTCGGTCGCGCGCCGGGTCCGATCGATCGCGGCCGCCCGCTCGCCGAGGTGGCGCGCGCGGTGGTGCTGCCCGATTCGGTCAGCTCGATCCTCGTGGCCCAGCGGCCGGACATCCTGCGGGCCAGCCATGACCTGGAGGCCGCCGCCGCGCGTGCCGGCTCCGCGCGCGCGGCGCGGCTGCCGTCGTTCCTGCTCACCGGCCAGTACGGCTCGCAGGCCGAGTCGCCGGCCGACCTCTTCAAGGGAACGACCGAGATCTACACCATCCAGGCCGGGGTCGCGATCCCCCTGTTCGACAACGGCCGCCGGGCCAACACCGCGCGGGCCGAGTCGGCACGCGAGGAGCAGGCGCGGTTCCGCTACGAACAGGCGGTGCTCACCGCGCTGCGCGAGGTGAGCGATGCCCTGCTCGCCGTCCGCGCCACGCACGAGCAATTGCTCGCCCAGGACGTCCAGGTGCGCGCCCTGCGCCGTGCCTACGACCTCGCGGTGCGCCGCTACGACAGCGGCGTGTCGAGCTACCTCGAGGTCCTCGACGCCCAGCGGAGTCTCTTCGAGGCCGAGCTGGCGACGACCGGCGTCGAGCAGGCGTACCTGACGAGCGGCGTGCAGTTGTTCCGGGCGTTGGGGGGGAGTTGGCAGGAGAAGTGAGGTGTGGGTCCTGCGAAGTGAGGGGTGTGGCCTCAGCGCCCCTCACTTCTCAGGACTCATGACTCACTTCTCCGCCTGAAACGCCGCCTCCACCCGCGCCGTAGTGCCGCGCTCCTCTCCCTCGGAGCCGTCATGCGTCGCCTGCCCCTGCTCGCCGCCCTGCTGTTCGCCTTCACCTCGCCCGCGGTCGCGCAGGGTCCCGATGACCATCGCGGCGTGCGCGACGCCGTGCTCGACTATGTCGAGGGGATCTACCAGGTCCAGCCGGAGCGGATCGCGCGCTCGGTGCACCCCACGCTCCACAAGCAGGGGATGGTCTCCCGCGACGCAAAGACCTACCGCGGCCCGATGCCGATGACCTACGACCAGCTGCATGCCCTCGCGGCGAGCTGGAACAAGGACAACGCGCAGGTCGACCCCGCGACCGCGACCAAGGTGGTCGAGGTCTTCGACGTGCAGGACGCCACCGCGATCGCCAAGCTCACCGCGAGCTGGGGCACCGACTACTTCCTGCTGGCGAAGATGGACGGCAAGTGGATGATCATGCAGGTGCTGTGGCAGAC